>Ga0209172_10008083_pt1 | contig 10472 bp, 8 predicted proteins | sample LarsenN4metaG_FD_184113 | JGI IMG/M metagenome (GOLD analysis project Ga0209172, IMG submission 184113) | Hot spring sediment bacterial and archeal communities from British Columbia, Canada, to study Microbial Dark Matter (Phase II) - Larsen... ...
AAATATTCATTTTGAACAGCTATCAATGGCTGGAATACCCATTCTGCCGTTCATAAAATTGAGCGCACAAGCCTTTAGAGGCTCTGACTTCAGTACAAATGTTTCAAAATGAGAATTGCTGTTCTCTTTATCTTCCTCTTGCACCTGTTCCCTTGATGCGGGAAACTGACGCTATATCGTTTATAACGATGTGTCAGGTCTACTGGTATCTGACCCAATTTTCTGCCTTCTGGAAAGCATCCATGTTCTTTATCCCCTCTCAGCGACGTACCAAAATTGTTGCAACTGTTGGACCCGCGTGTAGTTCTCCTGAAGTTCTGCGTTCCTTGATTGAGGCAGGGGCGACAACCTTGCGCCTTAACTTTTCGCATGGCACTCATGACGACCATCAGCGCAATATTCGTCTAATTCGTCAACTTTCGTTTGAGCTAAACCAACCCGTTGGGATTTTGCAAGATTTGCAGGGGCCAAAGATCCGACTCGGTAAGTTTGAAGATGGCTCAATTGTGCTTAACAAGGGCGATTACTTTACTCTGACAAGCCATCCAGTTCCGGGTACGCAAACGATTAGCTCCGTGACCTACAACTTGCTGGCTGATGAAGTCCCTGAAGGCGCGGTGATCTTGCTGGACGATGGCCGCGTTGAGATGGTGGTCGAAAAGGTCGATCGCGCCGCGAAAGAACTCTACTGTCGAACGGTGGTGGGCGGTACCCTGTCAAACAACAAAGGGGTCAACTTTCCGGGTGTGTACCTGTCCATCAAAGCTTTGACCGATAAAGACCGCAAAGACCTGACTTTCGGACTGGATCAAGGCGTCGATTGGGTTGCCCTCAGCTTTGTGCGCAATCCCCAAGATGTGCTGGAAATTAAGGAGCTGATCTCAGCCGCCGGCAAGAACGTACCTGTGATCGTCAAAATTGAAAAACACGAGGCGATCGAAGAGATGGAGGCAATCCTCTCGCTGAGTGATGGGGTAATGGTAGCTCGGGGCGACTTAGGGGTTGAGCTACCAGCAGAAGATGTACCCATTCTGCAGAAACGGTTGATTGCTACAGCAAATCGCTTGGGCATTCCTGTGATTACAGCAACGCAAATGCTCGACAGCATGGTGAACAGCCCCCGCCCGACCCGTGCCGAAATCTCAGACGTTGCAAACGCGATCTTAGACGGTACGGATGCGGTTATGCTCTCGAACGAGACGGCTGTTGGGAAATACCCAGTTCAAGCCGTTGAGACGATGGCGCGGATCGCGGTGCGCATCGAGCAAGAAAAGCTGACGCGCACTTTTGAAAATAACGGTAAATCGATCCCGAATGCGATTAGCTGTGCCGTCGGCCAAATTGCAGAACAACTGGATGCCGCGGCGATTATGCCTCTGACAAAGAGTGGTTCGACGGCACGCAACGTCTCCAAGTTTCGCCCCAACAAACCAATTTTGGCAGTCACCCCCCACGTGGATGTGGCCCGTCAAATGCAACTGGTTTGGGGTGTGAAACCGCTGTTAGTGCTGGATCTACCATCAACCGGGCAAACCTTCCAGGCAGCACTTGGGGTGGCCCAAGAGATGCAACTGCTGAAGGAAGGGGATCTGGTGGTGATGACAGCTGGAACGCTGCAAGGTGTGTCGGGGTCAACCGATCTGATTAAGGTTGAGATGGTCACGGCTGTGCGGGGGCGAGGCGTTGGCATCGGGCAAGGTTCGGTGAGTGGCATTGCGCGCGTGGTGCAAAACATCTCTGAAGCAACGCATTTTAACCCTGGTGAAATCCTGATTATGCGCGAAACGGGGGTCGAGTTTGTGGATGCGATTCGCAAAGCGGCTGGCGTGATTACGGAAGACTCGAATGTAACCGGACACGCGGCAGTGATTGGGCTGCGTCTGAATGTCCCGGTGATGATCGGTGTCAAAAATGCCACGTCCCTGATTCGCGATGGCGAAATCATCACCCTCGATCTACAACGCGGCTTGGTCTACGCCGGGACTGTGAATTCGAGTCAAACGGTGGCGGCCCTACCTGTATAGGGTTTGTATTTACCTATCGAGTTCTGGATGCATTGATATCAAGCGATGCATCCATATTGTATTGTTGGGAAAAATTGCTCTTTTGCTTTTTTCTCTGGGCAGCGAACCCTTAAAAATCATCAAACGGATTGGGAAAAATTCTGGGGATATCCCGTTCTTGATTAGCCAGTTCTGATGGCGGCCGATCGCTACTCCACCCCCACCAGGCTTGACCACACTCGCATTCATAAAATTCTTGCCACTTGCGACGATGGTCTTCGGTGTAAACCGGAGATCGGCGATTGATCCAGACATTTTTGGCACCTTTACTCAGTGCCCGACACGTTGGGCAATTAAATTCTTTGGCATGAATAGCAGCTAAAGTCCATTGAGGCGGGTTAGGGTCAAAGGCTTCCATGACATTCGCTTGGCAGGTTCCCTCCTATTATTACTAATCCTGTCAACCCCCTGCATAAGGAAAACTCGTGATAAGTTCCTTAAACATTTGGGCGAATGTATCAATTTCGGCTATTGTCGTGACATCTGTTGGCAAGTGTCCGAAGGAGAGCAACTCATGTCATCGCTCAATGCCCTGTCACTACTAGGGATTTTTGGTCTTTGTTTCATTGCATGGTTGCTTTCTGAAAATCGCAGTTTACGTGTCTTTCCCTGGCGCACTGTGATTGCTGGGATTTTGTTGCAACTGGTGCTGGGGGCACTGGTGTTTGTCGTCCCCGGAACGCGGGATGCGCTACGAGCTTTTAGTGACTTATTAAATGTTTTGTTTGACGCCGCTGATGCGGGTGCCCGATTTGTGTTTGGGCCGAATATCGTGCCACGGCTTGATCGTCCCTCAGATGTGAATTTGGGATACATTTTTGCGTTTCGTGCCCTGCCCACCGTTGTATTTTTCTCAGGTTTAATGGCCCTGCTATATAACCTGGGCATCATTCAACTGATTACGAACGTTTTTGCCAAAATCTTTTACTGGGTCATGCGCTTGAGCGGCGCTGAGGCGTTGAGTGGAGCGGCCAATATCTTTGTGGGGATTGAAGCGGCGATCGTCGTTAAGCCCTACCTCGAAAAGATGACCCGCAGCGAATTAGCCGCCATTCTCGCCTGCTGCTTTGGCACTGCCGCCTCTTCGACCCTGGCAATCTACGTCAGCTTCTTAAAGGACGTGTTTCCAAATATTTTGGGGCACCTGGTATCGGCCTCGATTATGGCAATTCCGGCCTGTTTTGTGCTGTCGAAAATTTTGGTGCCAGAGACCGGAGTGCCGCTCACGATGGGCGGCATCCCCACTGAAAAAGACGCTTTATCGGAAGCGGATCAAGAATCCTTGCAAGGGTTAGAAGCCGCCGCAGCCACTCCGTTTGAAGAACCTTCTTACGCCGCCAAGACCCGGATTCAAATGGATGATGAGGATGACTTGCCGCCGCCCGTCTATGCCGCTTCACCTGACCCAACATCCTTTAAGGACAAAGCACCGACCCCTCAAGAAACGGTGGGGGGTGAGCCAATTGAACGGGTTAGTCCGCTGGATGCAGCAATTGTTGGCGCGTTAGATGGGGTCAAAATGGCAGTCGCGATCGCCGCCGTTTTGATCTTGATTTTGGGTCTGGTTTATCTAATCAACCAGATCTTTGCAGGCATTGACGGTCTCCTAGCGCAGTTTAACCCTGACTTCCAGGGAAAGCTGACCCTGGCCAACATCATGGGCATCTTGTTCCTGCCCTTCACCTTCTTAACCGGAGTTTCTCTTGAGTGGAATGAGTTGTGGAACTCATCCGTCATCATTGGGCGACGGTTGTTTGAGACGGCGATTCCACCCTATCAATCGTTGGCGCAAGAGTCGGCGGCAGGCACCTTGAGCGAGCGCGCGACTGTGATCGTTAGCTATGCCCTTTCTGGCTTTGCCCACCTGGCCTCGGTTGGGATTTTTGTCGGTGGCACGATCGCGCTTGCCCCCTCTCGCCGCAAAGATATTACTCGCCTTGGCTGGAAGGCACTCTTTGCTGGCACTCTGGCAACGCTAATGATTGCAGCAATTTCAGGGGTTTACTTTACGCCTGGTAACGTCAGCATTCTGGGTGAGCGCCAAGCGCCTGCACCGCAAGTCAGCCCCAGTCCTACTGTGAGTCCGAGTCTGGCACCAAGTCCGGTTGCGAGTCCTTCACCAACCGTTTCTCCGAGTCCAGCCGTTAGCCCCAGCCCGGTGAATGTAGCTCCTCCAGCAACCAGTAGTCCTCAAGCTAGCCCAGTCGCTCCTCCTCCGGCTCAACAGCCCCCAGCGGCAGCCCCCCCAGCAGGACAAGTGCGCCCCAATCCGGCTCCAGCAGCACCCCAGGCTCCTCCAGCAGGACAAGCGCGACCTAACCCGGCTCCAGCATCTCCTCAACCCGCCAATCGTTAAGAAATGAGACGGTGGATTTTGCCATCAGCGATCGCGTAAGTACCCCTGTCCGGTATCCTCTTGAAAGGAAACTGGTAGTGATGGACGCGCATGAATCCCTGGCTTAATTCAATTTCTTTGCTGGGTATCGTCGCCCTGTGTGCGATCGCCTGGGTTGGTTCTGAAAACCGTAAGATTATTCCCTGGCGCGTAATTATTTGGGGAATTGGGCTGCAACTATTGTTAGGTGCCCTTATCTTTTTGTTGCCACCGACGCGATCGCTCTTCTTAATGTTGAACGACGGGGTCAGCGCCATGCTCGATGCGACCGAAGCAGGGGCACGGTTTATCTTTGGTGATCTGTTGGTGCCGAATCCAACCGCGGCTCCCGGACCGACTCTCGCCGGACGGTGGATTGCCCGTGCCATTACGCCGCCTTACGTGCCCGTCCCCGGCGATCGCCTGGTGCCTGAAAATTTGGGGTTGGGCTATATCTTTGCCTTCCGCGCCTTACCAAGTGTGATCTTTTTCTCGGCGCTGATGTCGTTGCTCTATGCGCTGGGCTTGATTCAGCCAATTGTGAACTTTTTGGCTCGCATTTTGCGCCGCACGATGCGACTGAGTGGGGCTGAAGCTTTAAGCGGGGCGGCGAATATTTTTGTTGGCGTTGAGGCATTGTTGGCTGTCAGACCCTACTTGCTGCGTATGACTCGTAGCGAGTTGTGTGCGATTTTAGCTTCCGGGTTTGGCAGCATCGCGTCAACAGTGCTGGCGCTTTACTCACAACTTTTGCGATCGGAGTTTCCAAATATCACAGCGCACCTGGTGTCGGCCTCGTTTATGGCGATTCCGGCGTGTTTTGTGATGGCGAAAATTTTGGTACCAGAAACAGAGGTGCCGGAAACCCTCGGCAAAACGCTACGCGACAGCCAGACAGATACCCCAGGAGAAGTTGCTGAACCTGCGGCCCAACCCCCTGCAGCTGGAGGAGCGGAAACGGCTGAACTTAGCCCTACCGATCGCCCACCCGCCGTGCTGCCCCCCGCAAAACCTGCCCTGATTGACACGGCCACTGAAGCTGTGGCTGTCGATGGCACAACCACCCGCATGACCCCAATGGAAAGTGTGATTGTCGGCGCGATGGATGGTGTGAAACTGGCAGCGGCGATCGCGGCGTTGTTGATCGCGATTTTGGGTCTGGTCGAGCTGGTCAACCTGTTCTTTGGCAATCTGGCCGGGTTAGCCGCTAGTCAAAACGCCGTGTTACAACAAATTGGCAAGATCTTTCAGGTTGTGAGCGTACAGAACATTTTGGGGGCGATCTTTTTGCCGTTGACGTTTCTCACCGGGGTGTCGCTCAACTGGCAAGAGCTATGGCAAGCCTCGATGCTAATTGGGCAACGCCTGGTTGCAACTGAAATTCCCTCCTATTTTGGCTTAGCCAATCTGGCGAGCCAGGGTGCGATTAGCAACCGGATGCTATTGGTGATTAGTTACGCGCTATGCGGGTTTGCCCATATCCCTTCTTACGGAATTTTTGTGGGTGGTCTGGCTAGCTTAATCCCTACACGCCGCCGCGAAGTTGCGTCACTTGGGTGGAAAGCGCTGTGGGCTGCGACTCTCGGCACATTGATGATTGGCTGTATTGCAGGACTATTTGATGTAGGCAATCCTTCAATTTTGGGACGGTAGATGACTGCAATGGATGGAAGCATGACTGGGAGGGCAGAATGAATCGCAAGCTAAAACAAGGGCTAAAGCTAGGTGTGATTGGGGCGATCGCGCTTTTGATCTGCCTTGGCCTGATGCAGATGCCAATACTGCAAGCACAGACTCCGAGGGATCCGGGGCCTGTGGAGGTGCCACCGCTCCCACCCGCTCCTCCCACCGGAGAAATTCCGGCTCCTACCCCCACGTTGTCGCCCAGCCCTGGCACAACGCCTGCACCAGGTGCAACACCAACTCCGGGTGCGACTCCCGGTGCCAATCCTGATGCATTACCGCCTGCGGGCCTTCCCCCTTCCTTGCCACCCGCCTCAACCGCTCCGGCTGCCACACTGGAAATTAAGCCCTACGTCGATGGAGATCGCCGCTTTCAAGTGGGCATTGTGCGGGGTTACAAGACCACGCCTCTAGCCGGAACTGTTTTGGTTGAGTCGCCCGATGGCAGTCTCGCCTATTCGGTCGTGGCGCAAGCGCAACCGCGCATTCCAGTGGGGTTAACGCCTGGGTTTGATGCCGATGAGTTAGTGCAAGTCGCGACGACCGTGTTTCAGCGGGGCGAAAACTTCCAACCTGGCACAGCCCGTCCCGAAGCGGGTGGTGGCATTGTAATGAACTGGACAGGTAGCCTGACAATTGGTGGCAAAACTCAACCCGTGAGTGGAGTCATTCTCGTGCGCCCCAATATTCGCCAAATTTTGCTGGTTCCTATTGCAGCTACAGATGCCGCAAAAGACCAGGTGCCCGGTGTGTTAGCAGCTGTTGCAAATTCACTGGAAGCACCTCAAGGCTTGTAGCAGAGCGTCAACTCTCCCATAGAATTGAGAAAAAGAATGCTCTTGTTCGCGATCGCTCGTCCTCTTCTTTGCGTGCTGACCTATGTATGCCACCGACCCAACAGCGCCTCCGCTCAACATTGAAATCGAGATTCGTCGTCTGCTGGACTTGATGCCCGCCACAGGTCGAATGCTCACAAAAATCTTGAGCAAGCCGGGCCAGTCCTCTGTGATTGATGCGGCGTTACCTAAGCCGTGGGCCAGTAACCGCCCAATCGCGATTAACTTTGACCTGTGGAGTCAGCTAACCCAACCCGAGCAAGATTTGTTGCTGCTCCGCACGACTTGCTGGGTTACTGGCGTAAAGTGGTTGCGCCCTAACTGGATGCAGGGTGCCGTAGCAATAGGCGCTTTGGGAACGGGGATTGAACTGCTGCAAGGCGACCCGATTGGAATTTTGATCGCAGGTGGTCTGACAGCTCTGGCGGCAAACCAAATTTGGCGCAAAAACTATAGCGCTCGCACCGAGCTTGAAGCCGATGAAGCTGCCTTAAGAGTTGCCCAGCGCCGAGGGTATGACGAGGCTGGTGCTGCTCGTGCGCTGCTGACTGCGATTGAGCATGTCGCTCAAATTGAGGGACGCACTACTTTAAGCTTTACAGAATTGGTGCGATCGCAAAATTTGCGGATGTTATCGGGTCTATCGCCTGTATCAGTACCCGAAACGGCTCGACAAGACTGATCTCACCCCTGATCCAAATTTAAGTTAGCGGCCTCATAATGAGAAAAATGAGATTGCTTCAAGTCGTTGGTGACTGAATGATGCGCGATCGCGACACCTCAACCGATTCGATAGATCATCCTCTCGCAAAAACAGTTGTACAGTTACCTGCCTATCTCCCCCATCCACTCATGTGGTTCGCTGTAGGCAGCACGATTCTGCTTGGCTCTGCGATCGCCTCTGCCCTTGTTCTGGATCGATATCCTGCCCTGTTACTGGCAGTCTCTTCTCAACACAAAACGGTCTGCCAGATCATTGCAACTGACCCAAACCCACCCTTAAATGTGCGTTCTAGCCCAATTAAGGCACCCGATAACATCGTTGCTAAAGTACCCAATGGCACTGTCTTAAACGTGGTGGATCGCCAATCGGGGTGGCTACGCATCACTGAACCCAGTGTCGGCTGGGTCTACGAAGAATTGACCGTTACAAGTTGCACTCCCCCCCTCAGCCAAAATCGTATCCAGGCAGCCGATACCACTGGAGCCGCTAATGTTTTCGCTCAAGCCAATGATCTCTACCAAACAGGTAACTTGCAAGGGGCGATCGCCCTGGCTCAAACCATTGCGCCCCAGTCCAACGACTATGGCATGGCTCAAACAGCGATCGCGCAGTGGCAACGCGACTGGCATCAAGCCGAAGCCGCTTACAATACGGCTCAGCGGGAAGCTCGCAAAGGTGACTGGCAAGCCGTGTTAGCTCAAGTTCCATACATCCCAGAAAACCGCTACTGGCGCGGAAAAATCACTCCTCTTGTGAAGCAAGCGGCCCAAAAGTTGAAATAACTTTTTTTGCGTAAGGCTGTGCCTGCCCTACTTGGGCCAGGTGCATTCCTGCCAGTATTCCAACTATTTTTGAGATTTGCCAGACCGCCGCAAAAAGAACCGGATCACGCCTCTACTCGCGTTCTTTTTCCCAGCTTTGAAAAAACACTTCTTCTAAAATTCCCAACTTCAGGGAAATCTATTGGTATGGCTCTGCTTGCTGCAAACCGCCCAAAATGAGCGTTCTACGTGGCAAAGCTGCACCGCGATCGCTCCACCTGAGTCTGTAGCTCCACAAATAGTCATTTGCTCCCGGCTTCCTTGGCTAAACTCAAGATCAGGAAAGCCTCAATCATCGTTTGAAGTCATCTACATCTCTCACTTCACCCTTCAGTACAGGAACTTGAATCGTGGCTCGAATTCAGCAAGTGCAACCGCCGCTTGAATTTCTTCCCCCTGACCTCAACTTGACTGTCGTGCGAGGCATGCAATCCGCTCTGCCTCTGTTGTTGCGATCGCGCACCTCGATCCGCAGCCTCTCCGCTGAAAACGTCGAAATTTTGGTCAACCTCTACCAGCAATTTCAGGCAGGCAAAATTCGCTTCCTTATGGCCTTTCGGCATCCCAGTGCCGATGACCCCTACTGTTTGGCCTACTTGCTGTCACGCCTGGTGCCGCAAACCGCCAAAGAAATGAAAGTTCCGCTCAAACGGCCAATCCATTCTCACTTTATGTATGACCGGGGCATTCCGCTTTGGGCTGGCTCGATCATGAGTTGGCTGTATCCCAAACTGGGTGGTAGCTCCATCTTGCGGGGTAAGATTGACCGTCAAGGCTTGCGCTCTGCTCGCGACCTCTTTGCCAATGGCAGTTTACCGATGGCAGCCGCACCCGAAGGTGCCACAAACGGACACAGCGAAATCGTCAGCCCAATTGAACCGGGCATTAGTCAACTTGGGTTTTGGTGTGCGGAAGATTTGCAGAAAGCTGGACGGACTGAGACGGTGCTGATCGTACCGATTGGGTTGCAATATCAGTACATTACGCCCCCTTGGGAGAAACTTAACCAACTGCTGACCAGTATGGAAATTGACGCTGGACTATTACCAGCAGGTAGCTTACCTCCCAACGATTTGAGCGAGACAAGCCTCTACGATCGCCTTTACCGATTGGGGCAACACCTGCTCACCGAAATGGAGCAGTACTACAGCCGCTTTTATCATCACCCCTTACCTGCGGCTGGTTCAACGGATGTTTCTGGAAAAACAGAGCGGCTCTCTAACGAAGAATTCTCAAATCGCTTAAATGGTTTGTTAGATGTCGCGCTGAAAGTCGCTGAAGAATATTTTGCCTTACCTGCGGCTGGCAGCATGATCGATCGCTGTCGTCGGCTCGAACAGGCCGCCTGGGATTATATCTATCGAGAGGATATTAAAAATCCCGATCTGCTCTCACCATTAGAACGAGGGTTAGCCGATCGCATTGCCGAAGAAGCCAACCTGCGAGCCTGGCACATGCGCCTGGTCGAAAGCTTTGTAGCGGTCACTGGCAAATATGTCCAAGAGAAGTTTTCGGCTGAACGCTTTGCCGAAACAACGCTGTTGATGCATGACTTGCTGACTCGCATTAAGGGCGGCAAAAATCCCTTTAATCGGCCTCAGCTAGGCGACCAAAAAGTGCTGATAACAGTTGGCCAACCAATTTCTGTGAGCGATCGCTGGGACTCTTACAAAGAAAATCGTCGCAGCGCGAAACAAGCCGTTGCCACCCTGACTCAAGACTTACAAATCGCGCTTGAAAGCCTGATTCGTTAGTGGTCTGCCAAGCCAACGTTGCCAGGTAGCGAAGACGGATGACCAATGACCCAATTATTATCGACCCTGCAAAGTTCTTTTGGTGAACTACTAGTGCATGAAGGCAAGAGTAGTTAGACAGCTAGAATAGAACTGATGTCTAAAATCCAGCAGTTCTTGTACCATGCCGACCCCTTACGCCCTCGCTATCCAGTTAAGCGAACGCCAACAGCACCTA
>Ga0209172_10008084_pt1 | contig 10472 bp, 9 predicted proteins | sample LarsenN4metaG_FD_184113 | JGI IMG/M metagenome (GOLD analysis project Ga0209172, IMG submission 184113) | Hot spring sediment bacterial and archeal communities from British Columbia, Canada, to study Microbial Dark Matter (Phase II) - Larsen... ...
CTAGTTCAGAAAATCGATCCTGAGTTGAAACCGCGGCGAGAGTATCGAGCGGTTCGAGTAATTTCATATCTCTTTCATACGTCTCCAAAAGACGCCACATCAACGAATCGAGTGCAGCATCGGGCTCCTCAACTGGAAGCCTTATTTCCCTCGCGCTGGCGAACCCGATTGCGTGTCCATGGGCGTAAACCCGCTCCGCAAGCGTCGATACAACGAGATTCAGCGTGTCCTCCGCTAGAGGTGTTTTTCTCGAAAGCAGTATTCGTCGCGCAACATCCCTAATATGAGAATGTGTTCGATAGAGATTACCGAGCGCTACCGGATCGACTCGGCCGGTCAACTTATCTAAGGCGCTTGCCCGCGCCTGTTGGTCACTTATGCCGCCACGCTCTTGCACAAATTTGACGTATGCCATCACGTCTTCAACACTAATTTCGTCGCGAACAACTGTACCTGGACCGTCGCGCGACGGAACCATTCGCTGGGCCTGCATTATTGGATCAATCGGACCGAGCTCCCCCTGCGAACCCAAAACGATAGAATCTGCACCAAGTGCGATTAGCGTTGCTGCACTATTCGCACGAAAAGGGATTAAAATATTCCACTCCTCGCTAGCCGACCGCAAAGCCGATACGATGCGCCAAGGAACGTCGATCGCGCCGCCGCGACTGTATATAAAAAAGTCGAGTCGTTTAACCTTCCCTAATTCTCTTATGTGGCTGTAGAGCGGCCGAACTGCATCATCTCCAATCTGTGCCGGAAAGGGATGCCGATCTCCGGTGACATATGCGATTACCTTACTATTCCTCTTAGCTTCGATCTGCTCGATTAGATCTTTTCTCTCCGCGCGTGACATAATCCCCTCCGCTTACCCCGTGAACAGCTCGTGAACAGTTTCACCTGTCCAGCTTGTCCCCGAATGTCCCTTTTGTCCTAACAGAAAGCTGGCGAAATTAGTAGAAAAAACAGTAGTCTATAAGGAAACGCAGATTTGTCGCAGAGTTGGGAAAGACCCGTGTACCGGCCTTTCACGCCGATAACACGGGTTCAAATCCCGTCGGGGACGCCAAATTCCTTTCGCTGTGGCCAAATTTTCGGTGTCTACTACGACTTCGCTCATGTGGTATTTGAAATTCTATTTATGTGCCAAGTTCGGCAATCCGCGCGTAGCGGCTGTTGTCTCAACCATTTGGATTATTATCGTTGCAGCGTTTGCTGCGAGTACCGCCTCATTCATTTTTAGTTTAGCAGTTTACGGTGTTTCACCAATCACCTACCACTGGAGTCGGAAAGGCTAACGTTACTTCATTCGGTAAATCGCCCCTGACGAGTTTCTTCTGCCATGCGCCAAGCCAGAAACTCGTCCCGGATTCCATTGGTAATTGCTAGGGATTCGAATGATGGTAACGCGGTCAGCTTGGCTCTGCCCGCTAACACGACGAACTTGTCACGCAACGGCAAAATTCGACTGGGGACGCAAACATTCTCTCAACGCTCTTTCCAAACACGGTGAAATCGGACTTATCCCTTTATGAGACTGGTTATCTTATGACCGAATCCGCGCGCACGACAACATTTGGCGGAACCGTCACGCCCAATCGTTTGGCGGATCTAAGATTGACGATAAAATCGAATTTCATTGGCTGCTCAATCGGCAGCTCGCCGGGACTCCGCCCTTTAATGATTTTGTCCACATAAGCGGCGGCGCGGCGATAAAGGTCAGCAATCAAGGGGCCGTAGGCCATTAGACCTCCTTCTTCGGCGAACTGTCGTGTTGGATAAATGCCCGGAATACGATTTTTGAGCGCGAGATCGACAATTCGCTTCGAGTTCAGTGTCACCAAGGGCGATAAAATGACTACAAGCGCGTTGTCGCGCGCTTTGATGAGCGCCTCGAAAGCGCGCTCGATGTCGTTCGCCGATTTTAATTCGAGGGCGTGCAGATGCAAAGATAAAGCTTTGGCGGCCTCGGTTGTTTCTTTTATTCCCAGTACAACTTCGGGCTCAATCGGACTCCAAAGCGCCGCAACACGATTTCTTTTGGGAAATGACTCCTTGAGCAGCTCAAGCCGCTTTACGCTCATGTCCGACGCCATGACTGTAAGGCCCGTAACATTACCCCCAGGCTTCGCCAAGCTCTCTGCTAGACCGCTCTCTAGCGGATTGCCCGTGGTCATTACGATCGGTACGGTTCGGGTTATCCGTCGCGCCGCGCGCGCGCTGACTGCTGCGGTGGTGACGATAATATCGACTTGATCGCGGACCAGTTCCGCCGCGAGATCCGACAATTTTTCCTGACTGCCTTCAGCGTACCGGTATACGAGGACAATATCTTTTCCTTCCAAATAGCCGAGTTCACGCAGGCCCTGCTTGAACGACGGCAAATGGGGTTGTTCTTTGCCGCCAATAAATAAAATGCCCACGCGATGTACTCGTTCGGCTGCCTGCACCCATCCAGCGGTGATTATCAGAAACGCGCCGAGTGCAATCGTAAGGGTCTTGTTCATGGACGGTTTTCGAGCGCGCCGTCGGCCGCGTGATTGTACGTAGTCACAAACTGCACGAATCTGGCAACGATGCGCGTCCGGCGAAGACCGCGCCGCGACATCCCGCCCGATATCTCACTTCTCTCGCCGCTGCCGTAGACCAAGGTCGGGATCGGCAATCTGTATAGCAGTTTTCGGGTGTGACGGAACTTGGTCGGGACATCATTTGTGACAACTGAGCTGTCGCTGCGCTGCCGACTGTCAATCGTTATCGGTTTTCGCTGCGCTGGTCGCGCCGCGCATCCGCGCGTTGTCGGCGAATCTCTTCAGGTCCCAGCGGGTCGTAATCACACGGCCCTTGCAGGAAGATTAAATCACCATCTCTCGGATCTTTAAGCTCGGGCCGCGACGAAAATAGCGTATCCTCTCGAATCGCCGGAAACCAGAGGCGGCAGTAGTTAGTACCCTCGACCTGAACCCTGCTGATAATCTGGCCCGGTTCGAAAACGGGCGCGTTAAAACATCCGGCGGTGCTTGCAGCCATGACCCAAACGCTGCTTCTTAGTCGCTTCACAATTACTCTACTTTATCAGCCGATGCGCGCGCACCAGAACGTTCGGCGGAATACTCATCGGCTGCGGTGCCGGCGGCAATTTTTTCGGCCACTGTTGTGCTGAGGAAGCATAGCGCACCCGAGCATCGCAACGGCAATCAAGATCGCACGCATAGCCACTAGTACCATACAGGCGGGAGTCTGGAAATCATTATTTGATGCGCCGTTGTTCACGCGATCTAGCGCTCAGGTCCCGCTACTTTGCTTCCAAGCCACGATTAATTTTGCTAAAGAATTCTTACTTGACAATTGGCGCAGGTGATATTGGTCGCCCGCTCAACGAATTTGCGTCCTCTGCCCTCTAATGATGATTTTGTACTTCGACTCGATCGCCGTTTTTTAACTTGGCGCCAATGCCGCGGAGTCTATTTTTGACGTTTTCGTTGTTCTCCCCCGTAAAGAGGCTTCAGGAAAATCCAGTACATTAAGGGACGGCATGATATTGGTCGATAACTGGTATGTACCCGCCGGTCTCTCAAGCGCAATTCTCATCGGACTAACGTGGTTGTGGGTTAAAAACCCGCCGCCATCATGGGTTGTTATGCTTTTCGTCGCCGCTTCACCTTGTCTTTTTTACACGGCATTAATGGCCGGTGCAGATCCACGGTACATCGGTACGGTTGCTTTGTCGTATACCATTGCCTCAATTGTGCTTCTTGAACGGACACGCCGAAAATAGCGCCTTCGAGTGTAGCATAGCCACAAAACTAAGTATCAATTGTGGGTCAGCGCGGTCGGCGGTCGGTTGATAAACGGTTCCCTTCGTAAGCACGGTGAAATTGGACTTATCCCCTTTTTACGCCTGGCACTCTAGATACGATCGAACAAACGGTCACGGCCGGCCAAAGTAGCCTAAGTTACGACACGGCGAGCGATCAATACACTTATGTATGGAGAAGCGATAGAAGTTGGGCGGGTACATGTCGCCAACTCGTTCTGAGGCTCACAGATGGTACCGATCATGTCGCTTACTTCTCCTTTACAAAGTAGGCGAGAAAAAATTTCCGGAGCAAACATTGATCCCGGACTGGAGCAATAGTCCCGGTGGAAGGATGAAGGGACCACCACGGCGAGCGTAAGTGGGAATGATCAAATGCCCATCCACTCGGGCATGGTGCGTTTTAGCGTAAAAGTTTTGGAAGGCGGGAGAGAAGCGAAACGGTACGCAGTAACCATGAGCGGTTAAATTTGCTTTCTGCACCGATTGCAGATCGCGGTCTTTTTATCCGATGATTCACGGGTCCGTGTATTTGATGAATCCGCACGGGCCCGTTCTTCGGCGCTTGCGCACTTCTCGCAAACCGCTCCTTCGAGAAGATAATAAATGGTCATGTTTTTCTCCGTTTCGGATCTCCTGGCTGTGCATATCTTCAGCGCGGCGCCGCATTGCTGTCATTTGTGGGGAAAGTACGGCTGGAGACAAATGGCTTTGAAACATCAAAACAGATGAATGGTGAAAGGGCAAGACCCGCTGGAGCGGAAAAATGAACAACCCAATCGATAATCGATCAACTGCACCGCTTGATCGCTCGAAGGTTCGGCGATGTCTCATCACCTTTATAGATTCCCTCTTTTTCTTCGACGGCTGCGGTCAAGTCAGCGTCCGCGCCAGGGTAGCGCCGGGCGAATTTGTCGATGCGGTCCACAGGCAGCGTTGTCGCGAGAACAATCCGAAATCGACAAAGCTGCCTGGCAGCTTTCGGTCATGTGGAAGCTGGTGAGACGTGGCGCGCTCAGCGGGGCGACGCTCGCGGCGCGTCCGCTCCAATTGTCGGGACATGACTTTGCCGCAGCTCCGCGCAGGCTTCACGGAGGACGAGGAACGCCGAACGGAAGAATACCGCACAGATCAGAGCACCCACCGCGATGTCCGGCCAGGGCGAAACCGTTACCGACACTGCCCAAGCCGCCAGCAGTACCGAGAGATTTGCGATGAGATCGTTGCGGGAACACAACCAGACCGAGCGCATGTTGATATCGTCCGTACGGTGGCGCCAAAGCAAGACGAAGCAACTCCCGTTCACCGCCAGAGCGATAGCGCCCACCACCCCCATTGTCTCGAACGCAGGAAGCTGGGGATACACAATCTTGTACATAACCTCGCCAAAGACGAACGCACCGAATAGCCCCATGACGGCAGCCTTCGCCGCTGCCGCACGCGCTTTCCAGACTGGTCCGCGCCTGATAACGTGGAGACTGAATCCGTATACGAGGGTGTCGCCTAGCATATCGAGTGAGTCGGCAAGCAACGCGACGGACCCGACGAGGAGGCCTGAAACGAGTTCGACGATGAACATCACAGCGTTCGCCACTAGCACCAGGCGCAGGGTAGTCGCTTGGCGCTCACACAGTAGTTCTACGGCACAGGCCTTATCGACGCAGCAATCGTCCATCGTGTCAATCACGGAGCAACTTTTATCGAGTAAGATTCTAATATCTCCCAACGGTGCTCGCAATGAACGCGGGTTTGAAAAGCGCAACGGTTGGAATAACTTGATCACCCGCGTCGCCCGCACCAGCACGTTCGGGTCGTCAGACCGATCTGCTGCGCTGCTTTCAAGTTGATGAGAAAATCACGCAGATGCTGACGTGCCGCATCGAAACCGACGAGGCCAGGCAACTTCGCGCAATCACATCTCCGTCAAACAAACCAGCCACGATTAATCTCGCTGCAAAGAATCTTGCTTGACATAATTGGCGCAAGTGATATTGATCGTCCCGTCATCGAGCCTCCCCCATCTTAGAATCGGCTGCTGGTTGAATTGAGGCCAAAGGAACGCAAACGGGTTCCTCGGACCGGGATATGGACCGAACAATTAAGGCCAGCCGCTCTGGCGATTTGTCGCTAGAGTGTGCTGGCTTTTTTACGTATCTGCACCAAAAAAGGAAATTTATTGTCTCTCGCGTATACAGAGTTCCACGGATGAATTAATGGAGGTAAGCCATGAGTCAAATCTGTAAAGATGATTGCAGTAACCAACCCGCAAAGAGGAGTCCTATGAAAGGCAAATGTGTGTTTTTTGCATCGGTCATCGCCGTCGTGTCAGCGATTCCGAGTCTTGCCCAGGAAAGCACGCTCGGCAAGGTCAGCTTTGCCAACTCATGCGATGCCAAGGTGCAGGAGCTGGTCAATCGCGGCGTGGCGATGCTGCATTCTTTTTGGTACAGCGCCGGCGAAAAGACCTTTCGTGAAGTGCTGACCCGCGATCCCGCGTGCGTGATTGCCACTTGGGGCATCGCCTCGCTGCTGATGTCCAATCCGTTGGCGGGCGCAGGCTCTTCGCCTCAAGGAGCAGCAGAGGCGCGCGCAGCGATCGAACATGGACGGAAAGTCGGCGCCAAAACCGAGCGCGAACGCGACTACATAGAAGCGGTGGCGGCCTATTATGACGATTGGGCCAATCGCTCCGAAAACGAGCGCCAGCGTTCACGGGCCAAAGCCTATGAGGCCCTCGCAGCGCGTTATCCCAATGATGACGAAGCGCAAATTTTCTATGCCCTCTATCTCGCGGCAACGCAGTCACAGGCGGAGCAAACCTACGCGAATTATTTAAAAGCCGCCTCGATACTGGAAAAACAATTTACCAAGTACCCGGACCATCCCGGCGTCGCCCACTACTTGATTCACAGCTATGACGCCCCACCGATCGCGGAGAAGGGTTTGCCAGCCGCTCGGCGCTACGCCAACATTGCGCCGGCTGCGCCGCATGCCTTGCACATGCCGTCGCATATATTCACCCGCGTCGGCGCATGGGAGGAATCGGCCGCTACCAACCGGCGCTCGGCGGACGCCGCCAAACAGAGCAACGATAAGGACGAGCAAATGCACGCGCTGGATTATATGGTCTATGCTTACCTGCAGCTTGCGCGCGACGCCGAGGCGCGAACAATAGTGGATGAAGCTGCCAAAGTGTCGGGCTTTTCTCGACCGGCCGGTCCCTATGCCTTTGCCGCGATCCCTGCGCGTTATGCGATTGAGCGCGGCGATTGGAGTGGCGCGATGAAGCTTCAGCCGACAGCGAATAAATTCCATTACACAGAGGCGCTAACGCGGTTTGCCCGAGCATTGGGGGCTGCGCGCAACGGCGACTCTGCTTTCGCGGAGAACGAAGTGGGGCATCTCTCCCGATTACGAGATGCTTTGAAAGCGGCGAAAGAAGAATACTGGGCCACGGAAGTGGAGGTTAGCCGGCTTAGCGCCAGCGCTTGGATAGCTCTAGCCGCGAGAAAAAGCGATGAGGCAGTTCAACTGATGCGCCGGGCGGCGGACATCGAAGACAAAAACGATAAACATATCGTTACTCCCGGACGGATCTTCCCTGCGCGAGAGCTGCTCGGACAGATGCTGTTGGAGCTCAATCGGCCGGCAGAGGCACTCAGGGAATTCGAGGCTTCCCAGAAGCGCGAGCCCAATCGGTTCCACGGATTTGCTGGCGCAGCTCGGGCTGCGGCGCAGAGCGGCGACTCGGCGAAAGCCAAGCACTATTACACGCGCCTGGTCGAGCTCGCCGGCAAAGGCGCTGCGCGAACGGAGCTTGAGCAGGCAAAGACATTTTTGGCGCAACGTTAAGCGCGATCGAAAACGAGAGAGCGGCACATAACGGTCTCAAGATTCTCGGGCGTCGTCCACCTGCCGCGCATGCCATATGCGGCCGCGCGATAGCCGCCGCATTCCCATTGGCTTATAATAGGCTGAGTATCGATTTGGGGGTGCGCGATGAATATCACTGGAGAGAAGCTGAGCCGATGGCTTCATATCGGTGTCATCCGGAATTGGGCCGTGGCTGGACGTGGTATGAGCGAAGACAAGGCTGCTCGCATATTCTGGGATGAAATGAAAGCCGCGTTCGCAGAAATGAACATCATTCCTAAAGAGCTAAAACGGGTCAACACAGAAATGGAGCGCCTCGATCCAAGCAGTGATGCGTATAGGACTTTGGACGGTCGATTGAAAGAGCGTGAGAAAGATTGGCACCACGCATTGCGTAGATTCAAGGCCGCGCAGGCCGCATTCAGCGCCTATGTGCGAACGAAAAGCGATTCCAACAGCCGCTTTGAAAATTTCCGCGAGGATCTCGAGACTCGCTTGCAGGGAATCAAAGAGCGGATCGACAAGTTAAGCCGAAAAACAGAATAGTCCTAAAGTCCGCCGCTGTGCAATTTGGGTTTGACTGTGCCGCGCCTTCTTGTCATCTCGGCCCGGCAAAGCTTGAGCCCTTGACCGGCTTTAGCCGCAGTATCCGTATTCCCTCTGCCTCAGGCATGACGCTAGATCGAACCGCCTGCTGTGACAGAAGGGTATCGGTGACTTCTCGAGGCCTCTCATAAAGGGATGTACCAGAATGTGCGGGCCTCTAAGATAGCGGGCAATTAAGGACCGGCCGTTTGAAACTGGTGGATAAAGCAGCGGATCTCGCGGTGCCATTTCGGCAGCATTTCTACCCGATGCTCACATAATGTCATGGGCCCAGGGGGGATACCTCGTGGGACCGTGGTACTTCTTAGTTGCTGGCATTCCTCATGCTTATCGTGAGGTAATGTGACGAACATTGAGATGAAAAGGATAGTTTTGGTGGAGGACAATGAAGAATGCCGCAAAATGCTTACCTGCATCATCCAACATCTTGGCTATGAAGTCATTGAGCCCCCTAGCGGCTTAGATGGCCTCGCCAGAGCAGTCGCCGAACGGCCCGCCCTCATTTTCATATCGCTAGACTTTCCGGAAATGCGCTGGCTCGATGCGATCGTCGCGCTAAAAAATGACCCGCAAACCTCCGATATTCCTATTCTGGTTTTCCCGCCTTGGGACTCTGAAAAAGCTACAGAAGCCGCGCTTAACGCGGGCGCCACGGGCGTTCTAAAGGAACCTTTTACACTGCAAAGTTTTCGCTTGGCGCTAAACAAGCTTGCACCGTCGGACACTGAACTGCTCATGGTCAAGGCGGGCATAAGCATTCTTTCCTTGTGACGATCTCTCCTGTCGGGTTCGGTGATATTCTCCAATTCGGCTTTAGCGTTTATTGCCCGGATTCGGCCGTAGCGATTGCCCAGTGGTTTTAACACCAGCCAGCGCCGCGTCTTAGCTCCGTACCCCCCGTCGGCGGAGGCGTTTGTCCCGGCATGCCCCGGCTTTTTTGGCTTCAAACCCCGCGAGAGACGCCAAAGAGCCGTTGTGAGCCCGCATGCGTTTGATTGTTCCAATTACGCGCGATATTTTTGCGAGAGGTCGATCTTCTTCATGGCGTGCTCGAACTCCTCGGTTTAAGTCGCCCTCAAAAGCGAATGGATCGATATCGCAATCGCGGAGAAATAACTGATGGATGAAAAAGAGGCAAATTCAATCGCTAAGCACCTGATCGCCGGATATGTCGCGAAAGAAGGAATGCCGCGCAAAGACCGGATGCTCGAAGTCGTGAAGCAACTGGCCGATTTTCACAGCGCGCTGGCGGAGCAGCTCCAACAAACGGCAAAGGACGACGACGCGAGCGCCCTTTGGGCCGGTGACAACAGGCTGAAAAAAGATTTCTAACCGTTCGGCGCCGGGCCGGATTTGCGAATTTCTGCGGCACGCCGTTTCGGCGTTTCGGCGGAAATTGACGGTCAATCGCGCCGCCGGCGCCTGTGCATAATGAATCGATGATTCTTTTGGTCGAAGACGAAGCCAACGTCCGCACCGTTCTGGCGGAGGTTCTACGCCCGTTGGCCAGTGCAGTATTGGAAGCTGAAAATGGGCAAAAGGCTCTGGCGTTGCTGAATGCTCACCCGGTTCGGCTCATTGTCGTCGATTTCGTTCTACCCGATGTAGACGGTCTCAGCCTGATCAACCGCCTGCGCAAGGAAAGACCGCAAATACCGATTATTTTGATTTCAGGTTACCTCTCACAGTCTGCCGGGGAGGATATGTTGGCAAAAACCGGCGCTCGCCTGAAATATCTTGCCAAGCCGTTCAAGCCCGCCGAGTTGACCGCGACCGCCCAAGATCTGCTCAACGCGTCCTCGTCCTGAGACACAACTACTGGATCACACGATCCGCCCTCATCAAAGTCCACTGCGGTATCTCCAGGCCGATCTGTTTCGCTGTTTTCAGGTTGATGACAAACTCGAACTTGATAGGCTGCTCCACCGGCAGCTCGGCAGGTTTGGTGCCCTTGAGAATTTTATCGACGTAATAGGCCGAGCGCCGGTGCATGTCGAGAAGGTTGGCGCTATAACTCATTAGGCCGCTTTCTTCCACATAAATGGTCCAGGGATAAATGGCCGGAAGCCGATATTTGAGCGCCAAAGCGATAATGCGTTCTCGATTTCTTTCCAAAACAACAGGGTCTGACAACACGAGTAAACCGTCGGGGCGCGCCTTGCCCATGCGGCCAAAC
>Ga0209172_10008086_pt1 | contig 10470 bp, 8 predicted proteins | sample LarsenN4metaG_FD_184113 | JGI IMG/M metagenome (GOLD analysis project Ga0209172, IMG submission 184113) | Hot spring sediment bacterial and archeal communities from British Columbia, Canada, to study Microbial Dark Matter (Phase II) - Larsen... ...
CAACTGGCGCTCAGGGTGGTCCCACCACTGGCGCTCAGGTGGTCCCATGCCGCTGGCGCAACTCACGCCAAGGTGGTCCCATGCGGCTGGCGGGCGACAATCGGAGCGCGGACACGGACCGGTCCGAAGGGTGCTCGTGGCAGCGGCCGGGCCGAGTACCGCTCCGCGGCTCGCTCCTTGCGTCGTACCTTCACGCCGACACCTCCGATCGACAGCTCCATCCTCAGTCAGCCCGATCGCAACCGCCATGCCCAGGGTCGAAGGTCAGTGCGCGTCGAGCACGCCGCGACGAGCTCGGGACTTTCGGCCCTGCCCCCATCCCGGGCGTGGCGCGATGCTCACCGAGCTGCAAGACGATGAGGGAGCTTCGGCTGAGAGGCCGGCGGGAGCCGGCGACCTCCAATACCTGAACCGGACAATGCCGGCGCAGGGAGTTCGCCTTGCAGCATGTTCGCGTTCACGGGTTGGAAGCGTTGGCGTATGCCTGTCGTCGCGTTCTTGGGCGACGTGATGCTCGGGCGTGGTGTCGGCGAGGTGATCGCGCGCGACGGAACGGCGCGCCTGTTCTCCTCGGAGTTGCTCTCGGTGCTCCGCGAGGCCGACGCCGTCATCGCAAACCTCGAGTGCTGCATCTCGCCTCGTGGAGAGCGCTGGCCCGACCCGGAAAAGCCCTTCTTCTTTCGCGCGCCGCCCGCTGCGGTCGACGCGCTCACGGCACTCGGTGTGTGTGCTGTGACGCTCGCCAACAACCATGCGCTCGACTACGGGCCCGAGGCGCTCGTCGACACGCTCGAGCTGCTACACGAAGCCGGGATCGCGACGACGGGAGCAGGAACGAACCTCGCGGCTGCTCGCCGCCCGGCTCGGTTGCGTGCACGCGACCTCACGCTGACGGTCATCGGCTGCACCGATCATCCGGTCGAATACGGAGCGACGGAGACGGCACCCGGAGTCGCGTACGCCAAGCTGCACGGGTCCCTCGACCAGTGGGTCGCGGAGGCAATCTCGGCGCACACAGGTAGCAGCGTCATCGTCACACCCCACTGGGGCCCCAACATGGTCGGTGCCCCGATCCCGAGAGTTCGGCACGCCGCGCGCGCGCTGATAGACGCCGGCGCGACACTCGTCGCCGGCCATTCGGCGCACGTGTTCCACGGTGTCTCCGGTCGCGTGGTCTACGAACTGGGCGATTTCATCGACGACTACGCGACGCATCCCGACCTGCGCAACGACCTCGGACTGGTGTTCTTCGTCGAGCTCGCGGCAGGCGGCCCGCAAGAGGTCGCCGCCGTCCCGATCGCGCTCGACTACTGCCACACGCGCCTCGCGAAGGGTGACGATGCTGCGTGGGTGCGCGCACGTTTCACCGCCGCCTGCGACGCGCTCGGCACCGAAGTCGTCGTGCGCGACGGTCGGCTCGTCGTGGACATGCGCGGTACATGAACCGCGTGTGGTGATCAGGTGTCCGTTGCCACGCGGCGGGCGCGTCGGGAGCCGAGCACGACGACCGAGGGACCTAGCGCACGATGCCCACGACGGTCCCACCTTGCATGCCATCTCGCGCTGGCGTTTCCAGCTTGTTGCCGCGTTCCGCGGCGATCCAGGGCCGGACGTCACACAGGGACCTCCGGCCCTGTCTGGGGCCTTCGCGTGGACGCATGGTTGGAGGGCCCGCACGGCCGTGATCGCGAGGGACAGGTGCCGGATCGACGCGCGGATCAGGCGACGCCGGAAGCAAGCGTGGTCACCTGGCGGGAATGGGCAGCGCGGGCGATCCTCCTCGCGGTCGGCGCCGTCGTCATGTACGGCCTGCTTCCGCGGTTCATCGATCTCTGGTCTGCGGTCCCCGAGTTGCGCTCGATCGGTTGGGTCGCGCTTGGTTCCATGGCGATCCTGCAGTTCGCGAGCTGGTGGTGCGCGGCGGAACTCGACCGTGTGGCGCTTCCGCGCCTGTCGCGCTTCACGGCCACGACAACCAGCCTGACGGCGAACGCGGTCAGCCGCGTGGTGCCCGCTGCGGGCGGCGCGCTCGGTGTGCGCACGCGCTACCACATGTGGGCAGCTTCGGGAGCCGGCACCGGCGCGGCGGCGAGCGCGGTCGCGGCGACGACCGTCATCTCGCTGGCGACGCTCTTCCTGCTGCCGGTTCTGACCCTCGGGCTTGCGGTCGTCGGAGCACCGACACCGCGGAGCCTCGGCTGGGTGGCCGTCGGTGGAGGACTCCTGTTCGTCGTGCTCTTCGGGCTCGGCGTGGTCCTGCTTCTCACGGATCCTCTCCTGCGCAAGGGCGCGCGACTGATCGAGGTAGCCGCACGGCGCTTCGACCGCGACATCACCGCATCGAGCATCGAGCACGAGCGTGATCGCCTTCGCGAGGCGCTCGGTGCACGCTGGCCGCGCGCGCTGGCATTCTCGGTTGGGATCTGGGCGTTCGACTACCTGTCCCTCGTCGCTGTGCTCGTCGCGCTCGACACGCTTCCCGAACCTGGTGTCGTGCTGCTTTCGTTCACGGCAGCGAAGATCCTCGGGATGATCCCACTCACTCCGGGCGGCCTTGGCATCGTCGAGGCAGGTTTGACGGGGATGCTCACACTCGCGGGCATCGCGGCCACCGAGGCCCTGCTCGCCACCCTCGCGTACCGCATCGTCTCGTACTGGCTCGCGTTACCCGCCGGGCTCGGAGCGTGGTTGTTGTTCCGCAGGCGCTATCCGGGAGTTCCCGCACCCTGAGTGCACTGCTGCCACCCCGTTGCTGTCCGTAATCGTCCGGTTGCAGACGACGTGCCGTTCGGCCCTGGGACACGGATGATCCGGCAACGCCCGCGGTTCACAGCTTGTAGCCGATCGTCCGCAGCAACTGCCTCCGGTCGTCGACGTCGGTGTCGCTCTCGACGCCAGCCGGCCTGCTCCCGTCGATCACGCCCACGATTCCGCGTCCGTGCTCGGTCTGGGCCACGACCAGTGCGACCGGATTGGCGGTCGCACAGAAGATCCCGCAGACCTCGGGAACCTGCTTCAGCTGGTTCAGGACGTTCACCGGATAGCCCTCGCTGAGGAACACGAAGAAGCTGTGTCCCGCGCCGACCGCAAGCGCGTTTCTCGTCGCAAGCTCGACCAGGGTGTCGTCATTGCCCGACCGACGCACGAGGCGAGGACCCGACGCCTCGCAGAACGCGACACCAAAGCGGAGATACGGGCTGACGCCGGCGAGCGTCTCGTGGAGGTCGTCGATTGTCTTGATGAAATGGGCCTGCCCGACGATCACGTTCATGTCGTCGGGCTTGTCGACCGGAACGACGCGAAGCTCTGCCTGCTCCCCTGAGTCCTGTGCGGCCGTCACGCCGCGCAGGCTAGGCGCGGCGACCGCGGCTCGCTGGCACGTTCCTCGCGCGTGAATCGGGTCGTCCGGCCCTGTGCGCGCAGCCGCAACACGGAGGAGCATCGGAGGGAAGCCTGCGCGACCAAGGAGGCAGGATGCGCGCCATCGACGCCACTCGGAAGCCGATCGTGACCATCGAGGCCTCCGCATGGGACGACCTTCCCCGTGCTTGCACCGTCACGTGACGGAGGATCCAAGGACGCAGAAGGCTGTTCGGTCGCGGCTCCGCCAGACGGCACCATGGCTCGACCAACGCCGCGCCGGGCGTACCCCGGTTGGTCGCACGGGGTCGTTCGGCCCTGTTGCATCGTGTGACCTTGGGCAATCCTCGAGATGGCGTACACGCGCCTCTTGGGAGGCCGATCAATGAACCTGCACGAGTTCATGCACACACCAGCAGTCACGTGCTCGCGCCGCGCGACACTCGCAGAGGTCGCGGGGCTGATGGAACGGCACGATGTCGGCAGCGTCGTCATCGTCGATGACGACAAGGCACCTGCCGGGATCGTGACGGATCGCGACCTCGCGCTGCGAGGGCTCGGGCGCCGCCGTGAGCCCGATACTCCCGTCGCGGAGATCATGACCGCGAAAGTCGTGTTCCTGCGCGAGGACACAGACGTGTTCGCGGCCGCGACCGAGATGGCAACGGCGGGCTGCCGGCGTCTGCCCGTGCTCGACATGGACGGGCGCGTCGCTGGCGTCGTGTCGCTCGACGATCTCCTCACGCTCTTCGCGCGCCAAACGGACAAGCTGGCGGAGGCGGTCATGGCCGAGATGCCTCGTTCCGCGCCGGCATAGACCACCGGCGCAATCGATCGGGACCAAGGACCGGCAATGCACCGCGAGCGGGACCAAGAGGCCGAGCGATCCGACCGCGACGGCGATCTCGACGCACTCGCCGAGATCGAGGCCGACGCAGCCGAGGACACGCGGGACCTCGAGGAGCTCGAGGACATCGACGAAGCGATCGAAGAGGGCTGGGAGGAGTACGGCGAGGAGGGCGAGGAACGACCGGAGGAGCTCGAGGAGGAAGAAGCCGAGCCCGAGCTCACACTCGACCACCTGCTGCGCTTCGAGGACGCGCCCGAGGGCGAGACCGAGGAAGACGAGCGAAGGGCACAGCGCACCGCGGGGCTGGTGAACGCGCTCGCACGCGAGCCCGAACCGGACGAGTTCCTGTGCCAGTCCTGCTTCTTGCTGAAGAAGCGATCACAGCTCGCCGACCCACGCGCCATGCTGTGCCGGGATTGCGTCGACCCGGCCTGACGCGACTGCGCCCGCTACGCGATGTCGGGCTCCGCGCACTCCGCGAGCACAGTTGCCCGGGCCGCGCGCGAGAGTGCGACGGCGCCGGCCCAGCCCGGTTGTTCGGGCGTCATCTGGGCACCGATCACGACGTCGATCTTGCCTCGTCGCGGGAACGCGTGACCCGGCGGTACGACCGAACGCGTTCCCCGCACGGCGACCGGGACGAGCGGCGCGTGCACCTCGGTCGCGACGAGGAACGCTCCCAGCCTGAACGCGCGCAGTCCGGGCACACGCGAGAGCCGACCTTCGGGGAACACGACGACGAGGTTGCCCGAGCGCGCTGAAGCGATCAGCCGCCGCGTGTCTGCGGCACCTTGCTCGGGCGTCGCCCGCTCCACGAACTCGACACCCAACCGGCGCAGGAACAGCGACGACCACGGCTTCGCACGGAACTCGCTCGCGACGACGAACACCACTGGCCGCCGGAGCACCGAGATCAGCACGAGGCCGTCGATGTAGCTCGGGTGGTTCGCGACGATGACGCCAGGACCTCCCCGGGGGACGTGCTCTTCGCCCGTGACGCTCAAGGGAATTCGAACGGCGTGCGCGAGGAGGCGCGCGGCGTGGCGGACGACCGCGAACCGCCAGGACCGGCGCGGGAGCACCAACGTCGATACCGCCACCGGTGCTGCGAGTATCAGCGCCACGGCCCACGCATAGCAGGCGTACGCGATACCGCCAGCGGCATGCCGGGCTCGGCGGGCGCGGGCGAAGGCACCCCTGAACAGCAGACGCACGATCTCGGCACGTGGACGGCGCGATGGCAAGCCCAGCCGTCCCTGCTCGTAGCGCTCGCGGGCCGCGGCGCGGCGGATCTTGCCGCTCGAAGTCTTCGGAAGCGTGCGCGGCGGCAACAGGACGACGTCGTCCGGCGGTGTGGCGACGACGTCGACCGCCAAGGCGACGACGGATTCGCGCACCCGTGCCATTTCGGTCGGATCCCGCGCGTGCGTCTCCGCCGCTACGACGAGCTTCTCCGTACCGAGCCTCGGGTCGGGCGAGGCAAACGCCGCGACACAGCCCGACCGGATCCCGGGCAGTGCGCCGATTGCCTCCTCGAGCTCTTCTGGGTGCAGGTTGCGGCCGGCGCGGATGATGAGATCCTTGGCCCGCCCGGTGAGGAAGATCTCGCCCGCGGCGAGGTACCCGAGGTCGCCGGTATCGAGCCAGTCGCCATCGAACAGGGCCCGCGTCGCCTCTTCATTGCGGTAGTACCCGCTCGTCGCGGACGGGCCGCGGAACTCGATGCGCCCCTCTCGCCGCTCGCCGACGTCGTTGCTCGCAGCGTCGACGACACGAAGCGCGTAGCCGGCGAGCGGCTGGCCGCAGGCGACGACACGGCGGACGTCGGCCTCGCCGGGCCCGGCGAGTACCGCGCGCCCGCTGCGGGCGAGAGTCTGACGTTCGATCCGTTCGACCACCGGTGCGCGTCCCGGAGGCGGGAACGCGAGCCCGACGGCAGCCTCGGCGAGCCCGTACACCGGCGCCTGGACGTTCGGCGCGAGCCCGTAGGCGCCGAAGCGCTCCTGGAAACGCTCAAGTGTCTCGGCCGACACCGGCTCGGCTCCGTTGAACGCGAGCCGCAACGACGACAAGTCAACGTCGCGGATCTCGTCGTCGCGCACGTTGCGGACACACAGCTCGTAGCCGAAGTTGGGCGCGCCGGTCAGCGTCGCTCGGTGATCACTCATCGCGCGAAGCCACGAGGCCGGACGCGCGAGGAAGGCAACCGGCGACATGACCACCAGTGGGAACCCGATCACGAGGCTCCCCAGCCACGCGCCGATCAAGCCCATGTCGTGGTACAGCGGCAACCAGCTCACGAAGACGTCGTTCGCATCCGCAGCCGCCGCCCGCGCCATCGCTCGGATGTTCTCCAGCAGGTCGCTGTGGGTCAGAACGACGCCCTTTGGGGAACCTGTGCTCCCGGACGTGTACTGGAGCAACGCAGTGTCACCGGCTCGGACGGGAGGCCGGGCCTCACGGCGCGTCGGGCGTTCGAGGTTCGCTACCGTCGTCACGGTGCGCAACGGCGCGACCCGGCCGCGTACCGCGCGCGCCAGCGGGCGCGCCTCGGATACCGTGACCAGCGCGCGCACCTCGGCATTCTCCAGGATGCCAACCTGACGTTGGATGTAGTCCTCGAACTGCGCGGCGCGTACGGGTGGGTAGAGCGGGACTGGCACGGCGCCGGCGGCCAGGGTCCCGAAGAACGCGACGAAGTACTCGAGGCACGTCGGGAGCATTAACGCGACCTTGTCACCCGGGGCGACGTCGCAGCGGGCGATGCCGTCGGCGACTGCGCCGGCCCGGTCGCGCAGCGACCCGTACGACAGCTCGTACGCCGGCGCAGCGTCGCCCGACAACAGCCGCACGTGCGTGCGGTCCGGGTGGGCGGATGCGTGCCAGTCGAGCGCCTCGAGGAGCGTCCGCGCCCCGGGCGCCGGCGCGATCGCACCCGCGGCCCGCGGTTCGGCCACCGCGGCACTCGACGGACGCGCCGCGGAGGACGACGGCGCGCGAAGCGCCGAATCAACGAACGACCGTGGTCGCTGCGCCTCCGCGACGAGGGCATCGGGGAGCCTCACCCGCAGCGCCTCTTCGATCCGGATGAGCAACTCGGCGCGGGCAAGGCTGTCGAGGCCGAGGTCTCGTTCGAGGTCGCTGTCGAGCGTCAGCGTCGCGTGGCAGCTCGGGTTCACCTCCGCGACCAAGGCGCGGACGGCATCGAGGACCATCTCCTCGCACGCCGGACGCGAAGCCAGCACGACTCCACCCTGCCCGCGCCCGTGACAAGAAACTAGGGGCGACCAGTGAACGCGCAGGTGACGATCGGCCCTGGCCGCCGCTACATGTCAAGCGCGTCCCACGCGGTCACGTCCACGCGATCGAGCATGTCCGCACGCACATCGTGCAGCAGATCGTCGAGCGCGGCGCAGGCCCGATCGATGTGTGATCTCGTCTCGAGGTCCGCGCTCGAACGCGCCCGCGCCAACTCGACGCCGGCGCGAAGCGCATGATGCGTGAGACGGTCGGCGCCCTCGAACGAAGCAAGCGCACGCTCAGGCGACGTGTGCGACTCGAGGGACGCCCCTTCAGGACCGTGCACGGTCGGGACGTCGGCATCGGTGCCGGCAACGCTCCGGTCGCTGGGGACGCGCGGCTCCCGCACGCTGACCACTCGCGACTCCTTTCGCAGCTGACCAACGACCCGAGCCACCGCCGTGCGAGAAGTACGGGTGATCGTCACCGCGAGGAGGACATCCCCACGAAGGTCGCTCCACAGGTGGGCCTGCGGGACATCAGTGGCCCACGAAGTGAGACTCCCTACGCCGGCATTGCCCGGATCAGGTGATGAAGGTTGCCGGTCTCCCGGCTCTCAGCCTTTCGACACCCTCGCCCTCTTCGTGAGCCACCGACGAGTGTGCACCTGGCTGGAGCCGCGCGCAAGACCCAACCTCCATGAGCTGAACCTCGGCAAGATCCAGGTTCTCACGCGACCTCCCACGCCGAGGATGAGTTCGATCAGGCGCGTTCACGAGCCGTCCGCTCGATGGAAATCCGTCACATCGTCGCGCTGGATGACCGGTACCAGGGCCGCGTGCATCGAGACGCCGCCGTGCGTGATGACGCGCGCGCGGACTACGTACGCGCCCGCCGCCTTCTCCAAGTTCACGGTCTCGACTCGCGCATCAGGCAGCGCGTGCAGGGCGTCCAGGATCGCGCCCAGATCGGCACCCGGCGCCGGCCGGATGACCAGCGTGGCTCGCTCGCGCGTGAGCCGCCGCCGTGCCGCGTCACGCGGTGCGCGCAGCAACGTGAGGCTCAACAGCAGCGCGAACGCTCCGGCGGCCGCGATACCGATGTTGCCGAGCCCGGCAGCGAGACCGACGGCAGCCGTGACCCAGAGGCTTGCCGCCGTCGTGACGTTGTGGATCGAGAAACCCTGGCGCACGATCACGCCAGCGCCCAGGAAGCCGATGCCAACGACGACCTGAGAGGCGATGCGGCTCGGATCGGTCTGGAAGCCGGGGGTCCCCGCGAAGTCATCGAAGCTGACCGTCGAGAGGATGCCAAAGATGCTCGCGCCGAGCGCAACGGACAAGTGGGTTCGCAAGCCGGCCGGTTGGTCCTGCAGTTCGCGCTCGAACCCGATGGCGGCGCCCGCGGCAATCGCGGCGGCCAAGCGCCAGACGACGTCCCAGTCGAGCGCGAGGTCGTTCATGCCGTGGCCCCCGCCACTACGCCGCTCGAGCCGGCCAGCAGTTCGAGCGCCGGCGGGAGCCCGTTTGCCAGCGCCCAAACGTCCTCCACGATGTCCGGACAAGCGATGAATCCGGCGTCGACCTTTTCGTCGTGGCTCAGGACGGTGACGTTCAGCCCACTGCCGGCGAGCAGAGGCCCGAGCGGGTAGGTGGCGAGCAAGCGGGCTCCCGCGAGGAAGACAGGTGCGCGCGCGCCCGCCACGTTGGAGACGAGAAGGTTGAAGATCGGGGGGTGCAGGGCTTCCAGGTGCAGCGACGTGTACGCGCGTACTGCGGCCGCGATCGCGCCGGGGGGGACTGCATCGACGAGATCGAGCAAGAACGAACTCCCGAACGCGCGGTGAAGCGCCTTCGCGGACCGCGTCGACTCGACGACGGCGTTCAGCTGATCTACCGGGTCGTCGATGTGCACGGGTAGCTGCGCGCCCATCGCCGAGATGAAATTGCCGGGCGTGACCGCGACGGCCGGCTCGGCTCCCGTCTCACGGCGCACACCCACGGGCACGGCAACGACGAGTGGTCTCGTCGGGGCTGTGCCTCGCGCCAGCAGGTACGACCGAATCGCTCCCGTGCACGCAGTGAGCACGACATCGTTGAACGTGACGTGATGCCTCTCGCGCATATCGCGCACGAGGCTCATCGGCAGCGACGAGAACGCCACGGAGCGGGCCGGCGTGAGCGAGCCGGTAAAGCATCCAGGCGCCGCCCGGAACGGAAGCGTAACGTCGGCGTGCTCTGGCGCGCGCGCGAACCGGGCAACGCCGGTAATGGCACGGGCGAGCGACGCCAGGGCGCGCGCCGTCCGCACAGGCGCGAGCGCGAGGCCCGAGGCTGTCGCCACGGTGAACGCGAGCGGCGTCGGTCGGCGCGGCGTGGCTCCATCGTCGAGCAAGACCCCCCGATCGAGCGGAGCTTCACGATCAGCGTCGACCATCACGTCGTAGAGCCGCGCGCCGCGCAGGCCGTCGACGTAGGCATGGTGCAGCTTCACGACGAGCGCGACCCGTCCGTGCGCCAGGCCGTCGACGAACCACACCTTCCAGAGGGGTCGGCGACGGTCGAGCTTGTGCGCGAACACATCGGCGGCGAAACGACCGAGCTCGCTCGTGCCACCCGGCGAGGGCAGCGATGCGGACTGGACGTGCGTGGCGAGGTCGAGGTCAACAGCCTCGACCCAGTACGGCCGGTCGATGCCGAACGGCACTTCGACGAGCCGGTATCGGAAGGGCCCGAGCAGGCGGAGCCGCGCGGCGATCAGCTGCCGAACACGATCGACGTCGAACCGATCCGGTGCCGTCGACGGATCGAGCACGATCACCGCGCCCGCGTGCATGTGCCACGACGCAGTCTCTGCGTACAGGAACCCGGCGTCGGTCCCGCTGAGGCGTAGCACGAATCGACCTTCGCGCCTGGCGACGGCGCCGGTGAACGCGCCGCGCTCGTGGCCGAACAGCTCGGCCTCCAGGATGCTCTCGGGGATCGCCGCGCAGTTCACGGCCACGAACGGGCCGGCGGCGC
>Ga0209172_10008098_pt1 | contig 10452 bp, 10 predicted proteins | sample LarsenN4metaG_FD_184113 | JGI IMG/M metagenome (GOLD analysis project Ga0209172, IMG submission 184113) | Hot spring sediment bacterial and archeal communities from British Columbia, Canada, to study Microbial Dark Matter (Phase II) - Larsen... ...
TTCTACCCTTTCCGTCGTGAGTACGCGTAGAGCGTGCAGCTTACTTCCCAGGGCGCTCCAGACCTCGGCGGCAAGACGCTTCACCTGCTCTCGTTGACGCTCCCGTGCTCCTGGAAGATATGAGGGAAGCCGGCGCGTTCTGGGCACTCTCCTTGAGACGCACGAGCGGTGCAGCAGGCCGTTACTGCACACAAGTCGGAGGATGTATGTCTCGATGAGGGTGGCAGACTCCCCCATGAATGAATGCGTAAGTCGCACACCGGCCCGGACGACATCACCTGGCAAAACTTCCTCTGCGAGATTTCGACTCAGAACTTCCAACTGGAAGCCCTTGGGAGAAACCTGCAAATCGTGGACATCCACGAGGGTCGTTTCTTCCCCGATTCCCTGGATCACGGCAGACAAGATCTCCACCCCTGGGAGTCGCACAAGGTGGGCCTCCGCCAAACCGAAAAATTCTCCATCAGCGGCAATCACCGTGACCAACGCGCTTCCTAGATTCTTCTCCAAGTCGCCCCGGTCGATCTGGTGTTGTAGCAGAGCCATCCCCATCGACTCATCCAGCTTTCGGATGTAACAAAACGGGGCCTGCAAACGCACGCAGAGGTGTCTTATCCCATCCTGGGCAAGTCGCATCTGCATATCGCCAGCCCGAATAATCCCGGGCTCGCAGCGGATCTGCCTCGAAGGCAAATCGAACTGCTGGAGGGCGCTCTCCTGCTCACCTATTTCCCTCATCGCCTGTTCGAGGTCCATAGGTACCTCCTATTCGCGGCACCAATAGCGGCGCGGCATTGTTTCCCAATGAGACCCGGTAGGGAGGTTGGACGCCACCGTTCTTCCGTTCACCGCCGCTCTCTGGACGCGCTCCTATTCGTGCGACTATTAGGCGGGGGCCACGAGCTACCCATGTGCGGCGTCGCGCGGTCGCCAAATTCCGAGCGGGTCGTCTTGCGTCTTCGAACCTTCTCCTCATCTATGCCTTGACCTTCGTCAGCCTTCTCGCCCGCCTGCAATCGCCTTGGTGGCTCCTTCCATCGCGGGGATGTACGCCGCCCCGCATTGCGGGCAGAATTGCTGTTTGCCGTCTTGCGCGTCTTGGTACTCCTTGGTGCTGATCCGGAGCCAATTGACGGAGCAGATGGCTTCGACGCCGTGGAAAACTGGGCGCTTGTCGTTCCATTCTCTTGTTATGAAGACCACGAAATGTGCCCGTGACGCTATGTCCAGCCCCTTGAGAAGACATTCCGCCTCTTGCCAGATCTCGCGCTGGAGGTGAGGCGGCTGGCCTTGGGCTTCCTTCCAAAGGAGGAACAGGCCCACGAGAGCAGAACGATTGTTTGGGTTACCCACGGCTCCTCTCGCAGCCTGAGATCTCGAATTCGGCCAACAAAAAAGCCCTGAACTCTCGTCCAGGGCTCTGAGCTCACTGGCTTCGGGCCTCTTGTTTACAGCCGGGCGGCATTGGCTAGGACTTTACCTCCGCCTTGTTCTACCCTCCGAATCCGATCAAAGAGCACTCTAACCTTTTGCTTGCAAACCGGACACGAAACCTCGAGCGTATTGCCATATAGCTTCGCCAGCAGGCGCCCCTTTCGAGTGCATCTCGGGCCGCTGCATCGGAGTTCGCCGCGCTCGTTTGTGCCATCCATATACCATGTACCTAGCAAAACTTGTACCGAACACAAAATTCTTAGCCTCATCCGATTGGAAAGGCAAAACTGCAACAAACCCAACCACCTTCCGACTCGTCCGCCCGATTCGTTCTGGGGCCTATAGTGGGGCCAAGGTCTTGGCGTTGCGGAAATAGATGACAAGGGTGAGGAAAAGTACGGCAGGAGAACGGATTCCAACTCGGAGCGGCACTCACCCGCATGAACCGGCCAACACTACTGAAAGAAGCGGTGGCTCGCCTAAGCCCTTCCGCTCCTGGTGGGTGGGGTTTCGACTCGTTGTCTGCCGTGCTAACAACCTTCCGTACTGCCTTCACAGGGAGCATTTCTTGTGGGAGTCTCGAGTAAGCGACAGGCGTGTCTTGCGAGTAGCCCTAAAGCGCTCACACATAATGCGCTCGACGAACAAGTTCGTCTCCGGAGGCGTCCCACCTTGGCGGGCAACCACGCGTATCTTTACGAGTAAACGAGCAACGCCGATCTGAGGAACAATCCCCGGCCTTCTTGGGGACGGACATTCCATTCTCAAGGGACGAGCATGGGAATTTCCGCACCGGCGACGCGGTCGCGTACAAGTTTTGGCTATTCGATCTGCTTTCGAGCGCTGCCACTTTCTGCGTTGCCTCTCCCATGCCACCTCATGGGCTGTTATTAAGACAACCGGCCGGAAGTTACCAGCACCTCTGACGCCAGTTTGGGGACACGAAAACCGTATATCTCCCAACATCCGATCTAGCTATGGTGATGCCGCCTTCCTCTGAAGCCGCTATTCAAATCGTCGGTTGTGTCCCGAATTCTGTGGAAAAGTAGGTAGCGCATTTTCTCCTGCGAAGCCATAAGGTTCATCTAGCCCATCACGGCTGCGACGTCCGCCAGGTCGAACCACCCCTGGATCCGGCGCATCTTCACTTGGCCGCTAGCGAACAAGCCGAAGAACAGCAGCAAGGCCGCTTTCTCCGAAGGCAGCGAAGGCTGCGTCTTGACGCGTCGCCGGAACTCCTCCTGCAGCCGCTCGACGGCATTCGTGGTCCGCAAGGACTTATGCTGGCTAGCCGGGAAGCCGTAGAAGGTCAGCAACTCCTCGCCCGCTTCTTCCACTTGGCCAGGAAGCTGTCGCGCGCCTTTTCCGCCCCCGCACGATTCGCTGCCTAAATGATTGGATTGTACTCTTCGTGGACCCCCTCCTGGGCATGCTCGGGGGCTTTGGCTAAGAGGTTGCGCAGCTTGTGCACGGTACAACGCTGATGCGCCACGCCCGGCCAGATCCGCTCCAGAGCGCAGCGCCAGCCCGCGCGCCTTCGTCCCGTGCCGCTAGCCCCGACGCCCCCGCGTGCGGGCCCGCCCCGCTCCCAGAGCTTCTTCCACTTCTTCGTGGAGAATCTTTTCGATCACCTCCCGCACCCGTTCCCGGATCGCTGCTTCCAATCCCTCTCGCCAGAGAACGGCCTAGCCTTCTACCCCTTCCGTGGTACTTTTGCTCATGGCGTCTTCCTCCTGAAAGCCATTGAAAGAAAAACCTGACGAGCCCTGGCAGGCCATCAGGAACAGGAGGAATACGCCATCCCTTTTTCTACAAGAATCGGGACAGGACCAAATCGTCCGCCGCAAATCTCAGCGCGACAGCCCAATATTTCCGCACTGGGGGTTCCTGGCTTGTTACGTTTAAATAGTTTCTCTGCCTAATAGCAGTGAGCAAGTGTTCGCCATAGCCCGGCGGCGCCTTCGGATATCCCAACCTGCGTCCCCACTTGCTGGTAGTCCGTCTGAAAAAGCCATCCGTGTGTGTCCAGTACGATTGCGAAATAGAGTTATATCAAGAAAGCCTCATAGATAAGTTCCTTCATGCAGTTGCTGATCGAGGCAAAAATGTTGAAAGCTTCGACTTTGTTCCTTCCCAGCGATACAAGAGTGATGAGCTGGCAAAGAAAGAGGGTGAGGAATCTTCTTCACTAATATATCAGCTATCCGAGGAGTTCTATAACGATGCGAGAATGTTCCAGATGTATGAAATTCCGGAACGCTGCAAAGGCTTCGCAGTAAAGCTGCAATTACAAGAAGAATCAAAAAGACTGCTCTTTGCTTTTCTCAAAAAGAGACCTCCCGGAGCAGACGGTGACCCTAAGTGGCAATTTTGGTGCGGCATCCGCCTTTCGTCAATAGAACTGATTCAGGAGGCGTACGAAATACTGAACATTGGAAAAGGGATTCTCGGAAGTCGGTTCCATGCTTGGCTCCAGGATTACGGCGAATGCGATTCTTCAACTGGCCTCACGGACAAAGAACTAGAAGTGTGGAAAGAGAGATTGCGCAGGATTCCGTTTGAGGATCTACGCTGAGTGACTCTCAGGATCCTAGTTCTTCTGGCTTTGAAAGCCCGTACTTCTTGATCTTATTATCAAGCGTGTTCCTATCGATACCTAACACCCTCGACGCCATAGACTTATTCCAGTTGCACCTGGTCAATACCATAGCGATGTGACGCCTGACAACATCATCCAGTCTCTCTCCACCGGAAACATCAGTCCATTGCTCCGGGAATTCGAATTGGATATGTTCCTTTCCGACCGTCGGTGAAGAACCAGACAGTATCGCTGCTCTTTCCATCGTCTGCCGTAGTTCGCGAACATTTCCGGGCCAATCATACGATAGGAGGTGGTCCAAGGCCGCTGCCGAGAGCCTCTTCCTGGGGCGCATCTTTGCTAGGAAGGACCAGGCGATGGGACCGATGTCTTCCTTCCGTTCCGACAGTAATGGCACTCTTATTATGTAGCCAGCTATTCGTGAGTAGAAGTCAGGTCGAAGCTTGCCGTGGGGGCGCAGCAACTTATCAAAGGGTACGTTGGTGGCTGTAATTAACCGAAAGTTGGACTCTCGTTCATCTACCTTTCCTTTTCTCCGACCAGACGACTCACCTAGTCGCCTGTACTTGCGAGTCTCAAGTACCCGCAACAGTTTAACTTGAACGTCCTCCTTGCACTCACCTATTTCATCTAGAAGGAGCGTCCCCATATGTGCGTTAAGAAGCAACCCTTCTTTCTCAACGGCTCCTGTAAAGGCTCCAAGGGTCGATCCGAAAAGCTCCGATTCCAGTAGGTCCTCCGGCACTGCAGCGATGTTCAGAGGAACAAATGCCTTATCTCTGCGAAAACTCATCTGATGAATTGCACGTGCAATGAGCTCCTTGCCCGTTCCGGGACCGCCCTCAATGAGCACTGGCGTATCCCATGGAGCAACCATCTTTATCTCCTCTACGACTTTCCTCATTGGCGAGTTTTCGGAGTAAATTAGGATGTTCCTAAGGTCCTGTTTCTCTCTCTGGAACCGCCGCCATTCGCTTCGCAAAATCGACTTCAAAGAGTCAACAGCATCAGTCTCCTTTGGGTCAACCCACCGACTAACAATCTTTTGGGAGATCCAAGTTTCAATCAGCTGCATCACCTCTTCGTCACTCGGAGAATATCCTTTCTCAACAACGATCACCACGTAGGGCAGCGGCCGCTTTAGCTGCTGGTCCGAGAGGAGTTCCAAGGCACGGACAAGGGTTTTGTAGTCGACACGGTTGCCAAGACGGATAGCCAGGATGTCAATGGAATCCATGCCTGACTCGAGCATTTCGACTTCGGAGCCCAAAGTGCTTGTGGCATCAACCAATTCGAAGTCGTCTTTGAAGTACTTCCGAACCTCTGCTACTTCTCTTTCTTCAAATCCAGCAAGGCCTACGACGAAGGGGGACCTCCGAGTCTTACCCATGAGATCTTGAATGGCCGCGTCAAGGCATTCCAGTCTCTCTAACAGCTCAGTTTCAAAAGACAGTATTTTAGACTTGAAGACAACTTTATCAGCTCCGCAATTCGCGAGTCTCACTGCGAGTTCCGCAGACAAATGTTTTCCAGTCCAGATGATAACAGGTAATGAAGGGTACAGGTTCTTGAGCCCAAGCACTATGTTAAACCCTGCCGGCGCAGTTTTTGTGTCGTCTCCGTAATAGAGGTCTACTATTGCCAAATCGGCATCGGCACACGAATCGAGCCAGTTTTTTTCGTTTTGGCCACTGAGCGCTATCGTGTCCCACGCGGCCTTGTAATGGTTTAGCATCCTCTTCTGGGAAGTTGGGTCATTCTCAAAAATAACCAGTTTGGGCTTCACTTTTCTACTCCTCACACGCCTTAAGAAACATCTGCAGAGTCGTGGTGTTCGCTTGAGGGTCTGATATCAAGTCCAGAAACCCGCCAACGCTTGGGTGTGTTACGGCCCTACGCATGAAGTAGATTCCCATTCCCTTTCCACCCGTGTCTGAAAAACGAGGACCGAATCTCCCCTCCTTAATTGCTTGATATATACGAAATGGGATCGCCTCCTCATTGGTAATCTCAACGATGATCCATTCCCCTCTTTTCTGAAGCTTGACAGTCACCTTGTAGATGTTCCTAGCGATGACGTTCTGTAGACCGAAATAGATAGCGGCGGAAAGGATTTCCTTGTTGCCTTCAACTATCCAGCCGGCTCGCTCCAACGCTCGGGGGTCTGGGAAATCTACCTCAAGGCCCCTGAACTCTCTCTGGATTTCTGAGAATAGTTTAAGAAGGTCTAGCTTCTCCTTTCCTGCATCATCCCTGAGGTAAATTCTACTGACGTGGCTTCCGTATGCGTCCCGCATGCGGTTGAGGATATCTTCTCTCATTTTCTGCACTTGTTTGCTTTTCGATGATCTATATTTCGCAAGAGTCTCTCGCATCCCATACACGAACTCACCAAGGAAGGGTGATGTGAAGTCGACCCATTCATTCCTTTCCTCGGTCATCCCGCACAGACAACCTGAAAGCCACTCAAGCAACGGAAACTTCCTAAATACGGGGTCGCAAACATTCCTGAAGAGCTTAGTCGTTTCTTCTTGATCAGCTCCCCACCAATATGGAAAGGGAGAAAAAATATGGACAATTCCAGATCCACCTGGCGAAGGGATGTAGACACAGGATCGGATACCAACGACGGAGTCTACTTCCCTCCCGCCCACACGGCGGTCGGTTCGCAACTCCAAATCCGGCTCATACATGTAGCGCTTCGTCCGCAATGATTCTTCCGAAATAGACTCTCTGCGTGGTGCTGGCTCCCAAGGCCTGATGACGTCTGAGACGCGGACCATTGCATATTTCACCTCTTCAAGAAAACGGCTTGAAAGTTCCGCTTGAAGATGCGGGTAGACAAAATACTGTCTCAGCTTTATGTCATCAGCCGGAATCAATGTGACCAGGTTCGTTTCTACGCGTCCTTTTCTCGCAATGGAAATTAGCATTGAGGCAACACGAAGGTCATTTTCCAGAGCTCCCGACAACGAGAAATCCTTCACTATTTGCCAGATGTACTTGCTTCTATCCCGCCAGAACTCCTTCGCGAGCTCAAGGGCCTCCCCCGTCGTCGAGACATCGGTGGCGCTTCCCTCGCGTGAGCTGGCCTTGAGCAGCGAGACGATTTTCTCAGTCTCCCACACGCCCCGCCGTAACTCTCCAAGTTTATCGGAATGCTCTCTTATAGCGGTCCATAATGAGTTCGCTAATTCGGAAACCATGCCCTGAATTTCAATCTCTAGGCTTCCCACGGTGTTCCTCAATCTTCATGTGTTTGCCTGACCACTGTAGTCTGCGGCGTCCCGTCATGCAGCTCCAACTTTCCGTCCCTCATATAAAAGATCTGAGTAGCAGTTTGTGAAACCACTGCCTTGTTGTGCTCCGTAATGAGTACCGTCACCCCTCGCCGATTCAATTTGAACACTTCTCCATAGATTTCCTTGACAACGCACGCGCGCAATCCCAGGCTTGGCTCATCCAATAAGAGTAATTTAGGAGTAAGACCCATAGCTCTCGCCAGTCCCAACATTTGCTGCTCACCCCAGCTAAGGTGCCCAGCCAGCAGGTCCATCTTCTTGGCTAAGGCCGCAAGAATCCCAAGAGAACTTCGGAAGTCGTCATCCGGGAATCGGGCCTCCCCAACCCTAAGATTTTCCCTGACGGTTAAAGATGGAAAAACACGTTGATATTGTGGAACTAATACCACTCCTCTGGCAAGCATTTGAGATGGGCTGGCACCGATCACGCTTGCACCCTCCAGCGCAATCTTTCCTCTTTGCGGACGCACAAGACCAGCTATCGCTTTGAGCAAAGTTGATTTACCTGCTCCATTGCCGCCAACAATAGCAACGATTTCACCTTTGTTCGCAAACAGCGATACGCCGTCCAGGGCTCTCATCGAGCCATAATTCACGGCAAGATCTATCACGTCAAGCATCGTGTCCTTGCCCAGCGTAAATTATTGTAGTGCTTGGACCCGCTAGAACCTCATGGGGTAGTCCGTCCGCAATCTTTTCCCCAGCGCAGAGGACGACCATTCGCTCACAAAAATTAAGAAGTGGCTGGAACTTATGTTCCGCAGCCACAACAGCTTTGCCGTCCCGGACCAGACTCGCAATGATTTGTATCACCTTCTCCATTGCTCTCTCCGACAGCCCAGCAATTGGCTCGTCGAGCAGAAAGAGGCGGCCCCCCTTCATCAAGGCACGTCCTAAGCCCACGAGTTTCATCTCACCGAATGAGAGGTCCTTAGCAAGGCGGTCCCTTTTCCCGTAGAGGTCAAATTCATTTAGAATCGACCCGGCACGCTCTCTAATTTCGTGGGGTCCTTTCCGATCCTTCAAGAGAGCAGTGACGACCTCAATCCCGACGAAGCACCGACTGGCCATGACCAAGTTGTCCATAACAGTCATCTGTCGAAGAACACGAATTTCTTGAAAACTCCGCGTTACGCCCGCTCTGGCCGTTTTTTCTGAGGGAAGGTTCGTCACATCACGACCCTCAAAGAATACTTGCCCGAGGTCTGGCCTCAAGAATCCACACACGACATCAAGAAACGTTGTCTTGCCAGCGCCATTGGGTCCGACCAGCAAAACGACACCTCCGCCACCATTCCGTAGAGAAAAAGAGACCCGGCTAAGGGCTGCATTCCCGTTGAATGATTTGGTCAGATCCTTAACCACAAGAAGATCTGCAAACTCTTCTTTACTCAAACTCATACTTTCCGAGAAATCCTTTCGGATATCTTGCCATCAAAACAACCAACGCCAACCCGTAGACCATTTGATGAAGTGCGGCGGGGTACGGCGAGATCCGCGCGAATCTAAGTAGCTCTGGAAGGACCGCAAGAAGAATTGCTCCGAGTGAAACACCCAACACGCTGCCAGCTCCGCCAAGAATAACCATAGATAAGATCAAAATGGATTCCGAGACCGTAAAACCGGAAGGATCGACGAATCCTATCCAACATGCATACAGACTGCCTCCTAGAGCAGCGAAGGCGCCGGAAAGGCCGAACGCAATAGACTTGTGAAGGGTGAGCTCAGTGCCCAGAGACAGAGCGGCGATTTCGTCATCTCTTATGGCTCGCAGGTCATCCGCGAACGCACTAAACCTGGTAATCCCGGCAATGCAACAGAGAGCGAGGACCGCAAACGTGGCAACAAGACAGGCAAAAGCAGCGGACGAGCCGCCAATTCCGGGACGGTGAATCCCCGTAATTCCAAAAGGCCCCTGCGTGAGAGATTCCCAAGTAACCATAATGTTGTGGCCGACCATTCCGACGGCGAATGTTCCAAGTGCAAGGTAGTCCCCCCTCAATCTTGAGCAGAGCATCCCGACTACGAATGCGGTCACTGCGCCGCACAGAACTGCGACCGGCAAGCTCTTCCAAAATGATAATCCATGCTTGATGAGAATCGCGGTAGCGTATGCACCTACGCCGTAAAAAGTTGCATGAGATACAGAGACAACGCCGGTGTTTCCGACGAGAAGGTCAAGGCTTGCAGCGAGCACCACGTAGATACCTACCAGTGTTACCAAGTAATAGAAGTATTCCATTATCTTCCATCTCGTGGAGGACGTGCGCCTAGGAGCCCGTAGGGCCGAAACATCAAGAACAGGAAGAGAACACCAAAAGTCACGGCATCCTTGTACTCCGAGGGAAGCTGCCACAGCGTCAAGGTTTCCAAGGTTCCTAGCGAAAACGCTCCAAGAAATGCACCAAACACATTGGCAATGCCTCCTATGATTGACGCGACGATTGCGTATAAGATTGCTGAGAAACCCATGGTTGGTTCAACGTTTCTCTCGAGAGCAACTAACGTTCCGGCTAGCGCACCGCACCCTGAGCTGATAAGGACTGCCGCTAGAAGAACTCTCTCAGTTCGAACGCCACAGAGCTCGGCCAACTCCTTGCTGTCCGCGGTTGCTCGCATGCTCAAGCCTAGGCGCGTTCTTTTGAGAAGATATGCAATCAAGGCAAGTAAGATCGCTGACACCAGAAGAATGTAAACTTGCGTGGCCGTTATCGTCCCTCCCAACACCTTGTAGACCTTAGGCTCTTCATGGAGCCTCAGTACCTGAACTTCATTGCCGAAGAGGGTCGCTAGGGCACCCTGGAAGAAGATCAGAAGGCCGAGTGAAGCGATGAAGAGGACCAGGCCTGAGGCCTTTCTAGCGCGCAAATGAGAGTAAGCAAACCTGTCTATAAGCCAACCTAGGCCGAGACCGGCGACTATCGAAAGTGGGATAGAAATGACCAGAGAAACTCCATGGGAATAAAGGAACCAAGTCGTGTACGCGCCCACCGCATACACTGCGCCATGGGCCATATGAAAGAACTTGCCCGTTGTAAAGATGAGTACAAACCCGACTGCCAGAAGTGCATAAAGTGAGCCGGCGATGAGTCCGTTTAGCAAAAACTGAACAGCCAA
>Ga0209172_10008102_pt1 | contig 10444 bp, 12 predicted proteins | sample LarsenN4metaG_FD_184113 | JGI IMG/M metagenome (GOLD analysis project Ga0209172, IMG submission 184113) | Hot spring sediment bacterial and archeal communities from British Columbia, Canada, to study Microbial Dark Matter (Phase II) - Larsen... ...
CCGAGATCATGATGTTCATCGAGGATGTCGGCCGGCACAACGCGGTGGACGCGATCGCCGGCATCATGTGGCTGGATGCGATAGACGGCTCGGACAAGATCTTCTACACCACCGGACGGCTCACCTCCGAGATGGTGATCAAGTGCGCGCAGATGGGCATCCCGTTCCTTGTGTCGCGCTCCGGGCTCACGCAGATGGGCTACGAGATCGCCCGGCGCGTCGGCCTCACCATGCTCGGCCGCGCGAGCGGCCGGCACTACCTTGCCTTCACCGGCCGGCACCGGCTGTTGCGCACCGCCCCGCAGCCGACCGCGCTCGCCTGAGTGGTTCCGCAGCTGCGCGCCGGCCGGGCCGTCGCGGTGCCCTGCGCGAGCGTCGCCGAATGGTGGCCGCGCCACCGGGCGATCGCCGCCGAGCACGCCGACCCGATCCATCAGGCGATCGTCGGCGGCTTCGTCGCCGACCGCGTCGCCTGGGCGTTCGCCTCCGGCTATCAGGCGGCGCTGCGCGCGCTGTTTTCCGACCTGCCGCCCGACCGCATCTGCGCGCTCTGCGTCACCGAGGACGAGGGCAACTCGCCGCGCGCGATCAGGGCCGAGATCGCGCGCGCCGAAGCGGGCTGGGTGCTGAACGGGGCGAAGCGCTGGACCACGCTCGGCCCGGAAGGCGGGCTCTTTCTCGTCGCCGCGCGCGAGGCCGGCGCGGGCGGCGAGCGGCCGGCGCTGCGCGTCGCCCGCGTCCCCGCCGCCCTACCCGGCGTGACGGTCGAACCGATGCCGCCGGCGCGCTTCGTGCCCGAGGTGCCGCACGCGCGCGTGCACTTCCGCGATGTGGTGCTGCCGGAGGCGTCGCTCCTTCCCGGCGACGGCTGGGACGAGTACGTCAAGCCGTTTCGTACCGTCGAGGACATCCATGTGCACGCCGCGGTGCTCGCCTATCTCATGCGCGAGGCGGCGCGCTTCGCCTGGCCGGAGCACTGGATCGAGCGCGCCTCGGCGCTGCTCGCCGCGCTGACCAAGATCTCCGACATGCCGTACCGGCACGCCGAAACGCACGTCGCGCTCGCCGGAGCGCTCGCGATCGGCGCCGGGCTCGCGGAGGAGGCGGAGCAGTTCTGGAACGCGTGCGCGCACGATCCGGCGGCGCTGCGCTGGCGGCGCGACCGGGAACTGCTCGACGTCGCATCGCAGGCGCGAGCGCAGCGCACCCGGCGCGCATGGCAGACGCTGCGGGTTGAATAGCGCCGGCGAGCGTGCGGCGGCGGCGGCGTGCGCCTGTCCGGCCCGGGGGCCGGACACCCCGGCGCCGTTCGCACGCTACCGTGCCGCGGCGCCTTCGCGCGCGGGCGCGGCGGCGAGCTTCTCCCGTTGCGCGATCAGCTCGGCGCGCGCCGGAAAGAAGAACGAGGCGATCAGAACGCCTCCCGCGAGCGCCGCGAGGACGAGGAACACGTTGGCGAAGCCGCCCTCGGACCGATGCAGCACCGCGATCATCGGCACGGCCACCGCGGCGACGCCGAGCGACACGACGTAGCGCACGCCGAGCACGCGCGCGCGGAACTCGTCGGCGACGTAGCGCCCGACGATCGCGTCGTTGAGCGGGATCTGGCCGAACACCGCGAGCATCATGGCGAGCGCCGCCGCGAGCATCGCCCAGCCGTCGAGGTTCGCCGCGGCGTAGAGCAGCGGGATCTGCACCGCCGCCACTCCGATCATCAGGCGCCGCAGGTCGGTGCGGTCAATCAGCGCCCCCATCATCACCTGCGCAAAGGCCGCAAGCGCATAGACGAACGCGACCAGCGCGCCGATGCCGAAGCTCGTCTCGGTGAGCGCGCGCAGCCGCTCGTCGAACACCTTCGGCATCGCGATGGTGGTGGAATTGAAGATGATGCCGCCGCAGGCGGTCGCCACCAGCAGCACCGCGAGGATGCGCGCCATCATGCGCGCGTCCACATGCAGGCCGAGCGATTTCGCGCCGCGCTTCACGACCCCCGGATCGCGCACGAGCAGCAGAAAACCGAAGCCGGCGGCGACACAGAGCACGCCGGGGACGAAGAACGCCGCGCGCCAGCCGAACGCGTCCACCAGCGCCCCGGTGAGGAGCGCCGCGAACGCTAGGCCGAGGTTGCCCCACAGCCCGTTCCAGCCGAGCACGCGGCCCATTTTCTCGGGCGCGGCCACCAGCATCGCGATGCCGACCGGGTGATAGATCGCGGCGAACGCGCCCATCACCGTGAGTCCCGCCGCGATCTGCCAGGAGGAGGTCGCGAACCCGGTGAGAAAGAGCGAAACGCCGACACCGAAGAAGTACAGCAGCATCACGCGGTAGCGGCTCCAGCGATCGGCGAGCCAGCCCGCGGGGATCGCGAAGGCGCCGAAGGCGATGAAGCTGCCCAGCGCGAGCGGCAGCAGTTCCGAGTAGGGCCGATCCCACTCGCGGCCGATCGCGACCACCGCGGTCGGATACACGAGCATCGCCAGATGGTCGAGCAGGTGCCCGAGGTTGAGGAAGGGCACGAGCCAGCGGTTGGGCATCGCCGCAAGATACCCGAAAGCCCGCCGCCCCGCGACGCCGGTTCGCAGGCGGCCGCCGGTGGCCGACCGCGTAGAATCCGCGCCATGCTGGAAGCGAGGGCGCTCGCCTGCGAGCGCGGCGGGCGGCGGCTCTTCGGCGGGATCTCGATCGCGCTCGCGGCGGGGGATCTCGCGCGCGTGCGCGGGCCGAACGGCAGCGGAAAGACGAGCCTGCTTCGCATCCTCGCCGGCCTCACCCGGCCGGTGGAGGGCGAAGTGCGCTGGCGCGGCGCTCCGATCGGCGAGCTCGCCGAGGAGTACGGCGCCCAGATGCTCTTCATCGGGCATGCGCCGGCGGTGAAGGGCGAAATGACGGTGGCCGAGAACCTGGCGTTTTCGCTGCGCCTCGGCGGGATCGCCGCAGGGGCCGCCGAGCGCCGCGCGGCGCTCGAGCGCCTGGGCATCGGCGCACAGGCGCAACTTCCCGCACGCGTGCTTTCCGAGGGCCAGCGCCGGCGCGTCGCGCTCGCGCGCCTTGCGCTCGCCTCGCGCGTGCCGCTGTGGCTGCTCGATGAGCCCTTCGCCGCGCTCGACGAGGACGGCATCGGCTGCGTGCGCGACCTCGTCTCGGCGCACCTCGCCGCCGGAGGCATGGCGGTGCTCACCTCGCACCAGGAGATCCCGCTTGCGGCGCGTGCGGTGCATACCGTCGCGCTGGGGGGTTAGCACCGCCCGTGGGCGCGGCCTTCGCGATGACGCTGCGGCGCGACCTGCTGATCGCGCTGCGCAGGAAAAGCGATGCCGCCAACGTGCTCCTGTTCTTCGTCATCGTGGCGAGCCTCTTTCCGCTCGGCACCGGCGCCGAACCCGGACAGATCCGCGCCATGGGCGCCGGCGTGATCTGGGTCGGCGCGCTGCTCGCATCCCTTCTGTCGCTTCCGCGGCTGTTCGCCGCCGATGCCGCCGACGGCACGCTGGAGCAGATGCTCGTCTCGGCGCAGCCGCTCGCGGCGGTGGTGGCGGGAAAGATCGCCGCGCACTGGCTGACCACGGGGCTACCGCTCGCGCTGATCGCGCCGCTTCTCGGACTGCAGTACGGGCTCCCCGCCGATGCGCTCGCGGTGCTCCTCGCCGCGGTGCTCATCGGAACGCCGGTGCTCAGCCTCGTGGGCGCCGTCGGTGCGGCCCTCACACTCGGCGTACGCGGGGCGGGGGTGCTCGCCGCGATCCTGGTGCTGCCCCTTTGCGTACCGGCGCTCGTGTTCGGCGCGGGCGCCGTCACCGCCTCGCTCTCGGGCCTAGATCCCTCGCCGCACCTCTCGCTGCTCGGTGCCCTTCTTGCGGTATCCTTGGTCTTCGGGCTGTGGGCGAGCTGCGCCGCCCTGCGAGTCGCCCTCGACTGACCTCCGTCACCCCCTGATGTTCTCAGCCCTGTACACCTATGCCTCGCCGCAGGCGTTCTATCCGCTCGCCGGCAGGATGATTCCGTGGTTTGCGTCGGCCGCGGTCCTGTTCGCCGCTGCAGGCCTTTATGTCGGATTCTTCGTCGCGCCCACCGACGCCACCCAGGGCGAGGCCTACCGGATCATCTTTCTGCATGTGCCGGCTGCCTGGATGTCCATGTTCATCTACCTGGTGATGGCCGGCTGGGCGGGGCTCGGGCTGGTACTGAACACGCGGCTCTCCGGCATGATGGCTTCGGCGCTCGCCCCCACCGGCGCGATGTTCACGTTCCTTGCGCTCTGGAGCGGCGCGCTCTGGGGCCGCCCCACCTGGGGCACCTACTGGGTATGGGATGCGCGCCTGACCTCGGAACTTATCCTGCTGTTCCTCTATCTAGGGTTCATCGCCCTCAAGGAGGCGATCGAGGACCCGCGCCGGGCCGACCGGGCAAGCGCCATCCTCGCGCTGGTGGGCGTAGTGAACGTTCCGATCATCTATTTCTCGGTCCAGTGGTGGAACACCCTGCATCAGGGGGCGTCGGTGAGCCTGACGGCCGCGCCGAAAATGGCGGCGACGATGCTCGCCGGGATGCTGCTGATGGTCCTTGCCGCCTGGATGTATTCGATCGCGGTGTCGCTGGCACGGGTGCGGGCGATCATTCTGGAGCGCGAGCGGGATGCCGCATGGGTGAGGGAGGCCGTCGCTTGAACTGGGGCAGCTTCGCCGAGTTCGTCGCGATGGGCGGTTATGCGCCCTTCGTCTGGGGCTCCTATGGGGTCGCCGCCCTGTGCATCGCGGGCGAAATCGCGCTCGTTTTGCGCCGGATCAAGAAAATCCGCCGCGCAACCGTCAGGGTCGCGTCCGCATGAAGCCCCGCCATCGCCGCCTCATCGCCGTCGTCGGCGGTCTTGCGCTGCTCGCGGTCGCGGCGGCGCTCGTGCTCAATGCGTTCCGCTCGAACCTCGTCTTCTTCTACAGCCCCAGCCAGGTGGCGAAGAAGGAGGCGCCGCTCGAGCGCACGTTCCGCATCGGCGGCATGGTCGAGGCGGGCAGTCTCAAGCGCCTGCCCGACGGCCTGACGGTGCAGTTCATCGTCACCGACACCGCCGAGCGCGTGCCGGTGACCTATACCGGCATCCTTCCGGACCTCTTCAAGGAGGGTAAGGGCGTGGTCGCGCAAGGGCGGCTCGGCCCCGACGGGGTGTTCCGGGCGCACGAAGTGCTCGCCAAACACGACGAGAACTACATGCCGCCGGAGGCGGCCGCGGCGCTTGACAAGGCGCACCGCGAGGGCATGGCCAAGGCGCAGGCCGAGAAGGCCGCACGGACGGTGGTGGCGCCGCGATGATCCCGGAGCTGGGCCACTTCGCGCTCTTCGTCGCCCTGGGCCTTGCGGCGGTGCTGGGCACGCTGCCGCTTGTCGGCGCCGCACGCGGAATCGGAGCGTTCATGGCGCTTGCGCGCCCGGCGGCGCAGGGTCTGTTTGTATTCGTCGCATTCGCCTTCGGCGCGCTCGCGTGGTCGTTCTACGCCAACGACTTCTCGGTCCTCAACGTCGCCAACAACTCGAACTCGATGCTGCCGACCGCGTACCGCCTCGCCGCCGCCTGGGGCAGCCACGAAGGCTCGCTCCTTCTGTGGATGCTGATGCTCTCGGGATGGATGCTCGCGGTGTCGGTCTTCAGCAGGAGCCTGCCCGAGCCGATGCTCGCCCGCATCCTCGGCGTCATGGGACTGGTGAGCGTGGGCTTCCTCGGGTTTCTGCTCTTCACATCCAACCCGTTCGAGCGGCTGCTGCCCGCCGCGCCCGACGGGCGCGACCTCAATCCGCTGCTCCAGGACCCGGGCATGGTGTTTCACCCGCCGATGCTCTACATGGGCTACGTCGGTTTCTCGGTCGCGTTCGCCTTTGCGATCGCGGCGCTGCTCGACGGGCGGCTCGACGCCGCCTGGGCGCGCTGGTCGCGCCCCTGGACCACCGCGGCGTGGATCTTTCTCACGCTCGGGATCGCCTTGGGCAGCTTCTGGGCCTACTACGAGCTCGGTTGGGGCGGCTGGTGGTTCTGGGATCCGGTGGAGAACGCTTCCTTCATGCCGTGGCTCGTGGGCACCGCGCTCATCCATTCGCTTGCGGTGACCGAAAAACGCGGGCTCTTCAAGGGCTGGACGGTGCTCCTTGCGATCCTCGCGTTCTCGCTCTCGCTGCTCGGCACCTTCCTCGTTCGCTCCGGGGTGCTCACCTCGGTGCACGCCTTCGCCACCGATCCGCGCCGCGGGGTCTACATCCTCGCCTTCCTCGTCATCGTGATCGGGGGGTCGCTCGCGCTCTACGCCTGGCGGGCGCAGCGCATCGCGCCGGGTGGAGGTTTCGCGCCGCTTTCGCGCGAGACGTTCCTGCTCGCCAACAGCGTGCTCCTGCTCGCGGCCACCGCCGCGGTGATGCTGGGCACGCTCTATCCGCTGTTTCTCGATGCGCTCGGCCTGGGCAAGATCTCGGTCGGCCCGCCCTACTTCGACACGGTGTTCGCGCCGCTGATGGCGCCGGTGCTGCTCGCAGCAGGAATCGGGCCGCTGGTCGCGTGGCGAAAGGGCGATGCGGCGGCCCTTTTGCGCCGCGTGCGCTGGATCGCGCCCGGCGCGATCGCGGCCGCGGCGATCGTGCCTTTCCTTTTCGGCCGCTGGGGGCTTCTCACCGCCGCGGGGCTGGCGGCCGCCTTCTGGCTGATCGGCGCGAGCGTCGCGGCGTTCGTCGCCCGCGCGCGCTCGCAGCCGCTTGCGGCGATGCCGGCGGCGTTTCTCGGCATGCTCCTCGCGCACGCGGGCGTGGGCGTGTTCGTCGCCGGCGTGACGCTCGTCAAGAGCTACGAGGCCGAGCGCGAGGCGCGCCTCGAACCCAGCCAGAGCGTGACGGTCGGAGGCTACGAGTTTCGTTTCGAGGGCGTGCGCCCGGTCGAAGGTCCCAACTACACCGCCACCCGTGCCACCGTCACCGTATTTCGCGGCGGGGAGATGCTCGCCCGGCTGCAACCGGAAAAGCGCGTGTACCGGGTGCAGCAGATGCCGATGACCGAGGCAGCGATTGACTACGGGCTCGCACGGCACCTCTACGTCTCGCTCGGAGATCGTCTGGAGGACGGCGCTTGGACGCTGCGCGCGCAGGTCAAGCCCTTCGTGAGCTGGATCTGGATCGGCTGCCTCATCATGGCGCTGGGCGGCGCGCTCGCCGCCGCCGACCGGCGCTATCGGGCCGTCGCGCGCCGCGCCTCGCCCGCCCTCGCCCAGGGGGTGCGCGCATGAAGCGGGCGCTCATTCCGCTTGCGATCTTTCTCGTCATCGCCGGCTTCCTGTACGTCGGGCTCGACCTCAACCCGCGGCAGGTGCCCTCGCCGCTTGTCGGCCGCCCGGCGCCCAACTTCGATCTGCCGGTGCTCGGCGACCCGGAACGGCGCTTCGGGCCGGTGGAGATGAAGGGTCGCCCGTGGTTGCTCAACGTCTGGGCTTCCTGGTGCGTCACCTGCCGCGAGGAGCACCCGGTGCTGGTGGATCTGGCGAAGAAAAAGCTGGTGCCGATCCTCGGCCTCAACTACAAGGACAAGCCCGAGGAGGCGATCGCGTGGCTCAAGCGCTTCGGCGATCCGTATGACCTCTCCATCGTGGACGCCGAGGGTCGCGTGGGCATTGACTACGGCGTGTACGGCGTGCCGGAAACCTATCTCGTGGACCGGGACGGCGTGATCCGCTTCAAGCACATCGGCGCGCTCACGCCCGAGATCGTCGAGAACCGGATCCTGCCGCTGCTGAAGACGCCGTGACGACCCGCCTTGCCGCGCGACTCGGCGCCCTGTCGCTCGCGGTATGCCTCGGCATCGCGAGCGCGCAGGACGCGGCCGAAGAAGAGCGCTTCCGGCATCTGGCCGGGAAGCTGCGCTGCCTCGTGTGCCAGAACCAGACCGTTGCCGACTCCGGCGCCGAACTCGCCGGCGATCTGCGGCGCGAGCTGCGCGAGCAGATCCGTGCCGGCCGCTCCGACGAGCAGATCCTCGAATTCATGGTCGCGCGCTACGGCGATTTCGTGCTCTACGAACCCCCGCTCAAGCCGGCGACGCTGCTTCTATGGGCGGGGCCCTTCGCGCTGCTTGCCGTCGCGCTCGGCGCCGTCGCGTGGATCACGCTGCGCCGCCGGCCGGCTCCCGAGGTGCGGGAACTGCCGCCCGAGGCGCGCGAGCAGGTGGCGCGCGTTCTGGGCGAAAAAGAGCCCAAGTGACGCTGTTCGTCGCGCTCGCTTCCCTGCTCGTCCTCGGTGCGCTCGCCTTCGTGCTGCCGCCGTTGCTGCGCACGCGCGGTCCCGCCGCGTCGCGGCGCGAGGCGGCCAATGCCGAGATCTATCGCGCCGAGCTCGCCGAGCTCGCCGCCGAGCGCGAGCGCGGCGCGCTCGCCGAGGACGAATACGCCCGCGCGGTGCGCGAGCTGGAAAGCCGTATCGTCGCCGAGGCGGCGCAGGCCGAGCGCGAGGCGCGCGCCGGGCGCCGGCCGGTCGCGGCGCTCGCGATCGCGGTGCTGCTGCCGCTTGCGGCCGCGCTCGGTTACGCCTGGCTCGGCACGCCGGTCGCGCTCGACCCCGAAGTGCGCGAAGCGAGTGCGCCATCGCGCGAGCATGTCGAAGGGCTGGTCGAGCGGCTCTGGGAACGCATGCACCGGCATCCGGAGGACGCCGACGGCTGGGCGCTGCTCGGACGCGCGCTCGCCGCGCTCGGAGACTACGAGCGCGCGACGCAGGCGTTCGCCGAAGGCGTGCGGCGCGCGCCCCAGGATGCATCGCTGCTAGCCGACTACGCCGACGCGCTCGCGCTCGCGCGCGGTCGCCGCCTGGAGGGCGAGCCGCTCTCGCTCGCCCGGCGCGCGCTCGAGCTGGATCCGAACCATCCCAAGGCGCTCGCGCTGGCGGGCGCGGGCGAGTACCAGGCCGGCAACCACGCCGCCGCGGTGCGGCACTGGGAACGGCTGCTGTCGGTCATTCCGGCGGAATCCGATTTCGCGCGCGAGCTGCGTGCGAGCCTCGATGAGGCGCGGCGGCTCGCGGGTGCTCCGGCGGAGGGCAAGGCTGCTGCGCCGAAAGCGGCCGCCGCGGGCGCGCTCACCGGCGTCGTCAGCCTCGATCCGAAGCTCGCCGCGCAGGTCGCGCCGGACGACACCGTGTTCGTGATCGCGCGGCCGGCCGACGGCGGCCGCATGCCGCTCGCGGTGGCGCGCACGACCGTGGCGCAACTGCCCTATCGCTTCCGCCTCGACGACAGCATGGCGATGGCGGGCGGCGCGAAGCTGTCGGCGCAACCGAAGGTCGTGGTGGCCGCGCGCGTCTCGCGCTCCGGTAACGCCATGCCGCAGAAGGGCGACATCGAGGGCGTGAGCGCGCCGGTCGCGCCGGGTGCAAGCGACGTGCGGGTCGTGATGGCGCGGGTGATCGAGTGAGCGCGGCCGGCGGCATCACCGGGATCGTGCTCGCAGGGGGCCTGGGTCGCCGCATGGGCGGCGTGGACAAGGGCCTGCAGCTTCTGCACGGCCGGCCGCTTGTCGCGCACGTGATCGAGCGCCTCGCGCCGCAGGTGGACGAGCTCATCGTCAACGCCAACCAGAACCTCGCCGCCTACGGCGCCTTCGGCTACCCGGTCGTTCCGGACGAGCTGGGCGGTTTCGCCGGACCGCTCGCGGGCCTGCACGCGGGGCTCGGCGCGGCGCGGCGTGCGCTCGTCGTGACGGTGCCGTGCGATTCCCCGTTTCTGCCCGCGGATCTGGTGTCGCGCCTTGCGGCCGCGCTCGGTGCGAGCGATCTCGCGGTCGCGAAGACGGGCGACCAGCCGCATCCGGTCTTCTGTCTGGTGCGAACGGGGCTCAGGGACCATCTCGGCGCGTTCCTCGCCGCCGGCGGCCGCAAAATAGACGCCTGGTACGCCTCGCTGCGCGTGGTCGAGGTGCCGTTCGACGACGAGGCCGAGGCATTCCGCAACATCAACACGATCGAGGAGCTGAGAAACGCATGACGAGCCTCGCCGGAATCGTGAGCTGCCTGGACGGCTACGACCCCGAGTCGCTGCACGTGGACGTGGCGCGCGCGGCGATCGGCGCGTGCCTGGAGCCGGTCGCCGGGGAAGAGCGCGTGCCGGTGCGCGAGGCGCTGGGACGCGTGCTCTCGCGCGAGCTGATCTCCCCGGTCAACGTTCCGGCGCACGACAACTCGGCGATGGACGGCTGGGCGGTGCGCGCCGCCGATCTCGCGCCGGACCGCGAAACCGCCCTCACGGAGATCGGCGTCGCCTACGCCGGCCGGCCGTTCGCGGGCGAAGTGAAGCCGGGCGAATGCGTGCGCGTGATGACCGGCGCGGTGATGCCGCGCGGCGCCGACACCGTGGTGATCCAGGAGATCGTGCGCGCCGAAGGCGGCCGGATCGTCGTACCCGCCGGGCAGAAGCCGGGACAGAACGTGCGCCGCG
>Ga0209172_10008103_pt1 | contig 10444 bp, 9 predicted proteins | sample LarsenN4metaG_FD_184113 | JGI IMG/M metagenome (GOLD analysis project Ga0209172, IMG submission 184113) | Hot spring sediment bacterial and archeal communities from British Columbia, Canada, to study Microbial Dark Matter (Phase II) - Larsen... ...
CGTCTCGAACGTGTCGAAGTCAGGGGCCGTCTCGAACGCCGCCGCGAGCGGATCGGCGGGCGCGGGCGCAGCGGTCATGTCGTCGTCTCCGGCCCGGTTATTGTGTGTCGGAAGCGCCGGTGGCGGCGCGCACCCCCGCCGGATTGATGTTGACGCCGAAGCGATCCTGCAAGGCGCCGACGTAGGACACGACGATGTCGTTCTGCATCTGACGCGCGAGATCGGCCGTCAACCGCTCGGCGTCCTCCTTGCTGGGCGACGTCGGCACGGTCACCGCATCGACGCGCAGCACGGTGCGCGTACCGCCCTCCTTGGCCTCGGCCGTCGCGGCCTTGCCCTGCGGCGTGATGAAAGCCTGGGCGATGGCCGACTCCGAGAGGTTGGGCTGCGCGCCGAACCGCTTGAAGTCCTTGGTCACGGTCACCGTTCCACCCGCTTCCTTGGCGAGCGCTTCGAACGCTTCGCCGGCGCCCGCGCGTTCGGCGAGTTTGCTTGCGAGTTCGCTGACGAGGCGGCGTCGCTCTTCCTCGGTCCACAGCGTCTTCACGTCGGCCGCCACATCTTCGTAGGGCTTCTGGCGTTCGGGGGTGATGGCCAGCACGCGGAACCAGGCGTAACCGGCATCGCCGACCTCGACGGCATCGGGATCGCTACCGATCACGGCTTCGAACGCGGCATTGAGGATCGGGCGCGCATCGACGTCTTCGAGGGCGGGCTTGCCCTCGGCCGTGAGGCCGGTGCGATCGACCGTGATCTCGACGAACGGTTGTTTCAGTTCGGCAGCGATTTCGGGCAGCGGCTTGCCGGCGGCGCGCAGGTCGTCGATCCGATCGTGCTTTTTCTGGATCTCGTCGGCCGCCCGGTCGTGCGCGAGGCGATCGCGGATCTCGGTGCGAACCTCTTCGTAAGGCTTCTGACGACCGGCCTCGATCTCGGTGACACGCAGGAGGACGGTGGCGAAGCGACCCTCGACGACGTCCGACACCTTGTCCTTCTCGAGCGCAAACGCCGCGTCCGCGATCTTCGGGTCGATCACCTGGCTCCGCTGCAGCATGCCGAGGTCGACGTCCGATTCCTTCGCGCCGGCCGCCGCAGCGGCGTCCGTGAACGACTGGCCGCCACGGATCTTGGCGAGCGCCGCTTCTGCTGCGGCCTTATCGGGGAAGGCGATCTGCTGGATACGCCGGCGCTCCGGCACCTGATAAAGGCCCTTGCCCTGCTCGAAGGCGGACCGGATGTCCGCTTCCGGCACCTCGAGCGTCTTCGCCAGCCGATCAACCGTCAGCAGCAGCAGGCCGAGCTTGCGAGACTCTGGCACGACGAAGCGTGACTTGTTCGCTTCGTAGGTTTCCTTGAGCTTCGCGTCGTCGGGCGCGCCGACGGTCACCTTCGCCGGGTCGACGTTGAAGCTGCTGACCGTGCGCGTCTCATCGCGATACTTGTACAACACCTCGACCAGCGGCTGCGGCGGCGTGGCCGCCATACCGAGCGTCTCGGTGATTTGCTCGCGCAACTCGTCGCGACGGCGGGCCGCGATATAGCTCCGCTCGTTATAGCCGGCTTCGCGCAGGATCGAGTCGAGCGTCGTCTTGCTGAACCGGCCGTCCGGCCCCCGGAACGCGGGATCGTTGCGGATCAGGTCGGTCACGACGTCGTCGGACATGGCGAGGCCGAGCTTGCTGGCGTGCTGCTCGATCACCGTGGCGCCGATCAGCTGGCCCAGCACCTGATTGTCGAGGCCGAACTGGCGGGCCTGCTCGGCCGTTATGCGGGCACCGAACCGGCGGCGAATTTCTTCCAGTTGTGCCTGATAAGCGCGCTGGAACTCGGCCGTCGAGATTGTCGCGCCGCCGACCGTGGCGACGGTGTCCTGGCCCCGACCGCGGAAGACGTCGGCGATGCCCCAGACGCCGAAGCTGAGGATCAGCAGGAACAGGAGGCCCTTGGCGAACCAGCTACCGGCGCCGCGTCGGAGGGCATCAAGCATGAGGATCTCGTCGTCTTCGGATGGGGACAGCAGCGATCCGCTTTGCCGGATGCCGCGCGGGCCTGATATGAACCCCACCGGTTTCTGGAATGCAAGGCCGGCCGGGGCGCCCTTAAATGCCTGACGAGACGGCAATCAACAAGTCGGAGGCACCGGACGTGCAGCAGCCGATCAGGCCCCTGGTGGCGGGCAATTGGAAAATGAACGGTCTCGCCGCGGCGCTCGGCGAGGCGGGGAAGGTCCGCGAAGCCATCGCGGCCCGACCGCCGGGCTGCGACGTCATGATCTGTCCGCCCGCGACCCTGATCGCGAGCCTGGCGGCCGAGGCCCGGGGCAGCCGCCTCGCCGTCGGCGGCCAGGATTGCCACGCCGCGGCCTCGGGGGCCCATACCGGCGACGTCTCGGCGGAAATGTTGAAGGACGCCGGTGCGACGGCCGTCATCCTCGGCCACTCGGAACGGCGCGCCGATCACGGCGAGACGTCAGCCGAGGTGCGCCGCAAGGTCGCCGGGGCCCACCGTGCCGGCTTGATGGCGATCGTCTGCGTCGGGGAGACGGCGGGCGAGCGGACGGTCGGCTTGACGCTTCCGGTCGTCGCTCGACAGCTTCAGGCCTCCTTGCCCGACAGCGTGACCGCTGCCTCGACCGTCATCGCCTACGAGCCTGTCTGGGCGATCGGCACCGGCCTCACCCCGACGCCCGCCGACGTCGCGGAGGTCCACGCCGCCATCCGCGCCCATCTGGTCGCCCGCTATCCGGGCGAAGGCGCGATGATCCGCATCCTCTACGGCGGATCGGTGAAGCCGCAGAACGCGCGCGAGCTCATGGCGGTCGCCGAGGTCAACGGGGCGCTGGTCGGCGGTGCCAGCCTCAAGGCGGACGATTTTCTCGGCATCATCTCGGCCTATCAGAATTGACGAGGCAGGCATCGTGAAAGCGCACCGGATTCTCGCCGCGCTGCTGACCGCTGCGATGATCGCCGGGCCGGTCGCCCCCGTCGTGGCGACCAAGCTCGAAAAGGAAGACTGCGATCGGCTGAAGGCCGAGCAGGCGCAGCTCGGCCCGAAGAAGCTTCGCGATGCCATGGAGAAGGGGCCAGAGTGGGCCCGGAGCCAGCTGACCCCGGCCGAATTCGAGGCGATGCGCCGCTTCATCGATCTCGAAGAGCAGATGCTGTTCCGCTGCCCGCAGCCGAAGCCTCTGCCCGCCGCCGCGACGACGGCCAAGGCGGGTACCGACGACGACGGGGACGACGACAAGGCACCCGCCAAGAAGCCCGCGCGCAAGCAGCCGGCGGGCGAGGGCGGAAAAGGAACGGCCACCGAGAAGGCGCCGGCGGCACAGCGCCCCGCCGCCGCATCGGCCACCGCGCAGCCGCCCCAGCCGAAGCCGAAGCCCGCGGCAGCCCAGCCCGCTCCGAAGCCCAAGGTGAACGACGCCTTCGTCCCGCCCGCAAAGCCGGCCGAGTAGCCGCAGCGCGCTCGCAGTGAGCAGTAACTGATCCGTCGCTTTCCGACTGCTATATCACCTCCCGAAAGCAGCAAGGGAGGCACGTGAAGCCATGGGTTCAGTTCCGAGCGTGTTCGGTCGCGGGTCGGGCGGTGGTCGCGGTGGCGCCGACGAAATCGATTTCGCGATTCGCGGTCAGGAGATGCAGTTCGTCGAGATCGAACTCGATCCCGGCGAGAGTGCGATCGCGGAAGCCGGTGCCATGATGTTCAAGGACCCGATCGTCCACATGGATACCGTGTTCGGGGACGGGTCGAAGCAACAGTCGGGGTTCTTCGGGCGCCTCGCCTCGGCCGGCAAGCGCCTGCTCACGGGCGAAAGCCTGTTCATGACCGTCTTTACGCATCAGGGACAAGGCAAGGCCCGCGTCGCGTTCGCCGCCCCCTATCCGGGATCGATCCTGCCGTTCAAGCTGTCGGAAATCGGCGGCACACTGATCGCCCAGAAGGACGCCTTCCTCTGCGCGGCCAAGGGCGTGTCGGTCGGCATCCACTTCCAGCAGAAGATCATGACCGGGCTTTTCGGCGGCGAAGGCTTCATCATGCAGCGCCTCGAAGGCGACGGTTACGCCTTCGTCCACGTCGGCGGCTGCGTGATCGAGCGGCAGCTGGCGCCCGGCGAAGAACTCCATGTCGACACGGGCTGCGTCGCGGCCATGACGCCGTCGGTCGATTTCGACATCGTGCGGGCCGGCTCGGTGAAGTCGATGATCTTCGGCGGCGAGGGCGTGTTCTTCGCGCACTTGCGCGGGCCGGGAACCGTATGGCTGCAGAGCCTGCCGTTCTCGCGGCTGGCAGGCCGGATCCTCGCCAATGCCGGCCCAGCAGGCGGCACCGGCGAAGGCTCCGTGCTCGGTCCGATCGGCGGCATCTTCGACGGCGACAATCGCTGACAATGAGAAAGGCCGCTCGCGGATGCGAGCGGCCTCCCAAGTCCATCAGGCGCGCGATCGTCAGCGGACGACGCGGGCTTCCTTCTTCTTCTCGACGACGAGCTTCGTGACCGTCACCGGCTTCGTCACGACGACCGGCCGCTTCTCGACGACCTTCTTCTTCTCGACGACGAGGCGCTGGACGGTCACCGGCTTCTTCTCGACGACGAGGCGGTCGACCTTCACCTTCTTCGTCTCGCGCGCGAGCGTCATGCGCACCCGGTCGCCGTGGCGGGTCTTTTCCTTGACCGGCTTGCGGACGAGCACGGTCCGCTCGACCATCGTCGGCTTACGGACGAGCACCGACCGCTCGACCGTGACCGGCTTGCGCACGAGCACCGGGCGCTCGACGGTGACGTCCTTCATGACCACGGTCCGCCGCTGGACGGTGACGGGCTTGCGGACGAGGACCGGCCGCTCGACCATCACGGTCTTCGCGGGCTTCGCATCCTTCTCGCGCTTGCTGCCACCGGCAATCGCCGCGCTGGAAGTGCCGGCGATCGCCAGGGCGGCGACGACGGCGAGGAGGGAACGCATGGAACGCATCAATTCCTCTTCGTGTGAACTCAACAGAGCATTCGGTTTCACCCGGTCGTGCTTCGGAGCCAGCGTCTGACTTCACAAAGCGTCTCAACCGCGCGGCGTAGCCCTGCATCACGAAGAGAGGTTTTGCAATAGCGAAGCGATGCGCTCGGCGTCGGACCGGCCTGATGCGGCCGGTCCGTGAGCCATAGGAATAGCGGCTATCAACTTGAAGTTGTTATCTCGCGCGCTCGGTTCCGATTGCGTCGCGGCGACGAGTCGTCACGGTCCGCTCCGAGCCGACGACGGCGGCACCAGCCGTCGCGCGGCGGTCACGGCGATCATAGAGACCGGTGCGACGGTCATCCTTCAATCCGCGCTCTGGAGCGACGGTGACGGAGCCAGCAACGGCGGCGCGATCGCGGCGGCGATCCCAGCCGAACCAGTCGTGCCGACGCTCGGGTGCGACCCTCACGTCGCCGGCGACTGCGGTGCGGTCGCGACGATCGAAGAGGCCGACGCGGCGGCCGTCCTTCAGCCCACGCTCCGGTGCGACGGTGACGGCACCCGCGACCGCGGTCCGATCGCGGCGACGAGCCCATCCGAACCAGTCACGGCGCCGCTCCGGTGCGACCCTGACGTCACCCGCCACCGCCGTCCGCTCGCGGCGATCGAAAAGGCCGACCCGGCGGTCGTCCTTCAGCCCACGTCCCGGCGCGACCGTAACGGCGCCGGCGACGGCGGTGCGATCGCGCCGCTCGAACAGGCCGACCCGGCGGTCGCGCCGGTCGTCACGGGTTCCAACGACGGCGACCGAGCCGGCCGCCCGCGCCTCGCGGTCGCGACCGCCGCCCGCATCGGCCGTGGTCGGAAGTGAAACGGCGGCAGCCGCCAGCAAGGCCAGAACGGCGGAAGTTCTCGAGAAGGCAGGGGCCATCACGCAATACTCCGATCGAAGACTGTCACGAGGCCGCGGGCGGGGGTCCGCCGCAGCCAGCCGCAACGTCAACGCAGAGCGAGCGATCGGGTGCCGGGACGGCCGAAAAAATTACGATCGGCTCGTAGGTGCGTGCGACAAGTCCCGACGGCGAGAGCGTTTCTTGCGCTCAACTCCAGCGGAACTTGAGAGCCGAGAGAATGTCCGAGTAATCGTCCGTCCAGGCGCGCACGTTGCCGGGATCGAAGTCGTAGCGATGGGTGGCCTTGTCGCGCATCGCGTCGAGTGCGGCCTGCGACTTCGACAGCACCGCGACCGTCGACGTCGAGGTCGCATATGTTCCGTCGTCGGTGTCATCGGAGAGCAGGAAGCCCTTGAGTTCCGGCACGAGCGTCGAAGTGGCACTGACGACCGCATCGAGATCGAGATAACGGTTCGAGATGTGCAGCACGACGATGCCTTCGGGCGTCAGCTTCCGTGCGTAGAGGCGCAGCGCCTCCGCCGTCATCAGGTGGACCGGAACGGCGTCCGACGAAAAGGCGTCCACGATCAGCACGTCGTAGCGGTTGTCCGGCTCCTTCGCGAGCGTCAGCCGCGCATCGCCGATCACGATCTTCGCGTTCGGCAGGCAGTGGTGCAAGAAGCTGAAGTTGGCGGGGTCGCTCGCGATCCGGATGACTGTCGGGTCGATCTCGAAGTACTGCCACTGCTCGCCCTCTTGCGCATAGCAGGCGAGCGAACCGGTGCCGAGGCCGATGACGCCGTAGGTTCCCTTCTTGCCCGTCGCCGCGAGACGCTCACGCATTGTCTCGATCGACCGCGCCATCGGGCTACCCGGATGGTAATACGTGGTGGGCGTCAGATCATCGACCTGGTTGCCCCGCTCGTCGCGGATGCGCTGGGCGCCGTGCAACGTCGTGCCGTGGGTCAGCGTGTGGAAGTCCCCCGAGCTCGAGACGGCGACGCGATAGATGCCGAAATAGCTGCGCTCCGACGGTCCGCGCCGCACGTTGCTCGGCAACGTAACGACGGCGAGGAACATCACGAGCGCCATCGCCAGCTGACGTGTCGGTTTCGTCGGGAACGCCAGCATGATCGCAAGGGCCGCGCCACCCACAAGCCAGGCGGCCGTGCCGAACGTTCCGGGCAGCGCGATGTCGAACGTGGTGAGCACCCACGGCAGCCAGAACACGGCAACGACGCCGGCCGCGAGTGTGATCCACGACTTCAGCCATTCGTCCGGCACGCGCATCAGTGAGGCGATGGCGCCCGGCCGGCAGGCGAACGTCAGGGCGAGAAGCAGCGGGTACTCGAACACCTGCGAGAAGAGCTTGGGCGCAGCCAGCGCCGCGAACAGCCCGCCGAGCACGCCACCGAGCGACATCAGCAAATAGAACTGGGTCAGGTAGCGGGCACCCGGACGCGCGAGATAAAGCGTGCGGTGTGCGACAAGTGTCGACACGAAGAAAGCGGCGAGACCGACGGCGCCCGAGATGATCGCGCCGTAGTTGCGCGTCGACGCCAGCATGAAGAGCGCCACCGCCACCACGAGAACGTGGAGCCACAGCAGCAGCACGAACGGCACGTAAATCCGCTCACGGAAAACCAGCACGTAGGTCAGCAGGTAGAGCGACAGCGGAATGACCCAGATGAGCGGGGCCGACGCGATGTCGGTCGCGATATGCGTGGTGATGGCGGTGAGCAGCCCGGCCGGCACGGCGGCGAGGCCGACCCAGCCTGCACGGTCGAGCCACGAGGGCGGCGCCTGGTCCGGATCGTCGGCGACCGCGTGCACGATCTGCGCTTCGGGGCTCGACCGGATGAGCCAGAAACAGAGGGCGATGGCGCCGGCGAGCACGACGAACCCGACCGTCCAGAAGCGGCTGAGCTGCGAGAGGCCGAACAACGGCTCGAGCAGGAACGGATAGCCGAGCAGCGCGAAAAAGCTGCCGAGGTTGCTCGCCGCGTACATGAAGTAGGGATCGCGCGCCTGCGGATGCCCGCTCGTCGCGAACCACGCCTGCAGCAGCGGCGCATTGGCGGCGACCGCCATGAACGGCAGGCCGATCGCGACCGCGAACAGTGCGAACTGCCAGAAGTAGGGTTCGCCCTCCGGCGGCTCGCCGAGGATCGTGGGGACGCTGATCGGCAGGGCGATCAAGGCGACGGCGAACAGTCCGAGGTGGACGAAGCCCGCCTTTGCCGGAGCGATGCGGCTGTTCAGGATATGCGCGTAGCCGTAGCCGGCGAGCAGCGCGGCCTGGAAGAACACGAGCGCCACGGCCCAGACAGAAGGGGCGCCACCGAGGATCGGCAGCACCATCTTCGTGAACATCGGCTGCACGGAGAACAGCAGCAAAGCCGAGAAGAAGGTCGTGATCGTGAACGCCCAGAGCAGCCGGCCCTGGCCGGTAGGGCCGGGCGGGGGTGACGTAGCGCTCGACCCTGCAGTTCCGCCGGCCGTCTCGTTCATCGGGCTCGCCCTTTGCTGCTCTCTGGATCGTCAGACGGACAACGATGCGCCGACTTTGGGCACGATCACGGCGTCGTCCTTCATCTCGGCGACGAACGCGTCCGCATCCGCGTCGAGCATGCCGGGGAACGTGCCGTAGTGGCAGGGGATCACCGTCTTGAACGTGAAATACTTGCGGCAGGCGTAGGCGGCCGACCGCGCCCCCATCGTGAAGCGGTCGCCGATCGGCACGATGCCGACGCTCGGCTTGTGCAGTGCTTGGATGTCGGCCATCCCGGCAAAAACGTCCGTGTCCCCCATATGGTAGACGACCGGGCCGCCGGTGCTCGCCAGAACGATGCCGCACGGATTGCCGAGATAAACGCCGCCGGACGAGGAAGAATGCAGCGCCTCGGTCAGCGTGATGCGGAAATCGGGTGTCACGACGGTGCCGCCGGTATTCATCGGCTCGAGCTTCTGCGCACCTTGGCCGGCCACGTGCTGGGCAAGCTCGAAGACAGCGAACAGCGTCGCCCCGGTGGTCCGGCAGATTTCGCCCGCATCGCCGACGTGATCGTCGTGGCCATGCGTGAGGGCGACGTGCGTGACGCCGCGAATGGCGTCCTCGAAGCTCGTTCCGCTCGCCTGGAACGTCGGGTTTTTGCGCAGGAAAGGATCGATCAGAACGACGCTCGCTCCCGCCTCGATCCGGAAGCAAGAATGGCCCCACCAGGTGATCTTCATCGCGGTGCTCCGTCGGTCTCTTCGTTTGCGATCGACTCGCTGATGTATAGTCTGTCTCGCGAAGCAACAACCTGACAGATGCCATACCGCTCCGTCGGTGCGGCACGGAGAACGCCCTCCATGGGTGACGACGGGCATGGGGAACCGAGAGCCGCGCCGGCGGCGGAGATCACCGAGGACGTCGAAGCGTTCGCAACGTGGCTCGCATCCGGTCGCCCACTGATCGGCATCGACCTCGGCACCCGAACGATCGGCCTTGCCCTGTCGGACGTGACGCGGCGCGTCGCCTCACCACTCGAGACGCTCAAACGAACCAAGTTCCGCGAGGATGCGCGTCGGCTCGCCGCCGTCCTCGCCGAGCACACCGTCTGCGGCATCGTGCTCGGCTTGCCGCGCAATCTCGACGGCACCGAAGGCCCTCGGGCCCAGGCGACCCGGGCCTTCGCGCGCAATTTCGCTCAGGTCCAAGCGGCGCCGCTCCTGCTCTGGGACGAACGCCTGACGACAGCCGCGGCGGAGCGCATGCTCATCGAGGCCGACCAGAGCCGCAAGCGGCGGAGCGAGGTGATCGACAAGCTCGCCGCGACGCTCATCCTGCAGGGAGCCCTCGACCGCCTGCGCCGTCTCGACGATCCCGACCTCTAGGCCAGACCCGCGCCATGCCCTCCGCCTCGTCTTTCGACTTCCTGCTCTCCCGGCCGCTCGACGCCGCGGCCCTGATCTATTTCGTGGCGGCCGCCTTGCTCTACGGGCGCCTCGGACTGCTCGGCCCGCTGGCGAGCCGCAGCGTCGCCGGCGCCGTCCAGAAGCATCGCATCCAGTGGATGCGAAACATGGCGGTGCGCGACAACCGGGTCATCGACACCATCCTTCTCGGGGGCTTGAGCCAGGGGAACGCATTCTTCGCCTCGACGTCGGCCATCGCCGTCGGCGGTCTCTCGGCGATGCTCGGATCGGGCGACCGCATCCGCGAACTGTTCGAGCGCATGCCGTTCGTCGATCTTGCTCCGGCGGCACTCTGGGAAGCCAAGATCGTCCTGATGATCGGGATCTTCATCTACGCATTCTTCAAGTTCGCGTGGGCGTTCCGCCTGTCGCACTATACCGCGATCATGATCGGGTCGGCGCCGCTCCTCGGCTCGGGCCAGGATGAAGCCGGCGACGTTCATGCCGTGCGCACTGCCCGGCTGATCGGCATCGCCGCCGAGCATGCCAACTCGGGGCTCAGGTCGTTCTATTTCGCGATCGCAGCCCTGGCCTGGTTCTTCCACCCGGTCCTGTTCATGATCGCGACGACCTGGGTGTTGGTGATCCAGATCCGGCGCGACTACTTCTCGCGCTCGCTGCGCGTGTTGGCGGGGC
>Ga0209172_10008107_pt1 | contig 10442 bp, 10 predicted proteins | sample LarsenN4metaG_FD_184113 | JGI IMG/M metagenome (GOLD analysis project Ga0209172, IMG submission 184113) | Hot spring sediment bacterial and archeal communities from British Columbia, Canada, to study Microbial Dark Matter (Phase II) - Larsen... ...
GGAGGAAATCCGACGTGGCGTCGAGGGGGCCGTCCCCGGGTTCACGGCGGAGGTGCGAATCCTGGCCGCGCCCGCCGCGCGCGTCGAGGTCGACCTCGCCCCGCGGGATTCGCGGGTGGTCCGCAACATCGGGGTCCGCTTCCGCTCGGGGTCGATCCCCCAGGTGCTTCTGGAGCAGCATGCGCCGGCGGTGCTGTCCATGGCCGAAGCGCTCCGCGGGCTCCCGGTGGTCTTTGCGGAGCAGCACCGCTCGGAGCTGGAGGGCGTGCTGGCGGCGCGGCTGACCACGTATGGGCCTGTCGTCGCCTACCGGATCGTGGCCCGGCCGGTGCTCGCGGTCGCCGAGACGGCGTACGTCACGGTCGTCGCCGACTCCCTGCTCTACCTCGGGCGCGTCGAGGCCGTGGTCAATGTCGGGACGAGCGCGCCGCCCGCGGAACTGCGTCTGCACCTGGGGCGGCTGGCGGGCTCCTTCGAGTTCTTCGGCGAGGTCGCCCTCGAGCCCAACACCCTGACGACGCGCCTGGACCTGGGTGTGCGCTACCAGCTCAACGAGAACCTGGCTGTGGGGACCAGCGTGCGACTGAACCGGATCGACCCGAGCGCATGGGTGGAGTACCGCCTGACGCCCGACCTGCAGCTGGCCGTGACGTACGCGATCACGCCGCGGACCCTGCGCGGCAGCGTCCGTTACCGGATGACCGAGTACCTGTCGGGCGAACTGGTGGGGACGTCGGACGGCACATACTGGATTCGCGTGATCAGCAACCTGTAGCCGCTCCGGCGGCGTGGGTGGTCCGTTGACACGGGCAGTACAATTGGGTTGTTTGGGCGCGCCGCGTGCGGCGCGCGCCGGTTGCGAAGGGGGGATCTGTCGTGAAGCTGCGGTGGAAAGGGCTCCGCGATCCGCGCCGGGCGCTGCTGGTGGCCGTCGGCGGGGCCATCGTCGTCGTGGCGGTCGTCGCCGTGGTGGTCCTGACGCGCGGCGGCGTCCCCGCGTTCGGCCAGAGTTTTACGATCGCGTTTGTGGACATGCCGCGCGCCCTGGACGCGCACCCGCGCAAGGCGGCCTCGGAGCGGGCCTTGCAGGAGTTCTTTACGGCCAAGCAGCGTGAGTTTGCCCAGCGCTCCAAGAACATGACCGCCGAGCAGCGGCAGGCGCTCGATCGCGAGCTCCAGCAGCAGATCCTGCAGAAACGCCAGGAGTTACTGGGCGGGCTGGACAAGGAGATTCGCGTCGCCGTGGAGGGTGTGGCGCGCGCCCAGGGCGTCAGCATCGTCCTGGAGCGCTCTGTGGTCCTCTTCGGCGGTCTCGATCTCACCGACCAGGTGATCCAGAAGATCACCGCCAAGTAGGGATGTCCCGAACCACCGCCGCGCTCGTGCTGCTGGCCGCGCTGGCGGTCAGCGGCTGCCGGAGTGGGCGCACGGCCGCGCCGTCGCCGACCCCGACCGCGGCCGGGTTGCGCATCGGTGTCGTCGACGTCGACGCCGTGGCCCGGGCGCACCCGCGCTGGCCCGAACTTGAGGCGCTGAACAAGAAGGCGCAGGAGGTGCAGGCTGCACTGGCTGCTCCTCCGGTCGTGCCCCCGATCCTGCAGGCGCGCATCAATGCCCAGATGACCGCGCAGGCCCGCAAGCTGGAAGGGGAATTTCAGGGGGAAATGCAGGCGCTGCGCGCGCGCACGCAGCAGCAACTGGATCGCTACGCCGCCCAGGTGCGGGCCGAACAGCAGGCGCGGGTTCTGCAGATCCGGGCGGAGATGGATCGGGAGCTCGCCCAGGCCGTGGAAGCCCGTGCGCGGGCTCTGCGGGCCGACCTCCGCGTGTACGAAGCGCAGGTGATTGAAGAGTACCGGTTTCCCATCGCCAATCTCCGGCTGAAGGCGGACGTGGTGGGTGTCGCCAGTGAAGAGGAATTACGATCGCTCACCACGGAACTGGAGCGGCTCTTCCGGGAGCGCGACGCGAAGGTGCGGGCGCGGGCCGAGGTCCTGGACGTTGCCCTGCAAGATTTCCGCAAGGCCAAGGAGGCGGAGGCCAACGCCCGCCTGGCGCGGGTGCAGCAAGAGGCCGAGGCCGACATCAAGCGGCTGCTGAGCGCCCGCGAGCGAGAGGTTCGGGCGGAGGCGGATCGTGTGGCGAGGACCAGGGAACGGGAGTTCCGCCGGCGGCTGAACGCGTTTCGTCGCCAACTGCTGGGGATCGGCGAAGGGCAGCTCGCTTCCGCGCAGCGGAAGTATGTGGAGGGACTGCGCCAGCGGGAGCGTCAGCTTCAGGCCGAGCTTCAGGCGCTCCAGGAACAGCGGGCGCGTCTGGAAGACTCCGTCCTGGCGGACGTGAAGATCGAAGTGGCGGCCATCGCCGCCGCCCGAGGATACGACGTGGTGTTGACGCGATATCTGAGCAATCTGACCGGGGAGGACTTTACCGCCGAGGTCCTGGCCCGGATGAAGCGCTGAGATGCGCGGGGTCCGCACACTCCTCCTGCTGGTCCTGATCGGCCTGGCGGCCGCCGGCTGCGCGCCCGCCCGCGTGGCGGTGGTAGACAGCGACCGTGTCCTCAACGAGAGCGTGCGGGCCCTCTCCTATCAGAGGCAATTGGATGAGATGGAGAAGAGCATGGCGCTGGATCTGCAACTGCTGGCCAGCCGCATTCCAGCCGCCGACCTGCAGGCGCGGCGCAACCAGTACCTGAAGGAGCTGCAGCAGAAGAAGGCGGAACTGGAGGAGCAGTTGGCCAAGGAGATCACTCAGGTGGTCGGCCAGGTGGTCCGCGAGAAACGGCTCCGCGGTCCCGTCCTGGTGAAGAACCCGATCGTCTATGCCGGCGCCGGCCGCACCGTGGACATTACGGATGAGGTGATCGCGAAACTCAAGTGACGGGGAGCCTCCGGCGCGGGCGGGCGGGACACGGAGGACCGGGCGCGGGAGACCGATGAGGCTGGACGACCTGGCGGCGCAGTTGGGCGGGATGGTCGTCGGCGACGGCAGCGTGGAGATTATCGGTGTCGCCGATGTGGAAGCCGGCGCGTCGGGGACGATCGTCTATGCCGCCGATGCGCGGGCCCTCGCTGAGGCGGAGCGGAGCGGGGCCTCCGCGGTGCTCCTACCGGCGGACCTGGAGCCCGGCCGCAAACCGGCGATCCGGGTTCCCCAGGGTCGCCTGGCGTTCGCCCGACTCCTCGCCCTCTTTGCTCCGGCGCCGACCCGGCCGCCGGGGATCCATCCCAGCGCCGTGGTCGGCCGGGACGTCGTCCTGGGAGAGGGTATTCACCTCGGACCGTTCGTCGTCGTGGGGGACCGCACCCGGATCGGCGCCCGCACGGCGGTACTGGCCCAGGTGGCCGTGGGGGCCGACGTGGTCATTGGCGAGGATTGTCTTATCCACCCGCAGGTCACGATCCGGGATGGCACGCTGGTCGGCGATCGGGTAACCCTGCACGCCGGCGTGGTCCTCGGTGCCGACGGGTTTGGGTATGCGCAGGGAGAGAGCGGTCCGGTGAAGATTCCCCACCTGGGGCGGGTCGTCGTCGAGGACGACGTGGAGCTCGGCGCCAACACGACGGTGGACCGGGGCACCCTGGGCGAGACCCGGATCGGGCGGGGGACCAAGATCGACAATCTCGTGCAGGTGGCGCACAATGTCCGGCTGGGGCAGGAGGTGCTGATCGCGGCGCAATCGGGGATCAGCGGCAGCGCCACTGTCGGAGACCGCGTCGTCATGGCCGGCCAGTCCGGCGTGGGGGACCACGTGCGCGTCGCCGCGGGGGTTGTCATCGGCGCCAGGGCGGCCGTGCTTAAGGATGTGGCGCGCGCGCAGGTCCTCTCCGGCATCCCGGCGCGCCCGCTCCGCGAGGAGCGGCGCGCCCAGGCGCTGCTGCGCCGGCTGCCCGAGCTGCTCGAGCGCGTCCGCCGGCTGCAGAAGCAGGTGGAGACGCTCATCGCCCGACCGGCCCGGCGACCTCCCCGCTCCCGTCGCGGAACCTGACGTGGTGCGGGGTGCTGCCCTTCTGATCGTCTTCCTGGCGTTCGTCGGGCTCAGGTCCACCGAGGGCCGGGCAGGAGCGCCGCCGCTGCGCCTGATCGTTGAGCCGGGGAGTCCGCCGGTGGTGGCCGTGGTCGTCCAGGAACTTCCGGTCCTTCGCCTGCGGGCGCCCGACGCGGAGGCACGGGCCGCGGAGGTCGTCCGGCGCCTGACCGAGATCCTGGCAGAGCGGCCGGCGATGATCGCGGTGCGCGTGCGCCCGCGCGCAGGAGCGGCCGACCTGCTCCTCAACGAACGCCACCTCGTCACCGCCGACGTGGAGCAGGCGAAGGCCAACCAGACGACTCCTGAGGCGCTGGCCGTGCGGTGGGCCGATCACCTGCGCCAGGCCCTTTCCCGCAATACCGTGACCCTGATCCCCGACGTCGTGGTCCTCCGGCTCGGGCAGACCGCGACGGTGGGGGTGAGCGCGTTCTTGCCCGGCCCTGTCTCCGTGGGACCGTACGAGGAGCGCGTGGCCGCCGTCCGGGTGGTCGGCGAGACGGTTCTGGTGGAAGCCCGCGCGCTCGGCTCGACCAGCGTACCCGTCATCGTGGGAGGCGGGCGCGCGCTGCTGCAGGTGGTCGTCCGGCGCGACGCCGGGGTCATCCCCGACGAAGTCGCCGTGCGCATCACCGGGGATTTCGCCAACCCCTCGCTTCTCCGCGAAGCCGTGCAGCGGCGCCTGGAACAGGTCGTGGCGCGCGAACCGGGCGCGACCCTGACCATCGGCCCCATCCCCCTCGATGAGCCGCCGGGCGCTGAGACCGACACGCTGGAGGTCGCCGTCCCCGTGCGGATTCAGAGCCCGTACGCGCTGCCGGTGGAGCGGGTCGTGCGCGTGCATGTTCGGCGCGAGCGCGTGGAGGTGCTCGATCCGGACATCCTGCTGGTGAGCAACCGGCCCGAGGCGGTCCTCACCGACGGCATTCTCTTCGCCGAGGTCGTCGATCCCCGCCAGCCGATCCGCCTCCTGTACCATCACCAAAACGGCACCCCCGACTACAGCCGCGTGCTGACCGTGGCGGTGACGAACCACGGCGCGCGCCCGGCGGAGATGCTCCTGATCAGCGGCCTGGCCGGCCCGTCCCCCGACCCGCTCTATGTCGGGCACGCGGCCACGGCCCGCTTCCTGCAGAACCTGGTCGCGGGGCGCGGGTACATTCTGGAGATCGCGCCCCGGTCCACCTACGCCTTCACCGCCCAGACGATGCTCCCACTGCAACTCGTCTCCGGCATCCTGCAGTGGCAACTGCTGCGGGGAGACGACCTGGAAGTCCGCGTGCAGGTGCGCCTCCCCTGGCTGCTGGAGCGCACCGTCGCGCTCCCGATCAACCAGATCGCCTATCCTCATCCCAAGGGCACGTTCCCCGCCCCCACCGTGACGCTGACCCGCGCCGTGGAGGCGACGCGGGCGGCCCCGCTCGTCGACCTGGGGGGGACGGCGGGGCTCGCGGATCTCCGGACCGGGGAGGCGCTGATCGGGGATTACGGCGTGGTGTACCGCCTGGTCATCACCGTGACCAACCCCCACCCGCGGGAGGTCCAGACAGAGCTGGTCGCCACCGCGGCGGGGGGACCCGCCCGCGGGGTCTTTCTCATCGATGGGCGGCTGGTCGAGATGGCGCTCTTCCGCCCCCTGGAGGAGCGCGTGCTGGCCACGGTGACGATTCCCGCCGCGGAGACGACGACCATCCGGGTGGTGACCATGCCCACGGCCGGATCGTCCTATCCGGTGCGCCTCGGCCTGCGCCCGCGCGACGTGAATTGATGGCCGCGGCGACGGTCGAGCGATCGCAGCGGACGCTGCGGGAGGAGGTGACGCTGGCGGGGATCGGCATTCACACCGGCGCCGCGGTCACCGTCCTTCTCGCGGGGGCGCCGCCGGGCACCGGCGTGCACTTCGTCCGCCGGGATCAGTCGGCGACGGCCATCCCCGCCGGGGTGGCCTGGGTGCGGGACACCCGGCGCGGCGTGACGCTCGGCAACGGGGTGACGGTGGCCAGCGTGGAGCATCTCCTCTCCGCCGCGGCCGGCCTGGGCATCGACAACCTGCACGTCTCCGTGGACGGGCCGGAACTGCCGGCCCTCGATGGGAGTGCCGCGGGATACGTACAGGCGCTGGAGACCGGCGGGATCATCGAGCAGGATGCCCCGGCCCGGGTCATCGAACTCGGCGAGGCGGAGGTGGTGCTGGGAGCGGGCCGGGCTGTCACGCGGGCGGCCGACAGATTTCACATTACCTACGCCGTCGATCTGCCGCCGCCGCTCGGCGCGCAGGTCGCGGCCGCGGACCTGGGGGCCTACCGCGAGGCCATCGCTCCGGCGCGCACCTGGGGGTTCGTGCACGAGTACCCGGGGCTGCTGTCGGAAGGGCTGGCCCGCGGCGCCGCCCTGCAGAACGTGCTCGTCATCGGCGCCGGCGGCTATCTCAATCCCCCGCGGTTCCCCGACGAACCGGCGCGGCATAAGATCCTCGACCTGATCGGCGACCTGGCGCTTTTGGGGGTGCGCCTGCGCGGGAGCGTCGAGGTGGCCTACGGAGGGCATGCCCTGCACCTGGCGCTGGCGCGGGAGATCGCTCGACGATGGAGGGACGCATGATGTCCGGTCTCGGTCCGGCGGAGATCCTGGCGGTGCTGCCGCACCGCGACCCGTTTTTATTTGTGGATCGCATCCTGGAAGTGGGCAACGGCACCGCCGTTGGGATCAAGCACGTGCGGAGCGATGATCCCTACTTCGCCGGACACTTCCCGGGGCATCCGGTCATGCCCGGCGTGCTGATCGTTGAGGCTATGGCGCAGGTGGGGGCGTGTCTGGTCTTGTCGGAGCCGCAATTCCGCGGGCGCATTCCCTACATGGCGGGCATCGATCACTGCCGCTTCCGGCGGCCCGTCACACCAGGTGACGTGCTGCGGATCACTGTCGAGGTGCGGATGTTCCGCAGGCGCCTGGGGAAGCTGCGGGCCGTGGCGCGCGTCGGGGAGGAGGTCGCCGCCGAGGCGGAGATCTCCTTCGCGCTCGTCTCGGCGCCTCCCGCGGCCGCGCCGTCAGCATGAGCGGCGCACCGCCCGCGGCGCCGGGTGCGGCCGTGGGCCTGCTCGCCGGGGAGGGCCGGCTGCCGGTGGTCCTGGCCGCGGCGATGCGAGCCCAGGGCCGGCGGGTCATCTGCGCCCAGATGGCGGGCGAACCGGGCCGTCTCCCCGACCTCGCCGATGTGTACGCCGCCCTGGACCTGGGGGCGCTTCAGGATCTGCTCCGCTTCTGGCAGCAGCACGCCGTGCGGGAGGTCGTGGTCGCCGGGCGGTTCAACCGGGCGGCGCTGGCCCAGCCGCAGCCCGGCGATGACTTCGCGCGGGCGCGGCTGCGACAGATCGACGACCGGCGCGATCAGAGCGTCATGGACATGTTTGCCCAGGTACTGGCGCAGGGAGGGATGCGCGTCCTGGCGCAGACCGCCTTTGCCCCCCACCTGCTCGCGGAGCCGGGGCTCCTGGCCGGTCCGCCCCCCAGCGAGGCGGAGCGGCGTGATGTGGAGCTGGGTCTGCCGATCGCGCGGCTGCTGGCCGGTCAGGATGTGGGCCAGACCGTGGTCCTCAAGGACGGGGCCATCCTGGCCGCGGAGGCCGCGGAGGGCACCGATGCGACAATCCGGCGCGGCGGCAGTATGGCGCGGGGTGCCGTGGTCGTGAAGGTCAGCCGTCCCCACCAGGACCCGCGCTTCGACCTGCCGACCGTGGGGCCGGAGACCATCGAAAGCATGGATGCGGTGGGGGCCCGCCTGCTGGCCGTGGAAGCCCGCCGGACCATCATCCTGGACCGCGACCGCCTGGCCGCGGCGGCCGCGGCGGCGGCGATCACCGTGCTGGCCGTGGAGGCGCAGCCGCTCCTGGCGGCGCCCCTCGGGACGGCGGCCCGGCAGGCCACCTGAGCGGACCGATGCCCGAGAGCAGCGAGCCGGCGGGCGCGACCCGCGTTCATCCCACGGCCGTGATCGGTGCCGGCGCGCACCTGGCCGCGGGGGTGGTGGTCGGTCCCTACGCCGTGATTGGTGGCGACGTGCGCATCGGTCGCGGGACGCGCATCGGTCCCCACGCGGTGATCGAGGACGGCGTGCGGATCGGAGCGGAGAACACGATCTCCGCTGGCGCCACGCTGGGGACGATCCCGCAGGACCGGCATTTCGAGGGCGAGCAGAGCTTCCTGGAAGTCGGGGACCGCAATCTCATCCGGGAGTACGTCAACATCAGCCGGGCGACCGGCGAGGGCCAGCGGACGTTCATCGGCGACGAGTGCATGATCCTCACCGGGGCGCACATCGGGCACAACTGCCGGGTGGGCAACCGCGTCGTGGTCGTGAACGGGTCCCAGCTGGGGGGCCACGTCGACGTCGGGGACGGGGCCTACGTCGGCGGGCTGAGCGGGGTCGTGCAGTTCCGGCGCATCGGGCGACTGGCCATGGTCGGCGGCTACTCGGCCGTGCGGCAGGACGTTCCCCCGTTCATGCTGGTCGAGGGGCGGCCGGCACGCTGCTGGGGCCTCAACCAGGTGGGTCTGGAACGCAACGGGATCGCCGCCGCGGACCGCGCCGTGCTGCGCCGGACATTCCGCCTCCTCTACCAGTCGGGCCTGGGGATCAGCCCGGCGGTGGAGCGCCTGCGCGCGCAACTGGGCGACCACCCACTCGTGGCCGAGATCATCGCCTTCCTCGAGGACGCGCTGCAGCGCGGCTACGGCGTCGTGCGGCGGGCCCGCGCCGCCCGTGAGGAGTGAGGCCGCCTCGCCTCTTCCTGGTTGCCGGTGAGGTGTCGGGAGACGTCTACGGCGCCGACCTCGTGGCGGCCCTACGCCGGCACCGCCCGGATGTGGAGCTGCTGGCCGTGGGCGGCCCCCGGATGGCCGCCGCGGGAGCCCGCTGTCTCATCGAGAGCTCCGGCTGGGGGCTCATCGGCTGGGTGGATGTCCTGATGCAGGTGCCCGCGTTCGTGCGCCGGCTGGCCCGGGTGGGCGGGGCGATCGCTCAGTGGGACCCGGTGGCAGTCGTCCTCATCGACTTCTCCGCGTTCAACCTGGAGCTGGCGCGGAGGCTCCGCCGGCGCGTCCCGATCGCGTATTTCATCCCCCCGATGGTCACCACGCGAAAGGGGGATCGCGCCCGGCGAATCGCCCGGCTGGGCATGCGCATTCTGGCCATCCTGCCGTTCGAAGCGGAGGCTTACCGCGCCGCCGGGGCAGACGTCGTCTTCGTGGGACATCCCGCGCTGGACCGTGTGCGCGCCAGCACGCCGATCGGCGCGGTCCGGCAGCGGCTGGGCATCGAACCGGATGATCCGCTCCTGGCGCTGCTGCCGGGCAGCCGGCGGCAGGAACTCGAACGGCACCTCCCGGTGATCCGGGATGCTCTGCCGGCAATCTACACCCGTCTTCCCCGCCTGCGCACGGTCCTGCCGCTGGCGTCCCCGGAATTCCGGAATCTGACTGAGGAGTCCCTGAGGGGCACACCGGTTCCGGTGACCCTTGTGGCGGGCGCGGGGCCGGAAGCTTACGATGCCCTGGCGGCGGCGGACTTCGCGGTGGTGGCCTCGGGCACCGCCACGCTGGAGGCGCTCTGTCTGGGCGTCCCGCATGTGGTCATCTACCGGCTCTCGCCGATTACCTACCGCACGCCGCTGATGGCTCTCTACGCCCGCTACCGGGTCGCCGCGCGGTGGGTGGCGCTCCCATCGCTCCTCGCCGATCGCCCGGTGGTGCCTGAGCTCGTGCAGGCCGCGCTCACACCCTCCCGACTCGCCGACGTCGTCATCGACTATCTCACCGACCCGCGCCGGCGAGAAGAGCAGCGCCGGGACCTGCTGGGGCTGCGCCCGCTCCTGGGCTCCCCCGGCGCCGCGGACCGCGCCGCGCGGGAAGTCCTCGGTCTGGTGCGCTTGCTGGGCGATGAAGGCTCAAGTACCATCGACCTGAAGGGCTGACGCCGGTGACCTCGCCTGCCGCCGCCGTGGTGCCAGTGCTCGTCACGGCGGCCGTCATGTTCTTCGGCGGCTGTCGGGCGGCGACCCCCGCCGTCGCTCCTACACTGGCCCCCGCGCCAACAGCGTCGGCAACAGTGGTGCCCGCTTCCCCCGGCAGCGCGCTTCCTCCTGCCGCCCTGGAGGAGGCCCGGATCAGTGGCGCGGCCGGCGACGTCCGCTGGGATCTGGCGGCGAGCAGTGTCGAGGTGAATGCCGCGGAGGGGCAGGCCACGCTGACCGCGGTGACGGCCCGGTTCTACGAGCGCGGGGCGCTGGTCCTGACGCTCTCCGCGCCGCGCGCCGTCTACCGCACCGCGAGCCGGGACGTCGTCCTGTCCGGCGGGGTGCGCGCCCGGGGGGCGCAGGGCCGCGCCCTCGACGCGGCGCGTGTGGCGTGGGTCGCC
>Ga0209172_10008109_pt1 | contig 10435 bp, 8 predicted proteins | sample LarsenN4metaG_FD_184113 | JGI IMG/M metagenome (GOLD analysis project Ga0209172, IMG submission 184113) | Hot spring sediment bacterial and archeal communities from British Columbia, Canada, to study Microbial Dark Matter (Phase II) - Larsen... ...
AAGGCCTGGGACACCGCCCACCCCGGCGAATACGACCGCGGCGTCGACACCGCGAGCCCCGACGACGTGGCCGCGATGTTCTTCACCTCGGGCACCACCGGCAACCCGAAGGGCGTGGTGCACACCCACCGCACGCTGCTCGACCGCGCGCAGGCCGGCGCGCGCTTCGACAAGCTCAGCCACCGCGAGGAGGTGCTGGCCTACCTGCCGCCGGCCTGGATCGGCCAGAACATCTTCAGCTACGCGCAGTGGCTGGCCTGCGGCTACGTCGTGAACTGCCCCGAGAGCGCGAGCACGGTGACGATCGACCTCAAGGAGATCGGGCCGAGCTACTACTTCGCGCCGCCGCGCGTCTTCGAGGGCCTGCTCACGAGCGTGACGATCCGCATGGAGGACGCCGGCGTGCTCAAGCGCTGGCTGTTCCAGCGCTTCATGGCGGTGGCGCGGCGCGTCGGCCCGGCCATCATGGACGGCAAGCCGGTGGGCACGGCCGACCGCATCGCCTACACGCTGGGCAACCTGTTCGTCTACGGCCCGCTGCGCAACACGCTCGGGCTGTCCAACGTGCGCGTGGCCTACACCGCCGGCGAGGCCATCGGCCCCGACCTGTTCACCTTCTACCGCTCGATCGGCATCAACCTCAAGCAGTTGTACGGCAGCACCGAGACCGCGGTGTTCGTCTGCCTGCAGCCCGACCACGAGGTCAAGGCCGACACGGTGGGCGTGCCCATCGAGGGCGTGGAGATCAAGGTCGCCGCGAGCGGCGAGCTGCTGGTGCGCAGCCCCGGCCTGCTCAAGGAGTACTACAAGAACCCGCAGGCCACCGCCGAGGTGAAGGACGCCGAGGGCTGGTACCACACCGGCGACGCCGGCTTCCTCGACGCGACCGGGCACCTGAAGATCATCGACCGCGCCAAGGACGTCGGACGGCTGATGGGCGGGCCGAACGACGGCGCCATGTTCGCGCCCAAGTACATCGAGAACAAGCTCAAGTTCTTCCCCTTCGTCAAGGAGGCGGTGGCCTTCGGCGACAAGCGCGAGAAGGTCTGCGCCTTCGTCAACATCGACTTCGAGGCGGTGGGCAACTGGGCCGAGCGGCGCAACCTGCCCTACGCCGGCTACACCGACCTGGCCGGCAAGCCCGAGGTGCTCGACCTGATCCGCGACTGCGTCGAGAAGGTCAACGCCGACCTCGCCGCCGACGAGCGCCTGGCCGGCTCGCAGATCAGCCGCTTCCTCGTGCTGCACAAGGAACTCGACGCCGACGACGGCGAGCTCACGCGCACGCGCAAGGTGCGGCGCGGCTACATCGGCGACAAGTACCAGGTGCTGGTCGACGCGATGTACGGCGGCAAGGCCGAGCAGTTCATCGAGACCCAGGTCAAGTTCGAGGACGGGCGCAGCGGCAGCGTCAGCGCGACGCTGAAGATCATCGACGCCAAGGTCTTCCCGGCGGTCAGGAGGGCGGCATGAACGCGATCGTCGAGCCGGTGGGCAGCGCCAGCGTTCCCACCGGCGACCTGCGCCGCCGCCGCCAGGGCGAGGTGATCCTCGAGGTGAAGAACATCTCGCTGCGCTTCGGCGGCGTGAAGGCGCTCACCGACATCAGCTTCGACGTGCGCGAGCACGAGGTGCGCGCCATCATCGGCCCCAACGGCGCCGGCAAGAGCAGCATGCTCAACTGCATCAACGGCGTGTACACGCCGCAGGAGGGCACCATCACCTTCCGCGGCAAGACCTTCAGCCACATGAACAGCCGCCAGGTCGCCGAGATGGGCGTGGCGCGCACCTTCCAGAACCTGGCGCTCTTCAAGGGCATGAGCGTGCTCGACAACATCATGAGCGGGCGCAACCTGAAGATGAAGAGCGGCATCTTCCAGCAGGCGATCCACTGGGGGCCCGCGGCGCGCGAGGAGCGCGAGCACCGCGCGGTGGTCGAGCGCATCATCGACTTCCTCGAGATCCAGGCCTACCGCAAGACGCCGGTCGGCCGCCTGCCCTACGGGCTGCAGAAGCGCGTCGACCTCGGCCGCGCGCTGGCGATGGAACCGCAGGTGCTGCTGCTCGACGAGCCGATGGCCGGCATGAACGTCGAGGAGAAGCAGGACATGAGCCGCTTCATCCTCGACGTCAACGACGAGTACGGCACGACCATCGTGCTGATCGAGCACGACATGGGCGTGGTGATGGACATCTCCGACCGCGTGGTGGTGCTCGACTACGGCAAGAAGATCGGCGACGGCACGCCGGCCGAGGTGCGCACCAACCCCGACGTCATCGCGGCCTACCTCGGCACCTCGCACTGAGCGCCTGAACCACCATGGGCTTCTTCCTCGAAACGCTGATCGGCGGCCTGATGTCGGGCGTGCTGTACTCGCTCGTCGCGCTCGGCTTCGTGCTCATCTTCAAGGCGAGCGGCGTCTTCAACTTCGCGCAGGGCGCGATGGTGCTGTTCGCGGCGCTGGCGATGGCGCGCTTCTCGGAGTGGTTCCCCGAGCTGCTGAAGTTCGACAACAAGCTGCTCGCCAACTTGCTGGCCTTCGCCGCCGCGCTGGCGGTGATGGTGCTCGTGGCCTGGCTGATCGAGAAGCTGGTGCTCGGCAGGCTCGTCAACCAGGAGGGCATCACGCTGCTGATGGCCACGCTGGGCATCACCTACTTCCTCGACGGCTTCGGCCAGACGATCTTCGGCAGCAGCATCTACAAGATCGACATCGGCCTGCCCAAGGACCCGCTGTTCCTGCTCGACGGGGTGTTCCAGGGCGGGCTGCTCGTCAACAAGGAAGACCTGTTCGCCGCCGGCATCGCCGCGGCGCTGGTGGTCGGGCTTTCGATCTTCTTCCAGTACACCGGCACCGGCCGCGCGCTGCGCGCGGTGGCCGACGACCACCAGGCCGCGCAGTCGATCGGCATCCCGCTGTCGCGCGTGTGGGTCATCGTCTGGAGCGTGGCCGGCTTCACCGCGCTGGTGGCCGGCATCATCTGGGGCAGCAAGCTCGGCGTGCAGTTCTCGCTGTCGCTGCTGGCGCTCAAGGCGCTGCCGGTGGTCATCCTCGGCGGCCTCACCTCGGTGCCGGGCGCCATCATCGGCGGGCTGATTCTCGGCGTGGGCGAGAAGCTCTCCGAGGTCTTCATCGGGCCGCACATCGGCGGCGGCATCGAGATCTGGTTCGGCTACGTGCTGGTGCTGTTCGTCCTCCTCGTGCGGCCGCAGGGGCTGTTCGGCGAGAAGATCATCGACCGGGTCTGAGGCGGCCATGCTTTACCGAGAGAACGGCCAGTTCAAGACGAGCTACGAAGCCGACCAGCAGATCTTCCCGATCCTGCAGGACCGCATCGGCATCGGACTGCTGCTCGCCTTCGCGATCGTCGGCGTGCCGCTGCTCGCCGACGAGTATCTGTTCCGCGCCATCCTGATCCCGTTCCTGATCCTCGCCCTGGCCGCCATCGGGCTCAACATCCTGGTCGGCTACTGCGGGCAGATCTCGCTCGGCACCGGGGCCTTCATGGCGGTGGGCGCGTACGCGGCCTACAACTTCCTCGTGCGCATCGACGGCATGCCGATGATCGCCGCCATCCTGCTCGGCGGCGTCTGCGCCACCGTGGTCGGCGTGCTGTTCGGCATCCCGAGCCTGCGCATCAAGGGCCTGTACCTGGCGGTGGCCACGCTGGCGGCGCAGTTCTTCTGCGACTGGGCCTTCCTGCGCATCAAGTGGTTCACCAACGACTCGGCCTCGGGCTCGGTCAGCGTGTCCAACCTGTCGTTCCTCGGCGTGGCCATCGACACGCCGGTGGAGAAGTACCTGTTCTGCCTGGGCGTGGTGATCGTCTTTGCACTCATCGCCAAGAACCTGGTGCGCAGCCACATCGGCCGCGAGTGGATGGCGATCCGCGACATGGACGTGGCCGCCGCCGTGATCGGCATCCGCCCGGTCTACGCCAAGCTCACCGCGTTCGCAGTGTCGAGCTTCATGGTCGGCGTGGCCGGCGCGCTGTGGGGCTTCATCCACCTCGGCGCCTGGGAGCCGGCGGCGTTCTCGATCGACCGCTCGTTCCAGCTGCTGTTCATGATCATCATCGGCGGCCTCGGCTCGATCATGGGCAGCTTCTTCGGCGCCGCCTTCATCGTGGTGCTGCCGATCTTCCTCAACCAGGCCCTGCCGGCGCTCGGCAGCCTGTTCGGGCTGGAGATCTCCACCGCGCTCGTCTCGCATACCGAGTTCATGATCTTCGGCGCGCTCATCGTCTTCTTCCTGATCGTGGAGCCGCACGGCCTGGCGCGGCTGTGGTCGATCGGCAAGGAGAAGATGCGGCTGTGGCCGTTCCCTCACTGATCCCGCATTCACCACCCGCACAACATGTGCTCGTTCCCCTGGAGGCAGACATGAAGTTCACCACCCTGGCTCTCTGCGCGACGCTGGCCGCCGCCGCGGCGGGCAGCGCCTTCGCGCAGGCGAAGGAGCAGTTCTTCCCGGTGCTCAGCTACCGCTCGGGCGCCTACGCGCCCAACGGCATCCCGTTCGCCAACGGCTACGTCGACTACCTCAAGCTGACCAACGCGCGCGGCGGCATCAACGGCGTCAAGGTGATCTGGGAGGAGTGCGAGACCGGCTACGCCACCGACCGCGGCGTGGAGTGCTACGAGCGCCTGAAGGGCAAGAACGGCGGCGCCACCGTGTTCCACACGCTGTCCACCGGCATCACCTTCGCGCTGACCGAGAAGGTGCCGACCGACAAGATCCCGCTCATCACCGCGGGCTACGGCCGCAGCGAGAGCACCGACGGCATGGTCTTCAAGTGGAACTTCCCGCTCACCGGCACCTACTGGGACGCCGCCGACATCATCCTGCAGCACATCGCCAAGAAGGAAGGCGGCTGGGACAAGCTGCGCGGCAAGAAGATCGCCCACATCTTCCACGACAGCCCGTACGGCAAGGAGCCGATCCCGCTGCTGCAGGAACGGCAGAAGATGCACGGCTTCGACCTGACGCTGATCCCGGTGACGCACCCGGGCGTCGAGCAGAAGGCGGCCTGGCTGCAGATCCGCCAGCTGCGCCCCGACTACGTGCTGCTCTGGGGCTGGGGCGTGATGAACAGCACCGCGCTGAAGGAGGCGGTGGCCACCGGCTACCCGCGCGAGAAGATGTACGGCGTGTGGTGGGCCGGCGCCGAGCCCGACGTGAAGGACGTGGGTGACGGCGCCAAGGGCTACAACGCGCTGACGCTGCAGCACGGCGCCGAGCCGAACAGCGCCATCGTCAAGGAGGTGCTCGACAAGGTGCACGCCAAGGGCCAGGGCACCGGCCCGAAGGAAGAGGTCGGCGAAGTGCTGTACATGCGCGGCCTGAAGGCGGCCATGCTGTCGGTGGAAGGCGTGCGCCGCGCGCAGGAGCGCTACGGCAAGGGCAAGGTCATGACCGGCGAGCAGGCGCGCTGGGGCTACGAGAACCTGGCGCTCGACCAGAAGAAGCTCGACGCGCTCGGCTTCGCCGGCGTGCTGCGCCCGATCAGCACCAGCTGCGCCGACCACCGCGGCGACGTCTGGGCGCGGATCCACACCTGGGACGGCAAGAAGTGGAACTTCTCGAGCGACTGGTACCAGAGCGACCAGACCATCATCAAGCCGATGATCAAGTCGGCCGCCGACAAGTACGCCGCCGAGAAGAAGCTCGCGCGGCGTGACGTGTCGGACTGCCAGACCTGACGACGCGAAGGCGCGCGGCGATGAGCACCACCCTCCTGAACGTCAACGGCATCGAGGTCATCTACAACCACGTGATCCTCGTGTTGAAGGGCGTGAGCCTGAAGGTTCCGGAGGGCGGTGTCGTCGCCCTGCTCGGCGGCAACGGCGCCGGCAAGACGACCACGCTGCGCGCGGTGAGCAACCTGCTCGCCGGCGAGCGCGGCGAGGTCACCAAGGGCTCGATCGAGCTGCGCGGCGAGCGCATCGAGAAGCTGTCCACGTCCGAGATGGTCGAGCGCGGCGTGATCCAGGTGATGGAGGGGCGGCACTGCTTCGCCCACCTGTCGATCGAGGAGAACCTGCTCACCGGCGCCTACACGCGCAAGGACGGCAAGGCCGCGGTGATGCAGACGCTGGACAAGGTCTACAACTACTTCCCGCGCCTCAAGCAGCGGCGCCATTCGCAGGCCGCCTACACCTCGGGCGGCGAGCAGCAGATGTGCGCGATCGGCCGCGCGCTGATGGCCAACCCGAAGATGGTGCTGCTCGACGAGCCGAGCATGGGCCTGGCGCCGCAGATCGTCGAAGAGGTCTTCGAGATCGTGAAGGACCTCAACCAGCGCGAGAAGGTCACCTTCCTGCTCGCCGAGCAGAACACCAACATGGCGCTGCGCTACGCCGACTACGGCTACATCCTCGAGAACGGCCGCATCGTGATGGACGGCGAGGCCAAGGCGCTGCGCGAGAACGAGGACGTCAAGGAGTTCTACCTCGGCATGGGCGGCGGCGACCGCAAGAGCTTCCGCGACGTCAAGAGCTACAAGCGGCGCAAGCGCTGGTTGTCCTGACGGGCGGCGAGCGACCGCAGCCCGATCGAAAGGGGCCCCGATGCCCGACGAACCCGACTTCGGCTTCGCGCCGCCGCCGTTCAACGCCGCGAACGCGCTCGTGCAGCTCAGGCGCTCGCTGCGCGACCTCGGCCTCGCCGAGCGCGGCAGCGGCCTGGAGCTGCGCGGCAAGCGCGTGGTGGAGCTCGCCGCCGAGGGCGCCACGATCGCCGTGCGCCTGGCGCGCAAGCTCGCGCTCACGCCCGAGTGGGACAAGACCGTGGTGCGCTCGGCGGCCGACCAGCGCAAGCTGATCGACGACGTGAAGAAGCGGCTCGAGCGCTGGGAGCGCGAGGAGTAGCCGTCCGTGAGCTTCGCCGCCCTCGCCCGGCACGCGATGAGCCTGCCCGGCGCCACGCAGGACATCAAGTGGGGCAACGACTGGGTGGCCAGCGTGGGCGGCAAGATGTTCCTCGCCGGCGGGCCGGATCCACGGACCTGGACCGCCTGCTCGTTCAAGGTCGACGAACACCGCTTTCTCGAACTCACCGGCCTGCCGGGCTTCGCGCCCGCGCCCTACCTGGCGCGCGTGAAGTGGGTGCAACTCAGCGACCCGAAGGCGCTGCCGCTGGCCGAACTCAAGCATCTGGTGGAACGCTCGCACGCCCTCGTGCTGGCCGGCCTGCCCAAGAAGCTGCAGAAGGAAATCCTCTCGTGACCCTGTCCTCGACCGAATTCTTCGACGACCTCGAAGTCCGCGACCCGGCCGCGCGCGAAGCCGCGCTGATGGCCGCCCTGCCCGCCCAGGTGGCCGCCGCCCAGGCGGTGCCGGCGCTGGCGGCCAAGCTGGCCGGCGTCGACGCCAGGAGCGTGAACTCGCGCGCCGCGCTGGCGCGCCTGCCGGTCACGCGCAAGGGCGAGCTGCTCGAGCGCCAGAAGGCCACGCGCGCCGCGGCCGAAGGCTGGGACCCGTTCGGCGGCTTCTCCGCGATCGGCTGGCGGCGCATGGCCGGCACGGCCCGTTCGGCCGAGCGCGTGTACCAGTCGCCCGGCCCGATCTACGAACCGGAAGGCGCGGGTCGCGACTACTGGCGCACCGCGCGCGCGCTGTTCGCAGCGGGCTTCCGCGCCGGCGACCTGGTGCACAACAGCTTCAGCTACCACCTCACGCCCGGCGGCTGGATCATGGACAGCGGCGCGCGCGCGCTCGGCTGCACGGTGTTCGCCGGCGGCGTGGGCAACACCGAGCTGCAGCTGCAGGCGCTGGCCGAGCTGCGCGCCGACGCCTACGCCGGCACGCCGAGCTTCCTGCGCATCCTGCTCGAGAAGGCGGCCGAGACCGGCACGGCGCTGCCGCACCTGAAGAAGGCGCTGGTCAGCAGCGAGGCCTTCCCGCCGAGCCTGCGCGACTGGCTGCGCGAGCGCGGCGTCGAGGCCTACCAGGCCTACGCCACGGCCGACGTCGGCACCATCGCCTACGAGACCGCGGCGCGCGAGGGCCTGGTGCTCGACGAGGGCGTGATCGTCGAGATCGTGCGCCCCGGCACCGACGACCCGGTGCCCGAGCCGCGGCCCGGCGAGGCGCCGGAGGTCGGCGAGGTGGTGGTCACCGTGCTCAATGGCGACTACCCGCTCGTGCGCTTCGGCACCGGCGACCTCTCGGCCGTGCTGCCCGGGCGCTGCCCGAGCGGCCGCACCAACACGCGCATCCGCGGCTGGCTCGGGCGCGCCGACCAAACGGCCAAAGTGCGCGGCATGTTCGTGCACCCGAGCCAGGTGGCCGAGGTGCTCCGGCGCCACCCCGAGCTGCGCAAGGCGCGCCTGGTGGTCGAGGGCGAGATGGCCAACGACCGCATGACGCTGCGCGCCGAGAGCCCGGCCGGCGCCGCGCCGGGCCTGGCCGAAGCGGTGGCCGCCACCGTGCGCGACGTGACCAAGCTGCGCTGCGACGTGCAGCTCGTGGCCAGCGGCAGCCTGCCCAACGACGGCAAGGTCATCGAGGACGCGCGCAGCTACGCCTGAGGGCGGCCGCCGGCGCCGGCGTGCCCCGATGTGGACTCAGGGGTTGGTGGTCGGCAGCTCGATCACGAGCTCGGTGCCGCGCCCCGGCGGCAGCGGCTTGCGCCACTGGATGGTGCCGGCCAGCCGCGCCGCGCGCTGGCGCATGTTGCGCAGCCCGCGCCCGGGGCGCAGCTCCTCGGGCATGCCCTGGCCATCGTCGGCGATCACCACCTGCAGCGTCCTGCCGTCCGGCGTCAGCCGCGTCGACACCGCCACGCGCGAGGCGTCGGCATGGTGCATCACGTTGGCCAGCGCCTCCTGCACGATGCGCGCGAACTCGCGCCCGCCGGTGCCGGCCAGCACGGGCAGCACCGGCGTCTCGCCGAGCTGCCACTCGAGCACGATGCCGGCCGCGCGCAGCCCGGGCTCCAGGCGCTGGCGCAGCGCCGCCAGCAGCAGCCCGATGTCGCCGTTGGTGACCGACAGCGCGTCCACCGTGAGGCGCATCTCGCGCAGGCAGGCGTCGAGCGCGTCGACCATCTCGGAGTGGCTGATGCGGCCCTCGCTGGCCAGCATCTTGGTGGTGGTGAGCTGGGCGCCCAGGCCGTCGTGCATCTCCTGCAGCAGGCGCTCGCGCTCGGCGGCCGCCAGGCGCGCCGACTCGCTCTGCTTGAGCGCGTCGAACTGCTCGCGCAGCGCGCGCGTGCGTTCGGCCAGCTGGGTCGCCAGCTCGTCGCGCAGCTGGCGCTCGCGGCGGCGCTCGCGAACCAGGCGCCGGTGCAGCAGCAGCGCCACCCACAGCGCCCAGCCGGCGTAGGCCACGACGTTGAGGTCGACCACCGGCAGCCAGCCGCGCAGCACGATGGCGAAGGCGCTGACGTCCAGCCAGACCCACAGCGCCAGCCCGGTGAGCAGCGCGGTGCCCAGGCGCGCCGCGTCGGCGCGCCGCGCCAGCGCCTGCAGCGCCACGGCGGCGGCCAGCGTCAGCACCGCCAGCCGGCTGGCCAGCGCCCACCAGGGCCAGGGCTGGCTGAAGTCGGTCCAGGGCACGCCATGGTAGGCGGCCAGCAGGTCGACCGGCAGCGCCAGCGCGACGTAGCCGAGCGCGGCACGCGGCACCCAGGGCCGCGCGTCGCCGGCCCAGGCCGCGATGACGAGCGGTGCCAGCCCCTTGGCCAGGATGTCGGCGGCGTCGAGCAGCATGCGCCACCACGGCGAGGGCAGCGGCGGCTCGGGCAGCATGTACGGCGCGAGCAGCAGCGCCAGCATCAGCAGTTGCAGCGCGGAGACGAAGTACAGGTGGTCGCGCCGCTCGACCAGCCAGACGAACAGCAGCAGCGTGCCGATGACGAGCGCCGCCAGCGCGGTGGACACGCGCAGGCCGAGCCAGAAGCGGCGCGGCCGGTCGGCGGCGTCGACCGCGGGCGCCGGGCCGATCGTGAGCGCCGAGACCGAGGTGCCGCCGCTGCCCGGCGCGCCCACGCGCAGCGCGATCTCGTGGCCGCCCTCGCCGAGCCACGACGCGGGCACGCTGGCCACCAGGCGGCGCTCGCCGATCTGCAGATTGCGCGGCGGCTCGTCGGCCTCGGTCAGCGGCACCGAGTTGGCGAGCAGGCGCCCGTCGAGGTACACCAGCACCGGCGTGCGGTGGCCGAAGGCGAGCGCCCAGGTCGTGTCGGCGCCGCGGCGCAGCTCGAAGCGCGCCACCAGCCACAGCGGGCTGGCTTGCTGGCCCGGCGCCGCCGCCTCGAACAGCGGCAGCCGCGCCGGGCGGCCCTGGTCGGGGCCGGGCGGGCGCAGCGAGGCGTCGGCCACGCGCAGCACGTCGGTCAGCACGAGCAGCCCGGAATCGGCGTCCTGCGCCCAGGGGCGCAGCGACAGCACATGCAGCAGCGCCGTCAGCAGCAGCGGAAGCAGCAGCGCC
>Ga0209172_10008111_pt1 | contig 10435 bp, 9 predicted proteins | sample LarsenN4metaG_FD_184113 | JGI IMG/M metagenome (GOLD analysis project Ga0209172, IMG submission 184113) | Hot spring sediment bacterial and archeal communities from British Columbia, Canada, to study Microbial Dark Matter (Phase II) - Larsen... ...
CCCGCAAATATCACAAGACAGCCCGGCACCAACTCCTTTGAAATTATAGCTATCTATTCAGCTTTAGAAGCATTGCAACCGATGCTCCCATCATTGCCGGCGGAAATTCAAAGAAGGGTCGCAATTGCAAAAATGCGTGCTTCTTCCTTTATGGCCAAGTCCGACTACGATTTTTTGAATAATCAACAGTCGAGAAGTTTTGGTCGCACCATAGACCAAAGAATTGCCGCACTTGAAGCAGCCGAAAAAGAAAACATACTCACGGATGATGAAATTGTCAAAGCCGTATTCGTTGCCTCCGGCTCAGTTTCCGAGTTGCAGCGTTTTCAATCATGGTTAGAAAAAATCGAGTCGGAAGAAACACGAACTGCAACCTATGCATATTACTGGATGCTTCTAACCGATGCGGCCGTAAAAGCAGACTCACTAAATGAAGCCGAGCGATTTGCAGAAAAAATAAGCAGGCCGGTACTTCGGGCGGCTATGATGTTCAAGGTAGCAAAAGCCAGACTAAAAGACCTGAATAATCTGGTAGATGCTTATGAAATAGTATCCCGCGTATCTGCGGCTACACGCAAAGCACCCGATTCTGCTGATAAGGCTTCTGTATTGATAGGACTTGCCAATGTTTATGTTGATTTCAATCCGTCTTTCGCTTTTTCGGAGTTTTCAGACGCGGTCAAGGCATTAAATTCAAGCGGACCGCACAGGCAAATCCCGGGAATGACATCACTGACAATAAAAACCAGCAAAAACAGCACTTATTCAATTTCACCCGGTTCACCCGAATTTTCACTTATTGCAACTGTCAGGAAATTGTCAAAAACAGACCTCGGGCTGACTCTTTCGAATGCAAAGGCACTGGATGATCCATATTTACGGGCTGTCGCCGTAATAGCAGCGATGGGAAGCTGTGCGGAAAAGCAGAAATCCTCTAAATAAGTGTTGGTTTGATGCCGGAGTTTGCGAAATTACGGTTTTAAGTCTTCGGAATCGTCAAGAGCGCTGTCTATCTCTTTTTCAAGTCTTGCTCTTAATCTTTCAACGAGGGCTTCAGAACGCGAGAGGTTTGTTTCAAGCGATGCACGTGCCTTAAGCACTTCAGTCAGCAGGTTATTGAGATTTTGCCTTTCCAACTCGAGCGAACGGCGTTTTTGCGCACGAAGTTCCTCAGGACGCAGCGAGCCGGTAATCGCTAATTGACGGTCTATCGCTTCGGGACGCAGGTCATTTTCTATCTGATCCAAACGTGACCGGATGGAATTCTCCTTTTCCATCATATCAAATAGCTGCTTACGTAGATTGTCTGACCTTTGCTCTGCCTTTGTAAGTATATCCAGGTTCAGCGCCAAACGTTCCCGTGCGATAGCCTGTTCTGATTTTTCATCAGCACGGGCAGCGGATTGACGACGTCTTGCATTCTGTACCTGCGGACCCGGTGCGGAAGCCGGCTGCTTTTCAACAGGCTTTTGAGTCGAATCCTCTACCTGGTCCTCTGCACGGCTTATGATTTCAGGCACAACGAACGGCGTCGGCGTCGCGCTCGGTGTACGCGTGGACTGGGCTGTTATGCCTGAAACGCCGAATAAAAAAAAGTTAAAAGCGATTAAAAATAGTTTTAAAGTAAAAAGTCTATGTTTTACCATTTTTGTTTTCCTTGTCCGGTATCAGATCTCCCGTGAACAGTTCTATACCGTTTTTCAAAAGGCCTACTACAGGTAATGCGTCAAGCCCGGAATTTAGAACGCCGCGGACAGCACCTTTGCGTTTTATATCAGCCCCGACCAACCCAACGGCAATAATAGTGCCTCCAAAGGGCATCATCTTTGCGGCTCTTTTAGCCACCTGCCAGCCGGCAGCGTGTACCAGTTTTCTTTTCAGACTCTTCTTCTTTGTCGCCATGTCAATTTACTAGTCTATACTTGCCTAAAATTGATGACAACAGCATACTTTTCTTTGCACGCAATATCACTTGGCAAGTTGCGCAAACTAACTTTCCGATGGCAATCAAAGCAAAGAACATCTCGAAACGAGCCGGAAACGGCTGGGCGTTCAGGGATATAGATTTGGAAGCCCGTTTCGGCGAAACGCTTTGTATCTTCGGTCCGTCCGGCGCAGGAAAAACTATGCTTTTACGCATTCTATCAGGACAAGACCGGGCAGATACAGGGTTACTGATATTGGATGAGTCAATTACTCCGGGCTCGGCAGTTTTCCCTGAAACGCTTTTGGCAAGGCCTTTGGGTCTGTTTGGGCGTATTACCCGCCGTCTGGTCCCGGAAACGGCTCAGAACCGCGTTAAACGCTTAAAACCGGTATTGGAAAATCGGGGTAACCGTCTGGTTTTACTCGATGAGCCTTTGAGCGGACTGGATATCTTTTCAAAAAATGAGATTGCCGGTCAAATTCGCCTTGCTGCAAGCCACGGAGCAGCATTAATAGTTACAGCAGCGGATTTTTACGACGTTTGCCTGATAGCAGATCGCATCTCGGTAATTTCGGACGGTTATCTTAGACAAACCGGAACTCCCAGCGAAATTTATGATACTCCCGAAAGTTCTTTTATTGCTTCGCTTTGCGGCCCGATAAACCTTATTGAGGCACGTCGTCTTACTTCATCAAAGGCCGATATGCCCGAATTTCAGACAATATCCGGCGGTCACCGTTTATTTACTCAAAAAATGGATGTGCGACGCCTCGGAGCCATTAACCGCAACATTAAACTCGGAATCAGGCCGGAACAAATCGCACTGTCTTTCGGAGCTGCTTTTCCCGAAGATAATCTGCTGAAAGGAACTATCGTAAATACGCGGTTTTTCGGTCCTTTTACACATGTGGAAATGGATTGTAACGGATTAACACTAACGGCCTCAGTACCGAGATTGATCGGTATAACGGCTGGCGACGAATGTATGGTCGGGCTTCCGCCCGACCGTATCCGTGTATTTGCCAATTAGGACTAACTATTCTCTTCTCAGATATTTGGAGTCAGAATTAGCTGAATGCGCCTATTTTTTGCCCGATTTGCCAATGTTGTATTTGGTGCAACGGGAAGGGTGGCGCCCATTCCTTTTGCCGCAAGTCTTCCGCCGGTTACGCCGTTTGCAAAAAGCCTCTCGGCAAGCATTTCGGCTCTTGCCTGTGTTAAATTCTCGAGGGTTTGCGGGTCACCCTGTGCGTCAGTATGAGCCTCTATCTGAACCCGAAAGTCCGGATATTTAGATAATAAAGCTCCAAGTTCGGCTACTCTGTTTACTGCGGCAGGAGCAAAAGCTACAGTCCGCGGGTTGCTCCAGTAAGTTTCTGCAAGTGTCAGTACGATACCGCGTGTATTTTCTTCAACAGTGCCGAATTTTCTCAGTGCCTGAATCAATTCCGAAGCATTCGCCTTCAATTGCGCGGCCTTTGCTTCGCGTTCCTTTTCCTCGATTGCCGCTTGTTTCTCTTTTTCTACATCATCCAGACGCTTGCGTGCATTTTCTGCTTCAATTTTAAGGCGCGTGTTTTCTTCTCTCAGACGGGCATTTTCCGCCCTGAGATCGCGAATTTGATTAACCGAGTTTGCGACGTCGCGTTCGGACAGCTCTCTGGCACGAATTTCATTATTCAACTGTGTCTTCAATTCCTCGATCTGAGCAAGTGCTTCCTGATATTTATTTTCAGCTTGTCTTATTTCAGCATCGTTGCGGGCCTGTTCGTTGCGTTTTTCTCTTGCTTGCCGGCGAACTATAGCTGTAGATTCCGCCTTGACGGCTACGCTGATAGCGCGTCTTGCGGTTATATCGACTTCTTCTTCCTTTCGGCCGGCTTTCCATTGTTCTTCCGCAGTTGCAAGCAGAGTCACTGCTTCCTGCAGTTCTTCTGCGGCATCCCGCTCAGCGCCGGAGAATTTGGCAAGAGCAATTGCCTGTTTTGCCTGTAATATGGTTGACGGCGTCTTGGAATAATCTATTTCTGCGATTTCCGGTGTTCTTGAATCACGAAAATAATCGCTGGAATTACCGAAATACTGGATTGCAGGCATTGTAGAGATAGTTTTCCCGCTTATCGTGTAAGGATTCAAATTTTCCAGCATAATTTCCTGGCTCGGTCGTCTAACCAGAAAATGCGGCTCGGCAGTAATTATCAGCGCAAAGGTCTGCAGCGGAGTAGTTACACTGATTTTGGAATCAAATTCGAAAAATCCACGGCGCTTGATTTCTCCCAAATTATCTACCTGTCCATCCGGTGATATGGCCCATAGTACGTAGGTCGCATAGCCGCGGCCGAGCTCAAATGGTCTCGGCATTTTTGAAACGCTTAGCTCTATCTGTGTGCCGTTTCGCGCGGTCCTTTTTACTTTCGCCTCGCCTTTCATGCGTGGAAAGCGGGTTGTACCGCGAAATTGTACAAACACGGTTTCCTCAAGCGGATATGTAATCGCCGTAGTCTTGCGGGGAACATCTACTTGACCGTAAACACCTGCAAATAAAAGATATATCGCCAAAAAAACAAATCCATTCTTTACCAATGAGAAAATTTTCATAAGGAAATCGTATCAATAACTTCGGGAATTTACTCTAAACAGACCGCTTAGGTTAATGAGAAGATGCCATATTAAATGCTAAAGTTGCAAATAAATCCGCTTGGACATAAGGCAAAGCATTGAGTATATTCGAGATTTCGTATCCTAACAGATGAATGACCTTCGCCGCCTAATAAAATATCTCCGCCCGCATTGGCTAACCTTTACGCTTGCCTTTGCCGCGATGGTAATGGTTGCGGTATTCGAAACGGCTACAGGCGCACTTCTGATGCCAATTTTTGAGCAATTTCTGCCAAGTCAGGCTCGTGGCGCCAGGGCACCTTTCGATATCAATGCTCTTGTACCGCGAAATGATTGGTACAAGGCCTGGCTGGTGATTTCGGGATTATTGCTCGGATTTACGATATGTAAAGGAATTGCCGAATATTTTTCATCATATCTGATGGCAAAAATAGGCCAATCAGCAATTCTTGAACTCCGAACCCAACTTTATGATCATCTTTTGCGGCAATCCGCAACCTTCTTTGAAAAACATCGTTCGAATTATCTTGTTTCAAGGCTTATAGTAAGCTGCGCGGCAATTGAATATGCCGTTTCTGCCAATCTTCGCGATGTATTGCGCGAAAGCCTGATACTCATCTTTCTGCTCGGTGCCGCTTTTTATCTAAACTGGCGGCTGATGCTCGGGGCAATACTAATTGGGCCTGTAATTGCTTTGCTTACAACACGTTTCAGTAAATCGCTACGCCGATTTGCCGATGAATCATACGAGGGCAATAAACTTTTAACTGACACGGCCCAGGAAACTCTCGCAAATCAGGCAATTGTTAAGGCCTACGGCGCCGAAGAAAGGGAGAAACTGCGTTTTGAACGTGTTGCGAAAATGATCGCCGGGGCAAATCTTCGCTCCGGACGTTTAGCGGCAATCTCACCGCCGACTATCGAACTGATTGGATTTGTAGCCCTTTTGATACTGCTGTATTTCGGACTAAGGGAAATAAACGCCGGCCGACTGGAAGCCTCACAATTCTTTGCTTTTCTCTATTTTCTCTTTAGAAGTTATGACCCGATGCGAAAAATTTCGCGTCAGCATAACGAAATTAGTAAAGCATTCGCTGCCGCACGTGATGTCTGGGACGTCCTGGATGAAACTGAAGTGCTGCCTGAGAGCCCGAACGCAGTCGAATTAAAACCTCTGAAAGATAAAATCGAATTTCGGAATGTATCATTTCGATACAATAGCGACCCCAAAAAGATTTTGGACGGTTTGTCGCTGACGGTCGAAAAAGGTTCGGTCGTGGCAATAGTCGGAGAGAGCGGAAGCGGAAAATCCAGTTTGATAAAGCTTGTGCAAAGGCTTTATGATCCAACCGAAGGTGCCATTTACTGGGATGGAACAGACCTCCGCAATGCAAAAATTTCCAGCATCCACAAGCAAATCGCACTTGTTACACAGGAAACAGTCCTGTTCAATGATTCAATTAAATATAACATTTCATATGGTAAGCCGGATGCTACCGACGAAGAAATCCGCGAGGCAGCAAGAATCGCATTTGCGGCCGACTTTATCGAAGAATTCCCAAACGGCTACGATACAATAGTAGGCGAACGAGGAACTTTTTTGTCCGGAGGCCAGCGACAGCGTATAGCCATTGCACGCGCGGTTCTGGTCAATGCACCGGTACTTATTCTTGACGAAGCGACTTCTGCATTGGATACCGAATCCGAAAGGTTGGTTCAGGAAGCTCTGGAATTTCTGATGCAAAACCGCACTTCTATTGTGATTGCCCACAGACTCTCTACGGTCAGGAGGGCAGACAAGATAGTCGTACTAGATCGTGGCCGGGTGGTTCAGCAAGGTACGCATTCAGAGCTTTTGGCGCTGGGCGGTAAATACAGCCGGCTCTATGAATTACAATTTGCCGAGTCGAATCTGTCATAAATCGTTTTATCGCATTTTAGACAAAAGTTTTAAAAAAATAAATAATATGAAATCAATGACTGGATACGGACGCGGAAATTCTTCGGGTGAAGGATTCAATATCACTGTCGAATTAAAAACTGTCAATAACCGTTTCCTTGATATAAATCTACGGCTTCCAAATGAATTGCAGCAAGCGGAACAATCGGTAAAACGTCTGATTTCCACGCGTCTGTCACGCGGTCGTGTCGATGTGGCAATTTCATATGAGCGTAATGAAAATTTATCCTTTGAGCTGAACCGGCCGCTTATTAAAGGTTATCTGGAAACACTCAAGCAAATCTCCGAAGAGTTTTCTATCGGTGGAGAACCGGATATAAATGTCATAGCACGCCTTCCAAACGCAATTATTGCCAAACGTGATGAACCGGGTACCGAATTTACACAGGGTTTAGAAATGGCATTATCTGCGGCATTGGATGACCTTGAACAAATGCGTTCGACTGAAGGCGAAATGCTTCGTGAGGTATTGAATTCCCTACTCTCGGACATCGAATCGCAAATACCGAAAATCGAATCCGAAGCGGCAGGAATTCGGGAAGAATTGCGGCAAAAACTGGAACGAAGAATAGCCGAGCTGCTTAGCCGGAACGACGCTCAAATCGAAATTGATCAGGGACGCCTGGCACAGGAAATTGCCTATTTAGCTGACCGCTCTGACATAAGTGAAGAAATAGCGAGACTTAAAACACATCTTGAGCATTTCCGGGCAATTATGAATGATTCTCACGAAGTCGGAAAACGTCTTGACTTCCTCACACAGGAGCTGAATCGCGAAGCCAATACAATTACTTCAAAAACCGGTAATCCGGCGATAAAGGAAGTGGCGCTCAGAATAAAAAGCGATATTGAGAAAATTCGGGAACAAGTGCAAAATGTTGAATAGGCGCCGGATTGGAATCCGGCTCTGCAATTTTAATCACTTGAACCAATGAAAGGAAATCTGATCATTATCAGCTCCCCGTCTGGTGGCGGCAAAGGTACTCTCATCAAGGAGTTACGGGAAACAGTTCCGGATCTAGGCTACTCAGTTTCCTGGACAACCAGGTCTCGCCGTTTCGGAGAAGAGGAAGGCGTACACTATCATTTCGTCTCAGAAGAAGAGTTTCTAAATGAAGTAGAGGCAGGAGGCTTTCTCGAACACGCGATTGTTCACGGACATCACTACGGAACTTCGAAAAAGGCAATTGAAAAAATCCTTTCCGAAGGTAAAGATGCCATTCTGGAAATTGACGTGCAGGGGGCAATTGCCGTTATGTCATTGATTCCGGAGGCAGTTACGATTTTCATAATGCCGCCCTCTTTTGACATCTTACGTGCCAGATTGATTGCCAGGGCAACTGAAGGTGCGACCGATCTGGAATTGCGCCTGAACAATTCACGAAATGAGGTTATGCATTACACGAAATTTAAATATGTTGTAATCAACGATGAATTATCCGCGGCTTCACGTCGCCTTGCTTCGATTGTAATAGCAGAACGTCAGCGCACCGATAGACAAAATGATGCCATTCAGGCTATTCTAAATACTTTCATGCAAGCAAAAGTCTAGCTTGCGGCAATTAAAAGATATGACCCAAGAAACTGTTGAAACAACCGAAACCGGTATTGTTACCGAGCAGATTACTCCTCCGCCCATTGACTCGAAATATAGACTGATATTGCTTGCCGCACAACGAACCAAGCAACTGCAGCGGGGCGCGCTTCCGCGTGTAAAAATGGATCCTCGAAAACATAAAGCGACACGCATTGCTCTTCAGGAATTACTTGAAGGAAAAGTCAATTTCCGTATCCTGGACAATTAACTTACGGCGCCGGTCTGCCGGACATAAAATCATCTCCGACACAAAGTTTTGTTAAAACTTTTTTATTTTTCTTAAACTACCCGGTAAAGTTAGGCCGGTTTAGAGTGCTTTTCAGTAATTATCCGCAATACGTTCCAGTTGCTGCAGAAAGACAGCGAGTTCGCCAAAATATGCAACTGTTGGGGTTCGGTGCGGGATGACTGCTGCCGGAAGTGCACGGGTAAACGAAAAACTTAGCCTGGTTAGTTTGCATCTCCTCGATGTGAAAGCATTCGACAATATGTCCAACGCATAACGGCGGTAATAGGCTCCGTCGTGTTTTGGCGGCTTGTTTTTTGATTCATACGGCAGATCCGCAAACTCAGGATATGCCTCCGCAATCGTCATTGTGTGAAATCTATGATCCAGCAACAGTTCCGGTGACAATGACATCAAAAACCTGACCACCGCTTCATCCAGAAATGGCGTTATCACCCGAACATCCGATGGCAGCAGCCGGTAGGGACAAACCGCTATACATCGTCGCGTCCGGTTCATAAAATAAAATGCCGTTATCGGATTCGCCGCTTTTCGATGCTTTTCCAACTCTTCGATTATCCTTTCTTTTGCCCTTTGACGGGTCGCAACTGCGGCAAATTCCCGGGATAGGATGGCGCCGAGATACCCTTCCGGTTCCATCAATTCCTCAGCCAGGGCGTTCCAATCCCCGCGCCGGACCAGCTCAAGCCTCTTCCCGGTTAAAAATAAGCCGGCCGAAAGAACGCCGCCTCCAATGCCGTCATACACATCCGCTCCTCTTATCTCCTCAATCTCACCAAGCGGAACAAACCATCCATGCTCTAATGCCGCATACCCCGTCAACTCGTTCTTCCGTATCTCTTTCTCAAACGCCCTGCCGGTCTGCCTGATCACCAAATGCTTCTGTCCCAGCCGCTCGCATACCATCTTTGCAATACGCACATCTTCATCAGGCCTCGGCGGCGGATGCTCCAATGTTACACAAACTTCCGGCCTCTCCCCACGCTTAACCATCTCCAGTAATATATGCCTGGAATCACACCCGCCGCTTAGCGGCACCACCCTCCTCTTATCACCGTATAATCGCCGCCCCATCGCCTCACTGAAAAGATCCGCGTAAACCTTCCGTGCCTCTCTTTCCCCAATTACCGCCCTCTCCGTAAACTCGATCCCGGATCTCTTAACCCTCTCTACCCCACCTTCCCACTCAAATATAGCCCCGGCCGGCAACGCACGAATCGATTCAAACGCAGTGTCTTCACCTATAAACCATCCCAACCTCAAAAAAACTGCCAACGCTTCACTGTCTAACTTCTTCTCCTCGCTAAACTCCAGTAACTTCCCCACCGACGGCGATACCGCAAACCCATCCCTCATCTTCAATATGTATATCGGATAAAAACCGTACCCGTCATTCCCAAGCTCAAACCTCTCCCCATCCCACCTCCACCATGCATATACACCATTCTCCCTTGCCCCATACTCCACACTCTCCAACCCCGAAACTATTACTCCATCACCTCCTCTCCTCAACTTAAAATAGTCGCTCATATTATTTAATTAATAGATAGTCCGGACTTTTCCGGCGGCAATATCCCTGATAACCGCAAGTATTAGCAGACCGGGAGTTTTATGATTTATAGTTTATCTAGTTATTAATACGTATTAAACTGAATTTTTTGCTTGATTTTACATCGTTTTCGGACTATGTTTGTTCAAACCTGTAAAATTACAAAGCCCTGTTCTTAGGGCCTAAGTTTAATGCGGTCTAAACACCTATGACCCACAGTGTTACATTATGATCTCGGCTGAGTTAAACACTATCACACCGAATGAAATATTAAACAAGGTATTAAATTATTGGCGCCGGCCTTTTGAATCCTTCGATGCGTTTATTGAAACGCTTTCCGAGGGATTAATGGTATTCATCTCTTTTCAGTCAAAAACGGGACTACTATATCTGGTTAGTGGTTTTTTCGTAGCTTTACTTATTTATCGTTTTTCACGACAAAAACTTCCTGAAGAATATCAAACTTCTGTATGGTCTTTTATCTTCCCGAAATCCGTTTACGGACACCCTTCTGCAATTGTAGATTACAAATATGT
>Ga0209172_10008114_pt1 | contig 10431 bp, 10 predicted proteins | sample LarsenN4metaG_FD_184113 | JGI IMG/M metagenome (GOLD analysis project Ga0209172, IMG submission 184113) | Hot spring sediment bacterial and archeal communities from British Columbia, Canada, to study Microbial Dark Matter (Phase II) - Larsen... ...
TTCGTTGGTCGATGGGTGTGGCTCGCACCCCTCATCTACCACGGCGGGAGCCCTCTTCGTGCGGCATTCCCCAACCTCCCGGCGATCCCGAGCGCACGTCTTCACCTCGACCCCTGCGAAATCGAGGTTCAGTCGTTCGACTCGACGACCCGAGCCGGTGGATCCATGACGGTCGTGCGGGCCGTGGCGACGCTGACGGGTCGGAAACTCGAGCGATGACGATCGGGTCCGACCGGGGAGCTTCCCGTCCCCTCACGTCTCGCCGGCGTCGAGGTCGGTGTTCGTGAGGGTCGGGGCGTCGAGGATCGCCCCGTCGGGGGCACTGATGGCGGGCGCTCGCGTCGTCGGCGGCGCGCCGACCAGGCCCCGTTCGGGGCGGCCAGCGTCGCCGGCCCGAAGATTGCTGTGCGGAGATCGACGAGCGACCCATGGCGAGACGTTCCGCCCTCGTTCCGCGGGGACGACGGCGCGCCGGCGACGCCGACGGACGGCAGGGGCGAGGAGGCTCGTGTCATGTGGAGGACAATCGGGACCGTGGTGCTGGCCATCGGTGTGACCGCGTGCGGGACGGGTCAGCGCTCCGCGACGACCACGACGACGATCCCGGCCAGCGGCGGCCAGCAGGTCGTGATCGCCGAAGGGGAGTCGCCTCTCCGCGCGGTCAGGTCCGCCACCAGGTCAGCGGCCGGATCACCGACATCGAGCGCCAGCAGGGCGAGATCACGGTCCGGTCGCGCGATGGATCGCGGGTCAAGCTGATGCTGCCGCCGGTCGCGGTGGCCAACATGCGGGGCGACGACGTCAGCGTCGACGTGGTGGTCACGCCACGCCGGTGGTCCAGCCGCCCTCGCCGCGCACGAGGTCCGCGGGCGCCGCGACGGCAGGCGCCACGGCCGTCCAGACGCCGGCCGGTGATGGCGTCGCGAAGGCTCGTCGTCGTGGCGCGGGTCGCGCACCTCGCTCTCGGCGCGGCGGACACGTCACTGTCACGGGAGGCTCCGAGGATGGAAGCGGGCGAGGGACGCGAGCGACTGCGTCGACTGAGCGCGCGGCTGGTGGCGCTGCACGCCGCCTTGCTCGCGCGGGAACGCGTGAGCTACGAGGCCACGTACGGGCCGACCGACGCCGCAGGCCTCCTCCGGCACGTCCTCGAGCACGAGCACTTCGCCTGGCTGCGCTCGCTGTCGAGGCTGATCGCGCGGATCGACGAGGCGGTCGACGCGCGTGAGCCAGCGACCGGGGCCGATGCCGGGAAGCTCCTCGCCGAGGTGGACCGGCTGCTCAGGTCCGGGGGGACGGACGTCTTCGCGACCCGGTACCGGGAGGCGCTGCAGGAGTCGCCGGAAGTGGTGATGGCCCACGCCGAGGTGGTCCGGGTGCTGGGAGCGTCGCGTCCGGCCCGGCCGCCGTCCGCGTAGGCGGGCCGGAGAGCGCCCCTCACTCCGGCAACTCGACCACCCCGCCGCCGACGACCGACAGCTCGCCGTCCTGGTTCCGCGCCTCCTGCTCGATCTCCACCAGGCGGCGGCCGTCCTCCACGAACTTCCGCGTCACCACGCCGTCGATGCGCAGCAGGTCGCCTTCCGGGTTGTGCCGGCGGATCTTGCAGTGGGCGCGGCGCAGGAAGCCGTCGTCGCCCATCCAGTTGGTCAGGTGGTGGGTGAGCCAGGAGCAGCGCTCCGGCCCGTAGTCGTAGGCGCCGGGGGCGCCGACCATCTGGGCGAACTCGGTCTCCCAGTGCACGCGCTCGGGACAGTCCGGGATGCCGAAGCGGTTCTCGATGCCGAGGCCGGGATGGCGCTGGATCTGCTTCCACGCGAGCTTGTTGGCCCGGATGTAGAGGCCGCCCCAGCCCTGCGCGTAGGCGATGAAGCCGGTGACCGTCATCGGCCCCTTCGCCATCGTCGGCAGCCGCTGGCCCTCGCGCACGTCGCTCCAGCGGCGCGGCAGCGCGCCGCGCACCTCCTCGCTCGCGTACAGCGCGAAGTGCGCCTCGAGCTCGGCGCGGGAGTACCGCCGCGGCGGCCTCGCCTTCACGCCGGCGTACTTCGTGCCCTCCTCGCGCGCGATGTCGCGGTCGGTGCGGAAGCACCAGCTGTCGGCGGCGGCCACGAGGGCCCCGTGCTGGTTGTGGAAGTCGACGTGGTAGACCTGCTGGATCGCGCGGCCGGCGAACGTCGTCTCGTGCTCGATCAGGTCCTTCAGCCACGCCTCGGTCGTGATCGCGTCGTTGCGCCGCACGGGCAGGTGCCAGGTCCAGTCGGCGCCGGCCCACATCGCGTGGACGCCCGGCAGCCCGCCGACGTACCCGGACACGATGCGGCTCGTCGCGAAGAGGAAGCTCGGCGGCGCCACGATCCCGCCCCAGCGCGTGCGTGCGGCGTACTCCGGCTCGCACCAGAGCGGGTTGTCGTCGCCGATGCCGTGGGCGTAGTGGCGGATGGCGTCGCGCGTCGCCTCGTGGCACCAGGGCTCGAGCGTCTGCGCGATCTTCACGCCGATCCGCGCGCGCAGCTCGTCGAGGCTGCGCTCGGTGATCTTCGGGAAGAGGGCGCCCTTGTCAGAGCGCACGCGACGCCTCCGCCGCCTCGGCCTCGCGCAGCGCCTTGCGGTTGACCTTGCCGGCCGGCGTCCTCGGCAGCGCCTGGACGAACGCGACCTGGCGCGGGTACTCGTGCCGGCTGAGCCGCGAGCGGGTGAACTCCTGCAGCTCGCGGGCGAGCGCCTCGTCGCCCGGGCGGCCCGTCACGACGAAGGCCTTCACCACCTGGCCGCGCAGCGCGTCGGGCACGCCGATCACGGCGGCCTCGCGGACGTCGGGGTGCTGGAGGAGCACGTCCTCGATCTCGACCGCGCTCATCGTCCAGCCGGCCGAGATGATCACGTCGTCCGCGCGGCCGGCGTGGTGGAAGTAGCCGTCCTCGTCGACGAAGCCGCGGTCCCTCGTGGCGACCCAGGCGCCGCGGCGCCACACCTTGATCTCGCCGACCTCGCCCGGCGCGCAGGGCGAGCCGTCGGGGCGCTGGACCTCGACGCGGACGCCGGGCACGGGCTTGCCGAGGGCGCCGGGCCTGACGGTGTAGTCCGGCGCGCCGGGGTAGTCGGCGAGCACGACGCCGACCTCGGTGGTGCCGTACATGCTGCACGCGGGGACGCCGAACGTCTGCTCGACGAAGGCGCGCGTCGCGCTGTCCATCGGCTCGCCCGTGAACGAGAGCTTCCGGAGGGCGTAGCGATGGTTTCCCGCCGCGCCGGACATCCTCATCATCCGGTAGTGCGTGGCCGCGGCGGCGAGATTCGTGATCCCGTAGTCCTGGAGCGCGCGCAGGAGGCGCGCGGGGTCGAACTTCCCGGCCATGGTGCCGGTCGTGACGCCGAGCGCCAGCGGCGCCAGCGTGCCGTGCCAGAGGCCGTGCCCCCACGCGGGCGACGAGGGACAGAAGAACCGGTCGCCGGGGCGGATGCCGGTCCCGTAGAGGGCGGCGACCATCAGGACGACGATGGCCCGGTGGGTGTGGCGCACGGCGGCCGGCAGCTCGCGCGTGGTGCCCGACGTGTACTGGAACACGGCGAGGTCGTCCGGGGCGCTCCGCGCCTCGTGGCGCGCCGGGCATGACGCCAGCGCCGCCATGAGCGCGTCGTCGGCGACGACCACGTCGACGCCGGTCATGCTGCGCGCCACCGGCGCCCGGTCGGCGGTGGTGACGAGGAGACGCGGCGCGCAGTCCTCCACGCGGAGCCGGACGCCCTCGGGGCCGAACAGCGTGAACAGCGGGACGGCGATCGCGCCGCGCTTGATCGCCCCGAACAGCGCCGCGTAGAAGGCCAGTCCGGGCTCGAGCATGACGGCCACGCGGTCGCCGCGCGCGATTCCGCGCGCCTCCAGCCAGTGCGCGAAGCGTGACGACCAGCCGGCGAGGTCGCGGAACGTGATCGTCTCGTCGCGGCCGTCGGCGTGGGCGACCCGCACCGCGACGCGATCGCCGCCCGCGTGGCGATCGCCGCCCGCGCCATCTCCGCCCGCGTGGCGATCGACGCACTCGTGGGCGATGTTCAGCGACGTCCGGTCGCCGTCGAAGAGCGCCCACAGCGCGTCCGGCGTCACGTGGCGCTGGGCGTCGGCGTAGGTCGTGTAGTCGGTCAGCCTCGTCATCCGGGCGATGGCGGGGCCATCGGACCACGCCGGCCCGCGCGCTGTCAACACGAGGCCGCCACTCCGCGAGGCGCTCGGAGGGGCGCTGATGCTACGAGGGCACGAGCGAGATCCAGCGCGCCGTCATCGCGCGCCACCTGCTCGCAGGAGGCCGACGCGTCCCTCCCACGCCGGCCCGCCGCGTGGTCGAGCCTGGTCGGCCCCGCGGCCGGGGCGCCACCCGCGACGAGCGTGCCGCCGGCCCCTGCCCGCCGGCCCCCTGCCAGGCGGCCCGGGCGCCCTGCTTCCTGCGCCGCTACTTCTTGCCGCCGCTGACGAGCAGCTGGAGCCGGCTGTTCATCTCGCGCGCCGCGCGCAGGTCGCGCTCGGTCTCCTCGAGACGCGTCCTCTGCTCCGCCAGCTGCGCCTCGAGCTGTCTGGTCCGCGCCTGGAGCTCGCCGAGCTGCCGCGAGAGCCGCTGATCGCCGGCCTGCGTTTCCTGCAGCTCGGTCTTCAGGCGGCTGCTCGGAAGCCCCCACCAGAGATATCCCGCGAGCGCGCCGATCAGCAGGGCGACGACGGCGACCACGGCCAGCGGCCTGTTCATGTCCCGACCTCCGGCGGCGAGAGGGCGACGCGACTCCGTGAGCGCCGCGAGTCTATCACGGAGCGAGGGGCGCGCCGCGCGGGGCCCGAGAGCCCCGCGCGCGCCGATCACGCGTGGCAGTGGCCGTTGCCATGGCGCGCCGGTGCCGGGACGTCGAGGGCGGGGTTGCCGTCGAAGAACCCGGCCGGCTTGAGCGAGAACCCCGCGCAGGCGACGGGCGCCACCGGCCAGTCCTCGGGCCGGACGACGTGATGGACACCGAGGCTGTACCAGAGCACGACGTCGGCGTTCACCAGGTCGCGGTCGGCCGTCACCCACGCCGGCAGCCCGGCGCCGCCGGGGTGCTGGTTCGGGTAGTCGCCGGCGGCATGGCGCTCGCCGGCGTCGTACCGCGTGACCCAGAGATGGTGGGCGATGAATCCCGCCCGCCGGGCGATGCTGGAGTCGGGGTGGGCGAGCGCGCGGACGTTCTCGCCGGGGACGAGCTTGTAGGCCGTCGGCTCGCCGAGCGCGTTCCTCGCCTCCGGGTTGACGACCAGCCAGTAGCGGCCGGCGAGCGGGTCCACGTCGCGCCGGGCCTCGGCCTCGCGGGCGAGCAGCCGGGATCGGGTGACCCAGGCGTTGCCGTGCGGGTTGTCCGGCCCCGGCGGCACGGCGACGCTGTCCACCTCGAGGACCGAGTTGCGGGGGCCGTCCACCGTCATGTCGAGCCGGAAGCTGAACCAGTGCTGGTGGTGGGGGGCGTAGAGACCGGGCGCGATCACCGTGCCGTGAGCGGGCCGGGCGCCGGGCGCGACGGCGCCGGTGGAGACGATGCCGGTGAGCTTCACCTGCGCCTCGATCGTGCCGTCCTGGTAGAGGTACCAGAAGAACCCGTACTCGTAGTTGCCGACCGTGGCGATCGACGAGACGACCAGCCGCCGCGACCGCCGCACCTCCACCTGGCCCGTGCGGAAGTTGGTGTGCTTCCACAGGATGCCGAAGTCCTCCTCGTGCAGGCAGACGGCGTTGCGGAGCGTGACGGGCTTGCCCTCGGCGTCGTTGACGACCGCGTCCAGGTAGCGGATCTCCCCCAGGCAGTCGCAGCCCAGCTCCAGCGAGTTCGCCAGCACGCCGATGCCGTACTCGCCCTCGTCGAAGGCGTTCTTTCGCCAGTGCGTCGGGGCGACGTCGCCATAGGGGACCACCATCTCGGAGAGCGAGGCGCGGTAGAGGATGGGACGCAGGCGCCCCTGGTCCTCGTAGGCCACCGTGTGGAGCACCAGGCCCTCGCGCGGCGTGAAGCCGATGCGCAGGCGCCACTTCTGCCACCGCAGCTCGCGGCCGCGCAGCTCGAAGCTCGGGCCCTCGGGCTGCACGATCTCGAGCGGCCGGAGGTCCGTCCGCGGCCCCGCGGGGACGTGAGGGAAGTTGTCCGGGTCGCGGAGCGCCGCGGCCGAGTAGTTCCCCGCCCGGGGCGGCAGCGGGACGACGCCGTGGTCCTCCACCTCGACCACCTGCATCGCGTCCATGTCGACCAGCGCGACGACGCCCTCGACGGGACGCGCGTAGCCGTTGTCGTCCTCGCCGGCGCGGATCCAGGTGAGGGCGCGGATCAGGCGCCGGCGCGGATCGTCCGCCGGCCCGTAGTGGCCGGCGGACCACGGATCGACGATGGCCAGCTCGGGGTCGGCCACGCCCCGCTTGCGCACGGCCTCGCGCCAGGCCGGGCTCGCGCGCACGAGCCGCTCGCAGGCGAAGAACTCCTCGAAGGTGATCGGCGGCTGCACTCCCGGCACCTCGCGCCACGACACGACCACGCCGCGCGCGAGCGAGACCACCGCCTCGAACGTCGCGCGCGCCCGGCGGTCGCGCAGCACGACGAACGCCTGGCGGTCGATCGGATCGCCGTCGCGGAATCCGAGCGCGACCTCCTTCGGCGGCTCGTGCAGGAAGACGCGGACGAACAGCGCGTCGTCGGCGAGGCCCTGCGCCTTGCGCAGGATCGCCACCGCCTCGGCGATCTCCTCGGCCGTCAGCGGATCGAGCGGATGGAGCGGCACCGAGACCTGAGGGACCCTGTCGGCGCTCATCGGCGTCCTCCTGGATGCGGCACGGTGAGCGCCGATCCTAGCATCCGCCGCCGCGCCTGTCCCCCGTCGCGCCGATGGTGCGCGAGCGGCCGGATGACGCTCGCCTCCGTCTCGCGGGCGGGGTCGTCGATGAACGCGATGCGGGCCGGGGAGGGTCCGGCGGGTCAGTCGGCCTCGGCGGACGCCGCGGCCTGGTCGCGAAAGCGCCTGGGAACGCGATCGAGACGGTTCGTCCACGTCGTCACGCCGGCCTCGTCGGTCCACCGGTAGACGCGGTCGTGCCGCGCCCGCGGCGCCGCGGCGTCCGGCGGCGGGACCTCGGCGGCGCGCGGCGGCGGCGCCGGCTCGGGCTGCGCCGTGGCGGGCGGCCTGGGGATCCACACCCAGGTGTACGGAGTCGTGGCGCCGTCGCCGCGAAGCTGGTACCAGCCGGTCGGATGCTCGACGACCGACGGCGTCGGCAGCGCGACCGGCGCCGGGGCGGCGGGGGCAACGGCCGCCAGGGGCGCCGGCTGATGGACCGGCGGGACGAGCACCGCCGACGGAGCCGTGTACGTCTCCACCACGACGGGCGCGTTCACGATGACCGACGGCGTCGTGCCGAACGTCACGAACGGCGCGCCGGAGCCCCGAAGGCCGGAACCGTGGCGCTCGAGGCCCGGCGACGGCGGCCAGAACTTCCACGGGTCGACGGGCTGCGGAAACACGCTCCTGGGCGGCGACGGGATCCGCTGGACGAGGCCCGAGCGGTGCCCGGGCCGCCCGCCGCGCGCGCCGCCGGCGTCGGCGGGCGCCGGTGCGAGCGCCCACGCCACGGCGGCGGCGACGACCACTGCGAGGAGCCGGTTCACCGGCGATCGCCTCCTTGACGATCGACAGTCTCCCCGATCCGGGGACGTCGCTCAAGCGCTCGCGCGGTCGAGCCGGCGCGACGGGTGCCGGCGTCGCGGCGGATCAGGCCGCGGTCGAGCGGCGATGGGCCTCGAGGTCGGCGACGCCGGGGCCGCCGGCGCTCGACTCGGCGAGTGTGCGCAGCGTCACGTGACCGATCGCGTCGTCGACGGCCCGATCCCTCACCGCGAGGAGCCGCTCCACGCCTTCGTCGGCGCGTCCGATCCCGGACGCGAGCGGCTCGTCCCGCGTGATGTCGAGCACGTCGACGACGCGCACCTGCTCCGGGGCTCGGGCGAGGACGATGCCGCGCGGCTCGGCGCTGCGGGCCAGGATGCCGCGGGCCACGAGGTCGTCGACGACCTCGTCCAGGAGCGAGAGCGGCACCTGGAGCGCTCGACCGAGCTGGTCGGTGCGACACGGAGGAAGGCCACGGAGGTGCCGGCGCGCCACCTCGACGAGCGCCGACAGGCCGGCGCGCTCGCGGACGCTCAGCCCGGGTCGCGACTGCTCCACCAGGTAGGCGACCGGATGCTGGTGGACGTGGGCGACGTGGCCGCCGATCAGCACGACGAGCCAGGCGATCTGGAGCCAGATCAGCGACAGCATCAGCACGGCGAAGCTCGAGTAGATCCCCGCATACGCGGTGGAGCCCGCGACCAGGGCGGTGAAGGCGAGCCCCGCCAGGTGCCAGAGCACGGCGCCGGTGACCCCGCCGACCATGGCGGCCTCGAGCGTGACGTGGGTGTACGGCATGAACCGGTAGAGGAACGTGAAGGCGGCCGCGAGGAGCACGAGGGGCGTGATGTGGCCGATCACGGCGAGCGCGGGGCCGGCCACCGCCGTGAGGGCGAGCAGGCGCCCGACGAGACGGTGGCTCTGGATGGACGCGATGATCGTGAAGGCGGCGAAGATGAGCACCGGGCCGACGAGGAGGAAGCTCAGGTAATCGCTGAACCGGCGCACGAGGCTGCGAGAGCGCCGGACGCGCCAGATCCGGTTCAGGGCCTCCTCGATCTTCTGCACGAGGCTCACCACCGTGTAGAACAGCGTGGCGAGCCCCAGCGCGCCGAGCACGCCGACGTTCATGTTCGAGACGAAGCCGATGACGCGCTCGGTCACCTGGGACCCCGCGGGGCCGAGCGGCTCGAGCATCCTCGTGAGGAGGGGCTCCATCCGGTAGTGGGCCCCGAACGCCTTGAGAACGGAGAACGCGACGGCGAGGAACGGCACGAGCGAGAGCAGGGTGCTGTAGACGAGCCCCATCGCCTCCATGCTGAGCAACGGGTCTCGCGCGGCGCGCAGGACGACGAGGACGATGCGGACGAGCCCGGCGCCCAGCCGCCGGCCGCGACCGGCGGGCGCCGAGATCCACAGGTCCCGGTGGAGCCAGGCCCAGGTGCGCTGCCAGGCGCCCGCGCCCCGCATTTCCACGCACGTCGTGCAAGCCGGACGCCAGCACGTGCCCGGTCGATCGACCGTCCCCACGCGGGCAGCGCCGGTCGCCGCGCCGTCCGGGACGCCATCGACGGCGGCCCACCAGTCGCGAGGCGGCGGGTTCCAGCGCGGGCCGGACGCCGGGCGCGGGCGGCGGCCGCCGGGCGGCGCGGTACCGACGTCCCGGAGCCGACGTACAATCCAGGTCCATGAACTGGCTGGTAAAGGAAGAGCCCACCCACTACGGATTCGACGCGCTGGTCGAGGACGGCAAGGCGGTCTGGAGCGGAGTCCGGAACGCCCTGGCCCAGAAGCACCTGCGCGCCGTCAAGAAGGGCGACCGCATCCTGTACTACCACACCGGCGACGAGCGGGCGGTGGTCGGGATCGCGAAGGCGGTGTCCGATCCCTACCCGGACCCGGAGGACGCCGCCGGAAAGCGCGTCGCCGTCGACATCGCGCCGGTCAGGCGCCTTCCCCGTCCGGTCACGCTGGCCGAGATCAAGGCGGATCCGGCCTTCAAGGACTTCCCGCTGGTCCGCATCGCGCGCCTGTCCGTGATGCCGGTGACCGACGCGCAGTGGGCGCGGATCGAGCGGATGAGTGGCCCCGGGCGACGTCCGTGACCGCGAGACGCGGTCCTACGCGAGCGTGAGCCGCGACGCGAGCGGCACGGCGAGCGCGCGGCTGATGCGGCAGGAGTCGGCGGCCGCCCGGAGCGTCGCGAGCTGCCGGTCGTCCAGCGCGCCGTGAATCACGACCTGGACGTCGATCCCGCTGATCCGGCCCTGAGCCTCGGTCGCCGAGAGCCGGGCCTCCAGGCGGCGCACCGGCCAGGCGTGGCGTTCGGCGACCCGCCGAACGTTCGACAGCGTTCAGGCGCCGATCGCGCCCAGCAGCATCTCGACCGGCGAGGGGCCCTCGTCGCCGCCGCCCGCCTCGGGCGGCGCATCGAGCGCGATCCGGTGGGGCCCGACGGCGGCCTCGGCCCTCATCGTCCCGAACGACTGCACCACCACCGGTCTCGCCATCTCCTGCGACCTCCGGGGCGCCCCGTCGCCGGCCACGCTCCTGGACGACCGCGTCGATCGGCGGTCGTGGGTGCCGGGGCGGCGACGGCGGCTTCGAGGACCTGGATCGCGGTACTGTAGGGTGCGGTCGACCGATGCGCAAGGCGCCGCATCGACTCAAAACTTCGGTTACCGAAGGCAGGGTCATAGATCAGAAGTCACGGTTACCAACTCCACCCAGGAGGGGCCCGTGACGCGAGCCAGCCTTCGGGAGTATGCCGC
>Ga0209172_10008115_pt1 | contig 10429 bp, 10 predicted proteins | sample LarsenN4metaG_FD_184113 | JGI IMG/M metagenome (GOLD analysis project Ga0209172, IMG submission 184113) | Hot spring sediment bacterial and archeal communities from British Columbia, Canada, to study Microbial Dark Matter (Phase II) - Larsen... ...
GGTCGCGGGCGCGCAGCGGCGCTCGACTGTGACGGCGGTCGCACCGGAGTCGCTCGGCGACCTCTCCGTTCGCACCATCGCTGACCGCCCTGACCCGCTGGCCGGGCTCCCGACCCGGCCATCGCCACGTCGCTCCAGCCCTCGTCCGCCCCTGGGGTCGACAGACGTATACACCTCTCTCGCCAGTTCGTACAGCGTCGACGGACACCGTGCGCGACCTCGCCTGCACGCGAGCACTCGTTGATGTCTCGCGCGCGCGTGTCGCGCGGGGCGCAGGCCGCGTCGACACGACGCGCTAGCCCACGGTGGCCAACGGACTGACGATCTTCGATCGTTCGATCTCGCTGCTCTTCACCGCGGTTCCGCCGCTCCGTACGTTCCGCCGCGCGCCCGCTGTGTGCGGGCGCCGCACCTCTCGGCGCACGGACGCGCCGTGGGCGGAGACATTCGTCATCGCTGAAAGGAAGTCCCGATGGCTTCAAACTCGACAAGGACCCGGCGCAGGCGTCGGTGGTCCGGCGCGATGCTCGCGTTCGCAGCGCTCGCCGCGTCGGCATCCGCCGCGTCCGCACAAACCGAGGTCGACACGCAGGCCGAGGTCGGTGGCGGAGGGACGACGACTCCCGTGATCGAGTGCGGCTGGGCCCTCAACGACGTCGACCACAACTGGACCGCGGACCCGACGCTGCAGGACTACGGACAGGACGACGATGCTCCCGACGGCCCGAACGCGCCGGCCGGGAACACCGACGCCGCACCCTGCGTCGTCAGCGGCGACCAGGCGACCCAGGCCGACGGCTGGACCGATGTCATTGCCGTGAAGCCGAACGCTCACGATGAGCCGACGTTCGCGTTCGTCGAGTTGTGGGCGGCCGTGTCGTCGAACAGCCCGCAGAACACGATCGTTCGCTGGGACGTGTACCACCCCGACGACAGCTTCAAGGTGCAGATCGACGGTACGCGTTACACGACCGACCCGACGCGCTGCTTCGGTCCCACGGGGATGTACGGGGCTGCCATCGCGACGGGCCAGTTGACCACGGCGGCGACCGAGAACCTCATCCAGGAGTGCGCGCAGCAGCACAAGAACCTCTGGTACGGGGCGTTCCCGATCTCGAAGCACCAGCCGTACGGTCCGTACCGCATCGTGCTGACCGCGTCGCTCGCCGGCGGTGGTTCGACGACGCTGACCTACTACATCGACGTGCTGTCGTTCTTCAACCTCGAGAAGGACTTCGACACGATCGACTACGGCTCCGTCTCGGCGAACAACCACTACTGGCAGGTGACGCCCGGCGACTTCAATTTCGGCGCTGGCGGTCCGACGGTGCGGAACACGGGCAACGCCGGCATCGGTCTGGACGTGTCGTTCGACCCGCTGTGCAAGCAGGGTGTCCCCGCGTGCACCGACGTGAAGCGCATCGACAAGTTCGACGCCCACTTCGGCGCTCGCACGGGAGGGAACCTGCAGTACATCGGGACCGAGCCGAACGGGATACCGAACATCGCCTTGGCGCTCGGCGGCAACGTGCATCCGACCGGCGTGGTGACGAACAACGGCCCGGACACCGTTCCGCCGATCTGGCACTCGTTCGACGACCACATCAAGCGCACCCTGTGCCCGAACGACGTCGGCAAGTTCGAGGCGTCCATCTATGTCGAGCTCATCGAGAGCGGGACGTACGCAGGTGAGATCTTCCTGCGTGGCCGACCGAACCCGATCTGCGCGACCGACCGCGGTGCGCCCTACAACGCGGCGCCGACGCTGGCCGCAACCGGTTACTGGAACACGTGAGTGGAGGGTGAGTGGGCGCCGGACGATGCATTGCTCGTCCGACGCCTGCTCGTCGTCGTGACAGCTCGTTGGAAGGAAGGCGGCGGCAAGGAATGGCGACATCGCGCGTGGCCCGACTCGTCGTGACCGCGGTCGCGCTCGCGTGCACGTCGGTGCTCGGTGCGCCGAGCGCGCGTGCCGAAGGTGGCATCGGCATCGCACCCGCGAAGCTGACCTTCGACGACGCGCTGCGCGGCGGGAGCTACTCGACGACGCTGATCCTCGAGAACGGCGAAGCGAGCGACGTCGAGTTCTCACTGGAACCGGCAGGCGACATCGCCCCTTGGGTCTCGTTCACCGAACCCGACGATCGCTCGCAGATGTTGACGTCGCTCACGGTACGAGCCGGTGACCGTGCGGACGTGCGCGTTCAGGTGAACGTTCCGAACGACGCGGCGAACGGTGCGTACACGGGTTCCGTCAACGTTCTCAGCAGAAGCGTCGGCACCTCGCCGGATCCAGGCAACGCGGCGGCCGTCGGGCTGGGCGCTTCGGTCGACGTCTCGGTCGCGGTAACCGGGACGGAGCACCGTCAGGGGCTCGTAACCGACGTCGCGATCGACAAAGCAGAAGTCGGGATGCGGCCGAGGCTTCTGGCGCGCGTCGCCAACACGGGCAACGTCGGAATCGACGCCGTCCTCGCCGTCGCCATCACGGAAGCGGCGACCGGTCGGGCGGTTGCGCTGCTCGGGAGCTCCGAAGGCTTCTTCCCGGTCGACCCGGGACAGCAGGGTGAGGTCTTCGTCGCGTGGGATACGACGGACCAGCGGGCGGGCGACTACCTCGCTACGCTCACGGTCGTCGATCGAGCGGGCGGGTCGGAGCTCGTCCTGGGGACGCACGAGCTCGCCTTCCGGCTGGAGCCACGGGGGACCTTCACCCGCCGTGGCGACCTCGAAGCTCTGCAAGTCGTGAACCAGCCCGAGCGCGGTGGCAGCGCCCGGCTTCGGGCGCGATTCGTCAACACCGGCGAGATCGAGACGCAGGCCGTGCTGGTCGGCGGGCTGTATGCCGACGGGGAGCTCGTCGAGCCGATCGAGAGCCAGCCGCTGCTCGCACGCGCGGGAACCGGAGTGGTCTTCGACATCGCAGTTCCCGTGCGGTTCGACGCGCAGTACCGCGTGGAGGTCCGCGTCAGCTTCGACGGCGAACAGACTCCGATGCGCACGGCGGTGTTCCGCGTCGGTGCGAGCGGCGGCTCCGGGGCGGTCGTGAAGGGCATCGCACTCGCGGTGAGCGTGTTCGCAGTGGTCGGCGTGCTGTTCGTCGCGTCGCCGAGCCGGCAGCGCAGGCGCCGCCAGCGCAAGCGAGCGCGGCTCCAGCCGCGACCGGTACTCGTGGGCGCACGCGCGGCGCGACGCGAGGCGCAACGCCGGCTGCGGCGGCGCCCCTGGTTGCGCCTCACCAAGGAGCGCGACCACCTGCGCGTCTGAGCGACCGGTTCCGTGGACGCGAAGCCCTGGCCGGCGCGCCGGGTGCGCGTCGTGTCGCAGATGTGTAGCGTCGCCTCGGTCGTTCCACGCGGGAGGTGCCTCGTGCACGCAGCAGGTGCGGACTATCCAGCGACGCTCACGTGCGAGCCCGCCGAGAAGGTGGCGAATTGGCGGGCGATCGGCAATCCGATCCTCGCGATCCCGCACCTCGTCATCGCGAGCGTTCTCGGGCAGGTGTCCGAGGTGATCTCCGTGATCTCGTGGTTCGCGATCGTGTTCACCGGTCGCCTGCCGCAGGGTCTCGCGAACTTCCAGGCGATGTACGTCCGGTACTACGCGCGGGCACTGGTGTACGCCGGGTTCCTGCGCGAGGAGTATCCGCAGTTCGCCTTCGCGATGACGCCCGACGACCCGGGCGACGACTCGCGCGTCCGCGTCGACTTCCGGCCGGAGCTCGAGAACCGGAACCGGGTCACGACGGCGTTCCGCCTCATCCTCGCGATCCCGCACCTCCTCGTGCTCGCGTTGCTGGGGATCGCAATGTTCTTCGTCGTCCTCATCGCCGTCTTCGCCGTGCTGTTCACCGGTCAGTGGCCCGGCGCCCTGCGCGAGTTCGCGTTGGGGGTGGGACGCTGGTCGATCCGGGTGACTGCGTACCTCACGCTCCTCACCGACGAGTACCCGCCGTTCTCACTCGAGTAGCGCGCCCGGCGTTCGAGTTGCGCTCGGCGGGTACCCTGGTCTCATGGCCGATCAGGCCCGGTTCGCCGAGCAGACCATGGAGTACATGCCTGCCCTCTACGCGGCGGCGTTGCGCATGACGCGCAACCCGGCCGACGCCGAGGACCTGGTGCAGGAGACGTATCTGCGCGCCTACCGGGGCTTCGAGGGGTTCCGCGAGGGGACCAACCTCAAGGCCTGGCTCTACCGGATCCTGACCAACACCTTCATCAACACGTACCGGGCCAAGAAGCGGCGGCCCGACCAGGTCGACCTCGACGACGTCGAGGACTTCTACCTCTTCCGCCGCATCGGCGGGCTCGAGGGTGCCGACGCGAGCCGCACCGCGGAGACCGAGCTCCTCGACTCGCTGCCCGACGAAGAGGTCAAGGAGGCCCTGGAGTCGCTGCCCGAGCAGTTCCGCATGGCGGTGATCCTCGCCGACATCGAAGGCTTCTCGTACAAGGAGATCGCCGAAATACTCGACGTGCCGATCGGCACCGTGATGAGCCGCATCCACCGTGGAAGAAAGCAGCTCCAGAAGCGGTTGTGGGACTACGCCGAGCGCCACAACCTTCGGCCCCGCGCCGATACGACGACGGGGGCCTGACTGTCGAGATGGACTGCAACCACGCCATTCACCGCGTCTACGAGTACCTCGACGGCGAGCTCACCGTCTGGAAGCGCCGGGCGATCGCCCGGCATCTCGACGACTGTCCTCCGTGTGCGGAGGGATTCACCTTCGAGCTCGAGCTGCGGCGCGTGATCGTGTCGAAGTGCCGCGAGGACGTGCCCCTCGATCTCCGGGCGCGCATCGCCGCCGCCTTGGGTCTCGAACCGCCCCAGTAGGTTCGCTCGCCGGCGCCGTTGCGTTCCCCGGGCGCCGAGGTGCCCGCTCTACGATGGGGCCGACCCGAGGAGGAGCGTTGAGGCCGTCCACCATCGTCTCGCTGATCGCCGGGGTGCTGATCGCGCTCGGTGTGTTCGTGGCCGCGGTGTGGCAGCTCGTCGACCGCGAGGACACGTTCTGGTTCTACTGGATCGCTCCGTTGCTCGTCCTCGGCGTCGGCGGAATCCTCCTCATGCTCGCCGTGCAGTACTGGATGCGCGTCGGCAAGCTCGAGGTGAAGGGGCGCCCGAAGAGTGAGTGACGGGCCCGGTCGGGCTCCCGACCCGGTCGACTGGGGTACCGCGCGCCGAGTCGCCCGCTTCGTCGCCGGGCGCGACCCGCTCTCGGACTCGTATCTGGGCGCTTCGCTCGCCGACGACTTCGCGGGACTCACCTCCGAGGCGGAGCACCTCGTCAGCGCGTTCACCGGTCTGCGCGCGCCCGCTCCGGTCGCGGCGTCGGTGCTCGACCGGCGCGGTTGGGTCGACGCCAACATCGAGTCGATGCGCAGGCTCCTCGGCCCGTTGCTGGAACGGGTCGCCGAGAAACTCGCGCGTAGCCCGGTCGCGCCGATCGGCCGCCACGTCGCGGCGACCGAGATGGGAGCGCTGCTCGGTTACCTGTCGCAGCGCGTACTCGGGCAGTACGACCTCCTCACCCCCGACGATCCCAACGGAGATGCCGTCTACTACGTCGGTCCCAACGTCCTGGCCCTCGAGAAGCGCTTCGCGTTCCGGCCGCGCGACTTTCGCATGTGGATCGCGCTGCACGAGGTGACGCACCGCGAACAGTTCGCGGGTGTGCCGTGGCTGCGCCAATACTTCTTCGACCTCGTGCAGGAAGCGTTCTCCGTCGTCGAACCCGACGCGCGCTCGCTCGTGCGCGCGTTGTCGAACGCCGTCGACGAGCTGCGCCGTGGCCGCAACCCGCTCGACGAAGGTGGCATCGTCGGCCTGTTCGCGACACCCGCGCAGCGCGACGTGCTCGCGCGGGTGCAGTCGCTGATGTCGCTCCTGGAGGGCCACGGCAACTGGGTGATGAGCGAGCTCGGTCGGCGGCACGTCGCCGGCGAGGAACGCATGGCCCGCGTCCTGCACCAGCGGCGCAACGCCGTCGGGATGACCGCGTTCGTCCACCGGCTGCTGGGGCTCGAACAGAAGATGCGCCAGTACGAGGTCGGAGAGCGCTTCGTCCGCGGCGTGGTCGATTACGCCGGCGCGGGTGCGCTCGACCACGCGTGGCGTAGCCCGGAGCACCTGCCGACCGGCGCCGAGCTCGACGACCCTCGTTCGTGGCTGCAGCGAGTCGACCGCGCCGCGGCGGCGCGCTAGGTACAGTCGCAACGTGCCGCGCGTCCTCGTCGTCGACGACGAACCAGACATCCGCGACGTCATCCGCATCAACCTCGAAGCGGAGGGCTACGAGGTGACGACGGCGGCCGATGGCGCGAGCGCGCTGCGCGCCGCGGCCGACCGCCGTCCCGACGCGATCTTCCTCGACGTCCTGATGCCCGGCCTCGACGGATGGGCAGTGCTGCGCGAGCTGAAGGCTGCCGACGCCCGGCTCGCCGACGTTCCCGTCGTCATGGTCACCGCGCTCTCGCAGAGCGAGGAGCGGTTGCGCGGCGCGATCGAAGGTGCGGTCCGCTACCTCACCAAGCCGTTCCATCCGCGCGATCTGCTGTCGGCGCTCGACGACGTGCTGGGTCCGGACGCGCCGCCCGAGGAGGTCATGCGCCGGCAGGTGCGCCAGACGGCGCTCGAGTCGCTGGCTCGCATCGAGGCCGGCCGGAACAACCCAGTGAGTGCACGCGGCCCCCGCGTCCACCTGACCCGGCTCGAGCACGGCACCGTGCGGGCGCTCCCGCCGGTCGAGGTGAGCGAAGCACGGGCGCGGCTCTCGGAGCTCACCCCGAAGCAACGGGAGCTGCTCGAGCTGCTCCGAGACTCGGGCGGTGTCACGGCCGCCGCGGAGCGGCTCCAGACGAGCCGGAGCAACATCTACGGGAGTCTCCGGCGCGTCGTGCACCGCCTCGGCCTGCGCACCACGTCGCAGTTGTTGCGCATGCTGTCGGCGGGCGAGCTGCTCGACTCGTGAACCTCGGGCGCGCGCTCGAGGCGTGGACGCCGCACCTCGTGGCGCTCGACGGCGTCGACCGAGCGGTGGTCGCATGTTCAGGAGGCCCCGACTCGTTGGCGCTGCTCGCGCTCGCACGCGCGTGCGACGTCGACGCGGTAGCCGTGTACGTCGACCACGGCCTGCACCCCGGTACGCAGCACGAGCGCGAGATCGTCGAAGGCGCGGCCGACCGTCTCGGGGCGTCGTTCCGCCTCGAGCGGGTGCTCGTCGGGACCGGTCCGAACCTCGAGGCGCGGGCGCGCGAAGCCCGCTACGCGGCGCTGGAGCGGGCGCGCGCAGGCTACGACGCGGGCGCCGTGCTCGTCGGTCACACACGCGACGACCAGGCCGAGACGATGCTCCTCAACCTGCTCCGTGGCAGCGCGGCGGCGGGTCTCGCGGGGATGCGGACCGTGCGGGGCAACGTCCGGCGACCGCTGCTCACGTTGCGTCGCGCCCAAACGCGTGAGATCTGCGCGCGGTTGGGCCTCGTGCCCGCCGACGACCCCATGAACCGCGACGCGGCCTACCGGCGCGTCTGGCTGCGGCGCGAGGTCGTCCCGGTCCTGGAACGAGGCGCGCGCCGGGATCTCGTCGACGTCCTGGCGCGGCAGGCCGACCTCTTGCGTGACGACGACGATCTCCTCGACACGCTCGCCCGTGAACGCGTCGACGTGTCGCAGGACTCTCTCCCGGTCGACGAAGTCGTCGCGCTTCCGGCGCCACTCGCGCGGCGCGTCCTCCGGCAGTGGCTCGGCTCGTCGCCGCCGTCGGCCGCGCATCTCGACGCCGTGCTCGCGACCGCGCGCGGCGAGCGGCGGGCGGCGCAGCTCCCGGGGCACCTGCGGGTCGAACGCTCGGGCGGGCGGCTGCACGTCGCGCGGGCCACCCGGGACGCCCTCGAACCCGTCGAGCTCGGCGTGCCCGGGCTGGTCGCGTTCGGGGACTGGACGATCGAAGCCTGGGTCGAACACGGCCCGCCGGCCGGGTGGCCCGACGGCCGCTCGACGGCGGTGCTCGACGCCGACCGTGTCGGTGACCGCGTCGCGGTGCGCGGCCCTGCCGCGGGCGATCGTTTCCGGCCGGTGGGCTCGCTCGGGTCGAAGCTCGTCCACGACGCGCTCGCCGAGGTCGGAGTTCCGCCGAGCGCACGATCGTCGCAGCCGGTCGTGACCGACACGAACGGCTCCGTGCTGTGGGTCGTCGGTTACCGTATCGACGATCGGGTACGCGTCACCTACGACACGCGGCGCTACCTCTGGGTGACGAGCGAACGAGCATGAGGTTGGTCGAGCGCATGTCGGACGGGACGAACGACCCCAGCATCGGGCGCATCATCGTCGAAGAGCACGAGCTGCAGCAGCGCATCCACGACCTCGGCAAGGAGATCACGAGCGACTACGCGACCGACCCGCCGTTGCTCGTGGGCATCCTGAAGGGCGCGTTCATGTTCATGTCCGACCTTGCCCGTGCGATCGACCTCCCGGTGGAGTTCGACTTCATGGCGGTCTCGTCGTACGGGTCGGCGACGCGCACGAGCGGTGTGGTGCGGATCGTGAAGGACCTCGACATCGACCTGACCGACCGCCACGTGCTCATCGTGGAGGACATCGTCGACTCCGGTCTGACGCTCGCGTACCTGCGCAAGAACCTCAAGGCGCGCAACCCCGCGTCCCTCGAGGTCTGTGCGCTACTGGTGAAGGAAGGACTCCAAAAGACCGATCCCGACCTTCGGTACGTCGGGTTCACGATCCCCCCGGACTTCGTCATCGGCTACGGGCTCGACGTCGCCGAGCAGTACCGGAACCTCCCGTACATCGCCGAGTACCGCGGAACGGTGGCCGTTTCCTAGCCGGTAGCCTGGTGGCCCTACCGGGAGGGTCGGTTGAAGAAGCGAGTCTGGCTGCTTCTCGGCGTGGGCGTCGCCGCGGCCGCCCTCGGCTGGTTCGGCGTCACCCGCGTGCTCGACGACGGCGACGGCCGCACGGATCTCGGCCTGACGCAATTCGAACGCGCGCTCGCCGACGGCGAGGTCGTCGAGGCCGAGCTGTTCGACCGCACCAACGTCGTGAAGGGCGAGCTCGCGGACGGCACCGCCTTCAAGGTTCGGTTCCCCGACGAGTACGCCGACGAACTGACCGCTCGCGTCGTCGATGCGGGCATCGATCTGCCGGTGCACGCGGAGCGCGTGTCGCCGTGGCAGACGCTGCTGTGGGACGTCGTCCCCATGATGCTCGTGTTCGTCCTCGTCATCTGGCTCGTCTTCCGGATGTACGGGCGCTCGGTACTCGGCCTCGGTCGCTCACGTGCGCGCGCGCTCGACAAGGACAACCCGACCGTCACCTTCGCCGACGTGGCGGGCCTCGACGAGGTCGTCGAGGAGCTGGTGGAGATCAAGGAGTTCCTCGCGAACCCCGAGCGGTTCGAGGCGATGGGTGCGCGCATCCCGAAGGGGGTGCTGCTCTACGGTCCGCCCGGTACCGGGAAGACGCTCCTTGCGCGCGCGGTCGCCGGCGAGGCAGGCGTGCCGTTCTTCTCGATCTCCGGAAGCGACTTCGTCGAGATGTTCGCGGGCGTCGGTGCCGCTCGCGTCCGCAACATGTTCAAGGAGGCCAAGGCGGCGGGGCCCGCGATCGTCTTCGTCGACGAGATCGACGCGGTCGGTCGCCAGCGGGGCGCGGGCCTCGGCGGAGGCCACGACGAGCGCGAGCAGACGCTCAACCAGCTGCTCGTCGAGATGGACGGCTTCGACACCGACAGCGGCGTCATCCTCATCGCCGCCACCAACCGGCCGGACATGCTCGACCCGGCGTTGCTTCGGCCCGGGCGCTTCGACCGCCAGATCGTCGTGGACGCGCCCGACCTCGAGGGCCGCAAGGCGATCCTGCAGGTCCACGCACGCGACAAGCCGCTCGCCGACGGTGTCGACCTCGGCATCGTCGCGCGCCGCACCGCAGGTTTCACGGGCGCCGATCTGGCGAACCTGCTGAACGAGGCGGCGTTGCTCGCCGCGCGGTCGGGATTCGAGGCGATCGGTCTGCCGCAGATCGAGCACGCGATCGAGCGTGTGCTCGCCGGTCCGGAGCGGCGCACGCGCGTCATCTCCGAGCACGAGAAGCAAGTGATCGCGTACCACGAGGCGGGGCACGCGCTCGTCGGGCACGTGCTCCCGATGCGCGGGCCCGTGCACAAGATCTCGATCATCCCGCGTGGCCGCGCGCTCGGCTACACGCTCGTGCTTCCCACGGAGGACCGCCTGCTCACGACCCGCAGCGAGCTCGAACGGCAGCTCGCGATGCTGCTCGGCGGTCGGACCGCCGAAGACCTCTCGTTCGGAGACCCGACGACCGGCGCGTTCGACGACATCGAGAAGGCAACGTCGATCGCGCGCCGGATGGTGACCGAGTTCGGGATGAGCGGCGACCTCGGCACGGT
>Ga0209172_10008116_pt1 | contig 10427 bp, 9 predicted proteins | sample LarsenN4metaG_FD_184113 | JGI IMG/M metagenome (GOLD analysis project Ga0209172, IMG submission 184113) | Hot spring sediment bacterial and archeal communities from British Columbia, Canada, to study Microbial Dark Matter (Phase II) - Larsen... ...
TGGCCACGGCCACGTCGCCAGGCTGGATGAAGTTGCGCATCTGCTCCACGAAGATATTCGCGTAGGCCGTGTCGTTGGCCCAGGCCGTCATCAGCGGGACGTTGTCGGTCAGGGCGATGGCGCGGAGGCGCGGGTGGTCGGGGTGAATGGCGGTCTTGTTGAGATCGACCGCCAGGTGGGAGGCAATCGCGGAACTGCCGCCGTTGCCGAAGAGCAGCACGGTGCGCCCCCGCGCCCGGGCCTCCGCCAGCAGCGCGGCGATCTGCACGATCACTTTGACGGGAAGGTCCCGCAGGGCGCCGGTCAATCCGCTGATGTAATCGGCCGTCAGTTCGGACGGTTTCATGTCACCCTCCTGACGACACCCAACTCGCGCATCTGCCCCAACGTCTCCTCCGAGAGGTCGGTGGCCCCGGGCACCGTCTCTAGCCACTGAGTGTAGCGCGCGACCACATCGCGCAGCGGCGTCTGCGGCTCCCAGCCCAGCGAGCGGAGCCGCGAGACGTCGGAGCGGATGTGCCGGACGTCTCCGTGCCGGAACTCCCCCGGCACCTGGGGGTCGATCGACCGGCCCATGACCTCGCCGATGAGCCGGGCGTACTCCCGCACGGTGATAGAACTGCCGCCCCCGACGTTCAGCACTGCATACGGGCAGGGATCCAGTTCCAGCACCAGCAGCGTCGCGGCCACGGCATCCTCGACGGCAATGTAGTCCCGCACCTGTTCCCCATCTTCGTAGATGATGGGCGGGAGCCCACGCCGGAGGCGTCCCACGAAGATACGCAGGATACCGGAGTAGGCGTTGAACGGACTCTGCCGCGGTCCCTGGACGATGCTGTAACGGAGCGCGACGATCGCGATGTTGTAGAGGCGGCCCAGCGTCCGCGCGTAGAGTTCCTGCGCGTACTTGGACACCCCGTACGGGTTCAAGGGCGCGACGGTGCCTTCGTCGGTCCAGGCCGGCGTCATCGGCTCGCCGCCGGCGGGGCACGGAATCTCCCACTCCCCCCGCCGCAGCCGCGCGAGATCCCGCGGCGGGGGATACTGGATCCCGTGGACGGGGCAGGTGTACTGGCCTTCCCCGTAGACCGCCTGCGAACTCCCCAGCACGACCTTGCGCAGCGCCAGTCCGCGCGCCACGGCGACCTCGAAGAGCAAGGCCGTCCCCACGTCGTTGGTGTGCGCGAACCGGCTGAACTCCGGCAGGTAGTCCTGATAGGCGGCGAGGTGGATCACGGCATCGACCCCCGGCAGCGCGCGCTCCCAGTCTTCCTTGCGGCGCACGTCGCCGACCACGAGCTCGGCCTGGGGCGCGAGGTACGCGGGAGGCCGGGGCGCCGGGTGGACGGGCGGGAGGAGCGCGTCCAGAACGCGGACCGCGTGCCCACGCCGCAGGAGCCCATCGACCACGTGGGATCCGATGAAGCCGGCGCCGCCGGTGACGAGAACGCGCATCGGCTAGTGGCGCGCGTTGAAGATCACTTTGGCCCCGTCGCGTTCCAGCCCGACCGGCACTTCACGGTAGCCGTGCAGGGTTTCCCGCACCGCGTCGTGGACCGCGGCCGGCGCGTAAAGCAGGAGGAACCCGCCGCCGCCCGCGCCGCTGATCTTCCCGCCCAGGGCTCCGGCCCGGCGCGCGGCCGCGTACATCCCGTCGATCTCGTCGTCGGTAATCCCGCGGGCCAGGTCTCGTTTGAGCATCCAGGCCTCGTGCAGCAGGCGCCCGAAGGCGTCCAGGTCGCCGCGCTGCAGCAGATCCCGCCCCTGCTCGGCCTGCGCCTTCATCACGCGCAGCGCGTCCACCGCCGCCGGCACGCGCGCGGACTGCTCCTTCAGGATCGGGTCGGACGAGCGCGTCCGTCCGGTGTAGAAGAGCATCAACCGGCTCCCCAGGCGCGCCCGCAGCGGATCCGAGAGCGCGACCTCCTCCACGCCCACCTGACCGTCCGCCAGGAACGTGAACTGGCGCAACCCGCCGTAGGCCGCGATGTACTGGTCCTGCTTGCCGATGGGCTTCCCCAGGATGTCGATCTCGATCCGGCAGGCCTCCGCCGCCAGGTCCTGCGCCGTGGGGAGCCGCCCCCGGTAGGTGTACAGGGCCAGCAGCAGCGCCACCGTGATGCTGCTGGACGAGCCGAGGCCCGACCCGCCTTCGGACGGGATGTCCGCCAGCGTGGTAATCTCCACCCCGCGCTCCACACCGGCCAGCCGCATCGCCTCCCGCACCAGGTCGTGCTTCAGGTCGCTGGGGTGCTCGACGATTTCCTTGCGCGAGTAGTTGACGTAGATCAGGTCGTCGAAGCGCTCCTTGATCACGACGTAGACGCGCTTGTCGATGGCCGTGCTGAGCACGCAGCCGCCCTCGCGGTTGGTGAACGCGGGCAAGTCCGTCCCGCCGCCGAAGAAGCTGATGCGCAGCGGAGCCTGCACGACGATCATGCGTCCTCCCCTTCCGGATCGCGGGCTGCCTTTCCACTACACCGGACGCGCCCGGCGCTCCTGCACCGGCTGGCCTTCCAGCCCGGCTTCCCGGGCGACCTTCCCGCTCCGGCCGGCTTCCGCTGCGGCCGGCTTCCGCTGCGCCGCAAGATCAGGTGGGGGCGCTCGCGCCGCCGCAGCGCTCTGCGGGTGACGTGAGCTCGGTCCAGACCGAGTAGCCTGCCCGGGCCTCCCTGACCTGCGCCGCCGTCGCCGGCCCGAAGTACAGCTCGGCTTCGTAGGTATTGTGCGCGCGGCAGCGCAGCTGAATATTGGTGATAGTTGGTTCGCCGCCTGCTGCGTATGGTTTCACGTGGTGGAACTCCAGAAAGCCGGTCGCGGTGCAGCGCCGCCCGGACGTCCCCACGAACGCACATCGGCCGCCGTCCCGGAGCCAGACCGCGCGCTTCACCTCCGCCGGGACATGCCGTGAGCCCGAGGCTGTCCGCTGGTCGCCACAGGACCGGTCGTCACGGGGACGGCTGCCGCGGGGACGGCTAGTGGCGGCGAACTTCTCTCTGGCAATTTGTTCCAACAGCGCCGACAGAGCCCGGTCTACGATCTGAGCCAGATCGCCGTCGGGAATCTGGTGGCGCAGCAGGTCCTGCGCTTGCCGCAGTTTCTTGTACGTTTCTGCGCTCGCGGTGAACTGGACCCTGTACCGCTGCGGCGCCAGCGGAGCCACAGTCGCCGGGCGTCCTCGTGGTGGCGCGGCTGGCGCCGGCGGTGGCGTCGGCAGCAGGCCGGCTGCGGACGAGGTAACTACCGGCTCAGGCGCTTGTGCCTGAGCACTACCCCCAAGTCCTGACGTGGCCGGGGTGGATCGCGTCATCGGCAGCCGCCGAATCACCGTTGGAACCGTAGGCCGCGGAACTAGTTCGGCGAGCATTTCTTCGACCGCGCGCTTGCTCATCCCCCCGGCCCGGTTCAACAGTTCCTGGTGGTTCGCGAACGTCAGGTGCGGGCCCAGCAGGCCCACCGTTGTCAGGGTAATGGATCCATCGCCGAGCATTTCGAGGATAACCGGGAACCTCCGCGCCGCCCGTGCCGCTTCGATCCTGCCGTAGGCTGCGTGCTCGGAAAGCCGGAGCACCTCCGTGCAATAGGCAAAGAGTGAAGAGAAGCCTTCGGCTAAGTAGAGCCGCCGCGCGTCAAGTTCGGCCAGGTGGGCGATGAGCAGCGCGGTGGCCTGCCGTTCCTCTGCCGCCAGTTGCACTATCCGCGCCAGCAGTTCCTTATCCGAGAGATCCGTGAATGAGAGCCTCATCGTGTTCATGGCTCATCTATACCATGCTGATCGCGTTGCCCTCAGGAACGCCACCAGGACGCTCAGGGTGGTCGGACCCTGCGGATCTCCTCAGCCCGCCAGGAAGGCTCTCGCAGGCAACACCCGCGCGTCACGGGGCAAGTTAGGCGTGGGGGCAGAGCCTTCACATCCGCCTGCGAAAAATCGCGTCAAGTCGCTCAATCGTGCGACGAAAAGGGGCTCGGTCCGGACCGAGCCCGCAATCCCCGCTCCGAACTCGCGAACTCGGACCCAGCCGGCAAGCCCGGATCACCGGAACAGGAAGGAAATCCCTACGCCACGCGCAGGACGATCTTGCCGAAGTGGCCGCTCGCCTCCATCAGCCGGTGCGCCTCCGCGGCCTCCTCCAGCGGCAGCACGGCGTGAACCACGGGGACGAGGCGGCGACGTTCGATCAGCCGGAGCACCTCGCCCATCTCCGCGCGGGTTCCCACCCAGGTCCCGAAGATGCTGAGTTGCCGGGCATAGATGTAGCGGATGTCCGTCGTGCCCTCCGGGCCGGTCGTGGCCCCGCAGACGGTGAGCCGGCCGCCGGGGGCCAGGGCCTTGATGCTCGTCTCCCACGAGGCCGCCCCCACGTGATCCAGGACCACGTCCACCCCCCGGCGCTCGGTGACGCGGCGCACCTCCGCCAGCACGTCCTGCTCCCGGTAGTTGATGGCGACGTCGGCCCCCAGGGCGCGCGCCCGCTCCACTTTCCAGGCGGCTCCCGCCGTCGTCAGAATGCGCGCCGCGAAGAGGCGGGCGATTTGAATGCCCGCGCTGCCCACTCCGCTTCCGGCCCCCCAGATGAGCACGTCCTCGCCGAAACGCAGCCGGGCGTTGCTGACCAGCATGTTCCAGGCCGTGAGGAAGACCAGCGGCATGGCGGCCGCTTCTTCGAACGAGAGATGCTCCGGCTTCGGCAGGAGATTGTCCGCCCGCACCGTGACGTACTCCGCGTATCCGCCCGGCACGTGCTCGCCCAGCACGGAGAACTGCCGGCAGCGGTTGTCCTGCCCGGCCCGACAGGCCGCGCAGCGCCCGCAGGAGGTGGTGGGGTGCAGCAGCACGGGATCTCCCACCTGCCAGCCCTCGACCGTCTCGCCCAGCGCGACGATCTCCCCGGCGATGTCCGCACCCAGGATGTGCGGGAACTGCACGCGCAGGCGGGGAAGACCGCGGCGCACCCAGGCATCGATGTGATTGAGCGCGACCGCCCGCACCCGGACCAGAGCCTCCTCTGGACCGGCCTCCGGAGTCGGCACCTCCTCGAGCCGGAGCACCTCCGGCCCACCGTGTTCATGCAGGCGCACGGCTCTCATCTCTCTCCTCCTTGCAACGCACGCTTCACCCCTGCTTGCAGCGCACGCTTCATCGCCTCGCGCACCGTCCGGCGCAGGTCGGGCTCATCCGCCACCAGCGGCCGGCAGATGCGGAAGAAGGCGTCAACCGCCTGTTCCACCAGCACCCCCAGGCCGTTGTGGGCGGGGTGTCCGGTCCAGCGTGCATGTTTCAGCAGGACGGTCTCCGCCGGGGCATAGACCAGGTCAAGGACGGCGGCGCCCGGCGGCAACTGCAGCGCCCGTCGCAGCGAGACCTCCAGGTTGCGCGCGATGCCCGGCCACGCCTTCTCCCACCACCCTGCGGGCGGCTGCGCCGGATCCGGCATGGCCGCACCAGACGCGGGCATACCCGGCCTGACCGCACCCGACGGCGCCGCATCCGGCCCAACAACAGGCGGGTCCGCGGGACCGAGCGGTGAATAAGATTCCAGCCAGGTGACTCCCCCGTCACGGGCGACGGGTCCACTCATGCCCACGGACGTGGCATTGATCAGCACCGCCGCGTCGGGCAGCACGGCCTCAACGCCTGACGGCTCGACCACCGCCGCGGCTCCGCCGGCCCGTCGGATCGCCGCGGCCACATCCTCGGCTCGATCCTCTCGCCGCGCCCACACGAGAATCTCACCGGCCGGCAGCCCCCGCCCCAGCACCACGCCGACCGCGCGCGCCGCTCCGCCCGCGCCCAGGAGCAGGATGCGCCCGCGCTCCGCCGCCTGCCCATGAGCCGCAGGCAGGAGCCCCTGGACGACCCGCAGTGCCGCCGCGCCGTCGGTATTGGCCCCCACGAGCCGGCCCTCGGCCAGGCGCACCACGGTGTTGACCGCGCCGATGATCACAGCGTCGCCGTCCAGGCTGTCGAGTTGCGCGGCGGTGCGCTCCTTGTGGGGCACGGTGACGGAGAATCCGAGCAGCGCCGTCGCCCCGCGGCACGCCCCCAAAAATGGCTCCAGGTCCGCGGGCGCCACATCGAACGGCACAAACGCAGCGTCGATGCCGGCGGCCGCAAAGGCGGCATTCCACAGGGCGGGACTCCGCGAGTACATCGAGGGATGATCGCCCAGGACTCCCGCCACCCACCGCGCCGCCGGGGGCGAAAGAGGATTGCGCAGGAACGGCCGCAGCGCAGCGAGCGGATCGGACGCGAGCGGATGCGCGCGGCGCCGGCGTCGAGGAGCCGGGGGGTATCCCTCCTTCACCGCGGAGTCGATGCTGGGGTGGGCAGATCGGGAATGACCAGGCGCAGCGTCCCCTCGGCCACGACCCGCCCCGAGACGTAGTCGACAGTGACGCGGTCACCCCAGAGAACCCGGCCGGCCTGCTCCACCCGCACATGCCCGGTGAGGACAGCCCGGCGGGCCGGCACGATCAGCGTGGCGGCGTCGGCGCGCGCGCGGATGTCGCGCACGCGCATCTGGACGTCGCCGGCCAGACGCACCTGATCACCCTTCACCTCGGTCTCGGCCTGCCGCGCCGTGGCCGTGCCCTCAGGGTGGCGCACCAGGACGGGCCCGCGCAGCACAACGCGGCCCGATCCCCGAGAGTAGGTCAGGGCGGTGCCCTCCGCCGTTACGGCGTGCGGTAGGGTCGCGCGGACTCGCCCGGTAGCGGTGACCTGGTCGGTCGCCGCGCGCGCCACGATTTCGTCGGCGCGAATGCGCGTCTCCCCGGACGTCAGCGCCGCCGCCCCGCGCGCCACCATCTCAGTCAGGCGCGTGGCGGTGTAGTGGACGGTGATGCGTTGCGCGGTCAGGGTCCCCTGCGGACCGCGCACGGTCCCGGGCGTGAGGACGGCAACACGGCGTCGCGGATCCAGTACGGCCCGTTGCGCCTCGGCGACCGTGGTCCCATCGGTGATGCGCACCCGGCCGGTGGCGATGACCACCCCGGACGCCTCCGTGGTAACCTGCACAGCCGTGATGGTGACGGCCGCCGCCCCCGCGGAGACGGCGGCCGCCAGGTGGGCCACCAGGAACAGCGCCCCGAGCGCCCCAGGTACCGGTCCGCGCCGCACCGTCCTCCTAGTCCCGGTCGATCTGGGCGCGCTGCAGCCGCCCGCTGTAGTCGATGTAGACTGCCTTCCACTCGCTGAACACATCGAGCACCTGCGTCCCGCCCTCGCGGTGGCCGTTGCCGGTCTGCTTTGTCCCGCCGAAGGGCAGGTGCACCTCGGCGCCGATGGTGCCGTGGTTCACGTAGACGATGCCCGTCTCGATGTCGGCAATCGCCTCCATGGCCGCGTTCACGTCCCGGGTGAAGATCGACGCGGAGAGCCCGTACGGCGTCCCGTTGACGATCTTCACCGCTTCCTCCAGAGAGCCGGCCGCGATCAGGTCGGTGACCGGGCCGAAGATCTCCTCCTGCTCGATCCGCATCCCCGGCCGCACCTCATCGAAGATGGTCGGCGCGTAGAAGTTGCCGCGGGCCAGGTCGCCGTCGGTCACCCGCTTCCCGCCCACCAGCAGCCGCGCCCCCTCGCCCTGGCCGATCTGCACGTACTCGTGGACGCGGGCCAGTTGCGCGTCGCTGACCACCGGGCCGACCTCGGTGGCCGGCAGCAGACCGTCCCCCAGCCGCAGGCGCCGCGCCCGCTCCACCAGGCGCTCGGTCAGGTCCTTACGCGCATCCTGGTGGACGATGATCCGGCTGCAGGCCGTGCAACGCTGCCCGGTGGTGCCGAACGCGGACCAGATCAGGGCGTCCTCGGCCAGCTGCAGGTCCGCATCGGGCAGGACGATGGCCGCGTTCTTACCGCCCATCTCCAATGAGATGCGTTTGCCCAGCCGCCCGCACTTCTCCGCCAGGCCCAGCCCGGTCTCCGTGGAGCCGGTGAAGGAGATCACGCGCACGAGCGGGTGCTCGACCAGCGCGTTGCCCGCCGCCCCGCCTGGCCCGGTGACGATGTTGAGCACGCCCGCCGGCAACCCGGCCTCTTCGAAGATCTCCACGAACTTCAGGCCCAGGAGCGGGGTGTAGGACGCCGGCTTGAAGACCACCGTGTTGCCGCAGACCAGCGCCGGCAGGATCTTCCACGAGGGGATCGCCATGGGAAAGTTCCACGGCGTGATGACCCCCACGACCCCCAGCGGCGACCGCACGCAGTAGGCCGCCTTGTGGGGCATTTCGCTCGGCGCGGTGTAGCCGTGGAGCCGCCGTCCCTCACCCGCGATGAAGTATCCCATGTCGATGGCTTCCTGCACGTCGCCTCGCGTCTCGGCCAGCACCTTGCCCATCTCCTGGGTCATCAGCCGGGCCAGGTCCTCCTTGCGCCGGACCAGCAATTCGGCGACGCGGAAGAGGATCTCGGCCCGCCGGGGCGCCGGCACTTTGCGCCAGCCGGGATAGGCGCGCGCCGCCGCCTGCACCGCGGCGTCCACATCCTCAGGCCCCGAGCGCGGGACGAGCCCCAGCACCGCTCCCGTCGCCGGGTTGAGGGACTCCATGACCTGGCCGGAGCGCGCGGGCACCCACTGCCCGCCGATGTAGTTCTTGTAGGTCGCCGCCTCGACGGCGCTCATGGCCTCACCTCTCTTTCACATCGCGTGGGTACATCGTGTGGGTACTTCGTGTGGGCACAGCGCGTGTGTACATCGTGTGGGCACAGCGCGGGGGACGCTCGTGCATTAACCGCGGGACGCGCGTGCCGCGACCGGCAGCCGCTCCAGCAGGCGCCGAGCGACCTGACGGAAGGCCTGCGCGGCGGGACTGTCCGGAGCGGCGGTCACGATGGGCGTTCCCGTGTCGCTGGCCTCCCGCACCTGGGGATCCAGCGGGATCTGTCCGAGCAGGGGCACGCCCAGCAGGTCCGCCAGACGCTGCCCGCCGCCCTGGCCGAAGATGTACACGGGTGGATCCTGGGGCGCCAGTTGCAGCCAGGACATGTTCTCGATCACGCCGAGGACTTCCATGTTGACCTTCTCGGCCATCCGCCCGGCGCGCTGGGCCACATTGACGGCCGCCGGCTGCGGTGTCGTCACAATGACCATATGCGCCTGGGGGAGCGTCTGGGCCAGGGTAATAGAGACGTCGCCGGTGCCGGGCGGCAGGTCGATCAGCAGGTACTCCAGGTCGTCGCCCCAGTGCACCTCGCCGATAAAGGTGGTCAGCGTCTTGTGCAGGAGCGGGCCGCGCCAGATCACGGCCTCGCTCTCGTCGGGCAGCAGGAACCCCATGGAGATCACGCGGATGCCGTCCTTCTCCAGGGGGATGATCATCTGATCCACCAGCGTGGGTTGGCCGGTCAGGCCGAGCATGCGCGGGATGGAAAAGCCGTAGACGTCGGCATCGATGATGCCGACGCGGTGCCCCGCCTGGCGCATCGCCACCGCCAGGTTCACCGTGACGGTGGACTTGCCCACACCCCCCTTGCCGCTGGCCACCGTGATGACCCGCGTGGGCGACTCGGGGGTGAGGAAGGACGACCGCGTCTCGGGACTGACGACCCCGCCTCGCAGTTTCGCGATCAGGGCCTGGCGCTGCGCCGGGGACATCTCGCCCAGCGCGACCCGCACCGATCGGACGCCGGGGAGCTGGCGGATCCGATCTTCAATCGACGCGATGATGGTCTCCCGCAGCGGGCAGGCGGGGATGGTCAGCAGGGCGTCCACGTCCACGACGCCGTTCTGGATCCGGATGTCTTTGACCATGTCCAGATCCACGATGCTCTTGTGCAGTTCCGGGTCCTGCACGTCGCGCAGCGCGGCCAGCACCTGCTCACGGTCGGGAGAGTCGGACGTCACGCCTGTCTCCTTTCGGGGATGTCCTGCCTCATAGTAGCACAGGGTCTGCGACGCTCAGGGCACCGCCGCCGGGCTGCGGACCGCGCCGGTCACGGCACCGCGGCCGGGCTGCGCCGGGCCCGGCACTCGTCGCACTCGCAGAGCTCGTGGCGCAGATAGGGGAAGGTGTAGATGCCGGTCGTGTGGCCGTCGGTCCAGACCGGACGCAGCGCGTACGCGCCGACCCGCTCGATGCGCAGTGCCCGGATGGTCTGGGGAATCGACGCCGGGTCCACGGTGCGGCGGACATCCCACTCCCCCTTGCAGGCGGCGCAAGGACAGGCCACCCGCAGCCCGTGCCAGGAATAGTGGGAGCGGTGCCCGTCCGACCAGACGATGCGCAGCACCGGCTCGACCACGCTGCCGACCTCGACGGGGGTGACCATCTTGGGGCTCATGCCGGATCCTCAGGGGCGCTCCCACCGCTATGAGGACGGCGGAGCCGGACCACCCGACGCCGGCGGGGATCCGGGGTGACGGCGGCGGTGGCGGCGCCGGCGCCGGCGACCCCGGCGGGCTTCCGCGGGCGCGCGTCCTGACGGC
>Ga0209172_10008117_pt1 | contig 10425 bp, 6 predicted proteins | sample LarsenN4metaG_FD_184113 | JGI IMG/M metagenome (GOLD analysis project Ga0209172, IMG submission 184113) | Hot spring sediment bacterial and archeal communities from British Columbia, Canada, to study Microbial Dark Matter (Phase II) - Larsen... ...
AGAGCATCGTGAGCACCAGCGCCGCCAGTACCAGCGCCCGCGCGGCGGTCAGACTCGCCGTTGGGGGGGAAAGCCTCCGCCTCCACGGGGGAGGGGAGGACCGGCGCCGCGGCCGGAGCCCCACCCCATCCGACCAGGCGCGCGCCCGCCGCCAGCTGCACGGCCTGCGCGCCCGCCTCGGGCGCCAGCAGGTCGACGATCGTGGTGGCCGGCGGCCTGGCGCCGCGGTAGCCCATGGCGCGCTCGGGCTGGCCGGGCTCGGGCGGCAGCACGCCGAGGTTGAAGCGCGAGGCGCCCTCGCCGGCCAGCAGGCCGAGGTCGGCCGTCGTCTTGGCCGCGGTGACGAAGGCGACGAGCGACCATTTCGCCGCGTCCAGCGAGCCCAGGAACTGCCGCGGCACGCTGAAGCTGACGCTGCGCCCGCGCACGCGCACGTCGGTGGCGAAGTGCACCGCGTCGACGAGCACCTTGTCGTCGGCCGCGGCCTCGCGCAGCTGGCGCTGCATCAGCTCGGGGCGCGGCGTCAGCACGATCGCCTTGTCCCAGGCGTGCGCCGGGTCCAGCGTGGCGCCGCGACCGGGCAGCGCGGCCGTGCGGCCCGACCCGGGGCGGCGGTCCATGTCGAGGTAGACGTCGAGGTTGAAGGTGTAGAAGCCGCGCCGCGCGAACACCGACAGGTCCTCGTTGCCCAGCCCCTGGCTCTTCACCGCCGCCGGGTCGCGGATCGGCTGCGCGAAGGTGGCCTCGAAGCGCAGCACGTCGCGCTCGGCGTACACGCGCAGGCGGCGCAGGTCGAGTTCGCCGGCGAGCAGCCCCTCGCGCGGATACACGAGCGAGCCGTCGCCGACGTCGTCGCCCTCGGGGTCGCCGAGGTCGACCAGCGGCGCTGTCTGGGCGGCCGCCGGCGGCGGCAGGGCGAGCGCGGCCAGCAGTGCGGCCAGCAAGGCGGCCAGCAGGGACAGCGCCGCGAGGCGGGCGGTCGGGAAAGCGGATGGCATGGGTCTCATGGGTGTGGCTCGGCCCGGCATGATCGGCGTGCGGCCTGCTCGCCGCAAGAAGGAGAACGGCCCTGCCTCGCGCACGGGGCAGGGCCGGAAGAAGGCGCCGCCCGCGGCCTTGCCGCAGGCGGCTTCAGGGGCTCAGAAGATCGCCTTGACGAAGGCCTTCATGCGGTACTGCTTGATCTTGCCCGAGGTGCCGGTCTCCAGCGGATCGCCGTCGCCGCGGATCCACTGCGACAGCAGCCCGGTCTCGAAGCCGGCCAGGTTGTAGGTCAGGCGCAGGCTGGTGATGTTCTTGTCGTTGTCCACGTTCAGACCGGCGCGCGTGATCTCGCGCTTGTACTGGCCGTACGACAGGCTGCCGTAGAGGTCGCCGAACAGCTGGTTGCCCACCGACAGCGTGTAGCCCTGGTCCTTGGTGTCGCGGTCGTCGGTGGCGTTGCCGGCCTGGCCGGCGTTCTTGTCGTCGACCAGCTTGACCTTGGCGCCCAGCTCCAGGCCGCCGAGCACCGGCGCCACGTAGCCGATCTTGAACACCGCGATGTTGGTCTTGCGGTCGTTGTTCAGGTTGAAGTAGTTCGACAGCGGACCCGTCGGCGAGTAGTTCTGCCAGTTGTAGTTGTAGTCCACCCGCGTCAGCTCGAGCGACATCGGGATCTTGGCGACCTCGTAGTTGACGAGCAGCGTCGCGCCCTTCCAGCCCTGGATCGACTCGCTCGGCGCTTCGTCGAAGTCCATGTTCTCGTTGTTGGTCAGGCCGTTGGCACCGGGCGCCAGGCCGCTGTCGGAGCGGCACTGGCCGGCGCCGCTGACGTGGCACAGCGGCGAGGTCGGGCCCTGGTTCAGCTCCTTGGCCGCGCCGCCGATCCAGATCGGGTCGCCCCAGCGGAACCAGGCCGCCTCGGAGCCTTCGGTCAGCAGCACGTCGGTGCCGAAGCGCGCCGCGGTGTTGCTGTAGAAGCCGGCGCCGATGTTGAAGATCTGCGCGTTGACCGACAGGCCCGACACCGGCAGCGAGTTCAGCCCCACGTCGAGCTTGAAGGCGTTGCCGTTGATCGAGCTCTTGGGGCTGTTGATCCAGGGCTGGTCGAACAGCGGCGCCTTGTACTCGGAGCGGTAGACCGCGCCCTTCAGGTCGACCATGCCGCCGATCGAGCCCTCGCCCTTGAGCATGAAGACGTTGTTCTTGGCGAAGGTGCGGGTGTCGCGGCCGTTGAAGTCGTTGCCGTCGGTGTCCTCGAGGATGCGGTCGTTGAAGAACTGGTAGCTGCCGGTCAGCTTGACCGGGCCGGCCTGGCCCTTGACCTGGCCGATGTAGACCGCCTCGTTGAACTGCGTGGTGTCGCTGCTGCAGCAGCTCGGGCCCTGGCCGTAGTTGCTCTGCAGGTAGTTGGGCAGCGACAGGCGCGCCGCTTCCCAGCTCAGCCCAGGGGCGCCGAGCGAGCCCTTGAAGTACAGGCCCTTGAAGTTGTCGCGGTCGATGTAGCGCACCTGGCCGACCGTGAAGGGGTCGAACTGGCCCCAGTCCGACGAGCCGATGAGCGCCGTGTCGAGCCAGCCGTAGCCCGGCGTGAGCAGCACGTAGGCGCCGCGCAGCTTCATGAAGTTGCCGCGCGTGGGCGTCAGCTCGGTGTCGCCGCCGAAGCCGCCGAAGTCGGTCCAGTAGGCGGCCGGGCTGCGGCTCTGGATGCGCACGCCGGCTTCCACCTGCCTGGAGATGGTGGCCTTGATGCGCAGCTCGAACTCGGTCCACTGGCCGTTGTCGGTGCCGCCGGAGGTGTCGCCGCTGCCGGCGCCGTTGGGCGTGCCGGTGGCCACGCGGCGCTGGTCGCCGTCGAGGAACTTCATGTAGATGTTCGAGCCGCCGAAGTCGATCTTCGGCTGCGCGAAGGCGGGCGCGGCGGCCAGCAGGGCGATGGCCGCCAGCACGGGGGCGAGGGCGTGTCGTTTCATGCGTGTGGACTCCTGGTTGTGCCCGGGCGGGTCACTTCTTGATCATCTTGAGGGTGGCCGGCTTGGTGGCCTTGCCGTCGGGCGCGCAGGTGTGGGCGAGCATCTCGGCCTGGCTGGCACCGGGGCCGTCGAGCACGTCCATCGCGTGGGGGTCGCAGTCGGCGTCGTTGCCGCCGCCGAAGCGGTGCTGGCCTTCGTACTCGTTGACCTTGCGCGTCAGGAAGTCGGCCGCTGCCGGGAAGCCCTCGTTGGACTGCATCACCACCTGGTAGCTCCAGCCGTCGACGTTGCCGTCGCCGCCGAGCTCGGCCAGCGGCACCGAGCCGCTGATCGTGCGGCCGCGCCCGCGCGTGATGTTGGGCACCACCACGTCCTTGGCCATCGCGCCGAGCTTGGCCTCGGCCTCGCCGGTGACGCGCGCCTTCTTCTGCGGCGACAGCACGACGACCTTGTTCCACTCGCTGCCGGGGGCGAACTTGACGTTCAGGCCGGCCGGCGTGTCGGTGTAGCCGCCGGGCGCACCGGTCTTGATGAAGATGAAGATCATCTGCACCGCGAAGCCGCCGCCCATGCCCCAGGGGTCCTCGAGGTTGGCCGCCACGTCGACCGCGAAGTCGACGTTGGCGCCGCTCTTGTCGGCCTTGAACTTGACGATGTCGAACGAGCCGGCCTTGTAGGCGCCGTCGGTCGGGTAGCTGTAGTTGCCGGGGCCCTTGTCGTCGCCGCGCGGGTCGGTGAACTCGACGGCATGGGCGGCGCCGGCGGCCAGCAGCGCGGCCAGGGCGAGGGAGCGAAGGGCAAAGCGGGGTTTCATCGGGAGTCTCCTCGTCAGGAACAGGAACAAAGAAAGAGCGGGCTACTTCACGCTGCCGGCGGTGAGGCCGGACACCAGGTACTTCTGCAGGTACATGAAGAGGATCACGACCGGCAGCGACACGATCACCGAGCCCGCGGCGAAGAAGCCCCATTGGGAGGAGAACCCCCCGACGAAGAACCTCAGCCCCACGGGCGCCGTGTAGTTGGCCTCGCTCTCCATGAACACCGAGGCGAGGATGAATTCGTTCCACGCCGTCATGAAGCTGAACAGCGCGGTGATGGCGATGGCCGGCTTGGCCAGCGGCAGGATGATGCGGAAGAAGATCGTCTGCGGGCTCGCGCCGTCGATGCGCGCGCTCTCCTCGATGTCCACCGGGATGGTGTCGAAGTAGCCCTTGAGCATCCACACGCAGAACGGGATCGCGGTGGTGGCGTAGACGATGATCAGGCCCCAGAACGTGTTGCCCAGGCCGAGCCACTTGACGATGATGATGAACAGCGGGATCAGCATCAGCGTGCCCGGGAACATCTGGCTCACCAGGAAGGCCAGCATGCCCTGGTCGCGGCCCGGGAAGCGGAAGCGGCTGAACGCGTAGGCCGCGGTGCAGGCCAGGAACACGCCCAATGCGGTGGTCAGCAGCGAGACGATGACGCTGTTGAGCAGCCAGCGCCCGAAGGGCTGCTCGGTCATCACGTCGACGAAGTTCTTCAGCGAGAACTGCGCCGGCCAGGGCAGCACGCCGCGCAGGCGGTCGAGGAAGGCGGGGTCCTTGGGCAGGTCGACGATGCCCACGCTCTGCTGGCCCGAGAAGGCCAGCGCCAGCACCCACAGCACCGGGTAGATCGTGAGCAGCGTGAAGCTGATGAGCGCGGCGTGCAGCCACAGCGGGTTCTTCGGCCGGCCGAGTGACATGGTCGTCGTGCGCCCTCAGTAACTCTCGGTGGCCCGCGTGACGCGGGTCTGGAAGTAGCCGTACGCGAGCAGGATGATGAAGATCACCGTCGAGTAGGCGGCGGCGTAGGCGTACTGGTACTGCTCGAAGGCGATCTTGTAGGCCTTGGTGATGAGGATCTCGTTGGCCCCGCCCGGCTCGCCGCCGCTGACCAGGAAGATGATGTTGAACATGTTGAAGGTCCACACCACCGACAGCACCACCGCCGGCACCAGCGTGGGCCGCAGCAGCGGCAGCGTGATGCGCTTGAACTGCTGCCAGCGCGTGGCACCCTCGACCTCGGCGGCCTCGTACATGTCGCGCGGGATCGACTGCAGCGCGCCGAGGATGACCACCATCATGAACGGGAAGCTCAGCCAGCCGTTGGTGACGAGGCCCGTCATGAACGAGCTGACCACGCCGTCGAACCAGCGCACCGGCTCCAGCCCCAGCATCTGCAGGAACTGGTTGATGACGCCGAACTGCGGGTGGAACATGCCGCGCCAGACCAGCGCGGTGATGTAGTTCGGGATCGCCCAGGGCAGGATCAGCAGCACGCGGTAGACCGTCTTGCCCTTGAAGCCCTCGGTGTTGAGCGCCAGCGCGAGCAGGAAGCCGAAGGTCACGCCGACCGTGACGTTGGTGACCGTCCAGATGACGGTCATCATCAGCGTCCAGTAGAAGTTCTGGTAGTTGACGACCGTGCCTTCGACGGTGGTCTTGACGATGTCGAAGTCGCCCAGGATGGCGAAGAAGTTGCCCAGGCCGATCCAGCGCTCGCGGAACGGCTGCTGCTCGTTGAACAGCGTGGTGTCGGTGAACGCCAGCGCGATGCCGTAGAAGAACGGGAAGAACACCAGCACCAGCATGCCGATCATGGCCGGCGCGATGTAGGCGTAGGCCACGCGGTGCGCGGCCAGCGCGGCGGCGGTGCGCGCCGCGAAGCCCTGCACGAAGAACAGCAGCAGCCCCGCGCCGGCCGCGAGCAGGGCCCAGAAGCTGCGCTGCAGGAAGCGCACGTGCGAGTCGAGCGCCGCGCCGGTCTTGGGCAGCGCCCGGCCGTCGCTCGCGACGAGGCCGAGCGGGCGGCCGTAGGCGTCGGTGTCCCAGGGGCTGGCGGCGTCGGCCGGCGCCGTGCCGCCGGCGCCGACGAAGGTGGCCGCCGCGGCGGCCTGCAGCCGCGCCGCGTGGCCCTCGCTGGCCGCGATGCCCTCGGTCATCTGGCCGAGCCGGTTGTGCTGGTAGAACAGGCCCGCGGCGAGCAGCGCGAGCAGCGCCACGCCACGGCCGATGTCGAAGCGGCGCTCGACGTTCACGCGCAGGAAGGCGCCGAGCACGACGGCCGCGGCGAGCAGGCCGAGCGGCAGCGCCGCCGAGGCGGCGGCGCGGTCGGCGCGCGACGGCGCGGCCTCGGGCAGCCCGGGGCGCACCACGGCCTGCAGCATGCCCTCGACCTTGCCGTCGACGCGGTAGGGCACGCTGACGGTGACCGGGCCGCTGCGCCCGCCGTCGACGCGGATCGTCTTCTTGCGCACCGCGCCTTCGCCGACGTTGGTCTCGCCGGCGGCGCGCAGCTCGTTGGCCAGGTCGAAGAGGGGCTTCTCCTCGCGCTGCAGGCCGCGCGGCGCGGCGTCGTCGGCGAGCGTGCTGGCCACCAGCTCGCGCCCGACGACCAGGCGCGCCGATTCGAGCGCCGCGTGTTCGCTCTTCCAGCGCTGCAGGCGGCGCGCCGCGGCCGGTGCGTCGGCACCGGCGAGCGAGGCGACCATCGCGTTGGCGAGCAGGATGGCCTCGCGCTGGCGCTGCTCGGCGGCCAGGTCGCCGCCGACGCCACCGTGCAGCCAGGCGCTGGCCGCCAGCACGAAGGCGAGCGCGACGCCGAGGCCGAGCGATGCGGAGCGCTTGATCCAGTCCATGCGGTGCGCGGTGCCGGGTGCCTGGTGCCGGTGTCTCGGGCGGCGTGCCTTGGCTGCGGCGGCCCGCCTACTTGCCCTTGCGCAGCGCGTTGATGCTGTCCTGGATCGTGCCGGCGGCCTCCTTGAGCGCCGCCTCGACCGACGCGTTGCCCTTGACGATCTTGTTCATCGCCGTCGTCGCGGGCGACCACACCATCGTCATCTCGGGCCGGTTGGGCATCGGGTCGGCGTTGTCGAGCTGGTCGCGGAAGGCCTTGAGCACCGGGTCGCCGCTGACCTTGGGGTTGGCGTAGACGGCCTTGTTGGTGTGCAGCTGGCGGCCCTCGACGGCGAGCACCGCGCCGGCCTCCTCGCTCGTCAGGTACTTGGCCAGCTCGTAGGCCACCTCCTTGTTGGTCGAGCTGGCGGCGACGTAGGCGCCCTCGATCGTCATCCACGGCCGCATCGGCTTCTTGGCGCGGTCCACCACCGGCAGCGGCGCGAAGCCGACGTTGATCTTCTTGTCGATGTCGCCGACGAACCAGGGGCCGTTGATGACCATCGCCGCCTTGCCCTCGTTGAACATCGAGGCGATCAGCGCCTCGCTCGGCTCGGAGGGCATCACGCCCTCCTTCTTGTACCAGTCCATCATCTGGTTGAGCGAGGCGACGACGGCCGGGCTGTTGAGGGTGAGCTTGCCGTCCTTGTCGAACACCGCGCCGCCGAAGGCGTTCATCAGCGCGCTGTGGAAGTAGAAGTTGGTGTACCAGTAGGCGAGGCCGTAGCGCCCGCTGCCCGCGTTGGTGAGCGACTTGGCGAGCTTGATCATCTCGTCGGTCGTCTTGGGCGGCGTCTTGACGAGATCCTTGTTGTAGATGAGCGTCGTCATCTTGTAGTTGAGCGGCAGCCCGTAGACGCCGCCCTTGTAGGTCATGGCGTCGAGCATGCCGGGCAGGAAACGCTCGCGCGTGGGCTTGTCGAGGAAGAAGTCGATCGGCTCGACGGTCTTGCCGGCCTCGATCCAGCCGCCCAGGCGGTCCTGCGCGTAGATGAAGAGGTCGGGGCCCTTGCCGCGCGGCACCGCGGCGCTGATCTTGTCGGCGTAGGCGTCGTAGGGGATCGCCAGCGTCGAGACCTTCATGCCCTTGGCGGCGGGCGTCTTGGCGAAGTTCTCCACCACCTTCTCGAAGGCGGCCTTCTCGGCGGCGCGGTAGGCGTGCCAGACGACGAGCTCCTTGGGCTGCGCGGCGGCGCCGCCGGCGAGCGCGAACGCGGCGGCGAGGGCGAAGGTCTTGAACATCGGTTGCGGCATGGCGGACTCCTCGGAAGGGCGGGGTTTCAGCTCAGGCGTAGTTCGCTGACGGGGTCGAACAGGTGCATCGCGTCGGTGCGCACCTTCAGCGTGATCGGGTCGCCGGGGTTGGGCAGCGAGCGGTGGCTGCGCAGGCGGCCGGCCACCGTCTGGCCCTGCACCTCGAAGTGCACGATGACCTCGTGGCCGAGCGGCTCGAGGATCTCGATGGCGCCGCTCACCGAGGTGTCGCTGGCCCAGTCGATCTCGTTCTCGGCGCCGATGTGCTCGGGGCGGATGCCGAGGATCACCTCGCGCCCCTTGTGCTTGCGCGCGGCCTCGGCGAACGGCGCCGCCACCGGGATGCGCACGCCGTAGAACAGCACGTCGCGGCCGTCGTCGCTGAGCCGGGCCTTGAGCAGGTTCATCTTCGGCGTGCCCATGAAGCCGGCGGTGAACAGGTTCTGCGGCGTGTCGTAGATCTCCATCGGCGTGCCGACCTGCGTGAGGTTGCTCACCTTGGGGTCGCTGCCGCAGGGGCGCAGCACGGCGATGCGGTGGCCCATCGTCATCGCCTCGACCTGGTCGTGCGTGACGTAGACGGTGGTCGTCTTCAGCCGCCGCTGCAGCTTGGACAGTTCGGCGCGCATGTGCACGCGCAGCTCGGCGTCGAGGTTGGACAGCGGCTCGTCGAACAGGAACACGCTCGGGTTGCGCACGATGGCGCGGCCGAGCGCCACGCGCTGGCGCTGGCCGCCGGACAGCGCCTTGGGCTTGCGGTCGAGGTAGGCGTTCAGGCCCAGCGTGTCGGCCGCCATCTGCACGCGCTGCTTGATCTCGGCCTCGGGCATCTTGCGGATCTGCAGGCCGAAGGCGATGTTGTCGTACACCGTCATGTGCGGGTACAGCGCGTAGCTCTGGAAGACCATCGCGATGTCGCGGTCCTTCGGGTGCACGTCGTTGACGACGCGCTCGCCGATCAGCAGCCGGCCGCTCGTCACCGTCTCCAGGCCGGCGATCATGCGCAGACAGGTGCTCTTGCCGCAGCCCGAGGGGCCGACGAAGACCATGAACTCGCCGTCCTTGATGTCGAACGTGAGGTCGCGGATCACGGTCACGTCGGCGGTGTAGCTCTTGCCGATGTGGTCCAGCGTGATGGAGGCCATCTGGGGGTGCGCCTTGTCGTGCCTTGCGGATCAGGGTGACGCCGGCACGACGATGCGCACCGACTTGGGCGGCAGCTCGAGCACCAGGCGGCCTTCCGCCGGCTGCAGGGTGGCGCCGCCGAGCCGCTCGCGCAGCGCGCGCGCCGGCCACCCGGCGGGCAGCGCCACGCTGGCGGTGACGGCCTGCTCCTCGCGGTTGGCGAGCACGATGACCTGGTCGTCGCCGGCGCGGCGCGCGAAGGCGAGCACGCGGTCGGCCGGCTGGGTGAGCATCGTGTAGTCGCCGCGGCGCAGCGCCGGGTGCTCCTTGCGCAGGCGGATGAGCTGCTTGTAGAAGTCGCGCAGCGCCTCGTCGCGCGCCACGCCCTTGCCGGGTAGCACGTCGCGCCCGCCCCAGGGCATGTCGTTGCGGTTGAACGGCCACTCGTGGCCGCCGCGTGCCACCTCCTCGCCGTAGTAGATGACCGGCATGCCCAGCGAGGTCATCTGCAGCGCCGCGCAGATGCGGAAGCGCTCGCGGTCGCCCTGGAGGTTGCCCAGCATCATCGGCTCGTCGTGGCTGGACAGGTAGTGCGCCAGCACGTAGCCGGGCCGCACCTGGTGGCGGCTGCGCAGGTAGGCGGCGTAGGCCACGCTGCGCCCGCGCCCCATCACCCAGGCCTCGCAGCTGCCCTTGAAGCTGAAGTCGAAGCCGCTGTCGACCTCGTCGCGCTCGAAGAAGGGGTCCAGGCTCTGCGCCGTGCCGCCCCACTGCTCGGCGAGCAGGAAGAAGCCGGGGCCGAGCTCGGCGCGCGTGCGCTGGCGGTGCTCGGCCCAGGTGCTGCTCTCGACGTGCTTGTAGGTGTCGATGCGGAAGCCGGCCAGCCCGCTGCGCCTGGCCAGCGCGATGTTGGCGCCGATGACGTGCTCGCGCACCTCGGCGATCTCGGTGCGCAGGTCGGGCAGGCCGCCCACCGCGCAGGTGACGGCGTTGACCTCGCAGTTGCCCTCGCCGAGTCGCAGCCAGGGCTCGCCGCCGGCCGTCTTGCGGCCCTGGTACGACGAGGTGTAGCCGGTGTGGTTGACGACCACGTCGAGCAGCACCTTGATGCCGCGCTTGCCGGCCTCGTCGACCAGCGTCTTCAGGTCGGCCTCGGTGCCGAAGCGCGGCTCGAGCTTCTCGAAGTCGTGGATCCAGTAGCCGTGGAAGGGCTCGTGCGTGAACGAGCCGGCGAGCGGCGCGCCGGCCGGCATGCCGCGCGCCTGCTGCAGCTGCAGCGGGTTGATCCAGATCGCGGTGACGCCCAGGTCCTGCAGCTCGCCGAGCTGCTGCGTCAGGCCCTTGAGGTCGCCGCCGTGCCAGCCGCCGGGGTTGCGCCGGTCGACGCCGCG
>Ga0209172_10008121_pt1 | contig 10422 bp, 8 predicted proteins | sample LarsenN4metaG_FD_184113 | JGI IMG/M metagenome (GOLD analysis project Ga0209172, IMG submission 184113) | Hot spring sediment bacterial and archeal communities from British Columbia, Canada, to study Microbial Dark Matter (Phase II) - Larsen... ...
TGCAACCTGGAGCGGTCGAGGAGCGGCCACTTCTGCCGTCGTTTCTCTACCTGCCCAAACCGGGCGAACAGCCCGCGGGCAGCTTGAAGTTGCCCTGGGACGAGCGTCGGGACTACGCCGTCGGAGAGTTTGCCCGCAACTTCGGAGCGACCGTGCCGACGCGGCTCGTCGCCTCGGCCAAGTCCTGGCTGTGCCACCCCGGCATCGACCGCAAGGCGCCGGTGCTTCCCTGGAAAGCCCCCGACGACGCCCGCAAGGTCTCGCCGCTGGAGGCGACCACGCTCTTCCTCAAGCACCTCTGCGAGGCGTGGAACCATCAGATTGCCAGGGACGTGCTGGGGCATCGGCTCGAGCAGCAGGACGTGGTTCTGACCGTGCCGGCGTCGTTCGATGCGGCCGCGCGGGACTTGACCGTCGAAGCTGCACGTGCTGCGGGTCTGGAACACGTCACCTTGCTGGAAGAGCCGCAGGCGGCGTTCTACTCGTGGATCGAAAGCACCCAGGACCAGTGGCGGAAGCAGGTGGAGGTCGGCGACGTGGTACTGGTCTGCGACGTGGGCGGCGGCACCACGGACCTGACGCTGATCGCCGTCGATGAGCAGGACGGCCAGCTTGCCTTGCAGCGCGTGGCTGTGGGCGATCACATCCTCCTGGGCGGCGACAACATGGACCTCGCCCTGGCGCACCACGCTGCCAGGCAGTTTGCCAGGCAAAACGTGAAGCTCGACGCCGGCCAGATTCTGCAGCTCTGGCACAGCGCCCGCCTCGCCAAGGAGCAGCTCTTCGCCAACCCAAAGCTGGAAAGCCATCCTGTGACGGTGCTGGGCCGGGGCAGCAAGGTCATCGGCGGCACGCTCAAGACCGAGCTGACGCGGGCCGAGATGCAGCAGGTGCTGATCGACGGGTTCTTTCCCGAGTGTCCTCCGGAGGCGGAGCCGGCTCGGCAAAGGTCCGCCGGCTTCCAGGAACTCGGCCTTCCATACGCCGCGGACCCTGCCGTGAGCAAGCACCTGGCCGAGTTCATCCGTCGCCATGCCGAGGTCATTGCCGAACGCACGCCGAGCCGCAAGAAGAGAAAGCTCTCGCAGCCGACGGCTGTTCTGTTCAACGGTGGCGTGTTCAAGGCCAGTCCGCTTCAGGAACGGATGCTCGCGATCCTGAATCAATGGGCCAAAGCCGCCGGCGGCGTCAGCGTTCGAGTGCTTCAAGGAACGAACCTCGATCTCGCGGTCGCCCGTGGCGCTGCGTACTACGGGCTGGTCCGCCGCGGCAAAGGCGTCCGCATCCGTGGCGGTGCTGCGCGGGCCTACTACGTTGGCATCGAGTCCAGCCTGCCCGCTGTCCCTGGAATGCCTCCGCCGCTCAAGGCGCTCTGCGTCGTCCCCTTCGGCATGGAGGAAGGGACGGAAACCGACGTACCAGGACAGGAGTTTGGACTGATCGTCGGCGAGCAAGTCCGCTTCCGTTTCCTGGGCTCCACTCAGCGCCGCGGCGACCCCGTCGGCGCCATTGTCGAAGACTGGGAAGGTCAGATCGAGGAACTGAATCCGCTCGAAATGACGCTTGAACCCGCCGACCCGACGAGCGGCGGGCGCAAGCCCAGTGGGCGGACTCAAGGCTCCACGATTCCCGTTCGCCTCCACAGCAAAGTGACCCCCATCGGCACTCTCGAACTCTGGTGCCACAGCCGAGACGGCAAGCAGAAGTGGAAGCTGGAGTTCAATGTGCGGGAGGGGAGGGGAACAGAATAGTTCAGTTGCACTGTTGCAGCAGAGTCGGCTCTCGCAAGATCGGATCGGCCTGGTTACAATCCTGTGGGGATGGAGGCAAAGCATGACCACGATCAAGACCCGCTTCGATGGCCGCGTCTTTGTGCCGGAACAACAGGTCAATTTGCCGCCAGGGACCGAAATCACTATTTGCCTCCCCGATACGTTCGTCCCCGTAGAAGTGGAGCAGCCACTACTTGAGCTACTGAACTCGCTGCAAGTTCTCCCCCCGAATCCTGACTGGCCGGCGGATGGCGCTGAGCAGCACGACCACTATCTTTATGGCTCCTCCAAAAGCCCATGATCCTTGTTGACACCGGCTTTTTCCTGGCCCTGGCCCAGCCCACCGATGCCCTCCACGCGCGAGCCGTCGCGTGGGCCAAGCTGATCACAGGTCGGCTTGTCTTGACCGAGTATGTCCTGTGGGAAACAGTCAACGGGCTGTCTCGGCGTGCCGACCGTCCTCGTGTCACTGTGCTCCTGAACTCGATTCGTGGTTCCAACGCCTATGAGGTGGTGCCGGCTTCCGCTGAGTTGCTCGAAGCGAGCCTTCAGCTCCATGCGCAGCGCCCCGACAAGGACGGGTCTCTTACGGACTGTGCTTCCTTCATCGTCATGCAGCGCCGCGGCATCACCACGTCGCTTACCCCCGACCATCACTTTGAACAGGCTGGGTTCGAGGCCCTCCTCCGCCGAGATCCCCCCTGATCCCCTCGGCCCGTGTGCCACAGCCGCGACGGCAAGCAGAAGTGGAAGCTGGAGTTCAATGTGCGGGAGCGCGTTGAAGAACATCAGGGCTCCTCTTAATCCAGGTGCGGAAACACGAAGGCCGCTCGCACTGGCGCAGGCATCGGCGAGTCGGGGCCGCGCACCGATCGCCAGATCACCTCGTTGAACAACAGGTCGTCCGCCGCGTCTTCCCTGGACAGGTCGAATTGCTCGGAGAGCTTCGCGCCCCAGGCCATCGCGGAGTTCTTCGCATTCAGGTCCACGTTTGCCGGTAGATGATCGTAGGGCCGAAAGTCCGGCGTCGGCTGAAACGAGTTGTACATCGGCCTGGCCGCCGCGTCGAACTGGCTCATCGGCTTAAGTCCCAGGATGAGCTCCATCGTTCGCAGCATGCTTGCCGTTGAGTACATCGTCGAATCGACGGCCTTGCGCCTGGTGTAAGGGCTGATGACCAGGGCCACGGTGCGATGAGCGTCCACGTGGTCGGGTCCGTTCTGCGCATCGTCCTCGACGACGAAAATCGCCGTCTCCTTCCAGAACTTGCTCTTGCTGATCGCCTCGACGACCATGCCAAGGGCGAGGTCATTATCGGCGACCATGGCGGTCGGCGTGGGCTTGCCGACGCGGGCGCCGCTGGTGTGGTCGTTCGGCAGCCGCATGACGATGAACTGCGGCAGCTTCCCCTCGCCTTCCCACCGCTTCAGTTCGGCGATGAACCGCTCGGCCCGTTTCACATCGGTGTAGTCGAGGTCGTAGCCGCGGAACCAGGGATCGAAGCGTCCTTCCAGGGCCTTGACGCGCGCCGTGCCCGGATCGTTGGGCGTCTTGCCCGTCTCGATCCACTCGCCGTAGCTGTAGTACGACACGCCGGCCTCGGCACAGCGGTCCCAGATGTAGCCGCCGGCCGGTCGAGCGACGGCGTCCTTCTCGCCCTCCGCTGGATACTGGCTCAGCTTCTTCAGCGGGCTGCCGCGATAGTTGAGCGGCCAGACCTTCTCGACGAAATCGGTGCAGTAGGCGCCCATCGACCACTCATGCCCGTCGGCGGAAACCTCGCCTTCGACGTAAAAGTTGTCGAGGAGGACGAACTCCCGCGCCAGCTTGTGATGATTGGGCGTCACGCGCTCGGGGAAAATGCACAGGTCGGGGTCCCCGTTGCCTTCCTTGATGTCGCCGAAGACCTGATCGTAAGTGCGGTTTTCCTTGATGATGTAAATGCAATGCTTGATCGGGCTCGGGTCGCCGACCTTGGCGGGAATCGGGTTGTCCCTGGATCGAGCGCCGACCGGCGCGTTGTCCGAGCGGAGGGGGCTGCAAGAGTAGGCCTGCTGACTGAACTTCGCCATCTGTTCCGGGTTCGGCAGGTCGATGATGCCCAGCGTGCCGCGGTAAAGACTGCCGATGTACTCGCGCAACGTCCGGCCGCCGGCCAGGGGGTTCGGCCCCTGGCGGTTGGCCTTGGGCATCGTTCCCTTGCCGTTGGCCACGTAGATGCGCTTGTCCGCGGGGTTGTAGCGGACGGACGTGGGGTACCAGCCCACGGGAATGAAGCCGAGGGGGTTGGCCCGCAGCGGATCGTTGACGTTGAAAACAGCGAGGTTGTTGGCGTCGGCGTTGGCGACAAAGAGCAACTGGCCATCTGGCGTGAGACTGATGCTATTGGGGGTATTCCCGCTGGGCGCGGCCGGATAGAGCGAGCAGGCGATGGTCTGGAGGGCCCGGCCATTGACGGGGTCGAGCACGCTGACCTTCGTCGAGTTGGCACAGGCAACGAACAACGCCTTGCCATTAGGAGCCAGGAGCATCTCGGTCGGGTGCAGCTCGGTCGGCCAGGTTGCCGTCACCTTGCCGGCCTCCAGGTCGATCACTACCACGCTCGCCTTGCTCCACTGGCTTACGAACAGCCGTTTGCCGTCCGGCGCAAGGACGCAGGCATACGGGTACGAATCCGGCTCCAGCGTGATCGTCCGCCGGTCCTGCGGCCTGTCGATCGGCAGCACGCAGACTGCTCCGCCCCAGGGGCCACAGACGTAAAGCGTTGTGCCATCAGGGGAAACGGTCATTCCTCCAGGAACGAAGGTGCTTTTCTCCTCGGCGACGCGCAACATTCTCCGCTTCCCCAGCAGCCCGTCGTCGAACTCGAACTGGTGAACGATCTCGAACTCTCCGCCGCTGGCGAAGAGACGTCGGCCATCGGGGCTAAAGCACAAGCCGTAGAAGGCCTGGTCGATCGGCACTCGGCAGGCGATCTTCTGTTTCTTCAGGTCCACGATGATGACCTCGTGCTCGCCATAGCCGGCGTGCAAGACGGCCAGGAACTGCCCCTGCGGATGCAGCGCAACATTCACGGGAAAGTCGCCCAGTTCCAGTTGCTTGCCTGCGGGCATCAGGGACCACTGATTGGGCAGCTGGATCGACCCGCCTGGTTGAGGGCCGGGCAGAACACGCTCCGGCTGTGACAGGCCCAGGCTGGCGTGCAGGGCCGTGAAGATCAGCGCAATAAAACCAGCTCGCCACATACCTCGTCTCCCGATGGTGCTGCTGCGGATCAAGTCAATCAAGCGGCACGATCGTACCCTCCAGGTTCAGCCAATGCCAGCATCCGGCCTGAACTTGCGCAACCTTCACTATTCGCGTTGCTCCTCTCGGTCCGGCCCGCAGCGCAAGAAAAGAAATTGCCAACGGCCTCGCTCTTGCGATATATCCATTTGTACCGTAAGCATTTCCGCGCACGGGAGCCCACAAGGGCCAGTGCACCGCGCAACAAAATGCCAGGCGACATCGTCGACCCCCCTGCCAATTCCCGTTCCCTTCCTGTTCCCGCCAGCCCCTTCGCGTTCCGGTTCCCGTTCCCCCATGGTCGACGCCGATGCGCAACATCTTGCATTCCTCGCTCGCCTGTTCTCTCCCCACCGTGAAGCAGGCTTCGTGGTCAGGGGCCATCGCCTGGGGCGGCTCGGTGGTTTCCTGGGCCGTGCGCGCACCCTGACCGCCGTTCGCCAACTTGTAGGGTAGCACAGAATGGGTACAAATGTCAACTAATATCCGGCGCGAATCTTTATGCCTGTTCGCCGGCATGCACCGGCGAGGAGGCCAAGCGCGATTTCGCCGCGGCTCGCAGTCGCTACATTAGCCAGCGGCTCAAGATGGCTTCTCGATGAGGTGAAGCGATGACCGCGGAAGTTCGACTGACCCAGATGGCGAAGCGGGCCGGCTGCGCGGCCAAGCAGCCGCCAGGCTACCTCCTCCCCTTGCTCCAGACGCTGCCCCCCATCACCGACCCGAACGTACTGGTGGGCACGGCCACCGCGGACGACGCGGCCATCTACAAGCTCAACGACGATCTGGCCCTGGTCCTCACGACCGACTTCTTCACGCCGGTGGTGGACAAGCCCTATGATTTCGGGGCCGTCGCCGCCGCCAACGCCATCAGCGATGTCTACGCCATGGGCGGCAAGCCGCTGACAGCGCTGAGCATCGTCGGCTTTCCAGACGCCGCTCTCCCGCCGGAGGTACTCGTGGAGATTCTCCGCGGCGCTGCGGAAAAGGCTGCGGAGGCGGGCATCGCGATCGTCGGCGGGCACACGATCAAGTCGGAGGAGCCGATCTTCGGCCTCGCGGTGGTCGGCACGGTCTCGCCGCGTCAGGTGCTGGCCAATGACCGCGGCCAGGCGGGAGACGTGTTGATCCTGACCAAGCCGCTAGGCGTGGGCATCATCACCACGGCCGCCAAGAACAACCAGGACAGGCTGTCCGCCATCGGCGACGCGATCCAGTTGATGACCACGCTCAATCGCGCCGCCGCGGACGTGTTCACGCGCTGCGGGGCCCATGCCCTGACCGACGTGACGGGCTTCGGCTTGCTCGGCCATCTCCGCAATCTGGCCGCCGCGAGCAAGCAGAGCGCCGTGGTACGCTGGGAAGCAGTGCCTGTGTTGCCCCAGGCCTGGGAGTACGTCAAGGAGGGGATCGCACCTGGCGGCACCCACGCCAACTGGCGTTTTCTGAACGACTGGGTCAGCTACGCACCGGACATCCGCAAGGAGGAACAGCTCGTGCTCTGCGACGCCCAGACCTCGGGCGGGCTGCTTGCCGCGGTCGATGCGAAAAGAACGGATGAAGTCCTGGCGGCGTTACGCGCGGCGGGCACGCCAGCAGCAGCGGCGATTGGCGTGCTGGAGCAGGGGGCCGCGGGGCGGATCAGGGTGATCCGCGCCTGATGGGGTGAAAAGTGAGACTCCGAAGCTCGTCCTGACTAAGATACCGTGAACTTATCCACTCAGAGGCCCTTCGCATGCCTGAGCAGGAACGCTCCCTGGCGATCTTCATTGACTTCGAGAACCTGGCACTGGGCTTCCAGGGCCGCCGCGATCGGTTCGACATCCAGCGCGTGCTCCGCCGCATGGTCGAAAAAGGCAAGATCGTCGCCAAGAAAGCCTACGCCGACTGGAACCGGTACTCGAGCTACACCGAAGCCCTGCACGAAGCGGCGATCGAGCTGATCGAAATTCCGCGCCGCGGCCAGACCGGCAAGAACTCGGCCGACATCCGGTTGTGCGTGGACGCCATGGACCTGGCGTACTCAGGCGATAGCGACTTCTCGCCTCTGGTTTCCAAGCTGAAGGAACTGGGCAAGCACGTCCTTGGACTGGGGATGCAAAACTCGACCTCGGACCTGCTCCGCGACAACTGCGACGAGTTCATCTACTACGAAGACCTGGCCAGCCCAAGCACCGACGTGCCGGTGATCGACGCGCGGCTGCCGGAGGTGAAGCGGAAGGCCTTCGCCTTGCTGCTCGACGCGCTGATGGCCCTGCGGCGAGAGAACAAGGAGGTGCTTTATTCCTCCATGGTCAAGGACACGATGAAGCGCATCAAGCCGTCGTTCAATGAGACGTACCACGGCTATCGGACCTTCAGCGCGCTGCTGGAGGACGCCCAGGCGAATCAGTTGATCGAGCTGGAGATCGAGAAGCGGAGCGGGACGTACGTGGTCACACGGTTCGGCGAGGAGTTGCGCACGGCGCCGGCTGGGCCGCCCTCCGCGGTGGCGGATCGGCGAGGGCCGGAGCGGGGTCGAAGCCGCGGTCGCGGCCGAGCTCGAAGCAGCGACGAGCGTGGCCGCCGCCCCCGCTTGACGCGAACCATCGCCTACCCGGCCGAGCAGCCGGCCCAGGCCGCCGCGCTGCCGACAGAAGGCGTTAATGCGGTTCCCGCCCAGGCGGAGTCCCTGCCGGCGGAGGAGCCTTCTTCGCCCCTGCCGCCTGCTCCCCCTGGCAATGAGCGCCAGGAACCGTGGCGGGAACAGACGATGTTTGGGTCGGGCGTCCTGGATGCTCCAGAAGAGCTGGGACCCCGCGGCTAGCGGGCAGTGCGGGGCATGCGGCGGAGCTCGTCGATCCCCGCCAGGGCGTGGCTGGCTCGCTCGGTCCGGTAGAAGCCGAATATCGACGAGTAGGGCTGGCACTCGGGAGCGTGGAGATATCGCCCGAGCAGGTCCCACTTGCTTTCCACGAGGATCAGGCCAGATTCATCGTGCAGCCGGACTATGCCCGTGTGCAGAATTCGACCCAGTTCATCGCAGTAGACCACCACGTCGCCAGGCTCTGGGTAGCAGACCTCATAGTAGCCGTTTTCGCGGAGTATCGGCTCCACGTCGTCGCCGACGATGTGGCACAGGCCCTCGGCGAACGTCCAGCCGTGGCAGCAGTAGGAGACATCTGGCGGGGCAACGCGGAGCAACGCGCCGGCGTAGGCTTGCTCGAAGTGCCGAGCAGCCGCCTCGATCAGCGGATTCGGTACGGCTGACGTGTAGACCGGAATCGGCGTGCCCTGATCGGTTCGCACAACGTCTCGCACAGGAGCGCGTGGATTCGGACGCGTCTCGCTGGGATCGTCGATCAGGACAAACACCGTTCCCCACGTCAGAAGACCCGCGATCGCAAGGGCCAGTGGCAGGCGATTCTCTCGCCCTTTGGAGAAGTGCAGCCGCCAGGCAGCGAGAGAGACGGGCATACTCAGAGCGCCCAGAACTACCTTCAGCAAGCCGTTTGTTGCAAGTGCATGCGGCAGGAGCAGGACGATGAAGGCCAGCAGGAACCCAGCGGCCAGGGCGAAGCTGAGCCGGCGGGAAAGCGATCCGTACAGCACCCCCGTCAGTCCGACGAGGACGGCCAGGGTCGCCAGAGAGCAGAGGGTCAGCAGTGGTGGCCAGGCGTTGGACATCAAGGATTCTGCTCCGAAAGACTCGCCGCCTCTTCCCTGTTCCAGGACGCGCAGCCGCCAGGATCATTACCAGGAACACTGCCTGGTTGGAAACGTGGCGTCAGCTCAGCGAGTTTTCATCATTGATGAGAATCGATCGGCAGGAGGCGCGGCGCCGAGCGATCAATCGCTGGCTGGCCAGAACGCTTGCTATCCATGAACCTGCCATTAAGCTGAGAAGCTGCTTCATGCACTGGGGAGGCAGATTCATGACGATGCGATCCTGGCTGGTCCTGTTGTTAGTCCTCATGAGCGCCAGCGCCTCGCAGGCTCAGACCCGAGAGCAGAAGGTGCGGGCGGACCGGGAGAAGTTCGAGAAGGAAGGCTTCTGGATCTACAACGACCTGCCGCGGGCAATAGAGCAGGCGCGCCGAGAGAACAAGCCGATCCTGGCGGTGCTGCGCTGCATTCCCTGCGAGGAGTGCGTCAAGCTCGACGACGAGCTGGTGGCCAGCGATCCACACCTGCGGCCGCTGCTTGAGAAGTTTGTGCGCGTCCGCATCGTTTCAACCAACGGGCTGGACCTGGGTTTGTTCCAGTTCGACACGGACCAGTCGTTCGCGGCGTTCCTGCTGCATCCCGACGGAACGATCTACGGCCGATACGGAACGCGCTCCCACCGGACTTCCTGGTCGGACGACGTTTCGATCGCCGGCCTGGCGAAAGCCCTCGAAGGGGCCCTTGAACTGCACGCTCGGCATCCGGAGGTGAAGAGCTCCCTGGCGGCGAAGCGCGGCCCCGCGCCGGCCATCGACAGACCGGAAAAACTCCCAGGGCTGCGCGAGAAGTACAAATCGACTCTCGATTATGCCGGCAACGTCGTGCGGAGCTGCATCCACTGCCATCAGATCGGCGACGCCATCCGCGACCAGTTCCGCCGCAACAAGGAGCCGATTCCCGAGCAAGTGCTCTTCCCGTTTCCGCATCCCAGGACGGTCGGGTTGGTCCTGAGTCCGCGGGAACGTGCCACCGTGGTTTCTGTAAAGGAAGGTTCGCCTGCGGAGGCGGCAGGGCTGCAGGCTGGGGACGAGCTTCTCGAGCTCGCCGGCCAGCCGATGCTTTCCATCGCCGACGTTCAGTGGGTCCTGCACAACGCCCGGCCGGAAGGAGATTCACTCAAGCTTAACGTTCGCCGCGGCGAGAAGCAGGTCGAGCTGCTCCTGACTTTGGTCGCGGGCTGGCGTCGCCAGGATGACCTGAGCTGGCGCGTGTCGTCGTGGGGCCTGCGGCGCATGGGCACGGGCGGACTGGTGCTCAAGCAATTGCCATGGGAAGACCGGCAACGATTGAAACTCGACGGAGAGGCGATGGCTCTGGTGGTCGAGCACGTCGGGGAGTTTGGCGAGCACGCCGCCGGGAAGAACGCGGGCTTCCGGAAGGGGGACGTGATTGTCTCCTTCGACGGCCGGCGCGACCTGCGGCGCGAGACCGAGCTTCTGGCCCACGCAGTTACCCAGCGCCGCCCAGGGGACGTGGTCGAGGTTGCCGTGCTGCGGAACGGAGAACAGCTCACGCTGAAGCTGCCGATGCAGCGTTGAAGTTTTCGACGACGCTTCATTCCAGCGGAGCGTACTTCTGGATGATGGCCCGCGCGGTGCGGAGTCCGTCCACGGCGGCGCTGACGATGCCCCCCGCGTAGCCCGCGCCCTCGCCGATGGGA
>Ga0209172_10008132_pt1 | contig 10415 bp, 10 predicted proteins | sample LarsenN4metaG_FD_184113 | JGI IMG/M metagenome (GOLD analysis project Ga0209172, IMG submission 184113) | Hot spring sediment bacterial and archeal communities from British Columbia, Canada, to study Microbial Dark Matter (Phase II) - Larsen... ...
TGCTCGAGGTGCTTGAACTCGGTCTTGGCCGCCGAGAACAATTCCTCGCACAGCCGCACATGGCCTTCCATCGACCCGCCGACGTCGAGAAACAGCAGCAGCTTGACCGCATTGTGCCGCTCCGGCCGCATATGGATGTCGAGCCAGCCTTGCCGCGCCGTGCCGTCGATGGTGGCGTCGAGGTCGAGCTCGTCGGCGGCGCCCTCGCGGGCAAAGCGCCGCAGCCGCCGCAGAGCCACCTTGATGTTGCGGGTGCCGAGCTCGCGGGTCGAATCGAGATCCCGGAACTCGCGCTTCTCCCAGACCTTGATGGCGCGGCCATGCCGGCCCGGCCCGCCGATGCGCACGCCCTCGGGGTTGTAGCCGCCGTGGCCGAAGGGGGAGGTGCCGCCGGTGCCGATCCACTTCGATCCGCCCTCGTGCCGCCCCTGCTGCTCCTCAAGCCGTTGCCGGAGCGCCTCCATGATCTCGTCCCAGGAGCCGAGCGCCTTGATCCGCTCCATTTCCTCGGGCGTGAGATACTTTTCGGCGACCAGCTTCAGCCATTCCTCGGGGATCGCCTTTGCCGGGTCGTCCATTTCCGCGATCAGCCCCTTGAACACTTCGCCGAAGATGCGGTCGAAGCGGTCGAGCATGGTCTCGTCGTGAACGAAGATGGCGCGGGCGAGGTAATAGAATTGCTCGGGCTCCGCCGCGATCACCTCGGCGTCGAGCGTTTCGAGCAGCAGCAAATGCTCCTTCAGCGAGGCCGGAATGCCGCCCTTGCGCAGCGCCTCGACGAAGGAAATGAACATGCGCTTCCTTTGCCGTTCGTCCCGGGCGAAGTCGAGGGGCGCGCCGCGTGGTTAACCGGCTGGTGACAATTTCCCCCTTACACCCGGCGCAACATCGCGAATTGGGGATTTGGGTATGGCGACGGCGGGCATCGAGGAAGTCACGGAGAATGCGATCCGCGCGGTGGCCCGCGATTGCGGGTCGCTGTCGATCGAATGCAGCGATGTCGCCGGCTATGTCCAGGACGTTGCCGAGAAGATCGGCGAACATCTGAAGGCATTGGACGGGCTGGAGGAGGTCACCACCCGCCTGCTCACCGACCAGGCCCGCGTCTCCGATTCGACCGACGAGGCCCGGCTACTTTCCGAGCAGGCCAAGGCCAAGCTCGATGCCGGCCGCGAGGCGATCGAGCAGACCATCGCCGGTTTCAAGGGCTTGACCGAGCTGGTCGTCCAGCTTGGCGAGCGCATGGCCGGCTTCGCCTCGGCCATGAACCAGGTGCAGATGGTTTCCTCGACCATCGAGACGATCGCCCGCAAGACCAACATGCTGGCGCTCAATGCCACCATCGAGGCGGCGCGCGCCGGCGATGCCGGCCGCAGCTTCGCGGTCGTCGCCGCCGAAGTGAAGAAGCTGGCCCATGACACCCGCTCGGCCACCAGCCAGATCGCCTCAACCATCGGCGAACTGACCCGCGAAGCCGGCGCCGTGACCAGCGAGATCAAGACCGGCGTCGAGCGCAGCCGCGCCGCCCAGCAGGGCTTTTCGCAGATCAGCGACACGGTGAAGGAAGTCAGCGAGATCGTCGGCATGGTCGATCGCCAGACCGAGGGCATCGCCCATTCGACCAGCATGATCCAGACCAGCGTCGACCGGGTGAAGGCCGGCCTCACCGCCTTCGCCGGCGATGCCCGCGACAATGGCGGCCAGCTGATCAAGGCGCAGAAGCGCCTGACCCACCTTGAGATGCTGTCGAACACCATGCTCGACACGCTCGCCAATTCGGGCGCCGAGATTGACGACACGCCCTTCATCAGCCTCGCCCAGGAAGCGATGCGGGCGATCCGCCAGGCCGTCGAGGCCGGCCTCGCCAGCGGCGAGATCGACGAGGCGGCCGTCTTCGACCGCGAATATGTCCAGATCGAAGGCTCCAACCCGCCGCAGTACGACAACGGCTTCGCCGACTTCGCCGACGCCCATGTCCGGCCGATCCTCGACCGGTTCAAGGCGCGGGACAGCCGCATTATCGGTTCGGCGATCACCAATCTCGACGGCTATCTGCCGACGCATCTGTCCGAGCGATGCAACACGCCCGGCCCGGACCCGGTGTGGAACGACGAGCATTGCCGCAACCGCCGCATCTTCATGGACGAGACGACCCGCAACGCCTGCAACAGCGACAAGCCGGCGATGCTCGCCACCTACCGCATGGAGCTTGGCGACAAGTACATCCCGGTGAAGAATGTCTTCGTGCCGCTGTCCTTCAACGGCCGCCGCTGGGGCAATTTCGAGCTGGCCTACCGGGATGACCGGTAAATGTGCTCCTGCGAAAGCAGGAGCCCAGTGCCTGCTTCAAAACAGGCTTTCATAACAATCGAGCCGGTGCGGATTTCCGCCCTCGGCCAGCTAGAGCTTTAGAAAACTGGGCTCCTGCTTTCGCAGGAGCACTAGGTTCCCCGCCGCGCCATGAAGGCGAGGCGCTCGAACAGCATGACGTCCTGCTCGTTCTTCAGCAGCGCGCCGTGCAGCGGCGGGATGGCCTTGGTCGGGTCGCGGTTCTGCAGCACGTCCAGGGGCAAATCCTCGTGCAGCAACAGCTTCAGCCAGTCCAGGAGCTCGCTGGTCGACGGCTTCTTCTTCAGCCCCGGCACGTCGCGGACGTCGTAGAAGATGTCGAGTGCCCGGCTGACCAGGATCCTCTGGATGCCGGGGAAGTGGACGTCGACGATCCGCTCCATCGTCGAGCGGTCGGGGAAGGCGATGTAGTGGAAGAAACAGCGACGCAGGAAAGCGTCGGGCAGCTCCTTCTCGTTGTTCGAGGTGATGACGACGACGGGGCGATCCACGGCCTTCACCGTCTCGCCGGTCTCGTAGACATGGAACTCCATCCGATCGAGCTCCTGGAGGAGGTCGTTGGGGAATTCGATGTCGGCCTTGTCGATCTCGTCGATCAGCAGCACCGGCAGCTGGGGCGAGGTGAAGGCGTCCCACAATTTGCCGCGCTTGATGTAGTTCGAGATGTCGTGGACCCGCGCGTCGCCGAGCTGGCCGTCGCGCAGGCGGGCGACCGCGTCATATTCGTAGAGGCCCTGGACGGCCCGCGTGGTCGACTTGATGTGCCATTCGATCAGCGGCGCGCCGATGGCGGCGGCGATTTCCTGTGCCAGCACGGTCTTGCCGGTGCCGGGCTCGCCCTTGACGAGGAGCGGGCGGCGCAGCTTGACGGCGGCGTTGACCGCGACCTTCAGGTCATCGGTGGCGACGTAGGTCGGTGTTCCTTCGAAACGCATTCCGCCCGACTAAAGGGTGGTTACAATTTAGTCGAGGCGGGATTCGGCCCGGGCTTCGAGCAGGTCGAACAGGCCGCGGTGCTGGAGCAGCAGCTGCTCGGCGCCGAAGGCCAGCGCGCGCGCGGCGCCCGGCGTGCCGGTGCCGGCCTGGACGGCCTGGGCGACCGATTCCTCGTCGGGCAGGGTGCAGCCGGGAACGTCGAGGCCGGCACGGTGGGCGGCGCGGTCGAGCAGCCGGCGCACCGAGCGCCAGTCCTCGACCAAGGCGGTGACGGCGCCGAGCGCGCAGCCGTTGCGCTCCGATGCGGCCAGCGTGTCGAGCGCATGGCGCTGGGCAAGCAGGACCGCCTCGGTCTGCGCGGCGCCGGCGGTCGACGGTTGCGGGCCGACGGCGGAGGTCAGGCGGACGAGGTAGAGGCGCTCGCGCTCGAAGGCTTCGGCGGCGTCGGTCAACCAGTCGCGGGCCGGCCCGGCCGGGCAGGCCTTGAGGGCGACGTCGATGAAGCCGGGATGGCGGCCGTAGAGATTGCACAGCAGATGCACGGCGTCGGCAAGGTCGCGGGCGGCGTTCGGCCCGGACGAGGCGAGCAAGGCGATCAGCTGCGGATGGCGCGCCGATCCCGCGTCGGCGACACGCGCGAACTGCGCCTCGACGACGCCAGCCTGGGTGCGCTCGGCTGCGGCCTTGGTCGCCATATCCCCGTCTCTCCTTGCCATCATGCCAAGAACACTAGTCGGCCCATGTAACCCAAGGGCGTAAAGACAGGGTTTCCGCCGCCTTCATCATTTGGTGAGCGAGGTTAAATTGTGGCCCGAAACGGGACGTTTCCGCAGGTAGGAGGGTGGGGCCAGCAATGACGCCTGCTGGCCCCGGGGGTGGCTGGTGGGATTCAGGCGGCGATCAGCTCGCGTTCCTCGGCCATCTCGCTCGCGGCGGCCTGCGCTGCCGGCGCCGCCTTGGGCAGTTCGGCATGGCGGTCGGGGAAGGCGAAGCGGGTGGCGGCGACGAGGACGCCAAGGCCAAGGTAGACGGCCAGCACCAGGCCCGGGTTCCAATAGACCGGCGCGCAGAAGGCGATGCGCAGCCAGTTGGGGTTGAAGCCGAAATCCTGGCCGATCGCTTCGCAGACGCCAAGGATGGTGTCGTTGCGCATCACGAGGTTGGTGGTCGGTGCCGGCGCGGTCTGCATTTCTGTCTCGTCCCTTTGGTCCTGGTCGCGGATCGTCGGATCCGCCTCTCCCTGACAGAAGCAAGGGCCGTGCCAAAATATGAAAAGCGTATGGTTTCAATGCATTGACGGTTTAGCGGGGCCGCCGCGGGTTGGCAGGATGCGCCAACCTGGCCGCCCGATTGGGAAAATGCGCCAACCGGTGGCTCATCCTCAGCGGGCCAGGCCGGCCTTCCAGTCCTCCAGCGCCATCTGCTCTTCGGGGGCGAGGCCGTGGACCAGCACGAACCGGCCCTTGGCCCGCAGCAGGGCCAGCTCCCGGTCGTCGAGCGGGGAATCGAAGGCGATGCCGCAGGAGTCGCCGTCGATCCACTTGACCGACCCGAAGACCTCCGTGTCGGGCAGCTTCAGCCAGACCTGCTGGCCGCGCCGCATCGGTTCGGGCAGCGTCATCCGGGCGCCGGTCCGCGACACGTCGACCAGGGTCACCGCGCGCGAGCAGCCGAGGGCGAGCAGGGCCGCGTTGAGGAGAACGGGCTCGCGCTGCGCCCGGCGGCGTCCGCCCGGGCCATCCAGCCTTTTGCCAAATCCAGTCATTGGTCCTTCCGGGACTCGCCAGTCCAAGCAAATCCACGCGGCACTAAGGCCCCTTTTGCGACGGCAGGCGTTAAGGCGCGTTTGCCGGCCTTGGTTAACGCGGGCGGCGAGCTCCGGCGGCGGCGGCGCGCTTAAATTCACTAAATGCGTGGACCCAGCGACCATCTTTGTGAAGTTAAGCGGCCCGGCGCGGCTGGCCGTCGCCGCAACAGTGGAATGGAAAAACCGGTCCCCGCGCATCGCCGATGTTAGGCCACAAAAGGGGTGCTGTAGGACAGCCTTTTCGCGCGGCGGCGCGGAGTGCGGGCCCGGCGCGAAACGATGCCGTCCCACCGCATCCGGCTTCATGCTATGGCCGAAACGAATCCATGGATCGCCCCGATTGAAAGGCCAGCAATGCCGAAGAGAAAGTCACTGACCGCCGCGGAGCAGGCCGAGCGCTTCCGCGCCGAGGAGGAGAAGCGGGTCAAGGCCGGCATGCTGAGCAAGGACGACCAGGACGCCGCCATCGACGAGATGATCAAGAAGAACATCCGCGAGCAGGGGGCGTAGCACCGAGCGCAGCGACGCCGACGCGCTTGCCTCGGTTGGCTTGGATGGGCAAGCCACCCAAACGCGCCACGCGGGCTTGGCCAGGAGACATCGAGCCGCAGTGACGGCGCGCAACCCTAGCGCAGCCACTCCTGCGCGCGCTGGGCATCGCGGGAGCTGAAATATTGCATCCGCGCGGCGAACAGGGGCAGGCCGGCGACGGTCAGCCACAAGTGCCACATGGCGTCGCCGACGACGGCGATGCGGGCGAAGCTGTCGCGGTGCTTGAGGTCCCACAGCAGGTCGCGGACGAACCCGCCCAGGGTCCAGCCCTCAAAGCCGCGCAGGTCGAGCAGCAGCGGCACGGGCGGCGGCCGGCGGCGCAGCGCCTGCGCGAACTCGCGCTCGAACAGGCGGTAGTCCTGGGTGTCGAGCCGCCCGCTGGCGCGGATGCGGAGGTATGGGGCGCGGGTGGGTTCAAGGCACAGCATGCGGGGATAACGCGCGGAGCGGGATTTTGTGCTCCTTGTGCTCCTGCGGAAGCAGGAGCCAAGTTTCTCTGGTCATTGACCTTCTGCGCTTTCTGGCAAAGGCTTGTGCGGCTCGGGTAAGTTGGGGCGGGTATGATTGTTTTCCTTGGACTGATGCTGGCGGCGGTGGACGGCATGTCTGGCATCCCCGCAACGCCGCCCGCGGTGCAGGCGCCCTTGCCGCATCCTCCCGTCCAGGCCGATCCCAAACCGGCGCCCAGATCGACGACACCGCCCAAGTTTCTCAACAAATATGAGGTCTTCAATCTCGACAACTACCCCTACTGGGCGAAAAGCCAGGACGAAGAGGGGACGGTGAGCATCTCCGTCGAAGTCAGCCCGGCTGGCACAGTCACATCCTGCCGCGTCACCCGCTCGTCCGGATCGGCCAACCTCGACCTGGGTACCTGCGACCTCATTACCGAGCGAGCGCGGTTCGCCCCCGCGCGCGACGCGAAGGGCCGGGCGATTGCCGCGTCACACGTAACATCCGTGACCTGGAAGCTGGAGCAGCGCGAACTGTGGAAAGTCGAGGATTCTGAGGCGCGCATCATCTATTCGGTCGGGCCGAACATGGTTGTCAGCAATTGCCGCGTCGAGCTGGAGCCGGCGAACCCCGACTTCGACCCGCGAACCTGCAGCCAGTTGCGGCCGATCGCCCAGATGATGGTCATGACCTCGCCGGAACAATTCGATTGGGATGATTGGGAAGTCGTTCTCGAAACCGCGGCCTTCGCCGGTGCCGGCGACACACCAATGGCCGTCGGCAAGCGCAAGGGGGATGTGCTGTTCGACCGCGACATCACGCGGATGACCATCAATCCTGCGGGGCGGATCAGCCGATGCGAGACGATCGAGCATGGCAAGAATCCGTTCGTCGACAAGGCCGCCTGGTGCGCGAAGTCGATGGAGGTCAGCTATTTCGTGCCGGCGAGCGACCAGGCCGAGCGCCTGCTGACCTCGGTGATGGCGATCTACTTGCGGAAGAAGTGGTGAGCGGCGGGAGCGTCGGCGCGCCCTAATTAGGGATAGCGATTAGAGCTAGGTATTGCGCGTAAGTTGGAAGGGGGCTGTGATGAGCATGATTTTTCTGTTGGCAGCGGAGATGTTGCAGGCGGCGGTGGAGCAACCGCCGCGGATCGTCGTCAACGGCTATGGCGAGGTGCAAACTCCGCCCAACATTGCCCGTTTCAGTTATGAGGTTCGCGGCGAGGGCAGGACCAGCGATGACGCATTGAAGGCCCTCGTCGCCACCGCCGCCCGCGTCGAAAACGGCCTTCTTGCCCTAGATCCCGCGATCCAGCCCAAATCCGGCAATTTGAGTGTGGTCGGTGTCAGGGGCAGCGACTGCAAGATTGAGCGCTACGACGACACGCCGCGGCTCTCGACCGGGTCCTGTGCAGTTGTTGGTTATCTCGCGAAGCAGACCTATTCCGCCCGAACTGAGAAGGTAGCCGATGTCGGGACGATGGTCGGTTTCGCCGGGCGGAATGGGGCGAGCGAACCCGAAATGACCGGCTTTGAGTTAGCCGACACGAGGCCGGCAAAGGACAAGGCCATCGCGGCTGCGCTGGCCGACGCTCGCGCCAAGGCCGAGGCGCTTGCCCGCGGAAGCGGCGTCGCACTGGGTCCGATGATCACGGCTTCTTTGGATGGTGCTCGTGATGAAGAGGACGAGGCAATTGTAGTGACTGGCTCGCGGCTGGTCCGCCCGGAGTTGGATGCACCGAAGCCGGTGACCGTTTCGGTCGCGCCTCGCCCGATCGAGACCAACGCTAGGGTGACGGTGACCTATGCCGTGCAGCGGTAAGGTTCGGGAATTAGTGCACTGTCACCGTAATCTAGCAGGAAATTAGTGCACTGTCACCGTAATCCCACCGTAATCCCATCAAAATTTAGCGAAAATGTTGAGCGCGTTCTGTAGCGTTATTGCGCTGTGTTGTAAAGTTTTTCGCGCAAGGTCTTCTCCGTACGCACTGCCTTCTTCAAAGTACTTCATCAGATCGTTCTCATAGAGATATTCGAACCAAGCCGACGCTTGCAGACATCGATCGTTGTCTCCCTCGTGACGCGAAACCAAGCGTCTGGTCACCGCGATCTCGCGCGCCAAGACCCTTCCCGCTGTCTTGATCTCTTTTTCGTCGCCCTTCTCTAATTCTTCGATGGCTCCATTTGCGTAATTGATGCATCTCGCAATGGCGGTGCGCAAATTCTGTTCTACCTTGTGGGTCGCTCGCTGCTCTTGCCAGGAAATCGTATAAATTGCGCCGCTGATCGCCACAACGGCGCCAAGAAACGAGCCAAGAATCGATGCGGCTTCCGGCGCCGCAAACTTCAAGCCTGCAGCCACCAGAATTCCGAGCACGAAGGCTAAGACACCGATAGCTGCGATGCCGGCCGTTCGAGCGGTGATCCGCATGCTACTGATCCAGGAAACTCCGCATCTTCCGACTCCGGCTTGGATGCTTCAGCTTACGCAAAGCCTTCGCCTCAATCTGCCGGATACGCTCGCGAGTCACGCTGAACTGCTGCCCGACCTCTTCGAGCGTGTGATCGGTGTTCATGCCGATGCCGAAGCGCATGCGCAGGACGCGTTCCTCGCGCGGGGTCAGTGACGCCAGCACGCGGGTGACGGTTTCCTTGAGATTGGCCTGGATCGCGGCGTCGACCGGGATGACGGCGTTCTTGTCCTCGATGAAGTCGCCCAGGTGGCTGTCCTCCTCGTCGCCGATCGGCGTTTCCAGGCTGATCGGTTCCTTGGCGATCTTCATCACCTTGCGGACCTTTTCGAGCGGCATGGACAGGCGCTCGGCCAGCTCCTCCGGTGTCGGCTCTCGGCCGGTCTCGTGGAGGAACTGGCGGGAGGTGCGCACCAGCTTGTTGATCGTCTCGATCATGTGCACCGGGATGCGGATGGTCCGCGCCTGGTCGGCGATCGAGCGGGTGATCGCCTGGCGAATCCACCAGGTGGCGTAGGTCGAGAACTTGTATCCGCGGCGGTACTCGAACTTGTCGACCGCCTTCATCAGGCCGATGTTGCCTTCCTGGATGAGGTCGAGGAACTGCAGCCCGCGATTGGTGTATTTCTTGGCGATGGAGATGACGAGGCGCAGGTTCGCCTCGACCATTTCCTTCTTGGCGATGCGGGCCTCGCGCTCGCCTTTTTGCACCTGGTTGACGATGCGGCGGAACTCGCCGAGCGCCATGCCGGTGGACTGGGCGATCTCGGCGATCTCGCCGCGGATGCGCTCGACCGTGTCGGCCTCGGCCGAAGCGAAGGCGGCCCATTTCTTGTCGGTGCCGGCGGCGCGCTTCAGCCACTGGTCGTCCAGCTCATTGCCCATGTAGCTGTCGAGGAAGGCGCGGCGCGGCACGCGGTGGCGCTCGGCCAGGCGCAGCATCTGGCCGCCGAGCGCGGTCAAGCGGCGGTTGTAGGCGTAGAGCTGGTCGACGAGATATTCGATCTTGGAGGCGTGGAACTGGACGCTTTCGACCAGGCCGGTCAGCTCTTCCGACAGCTTCTGGTACTTCTTCTCGTCCTTGGGGTCGAAGGCGGCGCCGCTGCCCAGCGCGCCGAGGCGGGCCTGCTGCAGCTTGGCGAACTTCTTGTAGGCCGAGGTGATCTGGGCGAACTTTTCCAGCGCCAGCGGCTTTAGCTGCTCTTCCATCTGGGCGAGGGAGAGGGTGTTGTCCTCGTCCTCTTCCTCGACGGGGCGCGGCGTGCGCCGCTCGGTCATCTCGTCTTCCTCGTCGGCGGCAGCCTCCTCGACGATGTCCTCTTCTTCCTTGATGGTCGGGCCGGCGACCTTCTCGCTGATCTCGCCTTCGCCTTCCTCGCCCTCCTCGCTGGCGACGATCTGCTCGACCGTCGGGCCCTTGCTGAGCATCGCCTCGAGGTCGAGGATCTCGCGCAGCTGCATCGTGCCTTCGTTGAGATTGTGCGACCATTCGATGATGGCGTTGAAGGTGATCGGGCTTTCGCACAGGCCCCAGATCATCGTGTCGCGGCCGGCCTCGATGCGCTTGGCGATGGCGATCTCGCCCTCGCGGCTGAGCAGCTCGACGGCGCCCATCTCGCGCAGATACATGCGCACCGGGTCGTCGGTGCGGTCGACGGCTTCCTTCTTGACCGCCGCGGCGGGGCGGGGGCCACCGTCGTCGAGGGGATCGACCTCCTCTTCGGGCTCGGCCTCCTTTTCCTCCTCGTCGTCGCTCTCCTCGGCGTTCTCGACGATGTTGACGCCCATCTCGCTGATCGCCGACATGATGTCCTCGATCTGCTCGGAGCTCATCTGGTCCTGGGG
>Ga0209172_10008133_pt1 | contig 10414 bp, 8 predicted proteins | sample LarsenN4metaG_FD_184113 | JGI IMG/M metagenome (GOLD analysis project Ga0209172, IMG submission 184113) | Hot spring sediment bacterial and archeal communities from British Columbia, Canada, to study Microbial Dark Matter (Phase II) - Larsen... ...
GCTGACGAACTCGTCGCCGTTCAAATTCGCGGCGATCGAGGGATGGAGACCATCACTCGTGATGAGCTCCGCGAGCCCCGGGCATCGCGCGGCGAGTGTGCCGAGAAGCTGACCCAGCGTCGACGCCTCGACCTCCAGCTCTGGGACGCCGGCGCGCTCTCGGGGAATGCCAAGAAACTCAACGTACATGATGAAACCGGCAAGCCTGCCGCGCCGCAGCCGAGGCGAAGGCGGGTAACCTGATGATAACATGGGCGTTTAACCCTTCTTTTGACGCCTGAATGAGCGATCGAGCCCCAACGTCCCCTGTGCCCGCCGGCCGATTCCCATCCAAAGTCAAACGCGCCCGTGTGCGCGCGACGCCGAAGGGTCGCGCCGTCGATCCACAGGCGCGGGACGAGATTCGCGCGCTGCTGGGGAACGCACCCCGCCGTCGAGATCTCCTGATCGAGCACCTGCACAAGATTCAAGATCGCTACGGGTGCCTTGCAGCCCGCCACCTGGTCGCGCTCGCCGCTGAGATGAAGATGGCGATGGCGGAGGTCTACGAGGTCGCCACCTTCTATCACCACTTCGACGTCGTGAAAGAGGGGGACACCCCACCTCCCCCGATCACGGTGCGCGTCTGCGACTCGATCGCCTGCGAGCTGGCCGGTTCACGCGATCTGCTCGAGAAGCTTCCGGCCCTGCTGGGATCGGACGTCCGCGTTCTGCACGCGCCGTGCGTCGGCCGATGCGACCGCGCGCCGGTCGCTGTGGTTGGGCAGAACCCGGTACCGCATGCCACGACCGGGAAGGTGCTATCTGTGGTCGAGGCGCGTGCGCTCGAGCACTCGACGTCCGATGCCGACATCACGCCAGGCCACATCGACTTCGCGGCGTACAAAGCAGCGGGGGGGTACGCGCTTGCCAGCTCGTGCGTGAACGGTGAACGAACCTCGGGCGAGGTGATCGCGTTGATGGAGAACTCAGGCCTGCGCGGCCTGGGTGGCGCAGGGTTCCCCGCGGGACGCAAATGGAAGCTGGTCGCGGCTGAACCGGCACCGCGGCTGTTGGCTGTCAACATCGACGAAGGCGAGCCTGGCACCTTCAAGGACCGCTACTACCTCGAGCGGGATCCGCACCGGTTTCTCGAAGGCGCGATTATCGCCGCCTGGGCTGTCGGTATCGACGCGGTCTACATTTACTTGCGCGACGAGTATCACGGGTGCCGCGCGATCCTCGAAAGCGAGCTCGCTGCACTGCAGGCGAACCCGCCCTGCAAACTCCCGGAATTTCATCTCCGGCGCGGCGCCGGCGCCTACATCTGCGGCGAAGAGTCCGCGATGATCGAATCGATCGAGGGCAAGCGCGGCGAGCCGCGCCTGCGTCCTCCCTACGTCGCTCAGGTCGGGCTATTCGGCCGGCCGACGCTCGAGCACAACATGGAGACGCTGCACTGGGTCCGCGAGATCATCGAGAAGGGGCCGGGCTGGTTTGCTGGACACGGCCGGAACGGCCGCAAAGGGCTGCGCTCGTTCTCGGTGAGCGGACGCGTCAAGAAACCGGGAGTGCACCTCGCGCCGGCAGGCATCACGCTGCGGGAGCTCATCGACGAGTACTGCGGCGGCATGCTGGATGGCCACACGCTTTACGGCTACCTGCCCGGCGGCGCCTCCGGCGGCATCCTTCCGGCCTCGATGGCCGACGTCCCGCTCGACTTCGACACGCTCAATCAGTACGGCTGTTTCATCGGCTCCGCGGCCGTCGTGGTGTTGTCCGACATGGACACGGCGACGGCGGCAGCGCGCAACGTGATGAAGTTCTTCGCCGACGAGTCGTGCGGGCAGTGCACGCCGTGCCGCGTCGGGACCGAGAAGGCGCTTCACCTCATGACGGCGGGACGGTGGGACAAGCCGCTGCTGCAGGAGCTGTCGCAGGCAATGATGGATGCGTCGATTTGCGGTCTCGGCCAGGCGGCGCCGAATCCGATGCTGTCGGTGATGAAGTATTTTCCCCACGAGGTCGAGTAAGGAACCGAGGGACAGCCACGAGATGCATCAGGCCAACACTGCAATGACGGCACCGCTCGTGACGTTCTCGCTGAACGGACACACGATCGTTGCGCCTGCCGACCAGACCATCCTGCAGGTTGCCGCCGCGCACGGCGTCGAGATCCCGCGCCTCTGCTACATGGAAGGCATGCGCGCGGACGGCAACTGCCGCACGTGCATGGTGGAGATCAAAGGTGAGCGCGTGCTGGCGCCGTCGTGCTGCCGCTATCCCAAGGACGGCATGGAGGTCACGACCAACAGCCCGCGCGCCGTCATCAGCCAGAAGATGTCGATCGAGTTGCTGCTGTCGGATGTCCCCGAGACGTCCTACACGCTGAGCTCGGAGCTCGATCTGTGGGCGAAGAAGATGGGTGTGGGCAAGCCACGGTTTGCCGCACGCCCGCAGCCGGTCGAGGACCTGTCGCACCCGGCGATGGCCGTGCACCTGGATGCGTGCATCCAGTGCAAGCGCTGCGTTCGCGCCTGCCGCGAAGAACAGGTCAACGACGTGATCGGCTACGCGTTTCGCGGCGGTCACTCGAAGATCGTCTTCGATCTCGACGACCCGATGGGCGCGTCCACCTGCGTCGCGTGCGGCGAGTGCGTCCAGGCCTGCCCGACCGGCGCCCTGATGCCGGCGCGCGACGTCGCGATGGTCGTGCCGGACAAGACGGTCGAATCGGTCTGTCCCTACTGCGGTGTCGGCTGCCAGTTGACCTACCACGTCAAGGACAACCGGATTCTCTTCGTGCAAGGCAAGGACGGCCCGGCCAACTCGAGCCGCTTGTGCGTGAAGGGCCGCTACGGTTTCGACTACGTGCAGCACAGACACCGGCTGACGAAGCCGCTCATCCGCAAGCCTGGCGTACCGAAGCACAAGGACTTCACCGTCGATCCCGAGAAGTGGCACGAGGTGTTCCGCGAGGCCACGTGGGAAGAAGCGCTCGACTTCGCGGCGAAGGGCCTCCGCGACATCCGCGACCGGTACGGGAACCGTGCGCTCGCCGGGTTCGGGTCGGCCAAGGGCACCAACGAAGAGGCGTATCTCTTTCAGAAACTGGTGCGCACCGGTTTCGGGTCGAACAACGTCGATCACTGCACGCGGCTCTGCCATGCCTCGAGCGTGGCGGCGCTGATGGAAGGCATCAACTCGGGCGCCGTATCGAACCAGGTTCGCGATGTCGCGAAAGCCGAGGTGATCTTCCTCATCGGTGCGAACCCGACCGTGAATCACCCGGTGGCCGCGACCTGGATCAAGAATGCGGCGAAGGCGGGCGCGACGCTGATCGTCGCGGACCCGCGGCGCAGCGACCTGGCGCGCCACGCCACCTATTACCTGCAGTTCAATCCCGACACCGACGTCGCTCTGCTCAACGCGCTGCTCCACGTCATCGTCGAAGAAGGGCTCGTCGATGAGGCGTTCGTTCGCGACCGCACGTCCGGCTACGACGCGCTCGCTGAAAACGTCAAGAAGTTCTCACCCGAGGCGATGGCGCCGATCTGCGGCATCGACGCGCAGACGCTGCGCGAGGTCGCCCGTCTCTACGCGACCTCGAAGGGATCGATGATCCTGTGGGGCATGGGAATCTCGCAGCACGTGCACGGGACCGACAACGCGCGCTGCCTGATCGCGCTCGCGCTGTCAACCGGGCAGATTGGCAAGCCGGGCTCAGGGCTCCACCCCCTGCGCGGACAGAACAACGTCCAGGGCGCATCCGACTCCGGCCTCATCCCGATGTTCTATCCCGATTACCAGCGGGTGAACACGCCGGACGCGAAGGCGCGATTCGAGAAGCTGTGGAAGACCGAGCTCGATCCGCAGCCGGGGCTGACGGTGGTCGAGATCATGAACGCGGCAAAGAACCGCGAGATCCGCGGCTTGTACATCATGGGTGAGAACCCGGCGATGTCCGATCCCGACGTCGATCACGCGCGTGAAGCGCTGGCGGCGCTCGATCACCTCGTCGTGCAGGACATCTTCCTGACCGAGACGGCCTACCTCGCCGGCGTCGTGCTGCCCGCCACTGCCTGGCCGGAGAAGATCGGCACCGTCACGAACACCGATCGCATGGTGCAGCTCGGACGCAAGGCGATCGAGCCGCCGGGCGATGCGCGAGAGGATTTCTGGCTGCTCGTCCAGCTCGCGCGCCGCATCGGGCTCGACTGGAAGTACGAGCATCCGCGCGATGTCTTCAACGAGATGCGGTCGTGCATGGACTCGATCGCCGGCATCACGTGGGAACGCCTCGAGCGCGAGTCGTCGGTGACGTATCCATGCGTGAACGAAGGCGACCCTGGTGATCCGGTCGTCTTCATCGATCGATTCCCGACCGCGAGCGGCCGCGGCAAGTTCGTTCCCGCAGATCTGATCTCCGCAGCCGAGCGGCCCGACGCCCAGTACCCCATGGTGCTCATCACCGGCCGTCAGCTCGAGCACTGGCATACCGGGTCGATGACACGGCGCGCCGCTGCCCTCGACTATATCGAGCCCGAGCCGGTCGCCTCGGTCCATCCCCTCGATCTCGAACAGCTCGGTGCGGCACCGGGCGACGTGGTGACAATCGCGTCACGCCGCGGCAGCATCTCGCTCTACGCCAGAGCAGACGACGGCACGCCGCGAGGCGCGGTCTTCGTCCCGTTCTGCTTCTACGAAGCGGCTGCCAACCTGCTGACCAACCCGGTGCTCGATCCGTTCGGCAAGATTCCGGAGTTCAAGTACTGCGCTGTGAAGGTCACCGCAGGCGGCGAGGTCCCCGCGCGTATGAGCTTCGGCGGCGGGAGCATCCTGGCTGACGAAATAGCCGGCGCTCAGTAATTCTGCATTCTGAGTTTGCATTCTGCATTCTGAATTCCGCCAGGTGACAGACATCAGGACCCGGCATCAGCACGACGTCAGGATGCAAGGCTTCGCGCGGCGCCACACCGTGGGGGCGGCGCTGGCGTGGCTCGATTCCCGCCTGCGCCCGCTGGATGCGGAGGACGTGCCGCTCCGCGCTGCGGCCGGTCGCGTGCTCGCCAGCCCGGTCGTCAGCGCCGTGGACATCCCCGGGTTCGATCGCGCGACGATGGATGGCTACGCTGTCGTGGCCGACTGCACTGAAGGCGCAACCGCGTACAACCGAATCCCGTTCACCGTGATCGGCGACTCGCTGCCCGGGGCACCATTCGATCGCACGGTGAACCGGGGTGAAGCCGTTCGGATCATGACGGGCGCTCCTATGCCAGCAGGGGGCGACGCGGTTCTGCCGGCCGAGTGGGTTGAGTGCGATCCGGTCGATCCACACGTGCTCGCCGCCGTGTCGCCGGTATCACCGGGCAAGCATGTCGGCCGCCGGGGCGAGGACATCGTGGCCGGCGCCCCTGTTCTCGAACCGGGCCGGGTCCTGCGCCCACAGGATCTGGGCGTGATGAGCTCGATCGGGCTGGCGCACGCCGCGGTCGTGAGGCGGCCGCGTGTTCGCCTCATCATCACCGGCAACGAGCTGCTGCCGGCCGGATCGACACCGCGCGGCGTTCAGATCACCGACGCCAACGGACCCATGCTCTCGGCCCTCGCCGAGAGAGACGGCGCGAGCGTGGACTTCCCCGGCCTCGTTCGCGACGATGCCGAAGCAATCCTCGCGCAACTGCATGCCGATGCCGACATCGTGATCGTGTCCGGCGGCTCGAGCGTTGGCATCGAGGATCTCGCGCCGACGCTGGTCGCCAAGCACGGCGACCTGGCCGTGCACGGCATCGCCATGCGCCCGAGCAGCCCCACGGGAATGGGCACCATCGGATCCCGACTCGTCTTCCTGCTGCCGGGCAACCCGGTGTCGGCGCTCTGTGCCTACGATTTCTTCGCGGGCCGTGCCATTCGCGCGCTCGGCGGTCGATCGAAAGAATGGCCATACCGGTCGGCGCGCGGCACACTGACTCGGAAGATCAGCTCGCCCATCGGTCGGCTGGACTACGCCCGCGTGCGAATCGACGGCGGTCGTGTGGAGCCGCTCGCGGTCACCGGGGCGTCGGTGTTGTCGTCAACGACGAGAGCCGACGGCTTCGTGGTTGTCGGCGACGACAGCGAGGGGTTCCCTGCCGGCGCCGAGGTGGACGTCTGGCTCTATGGGCCGCATGCGTGAGCAGGAACAGTTCCTGAACGTCCTCGATCGCGACGAAGCGGAGCGCCGCTTCCGATCCGCGATCGACGCCGCCCCGCGCGGCATCGAGCAGCTCGCCCTCGACTCGGCTCTCGGTCGCGTACTGGCTGCCGACGTGCGGTCGCCCGTGGACGTACCGTCGTTCGATCGCTCGAACGTCGACGGCTACGCCGTCGTCGCCGAGGACACCTTCGGCGCTTCGGAAGAAGCGCCACGAACCGTCCGGCTGGGCGATGAAGTCATTCACACCGGGGTCGTCCCTGCGACGGTTGTTCGACGCGGCCACGCCGTTGCGATCGCGACCGGCGGCATGGTGCCGCGCGGCGCCGACGCGGTCGTGATGCTGGAACACGCCGACGTGATCCAGCGCGACGGGGATCATGAGCTGCGCATCGGCCGGGCAGTCACGGCGGGCAGCGGCGTGTCGTTCGCCGGCACCGACATCACCGCAGGCGAAGCCGTGCTCCGGGCGGGCCAGATCCTGACCAGCCGTGACACCGGCGTGCTCGCGGCCATCGGCGTTGCCACCGTCGACGTGTGGCGCAAGCCGGTTGTCGCGATACTGTCAACCGGCGACGAGATCATCGCACCGGGGCAGCCGATGGCACCGGCGAAGGTCTACGACTCGAACGCGCAAGTTCTTGCCGACGCAGTCCGCGAGCTCGGCGGCGATCCGCTGCGCCTCGGGATCACTGCCGACGACGAGCAGGCGCTGCGCGCGAAGGTGCGACAGGCGCTCGACGCGGCCGACATCGTTCTTCTGTCTGGAGGCACCAGCAAAGGGGCGGGCGACATCTCCTACCGCGTCGTCGCCGAGCTGACCGATCCCGGCATCGTCGCGCATGGCGTCGCGCTCAAGCCGGGCAAGCCAATCTGTCTCGCTGCAGCACACGGGCGACCGGTCGTTGTGCTCCCCGGCTTTCCGACATCCGCGATCTTCACGTTTCACGAGTTCGTCGCACCGGTCATCGCCTCGATGGCCGGCCGCGGGCGCGAGGAGCGAGGTGTCGTACAAGCGCGGCTCGCGGTGAAAGTGAACAGCGAGATCGGACGCACCGAGTACTTGCTCGTGGGCCTCGTCGAGGGCCCGCAGCAGGATCGGCCCGATCCGGATCCCGGAACCCGGAACCCGGATCCCGGATCGAGCGCACCGCGATCATTGACCGCATACCCGATGGGCCAAGGCTCGGGCAGCGTCACGACGTTCAGCCGCGCAGATGGCTTCACCACGATCGACCGCCATGAGGAGATCGTTGCTGCCGGCTCGACGGTCACGGTGCAGCTCCTGGGCCGCGAGCTTCAGCTTGCGGATCTCGTCGTGATCGGCAGTCACTGCATCGGGCTGGATTATCTGCTCGGGGAATTGCAGCGGCGGGGGTTCCGGTCGAAGTTCCTTGCGGTCGGCAGTCTCGCGGGGCTCGACGCCGCGAAGCGCGGCGAATGCGATGTCGCCGGCATTCACCTGCTCGACTCGAGCAGCGGGGAGTACAACCGCCCCTTTCTGACGCCAGCGCTGGAGCTCATTCCCGGTTACGGGCGACTGCAGGGGATCGTCTTTCGCCCCGGCGACACGAGATTCGAGGGGCGGACGGCGGCAGCGGCGATCGCCGCTGCAATAGCGGACGAGTCATGTGTGATGGTGAACCGCAACCAGGGAAGCGGAACCCGAGTGCTGATCGACGGGTTGCTGGCTGGAGCGAAGCCGGGGGGATATGCCGTCCAGCCACGCAATCACAACGCGGTCGCGGCGGCGGTAGCGCAAGGTCGTGCGGACTGGGGTGTCACGCTCGATACCATCGCGCGAAGCGCTCATCTCGCGTTCATCCCGGTCCGACACGAGCACTACGATTTCGTGACGCCACGAGCACGGGCTCGGCGTGCGAGCGTGCAGGCGCTGCGCGGCGTACTCGCGGAAGTCGAGACTCGCCGCGCACTCGAGGCGCTCGGAATGAAACTGTAGCGCCCGACGCGCGGCTGTTCGCCCGTTACTGCTTGCTCGGTGCGACCGTCAGCTGGTTACTGATCGTGTAGCCTTCCGCCTTGTCGCGAGCGATGGCTTCGGCGGTCGCTCTCTGCTGAGCAGTCGGCACGCTGCCTTTGAGCACGACCGTCTTGGTGCTCGCCGACGTGTCGACGTTGATGTTGCTCGCATCGACGCGCCCGTCTGCGATCAACGCGGACTTCACGTCCACTGTCTGCGTACCGGCCGCTGTTTTCTCGGCGATCTTCTCCGTGTCCTGCTTCACTCCCTGCACGGTGTTGGCGCAGGCGCCACCCAACGCCGCGACGAGAATACAGGCGCCAAGGCTCAATGAGTATCTGCTCACGGTCATATCTCCTGCGGTATTCACCGCCATTGGCAAGGCCGCGCTCGAGCGCCCTGCGCAGCGGCGGGCTTTCCCGCCGTCTGAGCGTTGAGTAGCACGGGCGGTGCCATGTTTTCCTGTGTCGGTGAGACCTGTTCTGCCGCGCTTTTACGCGAACCTGGCAGCGGTTGAACTGCGGCTTGTTCAAATTACAAGCGTCGAGCCGGATGCACAGCAGAGCCACCGTGAGACGATGAAGCGGATGACCAGTGCGGGCGGAATCGTTCTCTGCGGCGGCAAGTCAACCAGGATGGGATCCTCCAAGGCGTTGCTCCCGTTCGGCAACGAAACGATGTTGCAGCGTGTCGTGCGCTTGCTCAGCGACGTCGTGCAGCCGATCGCGGTGGTTGCTGCCGTCGATCAGGAGCTGCCATCGCTGCCTGCAAATGTCATCGTCACGCGTGATGAACGGGAGGGCCGTGGTCCGCTCGAAGGGTTGCGCGCGGGGTTGAAAGCGCTGCCGTCGGATGTGGAAGTCGCATATGTGACGAGCTGTGATGTGCCGCTGCTCGTTCCCGGATTCGTGCGGCAGCTGCTCGGTCTTGCCGCCGGCTATGACGTCACCGTGATGGAAATCGACGGCTTCACGCATCCGCTGTCAGCGGTCTATCGCCGTTCGACGCTGCGGCCCATTGAAGAACTGCTCGCGCAGGATCGATTGCGCCCGGTGTTCCTGTTCGATGCGGTGAAGACGCGCAAGGTGCAGCCGCGCGAGATGACGTCCGATCCGGAGCTGCGAACGCTCCGTAATCTCAACACGCGTGAGGATTACGAGAAGGCGCTTCGTGAGGCGTCATGATCCGGAGCTTTGCCGCCCCATGCCGATGGCGACGAGGAGCCAGGCAACGGTCAGGCAGGCGAATCCGACAAACAGGCTGACGAGCGACTCGGCTGCCCCCACGGCCATCACGCGGTAGGTTTCGGCGTTGACGTCGCGGGTCCAGACGAAGCGCAGCACGTTGATGAACCCGAGTACCCCGCCGGACATCGCTGCGAACAGGCCCGTGAGCGACAGGGGCCGCATCAGGGCAAGGTGCCGCTCCGTGGGACGAACGACGTAGACGACGGCCATGACGAGCGGCACGAACACGAGAACCAGCGTCAGCAGGGCGAACAAACTCATGTGTCGGACGGCGTCCATGAGAGCCTCACAGGTAGTGGCGAATCTGACAGGAGATAACGCCCCTCTGAGAAACGCGTGACATCGGTCACGCATGTGCACTCGGCGCGTTAATACTGTGATGGATCGGGATACCGAGCTGGGACTGGTCGAGCGGCTTCGTCGGGGCGACGGCAATGCCTTCGACGCCGTGCACGCGGCGTTCAATGCGCGCCTGTTTACGTTCCTGGTGCGGCTGGCGCGACGCCGAGATGTGGCGGAGGACCTCCTCGAGGAGACATGGCTCCGGCTGGTCAGACATGCCCGCCGACTGCAGCCGGATACCCGGCTCGGGCCGTGGCTGTTCACCGTCGCACGCAACCTGCACGTCAGTTACATCCGCTCCCGTCTGCTGGAAGACTCGGCGACGGAGAGCCTGATCGGGCTGTGGCCCTTCAGCGTGGAACGGTCCTCCCCGTTCGAGGCCGCCGCGGCCAGCGAGCTCGAGCGCCGCATCGAGCGGGCGATTGCGTCGATGCCGTCCACGTCGCGCGAGGTTCTGCTGCTCGTCGGCGTGGCCGGTCTCGATCACTCAGATGCGGCAGATATCTGCGGGATTACGCCCGAGGCTCTCCGCCAACGGCTGCATCGTGCGCGCGAAACGCTGTCGAAGACGCTCGAGCAGGATGCGAGAGCCGAGGCTCCGGCGCTGAAAGGAATGACGTCATGCCCGACCAGTTGATGCGGCTGTTGGCCGAACTGCCGTCGGCCGAACCC
>Ga0209172_10008139_pt1 | contig 10410 bp, 8 predicted proteins | sample LarsenN4metaG_FD_184113 | JGI IMG/M metagenome (GOLD analysis project Ga0209172, IMG submission 184113) | Hot spring sediment bacterial and archeal communities from British Columbia, Canada, to study Microbial Dark Matter (Phase II) - Larsen... ...
CGCTCAAGGCGATGCTGACGCGGACCGGGATCGACGGCGAAATCGTCGTCGTCGACGACGGCTCCAAGGACGGCACGGGCAATGCGGCCGAGGCGGCCGGCGTGCGGGTGATCCGGCAGGAGGAGAATTCCGGCTATGGCTATGCGCTGAAGACGGGCATCGCCGCAACGCAATCGAAGTTCGTGGCGATCATCGACGCCGACGGCACCTATCCGGCCGACAAGATTCCTGAGATGCTCGATCTTTGCCGCAATGCGGACATGGTGGTCGGCGACCGCGGCGCCGACATGAAAAACGTGCCGCTCATCAGACGCCCGCCGAAATGGGTCCTCAATACGCTCGCGAACGTGCTGGCGAGGCGGAGGATTCCGGATCTCAACTCGGGCCTTCGCGTCTTCAAGCGCGATTCGCTTGAACGGTTCGTTCAGCTTCTGCCGGACGGTTTTTCGTTTACGACGACAATTACGCTGTCGATGATGTGCTCGAACCTGCGCGTCGTCTATACGCCCATCGCGTACTCAAAGCGCGTCGGCCAGTCCTCGATGAAGCCGACGGCCTTCTTCACCTTCATTCTCCTCGTTCTCCGGATCATCGTGTTCTTTCAGCCGCTGCGCGTCTTCATGCCGCTCGGCGGCGTGCTGTTCCTTCTCGGAATGGCGAAAGTCGTCTACGATTTCACCAAGATGAACCTTTCGGAAAGTGCGATCTTCGCCTTGCTCGCCGCCCTTGTCGTTTGGTCGCTCGGTCTGATCGCCGACATGATCTCCCGCCTTCATTTGCGTCCGCGACCGCACAGCGACTGACATGGCTGAATCGCCCGCAACGCCGCCAGGGAAAAAAAGCCGGGCGACCGGCTTTCTTCGCATTGGCGTCTCGGCGCTGGTCCTTGCCGCCCTGCTGCGATTCGCCCCTGTCGAGGCGATCGTCGCGCAAATCGCGCGGTTGTCGCCGTCGCTCTGGCTCGGCGTATTTATCGCATTTCTCGCAGGTCATGCGCTGTCCGCAGCGAAATGGCGATGGATGATCGGGGCGTCCGTCCCGTACCCGCGCGCGCTCAAAGCCCATTTCGCCGGCCTTGCGGCGAACCTCGCGCTTCCGGGCGTCGCCGGCGGCGATATCGTGCGGGCTGGTCTTGTGATGAAGGGATCAGGGCGCAAGACGGCGCTCGCGGTCGGTTCGCTTGCCGACCGGCTGATCGATACGGCCTCGTTGACCGTCATCGCGGCGGTCGGCGCGTTTTGGCTTGGCGCGCGCGGCGGCGTCGATCCGGCGGCGCTTTCCCTTGCGGCCGCGACGGCGATTGGCGTCGGCGTCGGCGGCGTCGCGCTTATCGGTCCGATTTCGCGCCTCCTGAGGAAAAGCGCGCCGGGCGGCAAGATCGGCGTCGTCCTTTCCGATGTCGCCGATGCGCTTGAAGAACTTGCTCGGCGGCCGGCGGCGCTTTTCGGATGCGCGCTCATTTCATTCGGCGTGCAGTTCGGGTTCGCGGTTCTAAACGCGCTCATCGCGCAAAATCTCGGCGCTGGAACATCAATCGCGTCGTGGGTTTTCGCCTGGCCGCTGGCGAAACTCGTTGCGACGCTGCCGATCAGCTTCGGGGGGCTTGGCGTTCGCGAGGCGAGTCTTGCGGGATTGATGGCGCCGCTCGGCTATCCGGCTGCGGGCGTCGTCGCGGCCTCGCTCGCATGGCAGACAATTCAATACGCGGCGGGCGGTCTTGGCGCGCTTGCGCAAGGGCTAAGCAAGTCCGACGCGCCGGAGCCGGCGGAGGCCCATCGTGGCTGACGCGCAAGCCCTGGCTGAAATGCGACTTGAGAGCGTCAAGCCGCGCCCGAAAGTCGCCGTGCTCGGCGGCGGGCCGGCGGGCCTTGGCGCGGCATGGCGACTCTCGACCGAAGGCAAGGCGGCCGTCGACCTCTTTGAGGCGGGCCCAAGGGTCGGCGGCAACGCCGCGAGCTTTGAAGCCGACGGCGTCATGTGCGATTTTGGCAGCCACCGCCTGCACCCGGCGTCCGACCCCAAGATCCTCGCCGACATCAAGGCGCTGCTCGGCGATGATCTCCTCTTGCGCCCGCGCCACGGCCGGATTCGGCTGAAGGACTCCTGGATCCACTTTCCGCTGAAGCCGATCGATCTTGCGACGCGCCTGCCGACGGGGTTCGCCGCCAGTCTCTTCATCGACGCCGCGACAGCGAAACTTCGCGCGCCGAAACCGGAAATCGAAACCTTCGGCTCAGTGCTGCTCGGCGGCCTCGGGCGGACGATGTGCGAGAGCTTCTATTTTCCTTACATGAAGAAGCTCTGGGGCCTTGGTCCCGACGACCTTGCGCCGACGCTCGCGCGTCGCCGGGTGTCTGGCAGTTCGCTGCCGAAACTGTTGGCCAAAATCCTCAGATCGTTGCCGGGCCTTAAATCCGAAACGACCGGCAAGTTCTATTATCCGCGCCGCGGCTTTGGAGCGATATCAGAACGCCTCGCCGCGGCCGCGCGCGAGGCGGGCGCGAATATCCGTCTCAATGCGCGCGTCGAGGAGATCGAGATCGCCGACAATCGCGTTCGTTCGATCGAGATCAAGGACGGCGCCGCCATCGAACGGGTGAAAGTCGACGCGGTCTGGTCGACGCTGCCATTGACGACGCTCGTGCGCGCCGCGGGGAACGCGGCGCCCGCATCGGTAAGGACCGCCGCGAATGCGATGCGCTATCGCGGCATGATTCTCGTCTATCTCGTTCTTGAGACGGATCAGTACACGGAATTCGATGCGCATTACTTTCCGGAGCTGTCGATCCCGATCTCGCGTCTTTCAGAGCCGAAGAATTACGCCGCGTCGGCGGAGCCCGAAGGCCTGACCGTCCTTTGCGCCGAGCTGCCGAGCGATCCGGGCGACGCTTATTGGCCGATGGACGACGACGCCCTCGGCTGCGCGCTTTACGCCTGGCTCGGCGCGGCCGGGCTGCCGCAATCGGCGAAGATCAAGCGCGCGTTCACGCGCCGCCTGCCTTTCGCCTATCCCGTCTACGACCGCGACTTTGAACGACGCTTTGCGACGCTCGACGACTGGATTTCCGGCGTCGAGGGCCTCCTGACTTTCGGCCGGCAGGGCCTTTTCGCGCACGACAATACGCACCACGCGCTGGCGATGGCTTACGCCGCCGCCGACTGCCTTGAGGCGGGCGTCTTCGACAAGACGAAGTGGTCGCGGTATCGGGAAGAATTTCAGACGCATGTGGTCGAGGATTGAGATGATGAGCGGGGACATCGCATCCGCGCCGATCCTCACCTACCACTCGATCTCGAACGCGCCGGGACCGACCAGCATTCCGCCCGCCGTGTTCGCGGCGCAAATGGACGCAGTCGCGGAAAGCGGCGTCGCCGTCGCAGGCCTTGACGCGATCGAACGTTGGCTCGAGGGAAAAGAGCGGTTCTCCCGCCGCACAATCGCCATCACCTTTGATGACGCGTTCGAGGATTTCGCCGCGGCGGCGTTCCCGATCCTCAAGAAGCGCGGCTTTCGCGCCACGGTGTTTGCGCCGACCGCCCGCTTGGGCGGCGCGGAGAACTGGAGCGGCGCGAACGCTGCGCCGCGGCGCTTGATGGACTGGGCGACGGTGCGCGCGCTCGCCGCTGAAGGGGTCGATTTCGGATCGCATGCGCGCACGCATCCTGACCTGACGACGCTCAGCGGCGCGGCGCTTGAAGAGGAGCTTTCCGGCAGCCGCCGCGATCTCGAAGATCAGATTGGCAGGGCCGTCCCGCATTTCGCGCCGCCCTACGGCCGCAGCAATTCCGCCGTCCGCGAGGCGATCGCACGCCATTATTCGCTTTCGGCCGGCGTCAGGCTCGGGGAAGCGCGACAATCCTCGCCGACGTTCGACCTGCCGCGCATTGAAATGCACTACTATCGGAACATCGGCTTATGGCGGGGCTTCCTTGAGGGGCGCGGCGGCGTCTATCTCCAGGCGCGACGCGCCGCCCGTAGCATCCGCAATGCGGCGTTCCGGGCGTTCGGACAAGGAGCCTGACGGGAATCGATATGGCGAAGGCGAGTTCCGAAAGTCCGCTCCTTAAGCTCGCGCGCAAGATTCTTCCGCGCGATGCGCGCTCGAAGATCGTCGAAACGCAGCGCAAATACCGCCTGCAATGGCCGCGCGCCGGTGCTGTGAAGTTCGCCGATCTCCGGCGCGTGACGCCAATCAGTCCGATTTTCGGCATGGATCGCGGAACGCCGATCGACCGTCATTACATCGAGGCGTTCCTCGCCGCGCACGCATCCGACATCAAGGGACGCGCGCTCGAGCTTGGCGACGCGACCTACATCAAGCGGTTCGGAACCGGCGTTTCCCAGATTGACGTGCTCCACGTCGTCGCCGGAAACCCGGAAGCGACGATTATCGCCGATCTGACGAAGGCGGACCACATTCCGTCCGACGCTTTCGACTGCATCATATTCACGCAGGCGCTGCAAATGATCTACGACATGAAGGCGGCGATGCGGACGCTCTATCGAATCCTGAGGCCCGGCGGCGTCATTCTCATGACGACGCACGGCACGAGCAAGATCGCGCGCCGGCTCGGTCGCGACGACTGGGGCGAATATTGGCGCCTCACCGCGCAAGGCGTTAAGGCGCTCGTCGGCGACGTTGCGCCGGACGCCGACCTGTCGGTGAAGAGCTACGGAAACGTGCTCTCGGCCGCGGCGTTTCTTTACGGGCTCGCGGCGGAAGACCTCGAACGCGGCGAACTTGACGCCGTCGATGAGGATTTCGAAGTTGTCCTCGGCGCGACGATCCGCAAGCCTGCGGCGGCCGGCTGATGCGCTCGAGCCGTTTTCGGACGATCGCCCTGCTCGACACTTCGGTCTCGTCGACCAATGTCGGCGATGAGATCATCATGGAAGCGGTCAAAAGGCGGCTCGCGCCGGTTCTTGCGAACGACTACGTCTGCCGGATCGCGAGCCACGAGACGATGTCGGCGAAGAGCCGCGGCATGATCGCTGGGTCCGACTACGTCATCGCCGGCGGCAGCAATCTCTTAAGCTCGCACGCCGGCCTCCGGTCCGTCTGGAAGCTCTCGCCGCTTGACGCCGGGCTCGGCCCGAAGTTCGTGATGATGGGCGTCGGGTGGTATCATGACCAAAGCGCGCCCGATCTCTATACGGCCTGGCTCTTCAAGTCGCTCTTCGCGCGCGACAAGCTGCATTCGGTTCGCGACTCTTACTCGAAGAACAAGCTCGAAGCGCTGGGGTTCGACAACGTCTTGAACACCGGCTGTCCGACGCTCTGGGAGCTGCCGGAGAATATCAACGCCGCAATACCGACCACAAAGGCGAACAATGTCGTCACCACACTCAATACCTATATGAAGGACAGGAGCGCCGACGCGGCGCTGCTTTCCCTCCTCACTCGGAAATATGAGCGGGTCTTCGCCTGGATTCAAACCTACGCCGACCAGAAATATTTGCAGGAGCTTCATCCCTCGATTGAACTTGTCGCGCCCAATCTTCCCGCTTATGACGCGCTGCTGACGTCCTCCCTCGACCTCGATTATGTCGGCAATCGCCTTCATGCCGGAATCAGGGCGCTGCAAAAGCGGCGGCGCGCGATCATCATCGAGATCGACAATCGCGCGCGGGAAATGGGGCGCGACTTCAACCTGCCGACGGTGAAGCGCGATGACGCGGCGGCGCTTGAAGACATGATCGATCATCCCAAGAACCTCAATATCGTCTTGCCGCGGGAGGATATTCGCCGCTGGCTCGATCAGTGGGCGTGAACAGCCTTTCCTATGCGGACAGACGCCGGCGATCCTCCCCTTGAAGCGCGCGAAGTCGAGGCCGTCGCCGCGATCGTCCTCCTGGCGCTCGCGGCGCGTCTCATCAATCTCAACGCCGGACTCTGGTACGATGAAATTCTGACGCTGACGCAATCGGTGCGGCTGCCGGCGGCCGAACTCGCGACGACTTACGGGTCGCTCAATAATCATGTCCTTTACACATGGCTCGCCAAGGGCGCGACAGCGATCTTCGGCGAAGAGCCATGGGCGCTGCGCACGCCCGCGGCGCTGTTCGGCGTCGCCTCGATCTGCGCCGCATGGCTCGCTTTTCGGGAAACCGGCTATCGCTGGGCGGCGGTCGGCGCGGCGGCGCTCCTCGCGATCTCCTATCACCATGTCTGGTTCTCGCAGAATGCGCGCGGATACACCGGGCTCTTGCTGTTCACGACGCTCGCCGGGTTGGCGCTTCACCGCGCTCTGAAGACGGATCAACGTCGATACTGGTTTCACTACGCGGCGTTCTTCGCGGCGGCGATGCTGGTGCACCTGTCGGCCGCGTTCCTGCTTCTGGCGCAGGGGCTGACGCTGCTCATTCACGGAGCCTTCGTCGCGCGCAGGAAACCTGGCGTGACGCTTTGGCGATGGCTTTCCGGTGCGCTGATCGGATTTGGCGGCGGGACGCTGATCGTTCTTGCGGCGTTTGCGCCCATGATTGGCGGGATGATCGCGGAATTCGCCGATGTCGCCGGCCCGCCCGAAGCGGCCGCAGCAGGCGTCGTCGAATGGAAGAGCCCCTTTTGGACAATCGTCGAATCGCTCAAGAGCTTCGGCGCCCTCGGCTACGCCGTCCCGCTTGCGCTCGGATTTGCGACGATCGGCGCAGCGCGCATGCTCCGCACAGCGCCGTGGATCGTCGCTCCTTATCTCATCCAGATTCCTCTGACCCTAATTGTTCTCTTGGCGCTGTCGATGCGGGTCTGGCCGCGCTATTTCTTCATCGACATCGCGTTTTTGATGACAGCGGTCGTCGTCGGCGCCTTCGCCTTCGCCGAGTTCTTTGCGCGGCGAGCGAATGCGGCAGGCTTCGTGAAGATCAATCCGACGGTGCTCAAGGCGGCGGGATTTGCAGTCATGGCGGCCGCGTCCGTCCCGCTGCTCGTCCGGAACTATAAGGAGCCGAAGCAGGATTTCGACGGCGCGCGCGCTTTCATCGAAAGCGAGCGCGGCGGCGCCGACCGCGTCGCGACGTTGGGACTTGCGACCGTCTATTTCAACGATTTTCGCCGGCTGGGCTGGCCGCAAGTTGCGACGCCCGCTGACCTCGCGCCGCCGACAGACGGGCGGCTTTGGGTCGTCTCGGCATTCCCCTCGCATGCGGCCGCCCATTTCCCACGGGAGGTCGCGATTCTGACATCGGATTTTGAGGAAGCGCGGCGTTTCAAGGGCACGCTCTCGGGCGGCGACGTCATCGTCTACCGATCGCGCCGATGAGCGAAAAGCCGGACAGCGCGGGCGATCGCCGAAGGCCCGGTTTCAAGATCAGCCTTGGTCGGCTGATTGACGATTTCATCGTGCTGTCGACCGGGCAGTTTCTGGCGAAAGTTTTCGGCTTCCTGGCGTTCGCCTGGCTGGCGCGCATACTGACGGTTGCGGATTACGGCGCGGTCGAAACAGCGGTCGGCATGGCGGCGATCGGCGCAGTCGCGATCGAACTCGGCACGGGTTCGGTCGGCGTGCGCCGCATCGCGCAGAAGGAGTCGTCGCCGAGCGCCGTCCTCGGCGCGGTCATTTCCGCACGCCTCATGCTTGCGGTCGCCATAGCGCCGGTGCTGGGGTTGGCCTACGCAGTCCTGACGGCGCGCTCAATGCCGGACGCTCTCTTCTGGCTTTTCGCGGCGAGCCTTCTTGCGTTTCCTTTCAACCACAACTGGTTCTTCCAGTCGCAGGAAAAGATGGCGGCGGCGGGCTTCGGACAGACACTCAAGATGGGCGCATTCCTGCTGGCGATCCATTTTCTCGCGCCGGAATCGAACGGCGTTCTTCAGGTCGGCGTTGCCGAAATCATCTCGGTGTCGGCGATGGCGATCTGGTATTCGGCGCTCGCTTTTCGCGAGCTGCGGCCGCAACGGCCCGCTTATAGTCTCGCCGGGGGCGTCGCGACGTTGCGCGAGAGCGGGCCGCTTGGCGGCTCGGCCGTCGTCAACACCGCCAGCCAGTATGTCCCGCTTGTCATCGTCGCGGCGCTCTCAACCCCCGCGGAAACGGCGGAATTCGGCGCCTCGCAGCGCCTCATTGTGTCTTTGATCACTTTCAGCTTCGTCTATTACTTCAACCTCTATCCGCTTCTCGCGCGGCGCTTCGTCGACGACACGGAAGGGCTCAAGGAAGTTGTCGCGGCCTCCGTCCGCGTCACCGCCTGGGTCGGCGTCTTCGTCGCCGCGATGCTCTGGGCGGCGGCGCCGCTGATCATGCGGATCGTTTTCGGAAAGGAGTTTGCTGGCGCGGGCCCGGAGTTCAGCGTGCTCGCCTGGGTCGGCGCGTTGACGTTAGCGTCCGGCAACGCCCGCTGGCTGCTTGTCGCCGCGCACCGGCAAGCGTCGCTGTTCTGGGCGCAATGCGCCGGCGCGGCGACGATTTTCGTTCTATGCGCGCTTCTGACGCCGACAATGGGCGGAACCGGCGCTTCGATCGCCTGCGCCTTGGGCGCCGCAGTTCTATGGCTAGTCGCCCATTTGCGAACGAAAGGCCTCCCCGTCCGGGCGCCGCTCGCTGACAATATTCCGGCGGCGATCGTCGCGACGGCGACGATCGCGGCGTTAACGATTATGAACGCCGGGCCCGTCGAGCGGGCGGCAGTCGCCTTTGCAGCCGTCGCCGGCGGCATGGTCCTTGACCGCAGGTTTCGCGCCTCGGTCCGGGTTCTGGCTCGCGCCAAGTCCGGCGGCTAATCGCCGCTCCGTCCGCGTTGTTGTGTTGGCGAGGGAATTGCTTAACGCTTGGCGAAGAATGTCTGCGTGCGAGTTTGGGGCCACGAATGGCGACGATTTCAAAGACCAGGGACGAACGACCGGACGCGTCAGCCATCCTGTCGCAGGGCGCCTATTACATTCTTGATCGTTGCGCATCGCATGGCGACGTCTATCCGCTCGTCTGCGAGGCGTTCTATGGCGGCGTCGCGGCGCTCGTCGGAAGGGACGCCGAAGCGGCAGTCAGACGCGACGGCCTCGCGATGCTGCACAAGCATGTTCCGACCGAGAAAGTGCTGCTCCTTGAAGAGCATGTTCGCCTCGCCTTGAAGGAAACGCTGCTTTATTGGAGTTACCGGGTCGGGAAGGAGGACCTCGGCCTCCCTCATCCCTTTTACGTGGATCACCTGATCGTCATCCGCATCCATTTCCCCTATGAGGTCGCCCGGCATGCGAAGACGGCGGAAATGCCGGCGACGGCCAAGAACGATTTCCTCGATCATGCGGCGTCGGCGCTTCGTAATCCGCGCATCATCGTCAATCAAGTTTCGCGCGCGATCCGCCGGCCGCGGCTCAACGCGTCTTACGACCCGGATCAGTTTCACGGCGCCCTTGCAAAGCCGGCGCGCTCTCACGGCGCGCATATCGACACGTGGTACGGCCACTCGTTCGACGGCATCAATCTCTGGTGGTCGATCGACGGCGTAACGGTCGACAACACCGTGATCCTTTATCCCGACATGTTCGGCCGTCCGGTCGATTATGACGTGAAAAGCATGTATCTTGCGAGAGGCCAGCAGGTCTCGGAGCCGCATCAGGTCGATCTGAGGCCCGGACAATTGCTGCTTTTCAATCCGGAAATGCTGCATTCGACGCAGGTCAACGTGTCGGACAGAACGCGCGTCGCGCTGACGACGCGGATCAATCCGCACACGCCGAAGTTCAACGACGAAGCGCCGTTCAACTTTGAGCACTGGCATTCTTCGGTCGATCTCGAGCGCCGCCGCTTCAAGGCGCTCCGCGTGTTCCCGGCGGGAAAGCATCGCGGCGCGCCGTCCTATGAGGCGCAGCCGAAGCTTGAAGCGCATCAGACGATGCATTTGTCGGCAGGCTGCGCGATGAGCGAAGGGCCGGCCTGCAAGTCCGAAGATCTCGCGCCCGGCCGCAAGGTGGCGGTCGATTTTACGGACGCCAAGGCGCTGCTCTGGCGGACGGCGGCGGGCGAGGTCAAAGCCTATTCAAGGCTGTGCCCGCATGTCGGCGTCGACCTTGCGGACGGCTGGCATGACGGGGACGTCGTTCATTGCCCCGGTCACGGGCTGCGCTTTTCTTGGCGCGATGGCGCGTCGAACTGCGCGTCCTTCGGCTTGCGGGCCTTTACGGTTGAAGAGCGCGACGGAAAAATCTATCTCAGTCGCGCCGCGGCCGCCCTGAAAGCGGAGCCCGCCGAACGCATCGGAGCCTGAACCGATGGCCGGCGCCGGCGGACCCTACGGGACGGCGTTGAGGCGGCTGCATCTGGCGATCGCCTGTTTCATTGTCGCGCTCGCGATCACCGGGTTTATGATCTACTTTCGAAAGCCGCTCGGCTTGCAGGCCCTGAAACTGACGCTTGTCTGGACGCACGCGAGCATCGCTTACGCGTTTTTGTTCGTTCTTGCGGCGCGGGTCT
>Ga0209172_10008140_pt1 | contig 10410 bp, 6 predicted proteins | sample LarsenN4metaG_FD_184113 | JGI IMG/M metagenome (GOLD analysis project Ga0209172, IMG submission 184113) | Hot spring sediment bacterial and archeal communities from British Columbia, Canada, to study Microbial Dark Matter (Phase II) - Larsen... ...
TCGGCGGCCTCTGCTATACTACCCCCATTCTCTATGTACTCTATGACTCGTTTTCTCAAGTCCAGACTATAAGCCATTCTGACCCCTCCCTCATAATTCTTCTCAATTTTAGCACATCTGGCTTCCCTCTCACTCTTATTTGAAATGACTATAATTTATCTTCGATAATTTCTACTAAACGACGGGTAGCATCTAGGGTTGACTGTGAAGATTCTTTCCGCCTGACATCACCAGAATGGGCGACAAATTCACTGTCACTCTCATCAGAACTGTCGCCCAATTTCTTTTTTCCGGTTAAAAAATAAGTGCGCATCTCCCCTTTGCCTTTGACTTGGATGGCGCCGCGCTTTTCAAATAAGAATTCTGATTTGATCAGCTCGTAGGTGGCAGAGCTGATATGAATCGTGCCCGCTAAACCGTGGGACTCCATGCGGCTGGCGGTGTTCACCGTATCACCCCACAGGTCGTAAATGAATTTTTTGATGCCAATGACTCCCGCTACTACCGGGCCGCTATGGATACCGATGCGGATGCTCAGGGTTTTATGATATTTGGCGTTGAATTCGGCGATACTCGTCTGCATATCCAAGGCCATTTGCGCGATCGCCTGGGCGTGGTCATCTCTGGGCACCGGCAATCCTCCCACCACCATATAGGCATCACCAATCGTTTTGATTTTCTCCAAACCATGCTTTTCTGTGAGCCGGTCAAATTGAGAAAAGATTTTATTGAGAATCTCCACCAATTCAATGGGATTCAAACAAGCAGCCATCTGGGTAAAGCCCACGATATCGGCAAACAGCACCGTCACATCATTAAAGCTCTCGGCAATAATAGCAGATTCCTGTTTCAGGCGAGAGGCAATTTGTTCTGGCAGGATATTTACCAGGAGGCGCTCAGTTTTTTTCTGTTCTAAAAGCAAGGCTTTTTCGGCGCGCTGACGCTGAATAAACTGGCCGAGTTGGTTGCCGATCGCCGCCGCCGTCGAGAGCAAGTCCTCATCCACTTCCACCACGCCCACGCTGCATAAAACTATCACCCCCAACACTTCCCCACCGCTCTGGATGGGAAAAGCCAATGCCCCGCGCATTCCCACCACAGGCGGGCTCTCAAATCCATCGAGCTGCCACTGGGGCTCCCCGGTAGCCCACACTCGCCCCGCCAAACCTTCCCCAAAAACCGCTAATGTGAAAGGTTTTGCCCGTCTATCTGTATTTACAGGCGTAATTTTCGGCCAGATATCCACCCGCCGCAATCTCGGTCCTGGCTCCACCATCCATAGTTCCCCCCCATCCCATCCCGTGTTTTCGGCGATCGCCGCCAAAGTTCTCACCAGCGCCTCCCCCACCTCCGGTCCCTCAGAAAGAATGCGATTCACCGTATTTTGCGCCGCTTGGCGCTGATAGCGGCGTTTTTGTGCCGTCACATCCCGACCGATATACACAAAATCCCATGCCGACTTTTCCGCTCCAGTCGCCCTTTCCCGCCCCGCCCCCTCAATATCCGTCTCCAGCAAAGAGCGAGAAAATGAAACCGTCAACCGGCAGCCCCCTTTGGTTTGGCAAAGCATATCTGCACCGTTCCACTCCTCATCGCCAGACTGAGGCACAGTGGGGAGCATCCGGTGCCGCTCCGAAGGAGCCACCAGCACCGCGATCGGCATTCCAATTAATTCCGCTGCCTCATAGCCGAATAAATTTTGCGCCGCCTTATTGATAGTTTTTATCTTCCCCTCAGCCGTCGTGACAATCAGGGCATCCGCCATAGAAGTGATAATTTTATCAATATAATCTTTCGCTTTATTTAAAGCTAATACTAACAATTCCATTTCATTACTGGCCTGGACCAATGTTTGCTCCAAAGCCATCTTGTCCGTCACTTCCTCAATGCCCAGCAACCACCCGTCAAAATTTTGCTCATGGTGGGCGATCGCGTGCAAATCAAAATATAGGTGCGCCCCCCCCTCGCCCACCCGGCCAATCCCTTTCAACTCAAACCGGTCTTGGTTCCCCGCCAGCACATCCTCCAAGATATCTTCCATGCCGTATAGTTCTGGAAACGCTTGCCGCACATCCTCACCCACCGCCAAATCCTCTGGGACATCGGCAAACCGCTCCAATCCATCAGATATTTCCACTATAGTCAAATTCCGGTCTGTCACCAGGTATTCCATCTGGCGGAGGAGCAATAATAATTTGTTTAAAATTTGATTCATTTGATTATTTTGTAATGATATAATACTCATTATATCCCAGACATTTTTTTTGTCAATTATTATTGCCCACCTGGAGCCGCCATCAAATCTGACTAAATTTCAGGCAGTGGCTGCACCTTGAAGGGAATCACCACCCGAAACTGAGTCCCCACCCCAACTTCACTGACAAAAGAAATCCTGCCCCCATGCAATTCCACACACTGCTTGACAATGGCCATTCCCAGACCCGTACCGGGAATATTGCCCGCATTTGTCCCCCGGTGGAACGAATCAAAAATCCTGGGCTGGTCGGATAGTGGGATGCCAATGCCCCAATCTTGCACCAGAAAAATCACCTCTCCCGCCCCATAAATCAAGTTAAACAGTACCGGCGTTCCGGCTGGTGAATACTTGAGCGCATTAGCCACCAGATTGCTCAAGATGTGGCGCAGCAACTTGCGATCCATATAAGCGATCGTGTTCTGACTCTCAGCCACAAAATCAATCTGTCTATCTCCCGCCAGATTGATTTCAAACTCAGCGACTAAATCTCGGCAAAAGTCCTCCACATCCAGCCAGTCTGGCTTAAACTCCAGCTTCCCCGCTTCCGCTTTTCCTAAAATCAGCACATCATCTAACAGTTGCGTCATCTGGTTAACCGAGTTTTGAATCCTGGAGATGTGAGTGATCAGTTTTTCATCCTTGTATTTCTCACAGTAAAACTCCAGCAAATCCGCCGAAGATATAATCGTACTTAAGGGAGTTCTAAACTCGTGGGAAGTCATGGAGACAAAGCGGTTTTTTAGATCCATCAATTCCCTTTCTTTCTCCATAGCTAGGCGCAATTTTTCTTCAGAGCGCTTGCGTTCCGTGATATCCCTCCCAATATACACTAAATCCTGAATTGCCTCAGAATCACTTTGAATAGCAGCACAGGAAAATGAGACAAATAATCTAGCGCCGCTTTTCATTTGGCAGACCGCCTCTACATCCCGCACTAACTCCGTACAACCAGAACCCATAGCCATCTGAACCGGCCACAATTGGTGATCTTCAATAATGTGAGAAATATTACTGACCCGCAATTCAACGGCGGTGTATCCGAATAATTTCTGGGCAGCGGCGTTTGTGGTTTTGATTTTGCCGGTACTATCGGTGACAATCAAGGCATCGGCCATTGAAGTGATAATCTTATCGATATAATCATTGGCTGCTACCAGAGCATGAGATAACAAAGTGGCTTCCTTAGCCACCTGCCCCAATTCTTGCTCCATTGCCATCCTTTCTGTGGCATCTTCCAATAAAATAATCAGCCCGGTTTGAGGGTGGACATCCGGCTGGGAGTCATCAGCAATACAGTATAAATCAAAATATAAGAGGGAGTGAGGCTCCCTCAGGCGGGCGATTCCTTTTAACTGGAAATTGGGTTGCTTTTCTTCCAACACGGCTCGGAGAATATATTCGACGCCAATCAGTTCGGGAAATTCTCGGCGCACGTCCGTCCCTATATCTGGGTTTTCGCCACTGTCGGCAAACCGATACACCCCGATCGAGGCTTCTTTGATGAGGAAGTTGGCATCTACTTCCAGGTACTCTAAGCGGCGGGGCGCCATGAGTTTTTGCCAAAGCCCTTTCATTGTTTTTGGTTTAGATAATTTTCTCTGCTAGAGACTGAAAGATGTTATCTACGTCTTGGCCGGTTTTGGCAGAAGTGGCATAAATGCCTAGCACTTTTGGCTGATTGGTGAATTGGTACTGCGCCAGGATTTTGGCCAATTTGGCTTCCTCAATCAAGTCAGATTTATTAAAAGCTACCATAATTAGCCCTTCTGGGTTCACAGATAAAAAGAGCTGAATATGATCCTCTAAGTGTTCTATAGTATCTGGTCTCGTCACATCAGCTACCACCAAAATGCCTTTAGAGCCTTGTAAGTAACTAGGCGCGATACCCTTAAATTTAGTGCTACCTTCTAAGTCCCATATCAGCAGTTGTACATCGGTTTTTTCAGCTTTGTTTGCCTCTACTGCTACAGTTTTGCGAGAAATTTTCACTCCCACCGTTGAGAGATACTGATCGCTAAACTGACGTTCAACGAAGCGGCGAATCAGGCTAGTTTTCCCAACGCTAAAATCACCCACCATGCAAATTTTTTTAGAAATCATAACCCCGATCGATAATAGTACAATTAGCAATAACAAGCAGAAACATGCCGCACCATAACTGGTGCGTTGCGAGGCTCTCACCCTTCCAGCAGCCTGTTACCCCAGTAGGTCAGTATAGCCTGAAGCTGTTCCTTACGTACAGGCTTGCTTAAATAATCATCCATCCCAGCGGCGAAACACTTCTGTTCATCTTCCTTCATCGCACTGGCAGTCATGGCAATCACCACCGGACGGTTGGGGGCAACCTCCCGTGGTTCCCCAGAATCACCATTTGAGTGCTGGTAGCGGCGGCGAATTTCCCGAGTTGCCTCGTAACCATCGATAATCGGCATTTGGCAGTCCATCAAGATAATGTCATAGGCAACTTTATCCAATCTCTGAAGGACTTCTGCCCCATTGGCTACTACATCGGCTTGATAGCCCAAGCGCTCCAACTGCTTGAGGGCTACTTTTTGGTTTACCATATTGTCATCTGCCAGCAAAATTCTCAATTTTGGCAGGGGCGGAGCCGGATGAGCTGGTAACTCTGAAGGAAGAGCCGGTGAGGGGGTGACACCTGGGGCAGTTTGATTGGTTTGTGTTTCTGGGGGATAAGTAGTTGCGGAAATCGCTTCTAGGAGTTTGGATTGCTTGAGGGGTTTCACCAAGTAGCTGGTGAAACCGGCTTCGATCGCTCGCTTCACATCCTCCAGGCGGTTGCTCTTCAGGAGGGCGATCGTCCGTCCAGGAACCGCCTGGGGCGACATCCCCAGCAATAGCTCCCCGCCCCAAACAATCCCATCCGTCAGCCCCAAATCCCCATCCACCAGCAGCACATCCCACCGCCTTCCCGGCTCACCAGGAGCCGTCAAAACCTCTACCGCTGCTGCTGGGGTCGCCGCTTCCGCCACCGCCATCCCCCAAGAAGATGCCACCTCCCGCACCACCCGCCTAGTCGTAGCGTTATCATCTACCACCAACAAGCGTTGCCCCACCAAATCTCGGGGTGGTGTTGCCCCAGGTTCCGGTTTCACCGACAAAGCAAAGGGAATTTCTACCCAAAATCGGGAGCCCCGCTCTAACTCACTTTCCACCCCGATTTCTCCCCCCATCAAGCCCACCAACTGCTTGCAAATCGCCAACCCCAGACCAGTGCCTCCATACTTGCGCGTCGTCGAAACATCCGCCTGGGCAAAAGCCTGGAACAGTTTTTGCTGGTCGGCGGGACTCATACCAATCCCCGTATCTGTCACCGCCAAACCAACCCGAGCGGTGGTAGCACTCTCCTCTACCAGAGTCACCTCTAGCGTCACTTCCCCAACATCAGTAAATTTAATCCCATTCCCCACTAAGTTAGTAATAATTTGCCGCAGGCGCATTTTGTCTCCACGCATTTGCCGGGGCAGATGGGGTGGGAGCAAGCTGGCAATTTCTATTCCTTTAGCGTGAGCCGTAGGAGCCAGCATTTCTACCACCTCTTCCACAGAAGCAATCAAGTCAAAATCATGGCTTTCCAGCTCCATCTGTCCGGCTTCAAGTTTGGACAGGTCTAAGATTTCATTAATCAGGGATAGGAGGGCATCGCCGCTAATTCTAATGGTTTCGACAAAATCCCGCTGTTCGTCGTTCAGTTCTGTTTCTAACAACAAGCCCGTCATGCCTAAGAGGGCGTGCATGGGGGTACGGATTTCGTGGCTCATATTCGCCAAAAAGCTACTTTTCGCTTGGGATGCCATTTCCGCTTCCCGGCGGGCGAACTCCAGCACTTTTTGGGCTTCTTTACGAGCCGTTACGTCCCGCCCTACATACACTAATTCTTGCGATAAATTCAGCTCAGTATTGATGGCGGCACCGGAAAATGATACTACTATCTCCGTCCCTTCTTTGGCTAGGCAAACTACTTCTATATCTTTAAAGATTTTCCCAGGCGTGGCAAATTTTTGCTGGGCGTTATACCAAAATCTGGCATCATTGATAATTTTGGAAATATGGGCATCGATTAATTCGTTTCTGTCATAACCGAATAAGTCTTCTGTGGCTTGATTAATAGTTTTAATTTGCCCATTGATTGTGGTGACAATCAGGGCATCTGCCATTGAGGTAATGATTTTATTGATGTAATCTTTGGCTGATGCTAGGGCGTTATAGAGCAGACTGGCTTCGTTTGACCTCTGGACTAAGGTTTGCTCTAAAACCATCCTTTCGGTCACGTCTTCAAAGAAAATCATCAGCTTTTTTTTGCCCGTATCCTCATCTTCATCGTCGATGGCATACAGGTCAAAATACAGAGGAAGTGTGTGGTCAGAATAGCGGGCAATCCCTTTTAATTCAAATGCTGGCTGCTCTCCGTGTAAAACTTCCAGGAGGATATCTTCGACTCCCACCAGTTCGGGAAAACTAGCGCGCACGTCTTTGCCGTGTCTGACTTTTTGACCAGCATCGGCAAACCTTTGCACGCCATCAGATGTATCTTGGATGGTAAATTTTTCGCTAACTTCCAGATATTCGATGCGGCGGGGGGCGAGGATTTTCTTTAAAAGGGGCTTCATCCTGGTTGCGTCATGTAAATAGTGGCAGTGGAAATAATCTTGCTTGAGGTTGTGATGTGCTGCTGTGAGCTGTTTTGCGGTGTCAGTGGCAAAATCAGTGACCAAAGATCACCCCGATCGCTATTGCGGTTGTGCCCGATCGCTAGGAACAACAACCGTTGGGATGACCTCAAACCGGACGCAGCGACTCATCCACAGGGGTTCGTCCGATTTTAAATCCGCCGGAGAACTGGCATAACCTGCCACTTGGAGACGATCGCCCGCCACTCCCAGTTCCACCAGAGCCTGTTTCACCGCCGTGGCGCGGTCGATCGCCAGTTTCTGATTAATTTCCGGAGCGCCGCTGGGGTCCGTGTGGCCAACCACCCGCAGTATAATTGTGGGGTCGGTTGCCAAAAAGCTCTTAAGATCTTCCAGTTGGGATTTGGCTTCTGCCAAGTTTAAACTAGCAGCTCCAGGAGCAAAGTAGATGCGCGAGGCGATCGTCAACTCTTGCAACTGCACCCCCACCAATGCCGAATCTACCCCAGGAATTTGATCGAATGCCTTCAAAATCTGCCGTGCCCGTGCCACATCCTGTACCTGACCCTCCACAATCACTGTGGAACCAGTGTAAGTGGTAGTAATCTTAATTCCGAGCATTTGGTTGAGTAACACCGTTACCCGTTGTACCTCCGCCCTCACCAGTACGGGGTCTGGTGGCACCTGCACCGCCAAAATCTGATTTTCGATTTTTTTCTTGGGCACCGCATTTGCCGCCAATAGCCCTGCTTTTTGGCGCAGACGCTGGTTAGGCAACTTGCCTTCTAGACGCACCGTACCCCAACCCGCATCGGCGCTGAGACGATATACGGACAATTCCGGCGCCTCAGCCAAAGCTGACATCACTTTTGCCTCTGTGTGAGCGCCGATCGCATTGGCGATCGACCACACCCCCATACCGAATAGTACCACTGCCGCGATCGCCAGCAGAGACACCGGTTTTTTCTCGTCATGATTGGAACCCGATCGGTGGAATTTCTGCCAAATCAACCCATCGAGCAGGGTGTGAATCCCTGGGGGCACCGAATCAGAATCCCCATCAAACCCTTCCATCTGTTTATCGTAATTTTCCACGATCGCGCTGAGAGTTCCCCGCAAGTTCTTAATGAACTCCTTGGGCACCACACCCTGACTCACCACCGCCAGATAGCAATACCCCGCCACCTCCAGCAGCAGCTTAAAATTGTCATATTCAATTTCGTTGAGTTCCGAGACATTGCCACCGGGCGCCATACACTCGCTAGCAAAACTGCGAATTGCCGTGAGCATCCCTGCAATCATATCCGACTCCAGGCGCTCATCCTCTGACGGTTGCACCTCAGCAATCACCAACCCAGAGCCTTTGTGAATCAGAAACACCGCCTTCACCGTAAACGGGCTCGACTCACGTAAAATCAACTCCGCCTCAGATACACCCTGCATCTTGGCGCGGAGTTTCCGTTGTACCCCCTCCATACTCAGGGTATTTTCCACCTTGGCGTTGATTTCTCGGACAACCTCCCCCATGTATTTAGAAATCGTATTACCAATTACCGGGTAAAGAGCATCCACCATCGCATCCCGTTCCAGACGGATTTGCTCCTTAATTGCCCGCCCCATCGCCGGTCCGAGCGCCTCGGCTACTTCGTCGGGAGCTTCTGTAATATGTTGGGAAATTGCCTCTGGAATCAAAGCTGACAGCGCCGCACTCATCGCCTTGCGGTCCTGCTGGCTCCTTTCCATAATTACCCGGTCAATCACAGGCACCATCGCATCGAAAATATTCACCTCCGACTCATATGCCTTCCCCTTGAGCAGCTCTGAAATCAACGGGAGCAGGGGGTCGATCAGCTCTGTGGGCTCATACACCTGCTTTTGGAGCTGTTGGAGTTTTTGGTTGAGCTGGATCACCGTTTGCTGCAAACCCGCCACCTTTTCGTCCACCTCCGAGTCTTGCCAAGGAGCCAGCAAGCTGACCAAATCTTTCGCCTGTCTCAGAGTCAACGCGGCTTGCTCTTCAGAGTTCGGGGGCGGTTCCACCTTGGTTAACTTACTGGTAGGAGGTGGTGGTAGTTGCTCCTGGGGTGGTGATGGTGATGGAAAGGATTTGGGGGAGAAATGTTCTCGCATTTCATAATGCTGGAGCGCTGTTTGCAGGCGCCCCTGCCGCTTCTCCCTTTCTTGGCTCGCGTTTCTCTCATTGATGTTTTCCTCCGGTGGCGCTAGTAACTCTTTTGCCTCCGATGCTCCCGGACTTGCCGTGGTGATGGTAGTTTCCGGGGGCGTTAGCGCCTTCTCCAACCCCCATAGATCCCCATTGGTGCTGGTTTGTGACTCCGGCGCGCTCTTCCGTTCTGGTAATTCCCCTGACAGCGCTAAAGTGCGATCGGGATTCTTGTCCAAACCGGGCGCTTCTGGCACTGGCGCGGCGTCTGGCTCCTCAGCAGTTTGCAACTCAACCAACACGTCTAGCAACTGTGCTAGCTGTTCGTTGACCGCTTGGGGATCGCGCACCCTTGATTCTGTCATAACTATTACTCCCAAAGTGATGTCAGCTCATTAACTTGGCCACTACTGACAATCCCAATGCCGCTGCAGTGGTAATGCACAAAGCAGCAGATGGGGGGTTGGAGGAGGCGAGTGATGCTTAACCCTGGCGTTCTGGCAGGAGCAACTCTGCATTCCTCTTGCTTTCGGAGGGTTCTTTGGCATCCACCACCAAATCCGTGCCTTTCACCCGCATGCACAGTTCAAACAGCAGTTCCGCCAGATAATCTCGCGATAGCTTCGCTTCACCTAAATTGGTATAGCGTTTGTCTAGCTCTTTGAGCAGCTCGCTTTTCACAGCATCAATTTCTTGCTCCAGGATTTGTCTGGTTTGAGAAATTCTTTCCTGTAGCGAGTTGGCCTGACTTTTGAAATTTTTATCGATCGCCGCAATACTGGTAGAACTGATTTGCGTAGAGCGATCCAACTGTTGTCTTATATCGTCGATTTCTTCATCAGCAGTTGCTGACAGGTATTTGAGTTTTTTCTCTATTGAATTAACTGCCACGCTTAATTCGGCAGAGAACTGGTTTTTTAGTTGTTCTATGCTAGTTTGCATTTCCTGTCGGACTGCCCCCAATTCCGACTCAATCCGGATAAAGCGATTTTCATAATCTCGGATCCGTTCTCCGAACAGCAGATCGCGAATCTGGTCTAGGTTGCCCAGTTTTTCGCGCATCTCGTCTCTGATGGCGTCGCCCATTCTTATACCTCTTGAGGATAAAACACGATTGCCTAACGATTTTATATTATCTGTCCCATTTTCGGAGCTGCATCTTTGTCACCACTTGGCAGCAAGTAGCCCATCACCCTATGGAGATTTTACCATTATTCATCGGTTATTTGAGCTGTAGCCATATCGCGGTGACGGGGAGACGGGGAGCAGGGGAGCAGCGGTTCGGCTTCGCTCACCGACCGGGGAGCAGGGGAGCAGGGGAGCAGGGGAGCAGGGGAGCA
>Ga0209172_10008141_pt1 | contig 10410 bp, 7 predicted proteins | sample LarsenN4metaG_FD_184113 | JGI IMG/M metagenome (GOLD analysis project Ga0209172, IMG submission 184113) | Hot spring sediment bacterial and archeal communities from British Columbia, Canada, to study Microbial Dark Matter (Phase II) - Larsen... ...
TCCCCACACTCCCCACACTCCCCACACTCCCCACACTCCCCACACTCCCCACACTCCCCACACTCCCCACACTCCCCACACTCCCCTTGCTCCCCATCTCCCCATCTCCCCATCTCCCCGTCTCCCCGTCCCCTGGTCCCCCCGTCTCCCCATCACCCCATCTGATATCTAGACATCAGTGGGACCATTGAGCAGCAGGACATTTTCCATTGCATATCCCACTTCCAGAGGCGGTTCGCCTTGGAGGAGGGGTTGAATTTGGGTAAGATACTCTTGAATTCTACTTTCACTTCTAAAGATTCTGCGCAGACGGTCTTTAATGGGGGAGAGAATGTATTTGACTTGGGCGGCTTTGACTGTGGTTTCGGCGTGGTTTTGGATCAAAGCGTGACTGCGAAGTAAAACCAGTTTCTCAGTTTTTTTGGTTTTGAAGACTTCGCGAATTTCTGTGCAGACTTGCTCGATGATTTTGTCGCTCACATATTCGATAACTGCGGGCTGGAGAGAAAATACGGCTTCTTCTTTTTCTGGATCTTTTTCAATGAGCGATCGTCGCCCCAAGGAGGCCACGGCTTCGAGCAATTCTCTTTGAGAAACGGGCAGGAGCATATTCTGCCGCAGTTTTTGAAGGCCAACGGGTATCCGTTCGAGCGCCAGCCAGTAGAGCAGTTCTTGTTCTAATGGGGATAACCGCTGAAATTGTTGCTCTAGGAGGCCACTAATATCCCCGAACACTAATGTATTTTGTTTGAGAAACTCAGAGACTTGTCCCCCGAATAAATCCCTAATGGTGGTGGCGATGATTTTCAGTGCCAGGGGGTTGCCCCGGTATAAGGCAATGAGATTTTCCCATTTGTCTTCTTCTGACAAGCCTTTGGCTTTGAATATTTCCCGGGCTTCTTCTGAGCGCAAATCCTTTAATAATAAGGAGCGCACTGGCATAGTTTTGCCTTCGAGCAAGCTGATTTCTTTGGGTTTTTCTAGGCTGGTGAGTACCAGGCAGCTATGATGGGGTTCTTCGCCGATACGGCGGAAGAAGTCGCCATATTCTTCGTATTCTTCGCGGTAGTTGCCTGCTAGTTCGCCACTTTTGAGGATAGTTTCTACGCTATCGAGGATGAGGAGGCAGCGGTGATGGCGAAAATAGGAAATTAGTTGGGAAATTTTTTCGTTAACTTCTGTGAGAGCGTAAGCAGTGCGCCGCAGCGAGAGAATGTGGAGGAGGTTGTCTAATAGGTCTTTTAAGGGGATCCCATGCCGCAGCGATCGCCAAATAATGTAATCAAACTCTGTAATTGCCTGTTGGGCAAACTTCACCGCCAAGGCGGTTTTCCCGATGCCTCCCATTCCCAACACGGCGACTAAGCGACATTCGTCTGCTATCATCCATTCTTTGAGGGTATTTAGCTGTTCGCTGCGACCATAAAAAATCGAAACATCTGGCGCTTCCCCCCAGTCTTGGCGTTCTTTATTGGCGCCGCCGACGAGAGATAGTTCCTCCCCAGATGCTTCTAAAGCAATTTGGGTTTGGTGTTCTTGATACTGGGAGACCAAAATCTGTTGCAATTTGGCCATTTTTCCCGGTCCAGCACCGGCGATATGAAATTTTTTATACACTTCTCCAAGGCGTTTGCGCACTGCTTCCGGACGGATGTCGAGACATGTGGCGATCGTGGTAATCGTTTCCCCTGCTAGGGCATGGGAAAGTACCTCTATTTCTGAGTCGGAAACGCTCCGCTCTGCTGCAATAGCTTTCAAAAAATCTTGCGGAATCACAGGATTACTCTCTCATCGATAATGGCTGTTTTTAATAAACCTGTCTAGCTGTGTTTGCTTTGTGGATATGTGAGTATTTGTCTTGCCCTAATCTTACCTCACTTTTCCGCCCTCTGCAACTGGAAGCTCTCCCGGCTATTGCCTCCCACACTTGGCCTGGTGGGGCGAAGGTCTTTTCCTGGCTGTACTTTCTGCCCATTATTGAAAATTGTTAATTATCATTAAGAATTGTCATAAATTTTGGCAAAACTTTACAAAATGCTGATGTTAAACCGCTATTGGGGCTGAGTTGCGGCTGTGCTTCGCTGCTCGATCGGAGTCAAGTTCCCACCTGAGCCAATCTGGTCAAATCCTTTATTGGTGGCATTCCTATTGATTCTCAGCGCCAATTTTACCCGGTGGCCAAGCCACTGAATCACTTAAGTAGCGACTTAAACACCAATACCAATGCTCTGAGTCAAGAAATGCCTACCGTAATACCCCAGGGCCAGGGAGGATGCAACTCACCTATCACCCCCGACCACTGGTCATTTGTCATTTGTCCTTTGTCCTTTGTCCTTTGACTAATGACAAGTGACTGTAGTAGCACAGCGTCATCAAGACTTATCAGAAAACCCAAATATTTATGATGCCGTGCCTCTACCAAGGGACAAATGACAAGCCTTGTGCTTTTGGCGAGATGAATTAGATTTTGCTCAGCCGCTTTTCCCAGTAATCGATTGTAGGATAATTGGGGTTGGTTTGGCGCAAGAGGTTCAGCCATGCACTCGCTGATTCTGGTTTCCTGTCAGCGAGGTAGAATTGAATTTGAGCAGTACAAAAGAGGCTGAATTCCACCGTGTGCATGCGGGATTTGCTGAGAATCGGTTGGAGAAGGTTTCTGGCGGTTTCTAGGTCGCCGGATTTGATGTGCATCTGGGCTACACTGATGGCGGCAAAGGTGTAGTCAGGATGGCGCTGATGAATTTGCTCAATCAGTTCTTTGGCTTCTTGATGGCGCTCCTGCAAATCCCAGGCGTTGGCGAGATTGTAAAGCAGATCGGGGGCGTCGGGTTCGATTTTGAGTGCTTGTTGTAGGAGCTTTTCTGCTTTAGCGCCTTCTTCTTCTCGGAGATTCTCGATCGCTTCCCCGAGGAGGTTTTTAACTGGCTTCGAGTGCTGGATGGTGGGTTCGGCGTGAATTTCCATCCCGAGTAAAATCAGCTCTCGCCACTTGCCCTGCATCCACATGCGTACTGTGCCTGCTGGGAGCAATCCGGCGCGGTTCGCCACTTGGGCGGCTTCGTGGCGCATGGCGTCAGGACCACGATCGCTTAGGGCAAAGTCTCGCAGAGCGGCGAGCATTTCCGGGGTTTGGGCGTGGCGGGCAAGGTAGAAGGCAAAATCGCGCCCGCTTGGGCTGCCCCGATCGAGCAGAGCCGGGACAAGAGTCAGCATTTCTGGGTGCGCCGACAGATACTCCTGAGCAATCTTGGTCTGGTCTTCTGGTGATTCCGATTCCCTGGGATTGAAAGCTGCGAGACTCAAGCGCAATTCGTCGAGCGTCTTTTGGCGCACCCACTGCTGCAGGGGAAAGGCAAAAGCGCCGTAGCGATCGCTGATAATCTGCCTCAAATCGTTCAGATTTTGCTCCGCCAATGAGAAAGAATCCGATAAATCCAGGGCTTGTTCCCACAGCGCTTTTGCCTCAGCTTGTCGTCCCAGACGCATTTGCGCCACAGCGGCTAAGTGGAACAGCAAGGGGGGAGCCAGGTCCAGCCGGCCAGAGGTTTCCGCCGCCGCAAAAGCCGCTAAAACCCCTTCATCATCCCCCAAATAGCTAAAACTTTCCGCTTGTTTCACGAACAAATTGATTTTCTCTACCTTTAGGGATTTGAACTGCTCGGCCCGTTGTTTCGCCGCCTCCGGATTGCCGCTGAGGAATAAAAACCGAATCAAATTGCCCAGAGCGTTATAGTTCTCCGGGTTCTCCGCGAGAAATCTTTCACATATCGCGATCGCCTGCTGTGTATCTCCGTCCAACCAGTAAGACAAACTGATATTATGATGGGCGCCATCCATCTGGGGGCAGCGCGCCAGTACCTCTTCTGCCACTGCCCGCGCCTCCTGGTATTGTCCCCAATCCAGCAGAGAGATGGCTTTTTCATGTAGGGCCGCCACAGAGATGGCCTCTGGACCTTCCAAACCCATCTCTGCCAAGTAAGGACCTAATTTAGTTTCCAATTCCGCCACTACCTCCCTAGCGTCGGGGGCGCGTTCGTGGTCTGGCCAAGTTTCTACAAACGAGCGAAAAGCTCCCATTGCCAGAGCGGGACGATAGTTGGTAAGATAGGCTCCTGCCAATCCTATGGCTGCATTCACACTGTTTGGTGCTACTGCCACCAGCCGGGAACAGGCCCACTCGTAGCGGATTGTATCCCCCAGCTCATAGTATGTGTTCGCCAGCCCCTCGAGGGCGTCTGGGTGGTTAGGATAGCGCTCCTCCAAGGATTGAATCAACTCTAAGGCGGCGGCCAACTGCTGGCGCTCTACGAGTGCTTCTAACTTGGCCAGAATCGTGGGTATCGATTCTAGGTTTGACCCAAAGCCTTTTGCTCTTGGTGCTGGGTTGCGGTTCTTCTTGGACATATAGCTATTGGTGTTGATGGTGGTGGTTGAGTAGGACCCCTGCATGATCCAGGTAGGGACGACACATAGGACTTTGTGCCCTTTTTGTGTTTAGAGTTATTTTCTGACCCCAAATTATATTAATATAGGGAAAAAATTCCCATTTTTCGTGCTAAAATAGAGATGAACGACAATTTTTGGGACAATGTATCGCGCTATCCCCGCTACTTAATCACCATTACTTTAGGAATATTTTTCTTTTTGTTCGGGTGGCTCAAGCCTCTGCTACAAAAGCCGGTGACAGCGATCGCCCTGGTGGGCTTGATGGTTTCTGGGATGATTTTTGTGTCTTTCACCTTACGAGCGATGCTCGGTCTAGGATAGAGACTGGTCATTAGTCACTTGTCACTTGTCATTAGTCAAACGACAAAGGACAAAGGAAGGACAAAGGACTTTTGACCTGATAAAATGCTAAGTATTTAGGGAGCGAAATGGCTATGGCTACGCAACTTAGAGTTTCCCGTGTTGCTTCCCTGATTAAGCGCGAAATTAGTCAAATGCTGCTCACCGACATTAAAGATGACCGGGTGGGAGCGGGGATGGTCAGCGTCACTGAGGTAGAAGTTTCTGGAGACCTCCAGCACGCTAAAGTATTCGTCAGCATTTATGGCACAGAAGAAGCTCGCGCTACTACGATGGCTGGCTTGAAAGCGGCTACCAGCCAAATGCGTTGGTATCTGGGACAGCGGGTCCGCCTGCGCCGCACGCCGGAGTTGGTGTTTGTGGAAGACCGCTCGATCGAGCGGGGAACGCGGGTGCTGTCTTTGATTAATAAGCTGACCAGCGAACGTCAAGACCACCCAGATGCGGGTGATGATGGTGAAGAAAATTGACAATTGATAATTGATAATTGACAATTGACAATTGATAATTGATAATTATTAATTGTTAATTGTTAATTTTCCCTTGAATAAGGCTAAAAGACAGTCACTTTTGTTTTGTTGTCACTTGAATAATGAGAAAGGACAAAGGACAAAGGACAAAGGACAAATGACAAAGGACAAACGACAAACAACAACAAATGCTGCCGGAAATTGAAAGTCTTTCATTAGCAGAACAGGTGGCCCAGATGTTCGTGGTGCGGGCTTCGGGGCACTTGTTCGACCATCAAATCGAATTTCCCGCCTGGGAACCACCCGCCGCCAAGTTGCGCCACTGGTTGCAAGATTTGGGTGTGGGTGGTGTCATCTTGGTGGGGGGAAGTGCAGGAGATTTGCGGCTCCGATCGCACCAGCTCCAATCTTGGGCAAAGTTTCCCCTCCTGATTGCAGCGGATGTGGAAGAAGGTGTGGGCCAGCGGTTTGCTGGGGCGACCTGGTTTCCGCCGCCAATGGCTCTAAGCTATATTGAGCAGCAATCTCCGGGCCAAGGTCAGCATTACGCCGAGCTTTTAGGCGGTTTCATCGCCCAGGAAAGTCTGGCTATAGGGATAAACTGGGTACTGGCTCCCGTGGTGGATGTGAATAATAACCCGGAAAATCCGGTGATTGATGTGCGCTCTTTTGGGGAAACTCCCGCAATGGCGAGTTTGCTTACCACGGCTTTTCTCCAAGGTGCCCGCCAATGGCCGGTTTTGACCTGTGCTAAGCATTTTCCCGGACATGGAGATACTAGCGTAGATTCTCACCTGGATTTGCCGGTGTTGCCCCATTCCCGGGAAAGATTGGCGGAAATTGAGTTACCACCTTTTGCGAGTGCGATCGGTGCGGGTGTGGATGCGGTGATGAGTGCCCACCTGGTGATACCGGCTTGGGATGACTCTGGTCCTGCCACTCTTTCTCCCCAGATTTTGACTGGTGAATTGCGGCAAAATCTGGGATTTGAGGGGTTAATTGTCACTGATGCTTTGGTGATGGGGGCGATCGCGAATCGTTATGACCCCTTGGAGGCGCCGATTTTGGCCCTGGAAGCGGGAGCGGATATTTTGCTCATGCCTGTGGACCCGGCGGGGGCGATCGAATCCATCTGTGCGGCGGTTAATTCTGGTCGCATCTCCCCAGAGCGCATTCGTGCTTCCGTGGAGCGCATCTGGCGGGCGAAACAAAAGATTTTTCACGTCGAGGAGGCACCCTCACCCCCAACCCCTCTCCCAGGTAGGGAGAGGGGGGAGGTCCTGTCTGGCTCCCCTTTCCCCCCTTTTGGGGGAAAGGGGTTGGGGGATAGAGGGAAATCCCCCCATCCCCCCTCACCCCCAACCCCTCTCCCAGGTAGGGAGAGGGGGGAGGAGGAGGAGGATTTCCTCGCTTCTTCTTTGTCGCAACTGGCGACCCCCGCTGCAACCTCCGCCGCTGCAGAGATGTTGCGCGCCTCCCTGCGGGTGGGGGGACCCGTGCCTCTGCCAGCTCAGGGTCAGGGGTTGCGGAATCTGATTTTGGTAGATGATACTTTGCGGTGCGGTTTTTTGGGGCACCATGTCCCGGCGATCGCCTACCCAGAAAAGTTGGGCTATCAGTGGCAGTTGTTCGATCGGGACACCATACCCGCCCTCCTCGCCGCCAGCTCCAATGATGACCCCCCCACCCTGTTACAAATCTTCATTCGCGGCAACCCCTTCCGAGGCACCGCTGGGCTCAGTCAAGCCGCCGAAAAATTAGTTACTAATTTGCTGGAAAAAAGGCAATTGCAGGCTCTGGTTATCTATGGCAGTCCTTATACCCTAGATAAATTTTTGCCCGACCTGCCCCCAGAGGTGCCCTACGCCTTCTCCTACGGCCAGATGCCCCTAGCCCAGGATATCGTCCTTAAATCTCTGTTTGAATCTCCCAAATAGGAGCCGGGACACGGCAATGCCGTGTCCCTAGGGGGGCAAAACCCCCTCGCTATATCAAACATCTTTTTATCTGGTTACAGCCTGTTCAGAACTAATCTGAACGGCTCTCAAAGTCCCTCTCCCTCCCCCCCTTTATCCCCCCCCGCCCCCCTTTGAAAGGGGGGGGTCAGTGGAATAAATGTTTTGTTGTTCGGGGGGGGTCAGCGGAATAAATGTTTTGTTGTTCGGGGGGTAGGGGGGATAGGAGAGGGATTTAGGGTGAGGGCAATGTGTTAAGCGATTGGTGAACAAGCTGTAAGTATTTATACTTTTTTCTTTTCATCGACCTAATTTATACTTATATAAAAAATTGGGGTTTTTTGCCTGAGTATTGATAATTTTTTCTCATCATCGGCAAAATTTCCCCTCTGTCCTCAGCCCCAACCAAGTCACTACACCCATAACGAATTTTTCAAGAATAAAACTTTATATTTACACTCATTTTCTATCTAAACTCCTTTAAACATAAAGATTTTTTATAAATTTTATGCAAAACAGAAGTAAAGATATGTGAAAAAAAATATCCTGATGGCGCTGAGTTTTCCCTGAAAACCCAGATTTTTTTATCTTTTCTTTAGAAAAATCCGCACCCCGTAGCGCGAGAATAAAATTGGTTCAGTATAGCTGGTAACAATTTAGGTGCTATACTGACCTAAGTGCCGGTGGTCAGTAGCCGAAACCGGTATTTTAATTATCTTTCGTTATTTTTGGTCCATTAGCAATCTTACCGTCAATATCTCAGCTTTCAAGGGGTGAATTATGATTCTGTCCACAATTCAATACTCTATTGACGTCCTCCAAGATGAAGCCCGTAGCTTAGTGAGAAAAGGCATCGTCAGCCGCCAGCAACCCATATACACCCTCTGCCAGCACATTCCCGCTCGGGAATGGGCATATGTAGAGTGCGAACTGGAAAAATGCGATTTTCTACTCAGAGACCGGATTGGCGATTTGATAGGCAGTGAAAAATGGGAAAATGATTAAAAAAGCAACTCCCCGGCCCTAGGGCCGGGGATTCTTTTTGGTGGAAGCAGGGGAGCTGGGGAGCTGGGGAGCAGGGGAGAGGGGGAAGAGGGGGAAGAGGGGGAAGAGGGGGAGGAGGGGGAAGAGGGGGAAGATTGCTTCCCACACTCCCCACACTCCCCACACTTCCCAAACTCCCCACACTCCCCACACTTCCCACACTCCCCACACTTCCCACACTCCCCACACTCCCCACACTCCCCACACTCCCCACACTCCCCACACTCCCCCCGTCTCCTATTGACAAGTGGTTAACTTTTCCAATTCTGAAGGATGGCTGACGAGATAATCCTGCAGCCACTCACACCCCCAGGTCAGCAACTCATCCAAACTGCCCACCCGCCACAACCGAACGGTTTTGTCCCATGAGACAGTGACGATGCGCTGCCCATCGGGGCTGAAACTGGCGCTGAAGACCTGACCCTGATGCCCCTTTAGCTCTGCCACCAGCTTGCCCTTGGTATCCCACAACCGAACGGTTTTGTCCCATGAGACAGTGACGATGCGCTGCCCATCGGGGCTGAAACTGGCGCTGATGACCTCATCCTGATGCCCCTTTAGCTCTGCCACCAGCTTACCCTTGGTATCCCACAACCGGGCGGTTTTGTCCAATGAGGCAGTGACGATGCGCTGCCCATCGGGGCTGAAACTGGCGCTGATGACCTCATCCTGATGCCCCTTTAGCTCTGCCACCAGCTTACCCTTGGTATCCCACAACCGGGCGGTTTTGTCCCATGAGACAGTGACGATGCGCTGCCCATCGGGGCTGAAACTGGCGCTGATGACCTCATCCTGATGCCCCTTTAGCTCTGCCACCAGCTTACCCTTGGTATCCCACAACCGGGCGGTTTTGTCCAATGAGGCAGTGACGATGCGCTGCCCGTCGGGGCTGAAACTGGCGCTGATGACCTCATCCTGATGCCCCTTTAGCTCTGCCACCAGTTTGCCCGTGGTATCCCACAACCGGGCGGTTTTGTCCAATGAGGCAGTGACGATGCGCTGCCCGTCGGGGCTGAAACTGGCGCTGATGACCTCATCCTGATGCCCCTTTAGCTCTGCCACCAGCTTACCCTTGGTATCCCACAACCGGGCGGTTTTGTCCAATGAGGCAGTGACGATGCGCTGCCCGTCGGGGCTGAAACTGGCGCTGCTGACCTCATCCTGATGCCCCTTTAGCTCTGCCACCAGCTTGCCCTTGGTATCCCACAACCGGGCGGTTTTGTCCAATGAGGCAGTGACGATGCGCTGCCCGTCGGGGCTGAAACTGGCGCTGCTGACCTCATCCTGATGCCCCTTTAGCTCTGCCACCAGCTTGCCCTTGGTATCCCACAACCGGGCGGTTTTGTCCAATGAGGCAGTGACGATGCGCTGCCCGTCGGGGCTGAAACTGGCGCTGAAGACCTGACCCTGATGCCCCTTTAGCTCTGCCACCAGCTTGCCCGTGGTATCCCACAACCGGGCGGTATTGTCCGATGAGACAGTGACAATGCGCTGCCCATCGGGGCTGAAACTGGCGCTGAAGACCTGACCCTGATGCCCCTTTAGCTCTGCCACCAGCTTGCCCTTGGTATCCCACAACCGGGCGGTTTTGTCCAATGAGGCAGTGACGATGCGCTGCCCGTCGGGGCTGAAACTGGCGCTGATGACTCTATCCTGATGCCCCTTTAGCTCAGCCACCAGTTTGCCCGTGGTATCCCACAACCGGGCGGTTTTGTCCAATGAGGCAGTGACAATGCGCTGCCCGTCGGGGCTGAAACTGGCGCTGATGACCTCATCCTGATGCCCCTTTAGCTCTGCCACCAGCTTACCCTTGGTATCCCACAACCGGGCGGTTTTGTCCAATGAGGCAGTGACGATGCGCTGCCCGTCGGGGCTGAAACTGGCGCTGCTGACCTCATCCTGATGCCCCTTTAGCTCTGCCACCAGCTTGCCCTTGGTATCCCACAACCGGGCGGTTTTGTCCAATGAGGCAGTGACGATGCGCTGCCCGTCGGGGCTGAAACTGGCGCTGCTGACCTCATCCTGATGCCCCTTTAGCTCTGCCACCAGCTTGCCCTTGGTATCCCACAACCGGGCGGTTTTGTCCAATGAGGCAGTGACGATGCGCTGCCCGTCGGGGCTGAAACTGGCGCTGA
>Ga0209172_10008142_pt1 | contig 10408 bp, 9 predicted proteins | sample LarsenN4metaG_FD_184113 | JGI IMG/M metagenome (GOLD analysis project Ga0209172, IMG submission 184113) | Hot spring sediment bacterial and archeal communities from British Columbia, Canada, to study Microbial Dark Matter (Phase II) - Larsen... ...
TGCCAGAAATGAGACGCCTAATTTATAACGAAATTAGACGGCGTCTGTCTCAATTCTGAGACAGAGCACTTTTTTGTTCTGTCCCAATTCTGGGACACAAGATTTATCTTATAGCCGGGTTCGAATCAAGCCGTTTTGGAAAAGACGGGTGTGGTGGAGCTCGAGACCTTTCGGCCAGCCCGTTGACGGCTTACTGTCCGGCGCGGCGCAGACGTGGATAATGCAGCGGCCGCCCCCCCGAGTTCTCGTGCCGATCTTTCCAACGCGCCAAGCCGTTGCGGAGGAATTCTGGATCCAGGCCTAAAACTGCGCAAATATTTTCAAAAGAAAATGGCCAATCATCCTGTTTCGCCCAAATCCACGTTTGCGCGTCTAAAAAGAGCCGCCGTTGCTGTCTGGTCTTGGCGCCGAGGTGCAGTTGAAACATGTTGATGGCGTCCTCTAAGACGGCGTGCATCAGATGCTTCTCAGGCTCGATCGGCGTCGATCGGCGAGAGGTCTCGTCGTACTCGTAGTTCACGAGCGTATCAGGTTGAAAAATCCGCGTTGCCAGTTCGTCGACTTGATCGTCTCGGGGTGAATAGGTGAGTGACATAATGAGCGAAGGCGAAGGCAAAAGTTGGACCAGTTTACCCGCTCTAAAAAAAATTTGACCGGTGGAGCCATTAGGCGCGGCGCGAATTTTTGGACCGGCCGCTCGAGGCGCCCAATTCCCGCCGCTTGGTCTTGCCGAGCTGCATGGACAGTTGGTTTTCTTTCCAACGTCGTAACCCGGTTCGCAGGTAGTCGGCATCGAATCCGAGAACCTCGCAGACATTTTCGAACGAGAAGACCGCATCGTCTTCCCGGTCGAGGATCCAGGCTTCCGATTCGGCGAAAAGATTTTTTGCTTTGCGGTCCTTGGCGAGAAGATTACGCTTGTAGCAGTCGATCGCTTCGTCCAACACCGCCAGCATGAGCATTTTCTCGCCGTCGAGGAAGCCGATCCTTTTACGCGACTCCGCATAGGCAGCTTCGGCGTCCGGATCGCCTTGAAAAAAGTAGTCCTCTTTTGAGAGCACCATAGACGCTCCCCTTTCCTGACAACGCTCGTTATGCCCTGACGGGAAAAATCGAGGCAAACGCCATGCCTGAGAAATTCCGCAGGGCGGCGCGGGAGCGGTTCACCTGGCGAGAAGTTGAACTGGGATCGCTCATGGCGTCCCATTCCTGCACTCAGAGGGCGTGCGTCTGTCCGGTTAGTGAGACTCTCGGAGCGCTTGCAGAGCGAACGCCGGTGGCATCCCCCTTGCTCAATTTTAAACCGTCGATCTGTTCCGTATAAACAACACGCGCAGTGAGAAGCTAGGGGCCTCTAGCTGTGACGATAAGGATACTGCGATGATCAAGCTTGGCTATAAACTCTGCAGTGAGGAACAAACGCCGCACCAGCTCGTCGCCTGCGCCAAGCGCGCCGAAGAAATCGGCTTCGAGTTCGCAATGATCTCGGACCATTTTCATCCCTGGATCGATCGCCAGGGGCAATCCAGTTTCGTCTGGTCCGTCATCGGCGCAATTTCCCAAGCCACGGATAAGATCACGATCGGCACTGCCGTGACTTGTCCGACAATGCGCATTCATCCGGCGATCATCGCACAGGCCGCAGCCACGGCGGCGTGTCTCCTCCCCGGGCGTTTTATTTTAGGTCTCGGCAGCGGCGAAAACCTCAATGAGCATATCTTCGCCGACCATTGGCCGGAAGCCGACGTGCGCCAAGAGATGCTCGAGGAGGCGATCGAGATCATTCGCCAGCTCTGGCAAGGCCGGCAGTCCAGTCATTACGGCGCGCACTATCGCGTCGAGAATGCGCGGATATACACGCTTCCCGAATCGCTGCCGCCGATTTTTCTCGCTGCCGGCGGACCGAAGGCAGCCGAGCTGGCAGGGCGTTCGGGCGACGGCCTGATCGCGACGTCCCCTAATGGCGAGCTTGTGGATCAGTTTCGAGATGCCGGCGGCGCCGGCAAACCGTGCTACGCCGAGATGGCGGTTTGTTGGGACGAGGACGAAAAGAAAGCGCTTCGCACCGCGTTCGACTATTGGCCGAATTTGGCGATCACCGGCGAGCTATCCCAGCAACTGCCCGTTCCCGCTCACTTCGAACAAGCGGCGCGTATGATGCGCGCTGAAGATCTGGCCGAGGATCTCGTGCGCGGAAACGAGCCTGAGGCCTATCTCGAGCGGCTGCATAAGTACGAAGAGGCGGGCTTTTCCTACGTCTTTATCCATCAAATCGGTCCGGACCAGGCCGGCTTTTTTCGTTTCTGCGAGCGCGAGTTGCTGCCGCGTCTGGAGTCAACCGGCTCGCGCAGACAGTCGCGCCGAGCCGACGACGTTCAACAACCGCAAACCTAAAATGATGGGCGTTGGAGGTAGACACATTACTCCAGATTTCCATCACTGCGGTATTGCAAATTTTTCCGACCGGAGGTCTCCATGAGCGTACTTAGCCATGTTGAGGAAATCCGCGCCCGCGCTCGGCAAAAAATCGAAGACGGGCCGGTCACTCAAGATTACGGACTGGACAAGGAGCGCGCCATCGGTGTTTTGAACGAAGCCCTGGCCACCGAGTGGGTCTGCGTGCTGCGCTACAAATTCCACTATTTCATGGCTACCGGGATTCACTCTTCTGCCGTCGCGGAGGAATTTCTTGAGCACGCACAAGAGGAGCAGGGTCATGCCGACCGCATCGCCGAGCGCATCAAACAGCTCGGCGGCAAGCCGCAGATGAACCCGGCGCACCTCGCCCAATTGAGCCATAGCGAATACAAAGAGGGTGGCACGCTGACGGAGATGATTCGTGAGAATCTCGTCGCCGAGCGCATCGCCGTGGAAAGTTACCGCGAGATGGTGCGGTTTTTCGGCGACGGCGATCCTACTTCGCGCGTGATGATGGAAGAGATCTTGGCCAACGAAGAAGAGCACGCCGACGATCTCGCCGACCTCCTATTTGCCGTTGAAACCAAGAGCGGCGAAACCCATCGGCTTTATTTTCAAGATGAAGTGCCAAAGACGGGCAGCAAAGATAGCGCAGAAAAGTCCAAGCCGGAAGCGGCAAGAGGCGCCACGAAGCGGCGCGGTGATGGCAAGGCGGACAATGCCCGGGGACAGGCTTAAGAGCGTTAAAGACGATAGGCAGAAGCGAGCGAAGATGCCTCTTCTTTGACCGGCTGCGGGGTTTGCTTCAGCGGTTCGAGCAGGACACTCTTCCGTTCGAAGAGAAAGCTCGCGTGCCACAGGAAAAACGTGGCCACCAGCAGCCATTGATAGCGTGCGTAAGGAAAAACGTCCGAGACCAGCCACACCAGGGCAGCGCTTGCGAGCAGCGCCAACTGCAAAAAAACCGTGCCGATACGAAGCGCCAGAGGCGTGCGCCGCTCGCTGCGGCGATGGCAAAAATCCTCCCAGGTAAACAAGCCCTGGCTTGACAACACTAGAAGGTAATAGCCCACCGCGAGAATCGTGTGCGCGGGCTCCGCGGTTTCGTTCGGTCCCTGCATCACCGCCATAGACCCGATCATGCAGACACAGCCGGCGAGCGCCATTCGCCATGCGATTCGCGCGCGCTTTAACGGCTTGCCGCACGCCTCTTCGAGCCACTGTTTGAAAACATAGAAGAGCAGCGCCTGAAAGATGACCAGCGGATAAGCTCCGAAGCGAAAGATGTAGGACTCAGGCGCGTACATGGCGGTCTCGCTAATCGTCGTGCAGCCGTGGATCGGCGGGAAGCACCAGGGCACGTGCTGCTGCCACGCCGCCATAATGTAACTGACCGCGAACAGCAGCGGCGTGCCGAATACAACTGCGTAGGTAAAACACGCCGTATTGAATCGAAAAGTCATCACTCGCATCAACTTAGGTCGATGATCGCAATCCGCATGCCGTTGTTATGCGTTTGCCGTTTGGCGTCTTGGGTCTAGCGTCTGGCGCGTCTGGCGTCTGGCGTTAAGTTAGCGTCCGCTAGACGCTAGACTCTCAACGCGAAACGGCCAGCCCAGCCTGGCACGCCGCTTGCGCATGGGCGCAAATGCGATGCGCGCCATCATCTTGATTTCGATTCTTATGATTTTGCCGGCGAGCTGCGCCTGGGTTCCCGATATCAAACAAGTCCCCGGCGTCGTGCTCGGCGAGGCGTCTTTCTATCCGACGATCGCGGCGCATACCGACGCGCCGATCATCGGCGGCAACAAGCTCGAGCTGCTCTTCAACGGCGATGAAATTTTTCCTGCAATGATCCGGGCCATCCGTGGCGCGCGCCGGAGCATCACCTACGCTCAGTACTTGTATGAGGACGGGCCGATCGCCCACGAGATGGCGGAAGTTTTAGCCGAGCGCTGCCGCGCCGGCTTAACCGTAAAGCTGCTGATCGATTCCCATGGCGGCGGCAAAATGCCCAAAGAGATTCCCGAGCTGTGGAAAAGCTCCGGCTGCGATCTGCAGTGGTTTCGGCGCATTCAGCTATTTCAGTTCATCACGCCTTGGGAACTGTTCAGCTACAATTACCGCAATCACCGGCGCGTCCTCGTGATCGATGGTGAAATCGGCTTTACCGGTGGGCATGGGGTAAAGCATACCTGGACCGGCAACGGTCGCACGGAGAACCACTGGCGTGAAACCGACGTGCGCGTCGAGGGGCCGATCGTGCAGCAGCTGCAAGCCGCCTTTGTCGAAAGCTGGCGCCAAACCACCGGCCACATGCTCGGCGACGACCTATTTTTTCCCGCCCTGCGGCCGCGCGGCAAGAGTTATGCGCAAGTCGTCAAAAGCTCGCCCTTCGGCGGCACTCATCAGTCCTATCTGCTTTTTATTCTGGCGATCACGGCGGCGCGCAAGAGCATCTATATCACCAACCCATATTTCGTTCCGGACGAGCGTCTCATTGAAGAGCTTCTCAACGCGGTGCAGCGCGGCGTGCGCGTGGTCGTGCTCGGACCCGGAAAGATCGACTGGATGCTCGTCTATCGCGCCAGCCGGCGGGGCTTCGGCACCTTACTGAAGGGCGGCATCGAAATTTTCGAATATCAGCCGGCGCTCCTGCACGCTAAAACGATGGTCGTCGACGGCGTCTGGGCGCTGGTCGGCACCACCAACCTCGATAATCGTTCCTTTGCGCTCAATGAAGAGATCAACCTCATCGCTTATGACACCGAAGCGGCCGGCCAATTGGAGAAAGTCTTCCTCGAAGACCTGCGCTACGCAAAAAAACTCGACTACGAATCATGGAAGGCGCGCCCGTTGGGAGAAAAAATCATGGAGCTCTTCACCATTCCGATCAAGGATCATCTCTAGACCGGCGGTGAGTTTCCCTGAACAAAGCTGCGCAAAAATTCTTCTCACGCTCGAATGAGAGCCAATCCAGAGCCGTCGTCTCCAACAAGCGAGAGATCTTTCCGGACCCGCGAGCCTTTCATCTAACTAACCCCGTTCGCTGTCTCACTTCTGAGACGTTCCGGAACAGTGTGTCCCGAATTCGCGACAGATTGTCGTAATTAGTGCGTATTTGTTTCTTAGCAATTGACATTCGCTTACCGCATTCGTTATTACCGACTATTTAATTTAGAGCGATCCCGTTTCTCTCGGAGGCATCCATGCGGGACACAGTTTGGAATTCATTTTTTTCTGCGCCCGTGTTCTTACACTGGATTGTTTTCGCTAGCTTACTTTATGTCGGTCGCGTCCAGGCTCAAGACCTTGGCGATATCGGCGCCCTAAAGAAATTACCCTTCGAGCGGCTTTTCGAGATCGAAATCACCACCGTTTCCAAACGGCCTGAACGCTTGGTCGATGCTGCATCCGCAATTCAAGTCATCACCGGCGAAGACATTCGCCGCTCTGGCGCTACCAGTCTTCCCGAGGCGTTGCGGCTTGCGACCAATCTGCAGGTGGCGCAAATCAGTTCCAGTCAGTGGGCCATCAGCGCGCGCGGATTCAATGCGAGTACTGCCAACAAGCTGCTCGTCTTGATCGACGGCCGGACTGTGTACACACCGCTGTTTTCCGGCGTTTTTTGGGACATGCAAAATGTCATGCTGGAGGACGTCGAGCGAATCGAAGTAATCAGCGGGCCGGGGGCAACCCTATGGGGCTCGAACGCCGTTAACGGCGTCATCAATGTCATAACCAAAACGGCGCGCGATACACAGGGCGCGCTCCTGAGCGCCGGGGGCGGCTCCTTCTTGAGAGGCTTTGGCAACGCGCGTTACGGCACCCAGGCGGGCAACGACGTCTACCTTCGCGTCTATGGGATGGGCTTCGACCGCGAAAATACCTCGTTTCGCAATGGCGCCGCCTCAGACTCGGCTTGGAATCTTGGCCAAGGCGGCTTTCGCGCCGATTGGCTGCCGGCAAGCGGCGCGAGCCTAAGAGTGAACGGCAATTTTTACGGCGGCGACATCGGACAAACCGGTCCCGGCGATGTCAGTGTCGACGGGCAAAATCTGCTCGCGCGCTGGACCCAGCCCCTCGCGGCCGATGGCTCAGAGCTTTCGCTGCAATTCTACTGGGACAGAACCTATCGGCGGATCCCCGGTTCGATTACCGAGGCGTTGAACACCTATGATCTCGAGTTTCAGCATCGCTTCTTTCTTGGCAAGCGCAATCGCTTTGTCTGGGGCGCGGGCTACCGCTTCATGCATGATGACGTCAAAAACCCCGCCGCCCTGGCCTTTTTTCCAGGGCGACGCGATCTCCATCTCGTCAACGGCTTTCTGCAGGACGAAATAACACTCCTGAAGGACCTCATTTTAACCCTCGGCTCGAAATTCGAGCACAACAGTTTCTCCGGTTTTGAAGTTCAACCGAGCGCGCGCCTGGCCTGGATGCCGCTCCCGAATCAGACGTTCTGGACCGCAGTCTCGCGCGCTGTCCGAACGCCTAGCCGGATCGACACCGAGTTTTTCGTCCCCCGCGCGCCGCCTTTCCTGTTGCGCGGCGGCGGCAGCCGGTTCGACTCGGAAACCGTCGTCGCCTATGAGCTTGGCTACCGCACGGAGGTGGCGGAACGGCTCGGTCTTTCGCTGTCGGCGTTTTTCAACGACTACGACAAGATCCGCAGCGTGGAGCCGATCGCCGGCTCGCCCGGTCAATTCATCATCCTGAACAAACTGCAGGCCGAAACGTATGGCGTCGAGCTAGCGCTCGCCTGGCAGGCCGCCAGCTGGTGGCGCCTGCGCGGCGGCTATACGTTTTTCAAGAAGCACATCCAGATCGGAACTAGCCGGGATCTCAATCGAGGCCGCGGCGAGGGCAACGATCCGCAGCATCAATTTCTTATTCAGTCGATGATCAATCTGCCGGCGAACGTCGAGTTCGATTCGGTGCTGCGCTACGTCGACAATCTCAATCAGCTCGGCCCGGTCGTGCCGAGCTACGTTTCCTTGGATCTGCGCTTGGGCTGGCGCCCGATACCCAATCTCGAATTGGCCATCGTCGGCCAAAATCTCTTGGACAAGCGCCACGCCGAGTTCGGCGCGCCGGCGACGCGGCAACAAATCCCGCGCGCCGTTTACGGCAAACTGACATGGCAATTTTGGACCGGTGATGGCGCGAAAACGAAGTAAAATCAGTGGAGCGCGTTACAGCGAACCGCCTCGGTTGCGTCGGGGAACCCCCCCGCTTTCCTCCTGGAGCTGTAAAAAAATTATGAAGCTCCGCGCAACTTCACAAATCTTCCCTGACCCCTATTTGCCAAAGAGGGGAACCGGTGCTCGAACCATACGCGTTGCCAATCACTTAATAACAAGCGCCGCTCTTAGTAGTCCCCCTTTGAAAAAGGGGGAAACAGGGGGATTTAATTTTTTCACAGCTCCCCCTTTTCAAAGGGAAATGCAAGCGGGATTTACTTCGCACCGTCGCAGCGCCTTTATGCTCGCATTCGCATTCGCGCTCACGCTTGTCACTGCCAGCGCGTCGGCGCAGAGTTCGGTTTCCAGAGAATATCAGTTGAAAGCGGTCTTCCTGTTGCGCCTGGCCCAGTTTACTCAATGGCCCAACGAAGCTTTTGATCGCCCGGAAAGCCCCATCGTGATCTGCGTTTTAGGAGAAAATCCTTTCGGCGACGCCTTGGACGCGGCGCTGCGTGGCGAAACGGCGCACGGGCGGACACTGGTTGCGCGGCTGGTTCGCTCGCCTGATCAAGCCCGCTCCTGCCACATTCTTTTCCTCGGCGGCGCCGGGCCGCGCGTAGCGAAAGAGATCGCCGCGGCATTGGCCGGCAGGAGCGTGCTCACGGTGCGCGACTCTGAAGGACTGCCGAGCGCCTATGAAGCGATCGTCAACTTCTTGACCGAGCAAAACAGGATCAAATTACGGATCAATCTAACCAGTGCGACCACCGCCCGGTTGGTGCTCGATCCGCGCCTGCTGCGCGCCGCTGAAGTCGTCAGCGAATAATCGTATGGATCGCCAGACCTCGATACAAAAGCGCATACGCACCGTCATTCTGCTTGTGAGCGTGGTGATTTTGTTCGTCACAGCGGCGGCTTTCGTAAGCTACGAGGCTGTCAGTTTTCGCGCCCGCCTGGTGCGTAATCTTTCCACTCTGGCAGACGTCATCGCCGATAATAGCGCCGCGCCGCTCGCCTTTGACAACAAGGCGGTCGCCGAGGAGATCCTGGCGGCGCTGCGCGCCGAGCCGGACATTGAAGCGGCCGTCCTGTTCGATAGCGACGGGAACGTCTTCGCCACTTATCCGAAAACCCTGCCGCTTTCCTTGTTGCCTAGGATCGTAACCACGAAAGGATACGAATTCAGAGACGGCGGGCTGCTGCTCTTTCAGCCGGTGCTTCAGGAAGGAACGCCCATCGGCGCTCTTTATCTGCGCAATTCATTCGCCGGCCTCTACCAGCAACTGTGGCGCTACGGCGCCATCGTCCTGATCGTCCTTTTGGGCGCATTCGCCACCGCGTTCATCCTTTCGATTTTTTTGGGAAAACGCATCTCCGAACCGATCCTGGCGCTCACCCAGGCAGCGCGGCGCATCACCGAACAGCGCGACTACTCGATCCGCGCGCCCAAGGTTACCGACGACGAGCTCGGCCTGCTCACCGATGCGTTCAACCGCATGCTTTCGGAAATCGAAGAGAGTCATGACCGTTTGGCCGAGCAAGCGCGCTTGTTGGACTTGAGCGCAGACGCCATTATTGTGCGCGACCTCGGGGGCACGATCTTGTTTTGGAACACCGGCGCCGAGGAGATTTACGGCTGGAGCCGCGCCGAAGCGCTCGGCCGGCGCAAACACGAGCTGCTCCAAACCGAATTTTCCGAGCCGCTCGCACAGATCATGCAAAAGATCGGGCGCGACGGCCGCTGGGCCGGCGAGCTGATGCAAACGCGCCGCGACGGCGAGCGCATTTGCGTGAGCACGCGCTGGGTCTTGGACCGCAACGTGGAGCCAGGGAAATCGAGAGTGCTCATCATCGACACTGAGATCACCGCCCGCAAACAGATGGAAGAAGCCCTGCGGCAAAACAAGGAGCGCCTGGACGGCATCATCTCGTCCGCCATGGATGCAGTGATTTCGATCGATTCCGACCAGCGCATTGTGCTGTTTAACCGCGCCGCGGAAAGCATGTTCGGCATTAGCGAGAAAGAAATTATCGGCCAAAGCATCGACCGTTTGATTCCCGAACGGTTTCGCGCCCACCATCCCGCCTTCGTACGTGAATTTGGCCGCACGGGCGTGAGCAACAGGCAAATGGGAGCCTTGGGCTCGATCAGCGGACTGCGAGCCAACGGAGAGGAGTTCCCGATCGAAGCCTCAATTTCACAGGTGCAGATCGGCCAGGACAAACTGTTTACAGTCGTCCTGCGCGACATAACCGAGCGCAAGCGCGCCGAGGAATTGATGCGCTCGGAAGCCAAACGCCTCGACGCTCTCGTCGAGCAGCGCACCGCCAGTTTGCAGGAAACCATCGGCGAGCTGGAAGCGTTTTCGTACAGCATCTCGCACGACATGCGCGCGCCGCTGCGCGCCATGCAAGGGTACGCCCAGGCGCTGTCGAGCGATTACGGCGAGCAGCTGGATAAAGAAGCCAGGCATTATCTCGACCGCATCTTTCGCGCCGCCAACCGCCTGGATCTGCTGGTCCAGGACGTGCTTGCCTACAGCAGAATTGCCAAGGGCGACATCGAGTTGGTCCCGGTGGACCTGGAGCGGCTGATCGACGACATCGTTGCGGCGACGCCCGAGTTTCAAGCGCCCCATGCGCGCATCACCATCAGACATCCGCTCCATCGGGTGCTCGGCCATGAAGCTTACTTGACGCAATGCATCACCAATTTGCTCGGCAATGCGGTCAAGTTCGTCCGTCCGGGAGAAATGCCGCAGGTCATCGTTTGCAGCGAGCGGCTCGACGGCAAAGTGCGGCTT
>Ga0209172_10008143_pt1 | contig 10408 bp, 5 predicted proteins | sample LarsenN4metaG_FD_184113 | JGI IMG/M metagenome (GOLD analysis project Ga0209172, IMG submission 184113) | Hot spring sediment bacterial and archeal communities from British Columbia, Canada, to study Microbial Dark Matter (Phase II) - Larsen... ...
AATTCCGCCACGTCGAAAAGCGGATCGCCGAGCGCAATGTCGTCCAAATCCACCAGCGCCAGCTCGTTGCCGCGTATCAACATTTGTGAAGGGCGTATGGCGCCATGAATCGGCGCCGCCGGAATTTGCTGCGGAGCCAAGGTTGCTCTCGCTGCTTTCAAACGTTCGAGCGCCGCGCCGGTCAAAGGCCGCAGCATCGGCATTTTGTCAACCAGTTTCATGCCATCCTCCTCGGCCACTTTCAGGACGTCGTCCGGATCCGGGCCGTTGGGCAAGTCCGTGACCCGGACGCCGTGCCAGGCCGCCAGGGCCCTGCCGACTCTCGGAAAGATATCGTCCCAATCCAATTCATCCAGCACACTCGACAGCGACGTTCCCCGCCAGTCTTCCTGCCAAAACGTATTCAACCCGTCGAGATGCAGCAGCGGCTTGGGCAGGTGAACCGCCGCGGTCTGCGCGATCAACTGCTCGTAAACGGTTCGCAGGAATTGAAAATAGTAGCGGCTCATCGCATCGCTGTAGGTCTTGCTGTAAAAGGTCATTTCCCGTGACTGGCCGGCGGGACCGGAAAGCTGCGCGTGATAACGCAAAACACAGCGCTTGCCCGGCATGTATTTGACGCGGTCGCAGCGAATATCGGCGCAGCGCCAGGCCGGCCCGGCGCCATTTTCGACCGCGTCCAGCGCGCGCAGATTCGACTCCACTTGCTGTCGAACAAAATTGGGATCAAACAAATATGGCAAACCCGCCATGTGCGGATCCTGCGGAAACATCCACAGCACCAGGCTCAAGTCCGGCCAGTAGCTGACCGGCGGCAATTTTTTCAAAAAATCGTGCGCCACATAAGAATGTTTGACCGACGCCACCGCGTCGTCAAAGCGTTTCTCAGCCAGACCCGGCGGATAAAGCTGGCCATAAAACCATTCTTCGGCTGCGGCGCCGGAAGGATGGCGCAGCGCCAGACGATACAGCAGCCGGCAATGTTTGGCCGGTTTGTAAATAACATTTTCAATGGCGCATTCCGCGACTTGCCATTCCAGCCCCGGCGAGGCGGCGCGCAAATGCCTGGCGAAGTGTTCCGCCATCAGGCCGTCGTCCATCACCGCAGCCAAATGGGGAAGCTTGGGATCGTTAAATATATTCGAGCCGTTCTGTGACTGATCAAGCATCATGTATTTACGCTTTCCATTTTTACGCTTTACGTTTTAAGTTTCATGTTTTACGTCAACCCCAACCTGCCATCCAGAATGTCGGCGGCCAAAATCAGGAGCTGATCGACGCTATCGCGATAATGCTGCTTCGTGCGCTTGATGCACTTTTTGGCCTGTTTGCCCACCAAATGCGCCGCCGTTTGCCAGGCAAAAACATCGGCGGGCAAACCCCAGGGCGCATGCGTCGCATAAGCCTCACAAAAATGGCGGATGGCGGAGCGGCTTTGCGCCGCCGTAATTTTTCCCTTGAGCGGCAAATACAGCAAATGCGCCACAAAACTGGCGACGTCGGTGATCGGATTGCCCAAAAGAAAATCATCAAAATCGATCAAGGCCAGTTTACCGTCAACCAACAGAAACTGCGAAATACGGAAAGCGCTGTGCATCGGCGCCGGCGGCATTCGGGTCAAGCCCGGAAATTTTTCCCACAAGGTTTCGGCAATGGCTGCGACGCGAGGGATATAGGTGGCGTCAAAGTTGCCCAAAACTTTCTCGGCTTCGGCCACTTCCGACATCGCGTCTTGATCCAGACATTCAGACAACTCTTCAAGATGGCACTGCTGAATGCCGGCGAGCGCAACGCCCATTTCGGCGACCAGGCGATCGAGATCGAGAGCCGCCAGATTTTCGTCGGCATTCGTTCCCGCCAAGCTGCGCATAAAAAACGTGTTCATCTCATCAACGAAGAACAGCGGCTCGGGAATCAGAATTTCACCGGATTGGCAAACCGGTGCATTCCAACAGGCCTGCATGGTTTTGAAAATCTGCTCGCCACCGGTTTTGTGGCTGAACGTTTTGCTATAAACCGCCAGATCGCCGGCCTCATCGAGGCGCAACTCGTGGCGCAGGGTGCAGCGCAGTTCCGGAACGTATTTGACCAGCATCGTCGCCACGCCGTTGAGCCGGATGTTGGGCTGAAAATGAAAACACTCCCAAAACTTCCGGAAGCATCCGCCCAGCGCATTTTTGTCGAACAGTTGGCGCAGTTGTTTGAGCGCCGGGTCGTTGGGAAAACCCCAGAGCACCAAATTCAGCTCCGGCAGCACGTAAAGCGCCGGACCAAACTCCGGCTGGGCAAAGGTTTCGCGCTGAGCCTGGTCGCGCCGGTTTTCGACTTCATCGTTTGATGCCGTCTTGCCAAACAAGATTTGATCGCCCTCGCGGCCGGAAATCATATCGTGAACCCGCAGCGTATAACAGATGCGGCAGGCCTTGTTGGGCGTGTAAGTCATCCGCGTCAGCTTCAGGCCATCGATCCGCAGCCGGCCCTCGGCGAAGCCGGGCAGCCGGCGCTGAAACAACTCCTGCATGGCAACGCCATCCGTGACAACCTGCAGTTGCGGCAACTGCAGGTCTTCGGGCATTTCGGCAGCACTGACCATAACTTCTCCCTGGATAAGGTGAACTCCATTTCCTTACATCCTGCTTTTTTGGTCCTGGTTTGCACGCTGTGCTTGCTGTTGGCTCGAAGAAGCGGACTCAGAATTCCATCACTATAGTAATCCCATTAATCCAACATTCCATTACCACGAAAATAAACCGGAGTACAATGCTTCAGCATTGCAACGGTGAACCGTCGCACTCCAATTTTCATCATTGTGGGTGTCGCAACCGCGGCAGGGACATTACTCCAATTAATCACCTCAGCGTCAACTTTCCAACAAGAATATCCGCGGCCAAACTCAACAACTGCTCGACGGTCTGGCGGCAATTCTTCTTCGCCAGCCGGATGCACTTTTTGGCCTGCTCCGCCACCAAAAGCGCGGCGGTTTGCCAGGCGAGCACGTCGGCCGGCAAGCCCCAGGGCGCATGCGCCGCATAAGCCCGGCAAAAATGGCGAATGGCGGAGCGGCTTTGTTCCGGCGTAATTTTGCCTTTGATCGACAAATATAGCAAGTGCGCCGCAAAACTGGCGACGTCGGACATCGGATTGCCGAGCAAGAAAGTATCAAAATCGATCAAAGCCAATTTCCCTTCGACCAGAAGCCATTGCGAAAGCCGGAAGCCGCTGTGAATCGGAACCGGCGTGAGCCGGGTCAAATGAGAATATTTTTCAAATAAGGCTTCGATAACGGCTGCCCCAACCGGCTTAGAGATCGCATCAAAATTCCCCAACATCTCCTTAACGTCGCGAAGTTGCGAGAAAACCTGTTCATCCGAGCGCTGAGGCAGACCACCAATCCGGCACTGATGAATGCCGGCCAGCCCAACGCCTATCCTCGCGCAGACACCGTCGAGATCGAAATCGGCAAGACACTCATCCGCATTGACGCCTTGCAGACCGCGCACAAAGAAGGTGTTGATCTCCTCGTCAAAGAACAGCGGCTCGGGAATTATAATCTCGCCAGATTGGCAAATCGGCGCGTTCCATAAAGCCTGAATCGTTCCAAAGATCCGTGCGCCGCCGGCGTTGGAACCGAAGGATTTGCTATAAACCACCACCTCGCCGTCGTGCTTGATATGTAATTGGTGGCGCAGCGTGCAGCGCGATTCCGGAACGTATTTGATGAGCGTCGTCGTCACGCCGGCAAGCCTGACCGTCGGCGACAAACCAAGGCAGGGCCAATGTTTTTGGAGCAGCTCAGACAGAGCGTCACGATCCACCAACGAGCGCAGTTGCTTGAGCTTGGGGTCATTGGGAAAACCCCACAAAATCATGTTCAACTGCGGCAGCCAATGCACCGCCGGGCCAAAATTCGCGCCAACGTGCGTCTCGCGTTGCGCTTGCGTGTATTTGGCTTCCGTGACGCCATTCGGCTCAACCAGCGCAAAAAAAATTTGGTCGCCTTCGCCGCCGGTGTTGGCATCTTTAACGTGCAGCGCATAACAAATGCGGCATTCTTTGCCGGGCGTATAGGTAAAGCGCATGAGTTTCAGCCGCGCAATCTCCAACCGGCCTTCGGCAAAACCCGGAAGCTGGCGCTGAAAGACGTCTTGCATGGCCGATTTATCCGTGACAACCGGCAGTTGTGGAAACTGCGCGTCGTCTGGTATTGGAGCGATACGGGTCATAGTTTTGTAGTAGCGCCTTGAGGCGCAAAATGTTCAGAGCATGGAAATCGCTTGATTTTTTAAACGCTATCCTCATCACCGAGTCAAAGTGCCTAAAGGCAACTACGACGAACAAAGACGGTCGGCGATATTCAGAAGATTGCCCACCAAATCCGCATTCATCCGCTTGACCGATTTGTAGACTTGGCTGCCGATCAAATGACTGGCTGCAAACCAACCGATACGCTCTTGCGGTATCGGCGAAGCGGCGGCGCGATTATAAGAAGCGCAAAAATTCGCGGCGGTTTGCGCAGCCAGAGCCGGAGCGATCTTGTCGCCGGCTTGCATCTTGTAAAGATGCGCCAAAAAGCGCCCGAGATCGTAGCCGGGATCGCCGAGGTTGGCGCTGTCAAAATCGATGAACGCCATGCCTTTTGCCGTGGCAAAAATGTGGCTGAATTTAAACGACGCGTGCACCGGCGTTACCGGACCGGGACCGAGCCGGGCCGCCGCATTCAAAAGTTTTTCGCCAACCGCCGCGCAGGATCGCGCATGATCGGGAAAAGTCCGCGCAATCGCGGCCACGGCTCGGTGCACGTCTTCAACCTGAAATTCGAACGTCATTTCCAGCGGCAGTTGCAACCGCGTGCCGTGAAAAGCGGCCAACCGGCTGCCGATCTCGTTTGCCGCCTCGGGCAAATTCGGCAGGTTTTCGGCAAGCTTGGCAAACGGCTGCCCGGGAAGCGCTTCCTGCCAGAGAATTTGCCGTTCCGGATCATAGCTGTAAGGCTGCGGCAGAACGAAATCGCCGCGCTGCGAGGCCTCGGTTTCCCAAATTTGTTTCATCAGCGTAAAAGCCTTTTGTCCCTCGTTGCCGCGATAGGCTTTGCCGTAAACGGCGTATGGCGGATCATTCGCAGCGCCCGATCTCATCGAATAAATATAGCCGCAACGCATGCCAGGTACGTATTTTGTTCTCTCCGCGCGGACGGCAGCGGGCGGATGTTTCAGGCCGAATTTTTCCGGCGCCGCTTGAGCCAGCGCCAGAATTTTTTCGGTATCGACCATCGTGGACAAGCCGGGCAAATTGGGGTCATTGGGATAGGCCCACAGGACCATCTCCCAATCCGGAATATACAGCATGGCCGGGCCGAACGGCGGTGACGCCAGTTTCGTCCGATCGCAAGCATCGAAAAGCTCCTTGCCGCGTTGAGAACGAAAAAGCTTGCCGAAAAAAATTTGTGACGCGGGTGCCTCGTCATTCCGGCGGCAAATATTAACAGTCAACAAAATCCGGCAATCGCCGCCGGGCTTGTAGTGCAACTGGTCGATCGCGCAGCTTTGCACGTCCATGTCGCTGGCGGCCAGCGCCGGTTCGAGACATCGCCGGAGCATCTGCGCCAAATTTTCGGGCTGCGTGATCTCACGCAATTGGGGAAATTCAGAATCTTGCATAACGTTCGCCAGCGTGGGCATTATTTTTTTTCAAGCGAAGCTACGCCTCAAACCTTACCGGCGCAGCCGACAAGAAAAAAAATTGGACACAAAGTGAACTCTCACAAAATTGTTTGTTTTTGTGTGCTTTAAATTTTGTGTCCCCAAAAACTTGCTCTGTTTGTAGAGATTTTTGGGGTTCAAAATCTCAGGAGCTTGCCGGCACAATCGCAACTCCGCTCAACTCCGGCGTTGCGCCACCCAGCTTGCCATTGTCACCGGTTGCTTCCGCGGTTTCGAGAGCATACTCCAACAACCGGCCGAACTGCAATTCATACAGCTCACGATAAGGCCGACAGGTCTCCAGAAGCTCTTCGTGTTTGCCGAAGCCGGCGAGCCGGCCATGCTCCAGCGCCAGGATTTTGCCGGCGCGGCTGATCGTTGAAAACTTATGCGCAATGATGAACGTGGTTTTGCCTTTGGTTAACTCGTCCAGCGCCTGATGAATCCGGGCTTCGGTTCTGGCGTCCAGGGCCGTGGCCGGCTCATCCAAGATCAGGATCGGCGTGTTGCGAATGATGGCGCGGGCGATGTTGAGGCGCTGTCTTTGGCCGCCGGAAAGATTGTCGCCGCCCTCATCAATCATCGTATCGTAACCTTGCGGCATCTGCATGATGAAATCGTGCGCCTGCGCCAGCTTCGCGGCCTGGATGATCTCCTGGTCGGTGGCGTCGATTTTGCCGAAGCCGATGTTCTCGCGGACGGTTTTGTTGAACAGCCTGGCTTCCTGCATGAGAATCGTCACGCGGCTGCGAAACGATTTGAGCGTGAACTCGCGCAGATCCCGGCCGTCGATCAGGATTTGCCCTTTTTGCGGATCGTAAAACCGCATGAGCAGACTGACGAGGGTCGATTTGCCGGCGCCGCTATGGCCGACGAGGGCGACGGTTTCTCCGGGTTCGACCGCGAAGCTCAGATTTTTTAAAACCTCGGCGCCCTGATGATAACCGAACCCGACGTGGCGGAATTCGAGGCGGCCTTTGAAGAGCGGCGCCGGAATCGCATTGGGAGCATCCCGCATCACCATCTCACAATCGACCAGCTCTAAAACCCGCCTGCCGGCAACTTGCGCCTTAGCCACACCGAGCATCTCGTCGGCGAATTTTTCGACGGGGCCATAAAGATTTTTCAAGTACGAAGCAAACAGAACGAGCGTGCCAGGCAAAATCGCGCCCGCGAGAACAAAGCTGCCGCCGAAGTAAATGATCATGCCGCTGGCGATAGCGACCAAAATATCATTGACGCGCTTGAACAGCTTGGAAAGCCGCATGGTCTCGATGCCGGATTCAAGGCTTTCGCGATTCTCCGCTTGAAAACGAGCCTGTAGCCAGTCCTCGCGGCCATAAGCCTGCACCAGCGCCATGGCGGTTACATTTTCCGCAATAAGCGAGGTGATGTTGCTCTCTTTCTTTCTTTTTTTCTCCGACGCGGCTTGCAAACCGCTGCCGATGCGCCGGTGATAATAATACAGAACCGGAATGACGCTGAAAGCGAGCAGCGCCAACCGCCATTCCATCACCAGCATCAACCCGACGTGCGAGGCGATCGTGATCAGGCGATAAACCGAGCTTTGCGGCAGCTCGATCAGAATCGTGCTGATGCCCCCGAGGTCCGCAGTGACCCGGTAGAGGAGATCGCCGGAGCGGGCGGACTGATGAAAAGACAACGACAGCCTTTGCAGGTGAGCGAAGATGCGCTCGGTAATGTCGGCGCTCATGATCGAGCCGACCGTCATCAGCCCGATTTTGTGCATGTAAGAAACGAGGCCATCCAAAACGCGGAGAGCGATATAAGCCAGCGCCAGGGCCAGCAGCAGCGTCTGCGCATCCTGGCCAAACCATCGCGCCAGAAAAGAAAATTTTTCAGGCAGCGGATTATTCAGAATGACGTTATCCAGAATAAGTTTCAAGGGCCAGGGCGTGAGCAGCGAGACCAGGATGGTGAGCAACAACCCGGAATACGCGAGGGTTATCAGTTTCCAATGCTGGCGGTAGTGCCGTCCGAATACTTTATAGATTCGGAACATCGTCTTATAGCTGACTTTTTCCTGATCTTTCGTGTCCTTTGAAGAGATGGGATTGATTTGATTCTTTTTACTCATCGTAGCTTATGCCGGCTTCAAAACGACGTTATCTGTTTCAATTTTTCCGTTGTTTCCATCCGCCGCCGCCTCAAGCAGCGCGGATTTTCCTTGCCGGCCGAATTGCAACTCGTAAAGCTCGCGATAATGCGGGCTGGTTTGCAACAATTCAGCGTGCGAGCCTTGCTGGGTGATTTGCCCTTCTTCCAACAGCAGGATTTTATCGGCGCCAGCGATGGTGGAAAACTTATGCGCAATAATAAACGTGGTCTTGCCGCGGGTGAGCCGGTGAATCGCCGCATTCACTTTGGCTTCGGCCCGGGCATCCAAACCGGTGCCCGGCTCATCCATGATCACGATCGGCGTATTGCGAATGATGGCGCGGGCGATGTTGATCCGTTGTTTCTGGCCGCCGGACAAATTGGTGCCGCCTTCGTCAATCGAGGCGTCGTAACCCGCTGGCATTTCCATAATAAAATCGTGCGCCTCGGCCAGTTTGGCTGCGTGAATGATTTCGCCATCCGTCGCGTTGATTTTGCCAAAGGCGATATTCTCGCGCACCGTCTGGCAAAATAACGTGGCGTCTTGCAAGACGATCGTTATCTGGCCGCGCAAGGATTTGAGCGTAAATTTGCGAATATCCTGGCCGTCGATGAGAATCTGCCCTTGTTGCGGATCATAAAAGCGCAGCAACAAACTGATGAGCGTGGATTTGCCGGCGCCACTGGGACCGACCAGCGCCACGGTTTCACCGGGTTCAACGACGAAGTTCAAATTCTTCAAAACCTCGTTGCCCCGCTTGTAGGCAAAGCTGACGTTTTTAAACTCAATGCGGCCTTTGAGGTTCGCCGCCGGCGCCGCCTTCGGATCATCCTGCACCACCATGTCATTTTCGACCAGCTCGAGCAAGCGATCGGCCGAGACTTGCGAGCTTGCCAAGCCCATGAAAAGGCTGTTGAGCTTTTCAAAAGCGCCAAAAATTTCCCGCGTGTAGGCGACGAACAAGACCAAGGTTCCCGGCAGAATATCACCGCCGAGTACATGACGGCCGCCCCAATAAAGCACACCAGCTGTGCTCAACGTCACTAAAAAATCGGAAAGACGGCTATACGCTCGTTGCAGCCGCAACGCTCGAAGGCCGATTTCCAAACTTTCCCGATTGCCGGCGCGAAAGCGGTCCCATTCCGATTCCTCTCGGCCATAAGCCTGCACTAACGCCATCGACTTGAGGTTTTCGACAAGAATTGAGGTGATGTCACCTGCCTTTCTTCTCTGTTTCCTCGCGGCTTTCTTCAAGCCGGCGCCAAAATACTTGGTAAGAAGATACATAAAAGGCAACGCCAGCAGAGCGACAAGGCTTAAACGCCAATCCAGCACCAACATCAAGACGACATAAGTGCCAAACGTCACCACGCGCTGGGTAAAATCCTGGGGAAAATCGATCAGGATATTTCTCATCGCCCTTGCATCCGAATTCAACAGCGTGATGACATCGCCGGTGCGGGCCGTTTCGTGAAACGACAAGGACAGTCTTTGCAAGTGCGCGAAAACCCGTTCGCGAATGTCGGCAACGATCCGGTCGCCGGTGCTGGAAACCCAAAACTTGTTGACGTAGGAAAACATCGCTTCCGCGAGGGCAATGAGGACAATCGCAAGCGCCAGCAAAAACAGAAGCAGTTTGGGGCTGTCGACAAACCAGGGATTCAGAAAAGCGACGGCTTCCGGCAAAGGCGCTTTGAGAACAAGATGATCCAAAACCAGTTTGAGCGGCCAAGGCTGCAAAACCGCCACGCCAATGGTGATAAACAAACTCGCATAAGCCACCGCCAATACTTTGACGTGTCTTTTGTAATGGCGTCCAAAGACTTTGTACGTTCTGAGCAAGGCATGGAGATCGAGTTTCTCCTTCTCCTTGTCTTCATCCTTTTTTTTGCCAAGCTGATGTAATTGGGAAAGGTCTTCGACAAATTTAATCATTGTTGTGTTTCAGCTTTTTATTAAAATTTCACAGCCGGCTTCAAGGAGGCGCCGGGCTTGACTCGGCCAATCCGCGCCGGCTTGCTGGCGAAAGCAAATCACGGCGCGGCGCAAATAAGCCAACGCCTGATAGGGGCGCAGCCCGGCCACCATCGGCGGCGACCGGCGCGACAGATAACGCTCGAGAAATATCCGACGCAGCTCGTCGCTCTTGCCGCTGAAATGCACTTGCAAGGTAATCAGGAAATTACCGACGTCCAGCGCCGCGTGCGAAAAACAAAAACCATCCAGATCAATAAAAAAGGCGCGGTCGCCGGTGATAAAAATTTGCGCCAAATTGAGATCGCCGTGCACCGGGCAAATCGGCGCGCCGTTCAAGCTTGCTTCCTGCGCCAAGCCGACGAGAATGTTTTCGACAAGCGGCGCCGCTTCCGGACAGGCTTCGATCAGCGCCTGCGGGCCGGGATGGCAATATTTCCGAATATGGTCAGCCAAGCTCTTTTTTTCGCCGGTGGCAACCGCCAAACCATGCAGCGCCGCCAAATTCTCGGCGACGCAACGAACGGCTGTGGATAAATCATCGCGCTCGGAAAAATCAGAGAGCTGGCGACCGGGCACAAACCTTTGCAAAACCATTCGCATGTCCGGCAAATAC
>Ga0209172_10008145_pt1 | contig 10406 bp, 13 predicted proteins | sample LarsenN4metaG_FD_184113 | JGI IMG/M metagenome (GOLD analysis project Ga0209172, IMG submission 184113) | Hot spring sediment bacterial and archeal communities from British Columbia, Canada, to study Microbial Dark Matter (Phase II) - Larsen... ...
GGCCGATGGCGCGTTCGATGGCGCCGGCGTGGCCAGACAGGACAACCTGGCTGGGATCATTGTCGTTGGCGATTTCGCAGACCTCGCCTTTGGCCGCGGCTTCGGCGATTTTCCTCGCCAATTCGACATCGGCACCGAGTAGCGCCGCCATCGCCCCGACACCGACCGGCACCGCCGCCTGCATCGCCTGGCCGCGGATCTTCAGCAGCCTGGCCGTGTTCGCCAGGCCGAAAGTCCCGGCTGCGCACAGCGCCGAATATTCGCCGAGGCTGTGGCCGGCGACGAAGTCCGCTGCCTTGCGCAATTCGACCCCGCCTTCGCGGGTCAGCGACCGAAATACCGCCAGCGCATGTGCCATGATCGCGGCCTGCGCATTCTCCGTCAGCTTGAGCTCGTCTTCCGGCCCCTCGCGCATCAGCTTGAACAAGTTCTGGCCTAGCGCCTCGTCGACCTCGGAAAAGGTATCGCGGGCTGCCCGGCTCGCCTCGGCCAGGGCGGCGCCCATGCCGACCGACTGGCTCCCCTGCCCGGGAAAAAGAAATGCGCGCATGAAGGCCCCTGTTGCTGTACCCAATCGCCGCGCGGCCTAAGCCGACACGGGCGCAATGCCAAGCCTTCGGGGGAGCGAATGATGCCGGATCGCGGAGCGCCGCAATTGCTCGGGGCCTGGATGACGGCGGCGCTGGTCGTCGGCGGCATCATCGGCTCGGGCATCTTCATGCTTCCCGTCGCGCTGGCGCCGCTCGGCGCCAATGCGGTCGCCGGCTGGCTGGTCAGTGGCGTCGGCGCCTTGTGCATCGCTTTTGCCCTGTCGCGGCTGGTGACCGCCGACGGCGCAGGCCTGCAAGCCTATATCGAACGCGGCTTCGGGCCGCTGGCCGGGTTCGTGGTCGCCTGGTGCTTCCTGGTTTCGACCTGGGCGGCCAATGCGGCGCTGGCGATCGCTGCGGCCTCGGCGACCTCGCGGGTCATCCCAGCCTTTGCCGACCCGGGCTGGGTCGCGGCCCTGGCCGTCGGCTTCATTGCCTTCCTGACCGCCGTCAATGCCGCAGGCGCCCGCGCCATGGGCAGGCTGGCGGTGGTAACCACCCTGCTCAAGATCCTGCCGTTGATCGCGGTCGTCGTGCTGGTGGCGATCGGCAGCGCACAGGGCCGCGATTTCGAGCCGCTGGCGGCCTCGCCCCTGACGATCGACAACATTGCCCTCGCGGTCGCCTTGACCCTCTTTGCCCTGACCGGGTTCGAAAATGCGCTGGCGCCGGTCGGTAAGGTGCGCGACCCGGCGCGCAACATCCCCCGGGCAATGGTCATCGGCACCGCCTTCGTCGCCCTGCTCTATTTGCTGTCCAGCAGTTCGGTACTGCTGCTGCTGCCCCAATCCCAGGTCGCCACCTCGGCGGCGCCCTTCGCCGACGCCCTGGTCACCCAATGGGGCGAGGGCGCCGCGATCCTCGCCGCCCTGGGCATGGCGATCGCCGCTTTCGGGGCGCTGAACGGCGGCATCATGGTCGCCGGCGAGGCCAGCTATTCCATGGCCCTGCGCGGCGACTTGCCGAAAGTCCTGACCCGGACCCGCGGCGCCAACACGCCGGTCGCCAGCCAATTGGCATCCTCGGCCATCGTCATCCTGCTGGTGTTCTTCAACTCCAGCCGGACCACCGCCGGACTGTTCCAGTTCGTCATCCTGCTGTCGACCGTCGCCGTGCTGGTCGTCTATTTGATCGGCTCGCTGGCGGCACTGAAACTGCGCCCCGGGCCGCTGGCCGCTTTGCCCATTGTGGCCGGGCTCGGCTTTGCACTGTTCGCTTTCTATGGGTCGGGGCTCGAAGCTAATTTGTGGGGGCTGGCGCTGCTCGCTGCCGGGTTGGCCATCCGCACGCTGATGCACCGGCTCAATTCGTCGGCGGCCACTGCTCCGGCGGCCGCTCCAGCCGCGCCTCCGGGATCATCCGCCTGATCCTTGTGGCGAAGCTGCGCAGGCAGACCTCGCTGAGGCCCAGCGGCCCGGGCTCGTAACTGTCCGATTCCATCCCCCGCTGCACCCGGCTGATCAACTCGGTGTCCTCGGCATTGACCCGCCGGTTGATCCGCCAGTTCAAATAGCGGCTGGCGCGCATCTCCGGCCGGTCGTCGGGCAGCGCATAGCTGATCTCGCGGATCACGCTCTGCGTCGCGCTCACCGGCAGCCACTGCATGAAATCGACCTGGTCGGGATAGATGTCGAAGGCGACGCAGGGGAACAGCTTGTAATAAAGCCATTTGCGCCGGTGCGACGCGGGCAGGTGGTCCACTTCCGGCAGCAGGTTCTGGTAGGCCCGCTCGGACGGGTTGTCCGACGCGTCCTCGCGCAACTGCCCTTCCATCCGGTCAACCCATTCGGCCGCCTCGATGGCATAGCTGCGGCCGAACAGCCGGGTCAGGCCGGGATGGCCGACGGGAATATGCAGATGGTCGGAATAATTGTCGGCGATGGTTTTCCAGTTGAGGTCGCGCGGCCGCAGCGTGACCCGGCCGATCGCCCGCAAATCCTCGAAGCGGTAATAAGCGACCTCGTCCTCGTAAGGCGCCATCATCTCGGCGACCGAGGGCAGCCCTGCCTCCAGCCGTACGAACAGGAAGCCGCGCCATTCCTCCAGGAGCACCGGCTTTAGGCCCAGCTTGTCCGTCTCCAGCCCGGGATATTCGTGGCGGTGCGGAACGCCGACCAGCCGCCCGTCGCGGGCGTAGGACCAGGCGTGATAGGGGCAGGTCAGCACCTTGGCGCAGCCGCTCTCCCCATCCACCAATTGCGACCCGCGGTGGCGGCAGACGTTGGCGAAGGCCCGCGCGACGCCGTCGTCGCCGCGCATGACGATGATGCTTTCGCCCAAATAGTCGATCTTCTGCCACTGGCCCGGCTCGGCGATGTCGCTGACATGGCAGACGACCTGCGGGGACGCGCGCAGGAAGGCCCTCTTCTCCGCCTCGAAGAACCCTGCGTCATGATAGAGCCAGCCCGGCAGGCTGACATTCGCCAGCGGGTCTTCTACCTGTCGTAGCTTCGTCGCCATCAGCGCTACATAGCGGGTCGTCTGCGGCTGCGCCAATTGGCCTGCGTCATAAATCCATGTAATCAGGACCGACAGGTGGGAGGCGTATCCGATGCCGCTTTACATGGACATCCATGTCGTTCCCGGCGCCACTCCCGAGGCGCTGCACGAGGCGCACAACGCAGACCTGGCCGTCCAGGACAAGCATTGCGTCCATTGCCTCAAATATTGGTTCAACGAAGAGGCGGGGAAGGTCTTCTGCCTGTTCGACGCCCCCAATCCGGAAGCCGCCGCCGCCGTCCACCGCGAAGCGCACGGCCTGATGGCCGAGAAGATCATCGAGGTCGATCCCGACATGGCCGACGGCATCCTCGGGCCCGGCGTCGTCAACAATGCCGGCGCCGTCCTGCTCCCCGACCAGCTGGACCAGCGCGACAGCGGCATCCGCTCCATCCTGTTCACCGACATCGTCGGCTCGACCGAGATGTGCTCGCGCCACGGCGACGACGCCGCCATCGCCATGCTCTCGGTGCACGACCGCATCGTCCGCACCGCGCTCGGCGCCCATAACGGGCGGGAGGTCAAGCATACCGGCGACGGCATCATGGCCGCCTTCAATTCGGCCGCCAATGCGGTGAAGAGCGCCTGCCGCATCGTCGGCCATCTGAACGAGCATAATGCCGGCGGCCCGGGCTATCCGGTCGAGGTGCGCATCGGCATTTCCGCCGGCGAGCCGGTCGAGCAGGCCAGCGACCTGTTCGGCTCCACCGTCCAGCTCGCCGCCCGCCTCTGCGCCCAGGCCGACCCGATGCAGGTGCTCGTCTCCCAGGTCGTCGCCGATTTGTGCATCGGCAAGAATCTGAAGTTCTTCGATGCCGGCCATTGTGAGCTGAAAGGGTTCGAGGGACCGATCCCGACGCGTGCGGTGGAGATCGCCTGCTAGGCTTGGCAAACCATTGTGAAGGCGTGATTGCCGGGTTCAACTAGGACAAGTACGGATTTCGTGCCCCTTTGGACGGGGTTACGACTCGCATGGCTGTACGTGCGTCCATTCCGGAACAAGGTACAATCATGCGCCCACTGATGATTGCAATCGCCGCTTCGCTTCTGGCCGCTTCAACCTATTCGATGGCGGCAAAACCACCCGATACTTGGGATGGACTCTATCGCGTAAAGGCAAAGGGCGGCGCGATCGTCTATCTCCTGCCCCAGGCGGACTTCCGCACCTATTCAAAAGTCATGCTGGACCCCACCGAAGTGGCGTTTGCCAATGACTGGCAGCGAAACAACGATATCCGCAGCCGACTCGATGACAAGCAGATGCGCAAGATCCTCGACGAGGGCAGTGCGATGTTCGGGAAGAGCCTGGCCGAAGCCTACACCAGGCAGGGCTATCAAGTCGTGACAGAAGCTGGTCCGGATGTGCTTCGGGTTCGCACGGGAATTGCCAATCTGACTTTTGTCGTACCCGACCAGATGTCGGCAAGGTCGGCGGTGATTTCCCGCGAATCCGGCGCCGCGACCTTGGTGGTGGAAGTCCGCGATTCAATTAGCGGTGCACTCCTCGGGCGAGCGATCGACAATGAGCTCGCCGGCGAGGACGCGCCTTACATTCGCAATGAAATGACGATCAGGACCGACTTCGAATATCTGTTCAAGGGCTGGTCCAAGCGTGTCGCCGACGGCCTCGACAAGCTGAAGGCCAACTCGCCGATCAACACGGACGGCCAGCCGACCCGATAGGAGCAAAACTTGCTTTCGCGGCCGACCTGAGCCATAGGCGCGCTCGCTTGGGGCGGGCGTTTGCCTGCCCTTCGCATTTTGAGACGACAGCCGGAGGGGCGTCCGCACGGTGCGGCGTCAGCAATCGGCCAACAGACGAGAAACCGCATGCCGCTCTACGAGCATGTTTTCCTCGCGCGTCAGGACCTGGCCCAGGCCCAGGTGGACGCGCTTGCGGAAAACGCTAGCCAGATCATCACCGACAATGGCGGGAAGGTCGTCAAGACCGAGACCTGGGGCCTGCGCTCCATCGCATACCGCATCGCCAAGAACCGCAAGGCGCATTACGTCATGCTCGACATTGACGCGCCGCCCGCCGCGCTCGCCGAGCTGGAGCGCCAGACCGGCATCAACGAGGACATCATCCGCTTCATGACCATCCGCGTCGACGCCCATGAAAAGGGTCCCTCGGCGATGATGCGCCGCCAGGAGCGCGACCGCGATGGCCGCGGCGACCGTGGCCCGCGCGGCGACGACCGCGGCGGCTTCCGCGGCGACCGCGACCGTGGCGATCGTCCGGAGCGTTCCGACCGCGCCCCGCGCGGCGAAGAGATGGAGGCTTAAGCCATGGCCCGTGCATTCTTCCGCCGCCGCAAGTCCTGCCCCTTCTCCGGCAAGGACGCCCCGCGCATCGACTACAAGGACGTGCGCCTGCTCCAGGGCTTCGTCTCGGAGCGCGGCAAGATCGTTCCCAGCCGCATCACCGCGGTTTCCACCAAGAAGCAGCGCGAGCTGGCCAAGGCGATCAAGCGCGCCCGCCATCTCGGCCTTCTCCCCTATGTCGTGAAGTAAGGAGGACGAGCCATGGAAGTCATCCTGCTTGAACGCGTCGAGAAACTGGGCGCCATCGGCGACGTCGTCACCGTCAAGAACGGCTTTGCGCGCAATTACCTCCTGCCCAACAAGAAGGCGCTGCGCGCCAACGAGTCCAACAAGAAGCTGTTCGAGGCCAATCGCGCCCGCATCGAGGCCGAGAATGCCGAGAAGCGCGCCGAGGCCGAGAAGGCGTCGAAGGGCGTCGACGGCAAGACCATCCAGCTGATCCGCCAGGCCTCGAACGTCGGCCACCTCTACGGCTCGGTCAGCGCCCGCGACATCGTCGAGGCGCTCGAGGCCCAGGGCGCCAAGGTGACCAAGAGCCAGGTGGTGCTCGACCGGCCGATCAAGGCCGTCGGCTTGCACGAGGTCAAGGTCGCCCTTCACCCCGAGGTCGCGGTGACCATCAAGGTCAACGTCGCCCGTTCGCCGGAAGAGGCCGACCTGCAGGCCCAGGGCATCGACGTCATGGCGCAGATGTTCGAAAAGGACACCGCCGACTTCACCGAGGAACTCGAGGGCGCAGGCGAATCGGCCACCGAGGCCGAAGCCGAAGCGACCGCCGAACCTTCTGCCGAGGCCGAAGCCGAAGCGACCGCCGAACCTTCTGCCGAAGCCGAAGCCGAAGCGACCGCCGAGGGCGAAACCGAAGCGGCGGCTGAACCGTCCGCCGAGGGCGAGTCCGATGCGGCCGCCGCGACTGCCGAGGAGGAGGGCGAGGCCAAGGCCTAGGCCTGCCTTACGCACCAAACAGAAAAAAGGCCGTCGAGCACGCTGCTCGGCGGCCTTTTTCCTATGGCGTTCAAACGGTTCGTCGCATCTGCCGCCGTTCGTCGCATCAATGGCTTCGCGGGTGGAACGGTTCGCCCCGCCGCTCGCTTAACCTGTTGAGAGCATGGGGCGAATGAGGAGGCGTGTAATGAGTGACCAGGATCAGGACCGTTCGCAGGACCAGGGCCAGCAGGGCATCGACCGCGAAACAGAAAAGCGCAATCGCGAGAATGAGACCGGACAGGCGCAGACCCAGGAACTCGGCGAAAAGGCCGGCCAGCAGCCCACCGACCAGGACCGCGGCAGCGGCTTCGTCGGCACCGGCAAGGACCAGTCCAGCGACTATCTGACCAAGGGCGAGCAAGGCAAGGATTTCGCCGCCGAAGGCCAGGGCGCGCAGGACACGACTGCCAGCAAGTCGGACATCGAGACCGGACAGTCGCAGGATCGCGACTCCAGCCTCGACGACGGCTCGGACACCAACCGCTAGGGCCTACAAGCCATAGCGCCATAAAGCGCCGCGCTTTCCTTTAGAGGGCGCGGCGCTTTCTATTTTGGCTTCTCAGGCCGGCTCGACGATCTTGGCCAGCAGGGCGCTTTCGCGCTCGACCCACTGGCTGAAGCTCGGCCGCGACAGGATCCTCTCAACATAGGCCGCAGTCCGTGGATGGCGTGCCGGGTCGATCGCCATACCCAGGTGCCGGAAATTGGCGAACGGCCCGGCGACCGCGATGTCGGCCAGCGTCAGGCTGTCCCCGACCAGATAGCCGCCTTCGGTCGGGACGACCGTCTCCAGATAATCGAGGATCGGCGGCAATTCGTCGCGCTCCGCCGCCTCAGCCACGGCTTCGTCGCCGGGCCGCTTGAGGAAATAGGGCGAAACGATGCGGTTGAAGAACATCTTTTGCCCGCAACCAAACAAGATGGTGTCGGCGAATTCGTCGAACCAGATCGTCCGCCCCCGCGCCCGCGGCTCGGCCGGGATCAGCACCGGCTCGGGATGTTTCGCCTCGAGGTAATGAATGATCGCCGAGGAATCGGCGAGGCAATAGTCGCCATCGACAATCGCCGGCATTTTCCTGAACGGGCTGGCGGCGCAGAAATCCGGCTCCGGGTTGGGAAAGCCCGTCGGCTTCAAATCGAGCTCGACACCCTTTTCGCCGGCGAAGGCCATGACCTTGCGGACGAACGGCGACAATGTGGAGCCGTAAAGGATCATGGCACTCCCCCGTGCAGGAAAACCGGCCTCTTACTCCTGCCAGCGTGCGGCCGCTAGGCTCAAGGGATCCGATAGAAGTCGGCGACCCGGTCCAGTGCAATGGTCAGGACCACCTTGCCGGCCCGCGCCGGCCAGCCCAGCGCGGTTTCGGCATCGCGCATCCCCTCCCCCGAGCAGACGATCCGCCACAGGATGTCGGCAAGGCCTGGCCCGGCGGCATCAATCGCCGCCTGGAAGCGCCGTCGCGCGTCGATTTGCGCGGCGCCGAGATCCGCGGCGCAACCTCGCCCTCCACGTCCGCGTGCGACCGGCGCCGCGTCCCAGGCCATCGTCACCCGCGCCGCCAGCTGGCCGCGCTCCCAGTCGATCCGCAGCTTTTCCCCGGCATCGAACTGGCGGCGGTGAATGTGACCGCGCGCGAAAAGCCAGCCAAGGGGCGATTCGGCGAGGTTGACGGTGACCGAGCGGCGCGGCCGCCGGGCGCTCGCCGGCCGGGCCGCGCCGCCGACCACCTCGCCCTCGATGCTGCACTCCCGAAGCAACAATTTGCGCGCCTGTCCCAATCCGGCCTCCGTTTCTCGAATCACGAGAGAGGGCTTGCCACATCGGCGAAACTGTAGGACAGTAAAAAACCGAGTTGGTTATATTTGGGGGCCGGTCATGATCACGCGCATCCGCGAAGTCCGCAAAACCAAGGGCCTGACGCTCGACGACGTTGCGAGGGCCTGCAAGCCGCCGACGACCGCCCAGACCATCGGCCGCCTGGAGACCGGCACGCGCACGGTGTCGGTCGGCTGGCTCAACCGCATTGCCGATGCGCTGGGGGTCGATGCCGCCGACCTCGTCGACCATCCCGATCGCGCCGAGCTGGAGGTCGTCGCCATACTCGGCACCCATGGCGCCCATGCACCCAAGCGCGCTGGCCTCGTCGTCCCGCCGCGCAATGCGCCTGGCCAGGTGGCGATGACCGTTGCCGCGAGCATCGGCGACTATCGCGCCGGCGACGAGATCTGGTGCGACCGGCTCTCGCCCGATCACTATGCCCAGGCCCTCAACCGCGACGTCCTCGTCCCGCGCCCGGCCGGCCGGTTCCTGTTCGGCCGGCTGATCAACCGCGACGAGGAGAAGCTGCAGCTGCTGCCGCTCGAGGCCGGCGGCCGCCAGCAGGTCATTGCCAATCCACCGTGGCTTGGCATGGCGGTCAAGCTGGTGCGCAGCCTGTAAGGCACGCGGGAGGCGGTTCGTAGGCCCCCCGGGGTTGTGGGCCCAGCCCATGGTGGGCGCTGACGGGTTCGAACCGCCGACCTACTCGGTGTAAACGAGCCGCTCTACCAGCTGAGCTAAGCGCCCTCGACATGCGAGGGGGCCGCCCTGCCATGCCGCCGCAGCGTCGGCAAGCGGCTCATACCGCCACCGGCCTCCCGACATCGGCGAAATAGCGGCGCATGGCATCGCTTGCCGCCGGCGCCAGCTCGACGAACACGCGGCGGCCGTCATGCGGGTCGGCGCGGCGGACGAACAGGCCCTGCTCGGTCATCGTCTTGATCCACCGAAGCGCGGTTGTTGCCGGCACGGCAGCGGCAATGCACAGCGAGGAAACCGGCACGCGCAGCTGGGCGATCTCGGCCTGCAGCAGGTCGAGAAGCATGTCCCAGGCCGGGTCGGCGAACAATTCCTCGGAAAAGAAACGCGAGCGCAATCGGCGGGCACGGATGACGGCGCGGACGGTTTCGGCATCGACCGCCGGCACTTCCGCCCGGATTTCGGGCGGCTTGACCGCCGGGCTGCCCGGGCCGGTCGACAGGCGGGCCAGGGTGGCGGCGATCCGCCCCATCTCGTCGGACAATTGGCGCAGGCGGGCGGCATTGTCCTTGCCGACGTCGCTGACCCGGCTCGCTTCGAGCACGCCGGACATGACCACCGCCAGCGTCGCGGCGCGCTGGGCGTCGTCGGGATCGACAAGGATTTCGGTCGCCCGGTCGGTCAACCGCGCGGCGACCATGTCGACCAGTTCCAGCGGCGCGGCGGCGACGACGACGGTGCCGCGGGATTCCGCCAGCCCGTTGAGCCGCGCCAGCAAGCGTTCAAGCTGCGGGGTCGCGTCCTCTTCGCCCAATTCCAGCCAGGCGAGGCCGAGCGACGCCTGGTCGTCGAGCCGGTCGGCGGCGTCGTCCAGCGGGACGGAATCGACCAGGCGCACGCCGGATGCCGCCAGCGCTTGCTCCGCCCGGGCGCGGCGGCGCGGGTTGCTTCCGAACAACAGGGCAGGTTTTGAAGGGTGATAGTCGACGGCCTTACATGGCCGAACAGGCTCGAGTTCACTCATTGACGCGCCTTCCCCAAGAAATGACGACGTAAAAAGAACCGAGCAGGTCGTTAATATCCATCAAACCGGCGCCATGACAGATTAAATTGTATCCGTTGCGGACATAACGCCCACAGTTAATTCATTTCATGGCACTATCGGTCTGCCCCTGAGGGAGGCCTGTTGCCGGTGAGTTCACGGAAATCAGACCAGGACCAGTGGCTCGGAGAGGCGGCGAATGCCTTGGCGGAGGCCGAGCGGCTGACCGGGCTGCTGGCGCTGGCAAGGCCAGGCCACGACCTCGCCCTGGCCGCGCTGCAAGCCGAGATCATGGGCCTGCGCCAGGAGCTGGAACGGCTGAAGCGGGAACGTGCCGGGGAGAAACGGCGCGATTTCCATCCGGAATGGATGAAGTACTCCGCCTGGCAGGCCCCGGTCCGCTAGGGTCAAACCCCTTCCGGCAATTCGCCGCCGCCGGCGAAGT
>Ga0209172_10008146_pt1 | contig 10406 bp, 9 predicted proteins | sample LarsenN4metaG_FD_184113 | JGI IMG/M metagenome (GOLD analysis project Ga0209172, IMG submission 184113) | Hot spring sediment bacterial and archeal communities from British Columbia, Canada, to study Microbial Dark Matter (Phase II) - Larsen... ...
CGGACACGCTCGAGTGGTACACGACCTCGCCGCCGCCGCCGCACAACTTCGACGAGGTGCCATACGTCACGAGCGCGCGGCCGCTCTACGATCTCCGGCGGAGGCTGCGTGAGCAACGTGGAGCCCGAGAGCCCGTCTAGGTCGGCCGCGCCGGGGCCGCTGCTGCGGCTGGCTGCGGCCGCGGCCGCAGTCGCCGTGGCGCTGGTCGTGACGAGCGCCGTGCTCGAGCTGGGCACGACGCACTGGGGGCTCGCAGCCGTCGCCCTGCCGCTCCTCGTCGCCGACGCGCTCCTCGCGAGGCTCGCCTACCCGTGGTTCCTGTGGCGCGCGCTCGCCGCCGTCGCGACCTTCCTGGTCGCCGTCGCGCTCGGCGGGCTCGTAGCGTGGAGCGGCGGCGAGGCCTGGGCGGGCGCGCTCCACGTCTCCGCGGCGGCGGCGGCGCTGGGCGTCAGCCTGCTCGTGCTGGTCGCGGCTTTCCGTGGCTCGCCCGCGCCGCTCGCCTCGGCCCGCGACTACCTCACCTTGACGAAGCCGCGGATCATGGCCCTGCTCCTGATCACGGGCGCGGCGGGGATGTTCGTCGGCGCGCAGGGCGTCCCGGAGCTCCGGCTGCTCGGCGTCATGCTGCTCGGCCTCGCCCTCGCCTGCGGAGGAGCGTCCGCGCTCAACCACGTCCTCGACCGCGACCTCGACGCGCTCATGGGCGAGCGGACGCGCAACCGCCCGGTCGCCTCCGGGCGCGTGACCCCCGCGCAGGCGCTCGAGTTCGGCGTGCTCCTCTCGGCGCTCTCGTTCGCGCTGCTGGCCTCGGCCGTGAACCTGCTCACGGCGACGCTGGCGCTCGTCGGAAACCTCTTCTACGTCCTCGTCTACACCCGCTGGCTCAAGCGCTCGACCCCGCAGAACATCGTCATCGGCGGGGCCGCGGGCGCCGTCCCGCCGCTCGTCGGCTACGCGGCGGCGACCGGCGACCTCGCGCTGCCGGCGCTCTGGCTGTTCCTGATCGTCTTCCTGTGGACGCCGCCGCACTTCTGGGCGCTCGCGCTCATGCTCAAGAGCGCGTACGCGAAGGCGGGCGTGCCGATGCTGCCGGTCGTGCGCGGCGACCGGGAGACCGCGCGCCAGATCGTCCTCTACTCGGTCGCCATGGTTGCGTTCACGGTCGCCGTCGGCTTCTGGCTCGGCCCGCTCTACACCGTCGCCGCGGTCGCGCTCGGCGCGGCCTTCCTCGTGCTTGCCCTCCTGCTCCGGCGCGACCTCACGCGCGCCCGCGCTGGGCTCCTCTTCCACTACTCGCTCCTCTACCTCGCGCTGCTCTTCGCCGCGGCGGCGCTCGACCCGGTGGTCACCTGATGGACGACGACCTCGCGCGCAGCAACCTGCGCTTCGGCTGGGCGCTCTTCGCGCTCTTCTGGCTCCTCTTCGCCGGAACCTTCGTCGTCGCCCTGCTCTACCTCCAGCTCGACTGAGCTTTGCGCAAGACCGGAGCTTCGCCAGCGCGAAGCTCCGGTCGCGCGAGAACCCTGAAGGCGGCCGCTTCGCGGCCGCGCCGTAGCGAGTCCCCGCGCGGTGGGCGCAGGAGCGGTGCTTCGCCAGCGCGAAGCTTCGGTCGCGCGAGAACCCTGAAGGCGGCCGCTTCGCGGCCGCGCCGCATCTACCCTCACGCGATGACCTCCGACCTCGAGCTCGCGCTGCGGCTCGCCGACGTCGCCGACGCAATCTCGCTCCCCCGCTACCGCACGGGGCTGGCCGTGGAGACGAAGGCCGACCTCACGCCGGTCACCGAGGCGGACCGCGCGGTCGAGCGGGCCCTTCGCGAGCTCCTCGCGCGCGAGCGGCCGGAGGACGCGGTGCTAGGCGAGGAGGAGGGCGTCGCCGGGAGCGGGGACCGGCGCTGGATCGTGGATCCGATCGACGGGACGAGGAACTACTCGCGAGGGATCCCGGTGTGGGCGACGCTGATCGCCCTCGAGGAAGACGGCATCGTGCGCGTCGGCGTCGTGTCCGCGCCCGCCCTGCAGGGCCGCTGGTGGGCGGAACGCGGCGCGGGCGCCTTCGCGAGCGGAGAGCGGGTCTCCGTCTCGCAGGTCGCACGGGTGGAGGACGCCGTCCTCTCCTTCTCGATCGAGAACGAGATCCCCGACCTTGCGCGGCGCGCCTGGCACCCGCGGGGGCTCGGCGACTTCTGGGCGCACATGCTCGTCGCCGAAGGCGCCGTCGACGGCGCGGTCGACGCGGTCGGCGTGAGCGAGTGGGACCTCGCGGCCGTGCAGGTGATCGTCGAGGAGGCGGGCGGCCGCTTCTCGGACCTCGTCGGACGGCCCAGGATCGGCTCCGGCACCGCGATCACTTCGAACGGGCTCCTGCACGAGGAGCTCCTCGCCGCGTATCGCCACTGATCGATATTGCGGATAAGCCGTAGTCGGCGTGGTGGGCACTCCCGAAGCGGGGGTGTCGGGCCCGGCCTACCGTGAGCGCGTTCCAATCGACTCCGGGAGGTTTCGGTGACCAGCTACCAGGCTTCTACCTATCGCGCCGCGCGCCGGCCCGAGCCGGGCGGCGGCGTCGCGCTCAAGATCCTCGCCCTCTTCCTCGGCATCGCGGTCGCGGTGCTCGCGATCGTCGCGGTCGTGCTCGTCGGCACCGCCGACGACGCGCGCGACGAGGCCGCCGCCGTTGCGTCGGGCCACGGCGACGCCGCGGCCGGCGACGGAGCCGTCAGCCTGCCGCTCGAGAGCTTCGCCGGCAAGACGGCCCCGAACGCGGCCGAGCTCGCGGAGGCGCACGTCCCTTACGACGCGACGCTCCCGCCGGTTCCCGCAGGAGACGTCGTGAAGGTGCACATGGTCATGAAGGACCGCGCGGTCGAGATCGCGCCGGGGGTCCAGTACGACGTCTGGGCGTTCGACGGCGAGTACAGCGCGCCAGGCCCGATCGTGCACGTGCGGCAGGGTCAGACGGTCGAGTTCACCCTGACGAACGGCGGCGCGATCCCGCACTCCATGGACTTCCACGCAGCCCGCATCGCCCCGAACGTCGCCTTCAAGGACGTCGCGCCCGGCGAGTCCTTCACGTTCCGCTTCGAGGCGACCGACCCGGGCGTCTTCATGTACCACTGCGGCACGAAGCCGGTGCTCGCGCACATCGCGAACGGGATGTACGGCGCCATCGTCGTCGATCCGGCGAAGCCGCTTCCGAAGGCCGACAAGGAGTACGTGCTCGTCGCGAGCGAGTGGTACCTGAACGGGGACGGCATCGAGGCGCCGGCGTCGCTCGACATGACGAAGGCGCGCGCGATGATGCCCGACTGGACGACCTTCAACGGGTACGCGAACCAGTACGTCACGCACCCGCTGACCTCCGACCCGGGCGACACCGTCCGCTTCTACGTCGTCGCGGCCGGGCCGACGCTCGACACGAACTTCCACGTCGTGGGCACGATCTTCGACCGCGCCTGGGTGGACGGCGACATGACGCAGTACGAGCGCGGCGTCCAGACGGTGCTCGTGCCCGCCGGCGGCGGCGCCGTCTTCGACGTGAAGATCGACGAGCCGGGGCTGTACCCGTTCGTGAGCCACGCGTTCGCCCACGTCGACCTCGGCCAGGTCGGCCTCCTGAAGGTCGGCGAGCCGAAGGGCGGCTCCACGCACTGAAGACCGCGGCCGGCGAGAGCCGGCGCGGGGCCAGGAACAGAGCCGGCGCGGCGGCGCCGGCTCTGTCGTTCCTGCGGAGGGTCAGGCGAGGACGGCGCGCTTCTCGCGGATCCCGTCGAGCAGCGAGCCGAACGAGTCGGCGAACTTCTCGACCCCCTCGCGCTCGAGCGTGTCCGTGACGTCGTCGTAGTCGACCCCGGCCGCAGCCAGCTCCTCGAGGAGCGCGCGGGCGGCGTCGACGCCCTCGGCGAGCGTGTTCCGCACGACGCCGTGGTCCTGGAACGCCGCGATCGTCTCCTGCGGCATCGTGTTCACGACCTCCGGGCCGATCAGCTCCTCGACGTAGAGGACGTCGCGGTAGGCGGGGTTCTTCGTCGAGGTCGAGGCCCACAGGCAGCGCTGCGGGCGGGCGCCGGCGGCGGCGAGGCGCTCCCAGCGCGCGCCGGAGAAGAGCTCGAGGTAGCGCTGGTAGGCGAGCTTCGCGTTGGCGACGGCGAGGCGGCCCTGCAGGTCCTCGCGGCCGATCTCGGCCAGCCGTCGGTCGGTCTCCGTGTCCACGCGCGAGACGAAGAAGCTCGCCACCGAGAGCACGGTCAACGGGTCCCCGCCCGCCTCGAGCAGGCGCTCGAGGCCACGGACGTACGCCTCGGCGACCTCCGCGTAGCGGTCGAGCGAGAAGATGAGCGTGACGTTGATCGAGCGGCCGGCCGCGATCGAGTCCTCGATCGCACCGAGGCCGGGCTTCGTCGCAGGGATCTTCACGAAGAGGTTCGGGCGGTCGACCGTCCCGTGGAGCCGCATCGCCTCGGCGAGCGTCTCGTCCCGCTCGTACGCGAGCTCGGGATCGACCTCGAGCGAGACGAAGCCGTCGGCGCCGCCCGTGCGCTCCCACGTCTCGTGCAGGAGGTCACACGCCCGCCGGATGTCCTCGACCGCGAGCGCGAGGAAGACCTCCTTCACGTCGTCGGTCCGCTCGAGCTCCGCTCGGAGCTGCTCGTCGTACCAGGCGCCGGTCGAGAGCGCCTTCTCGAAGATCGTGGGGTTCGAGGTCACGCCGACGACGGCGTCCTCCTCCATCAGCCGCGCGAGCTCGCCCGTCTCGAGCATCTCGCGGGAGAGGGAGTCGACCCAGACGCTCACGCCGTGCGCGGACAGCTCGTGCAGCCGGCTCCTGGCGGTGCCCGTCCCCATGGCGCAACGTTACCTCGCCGGGGAGGGGGGAAACACCGCCCATAGAATGGCCGCGACCATGACCGCCGCCGACCGCCGGAGAGAGCTGGGCCAGCAGCTGCGCGTCGACTCCGTGCGTATGAGCGCCGCCGCGGGCTCCGGACATCCGACGTCCGCGATGTCGGCAGCCGACCTGGTCGCCGTCCTGATCGACGGGTACCTCCGCTACGACTTCGACGACCCGAAGAGCCCGGCGAACGACCGCCTCGTCTTCTCGAAGGGTCACGCCTCGACGCTCCTGTACGCGGTCTACCGCGCCGCCGGCGTCCTCTCCGACGACGAGATCCTGCGCTACCGCACGCTGGGGAGCCCGCTCGAAGGGCACCCGACGCCCGTCCTCCCCTGGGTGGACGTCGCCACCGGCTCGCTCGGCCAGGGCCTGCCGATCGGCGTGGGGATGGCGCTCGCCGCGAAGCGGCTCGACCGCCTGCCGAGCAGGGTCTGGGTGCTGTGCGGCGACAGCGAGACGGCCGAGGGCTCGATGTGGGAGGCGTTCGAGCACGCGGCGCACTACGAGCTCGACAACCTGACGGCGGTCCTCGACGTCAACCGGCTCGGCCAGCGCGGCGAGACGATGGTCGGCTGGGACCTGGACGTGTACGTCGAGCGTGCGCGGGCGTTCGGCTGGCACGCGATCGCGATCGACGGGCACGACGTGGAAGCGATCGACCGTGCGTACGCCGAGGCGGTCGCGACGGAGGGGCGTCCGACCGCCGTCGTCGCGCGCACGCTGAAGGGCAAGGGCGTCGCCGCGGTCGAGAACGTGAACGGCTTCCACGGGAAGCCGCTGGACGACCCCGACGCGGCGATCGCCGAGCTCGGCGGACGGCGCGACCTGCGGGTCGAGATCCGGAAGCCCGAGAGGCCCGCGAGCGACCGCATGGAGCCCGGTCGAGCGCTCGAGCTCCCGCGCTACGAGATCGGCTCGGAGGTCGCGACCCGGAAGGCGTACGGCGACGCGCTCGCGGCGCTGGGGGTCGCGCGGCCGGAGGTCGTCGTCCTCGACGGCGAGGTCTCGAACTCGACGTTCGCCGAGGTGTTCGCGAAGGCCGTTCCCGACCGCTACTTCGAGATGTACATCGCCGAGCAGCAGATGATCGCGGCCGCGGTCGGTCTCCAGGCGGTCGGCTGGCGCCCGTTCGCGTCCACGTTCGCCGCCTTCCTCACGCGGGCGTACGACTTCGTCCGCATGGCGGCGGTCAGCCGGGCGACGCTTGCGCTCTGCGGCTCGCACGCCGGCGTCTCGATCGGCGAGGACGGGCCTTCGCAGATGGGGCTCGAGGACATCGCCGCCTTCCGCGCCGTCCACGGCAGCACGGTGCTCCACCCCTGCGACGCGAACCAGACCGCCCGGCTCGTCGCCGCCATGGCCGACGTACCGGGCATCTCCTACCTGAGGACCTTGCGCCCGGCGACGCCCGTGCTGTACGCGCCGGACGAGGAGTTCGAGATCGGCGGAAGCCGCGTGCTGCGCTCTTCGGACAGGGACGACGTCCTGCTCTGCGCGGCCGGGATCACGGTGCACGAGGCGCTCGCCGCAGCGGGCGCCCTCGCCGAGGAGGGAATCTCGGCCCGCGTCCTCGACCTGTACTCGATCAAGCCACTCGACGACGCCGCGCTCGTGAGCTGCGTCGCCGCGTCGGGGCGCCGCGTGGTGACCGCCGAGGATCACTGGCCGGAGGGCGGCCTCGGGGACGCCGTCCTCTCGACCCTCGCCGACGCGGGGGAGACGGCGCAGGTGGTCAAGCTCGCGGTCCAGGGGATGCCACGTTCGGGAAAGCCTGCAGAGCTGCTCGCCGAGGCGGCAATCGACGCGGACCACATCGCGGCAGCAGCCCGGGCACTAGTGCGGGCGCCGGCGAGCGTCTACAGCGAGCAGAGCGCGTAGGCCGTCACGATCATCGTCTGCCCTCCTCCGAGGGCGGACACCGTGACGACCCCGATCGCCGTCCACGTGTCGGCGGCGCTGGGATACGAGGCGACGAGCTGCGCCCGCTCCTTCTGCGGCGCCGTCGTCGTGACGAGAGCTCCACCGCCCAGCACGACCTTCCCTACCGGGCAGGTCGCGGTCGCCGTGAGGACCGTGTTCCGCGGCGCGTTGGGAGCGGACGTCACCGGCGTGCCGACCACGAGCTGCGCCCCCGCTGGGCCGGGGTCACCCTGAGGCCCTTGTGGGCCCGGGTCGCCCTGGGGCCCCTGCGGCCCTGGGTCGCCCTGGGGCCCCTGCGGCCCTGGGTCGCCCTGAGGCCCCTGCGGTCCTGGGTCGCCCGGCGGCCCCGGGACTCCCCGCGCTCCCTGCGGGCCTGGATCGCCTTGCGGGCCGACGGGGCCCGGCGGCCCCGGCGGGCCCTGCGCTCCCCGCTCGCCCTGCGCCCCGGCCGGTCCGGTCGGGCCTTGTGGCCCGACCTCCCCGCGAGGACCTTGCGGCCCGATCGGGCCCCGCCGATTCCAGGTGACACGTCTCTCGTCTGGTCGGCAGCGCCTCGAGCCGGGGACGAGGCGCAGCACCCCGGTCTGGTCCTGGTAGCAGCCGCTGTAGGTCCCGCGTGCGTTCGGGATGCCGCCGGCGACCGAGCGGGTGCCGTCGGCACCTGCGGTCCCCGCGAGGAGGGCGAGGGCGAGCGCCGCGATCGTCGAGCCGTGAAGAAGCCGCTGGGTCATGTCGGACCCCCGTGCATGCATGTACCGTCGGCGCCGGTCGACGTAGACAGCCGGTGGGCAGCAGCTGACCAGACCAGCACGCTGGACGAGCCGCACGCTCACTACCCTTCGGCGGTCGTGGCCGTCCTGATCGCATCCGAGCTCCGCAAGGAGCTCTCCGGCGACGTCCTCTTCGACGGCGTCTCGTTCACGGTCGGCCGGCGCGACCGACTCTCGCTCGCCGGGCCGAACGGCTCCGGCAAGACGACGCTCCTGCGCATCCTCGCCGGGGAGACCTCGCTGCAGGGCGGCAGGCTCGCGTTCGCGAAGGGCACGCGAGTCGCGCTCCACGACCAGCGGCCGCCGCTCGACTTCGACGTCACCCTTCGCGAGTACACGCTCTCCGGCGCCCGCGACCTGCTCGAGACCGAGGCGGAGCTGCGCCGCCTGGAAGAAGCGATGGCCAAGGGTGTCCACGACCCTGCCACGCTCGCACGCTACGCCGCCGCGCAGAGCCGCCTCGAGAGCGCGGGCGGCTGGGCCTGGCGCGACCATGCCGCCGCCTCGGTCCGCGGGCTCGGGTTCGCCGAGGCCGACCTCGACCGGCCGCTCGGCAGCTTCTCGGGCGGGGAGCTGACGCGCGCGTCACTCGCGCGCGTGCTCGCCGCCGCTCCCGACCTGCTCCTCCTCGACGAGCCGACGAACCACCTCGACCTCCGGAACCTCGAGTGGCTCGAACGCGAGCTGGAGACGATCGACGCGGCGGTCATCCTCGTCGCCCACGACCGCTGGTTCCTGGAGGCGGTCACGACCTCCGTCCTCGAGCTCGCCCCCGGCGGCGCCCACTACTTCGCAGGGCCCTGGCACGAGTGGCGCCGGGAGAAGGCCGCCCGCGCCGCCGCGGCGGAGAGGACCGCGGACCGCGTGTCCGAGGACATCGCCCGCCTGGAGCGCTTCGTAGCGCGGTTCCGATACAAGAAGTCGAAGGCGAGGCAGGCCCAGGCCAAGCTCACCCAGATCGGGCGCCTGGAGCGGGAGCGCGCAGCCGCCCGCGAGGAGGCCGAGTCGCTGACCCGTCGCCGGCGTACGCTCGGCTTCGACTTCCTGAGGCCGCCGCGCACGGGCCGGGTCGTGCTGGAGGCCGAGGGCGTCACCCTCTCCGCCGGGGACAAGCTCCTGCTCGAGGACGCGACGCTCGTCGTCGAGCGGGGCGAGAAGGTCGGGCTCGTCGGCCCGAACGGAAGCGGCAAGACGACCTTGCTCGAGGCGATCGCCGGGGCCCACCCGCTCGGTGCCGGGAGGATCCGGCTCGGGCACGGCGTCGTCCTCGGCTACTTCTCGCAGCACAGCCGGGAGCTGCCCTCGCGCGGGTCGGTGCTCGACACCGCGGCGTACGCCACCGGTCTGACACGGCCGCAGGCGCAGGCGCTGCTCGGGCGCTTCCTCTTCTCCGGCTGGGAGCTGCACGAGCGGCAGGTGAGCGTCCTCTCCGGGGGAGAGCGGCGGCGGCTCGCGCTCGCGCTGCTCGTCGCCTCGGGCGCGAACTTCCTCGTTCTGGACGAGCCGACGAACCACCTCGACCTGGAGTCGCGGGAGGCGCTCGAGGCCGCACTCGAGGCCTTCCCTGGGACGATCCTCCTCGTCTCGCACGACCGCGCGCTGCTCGACGCCGTGCCCGACCGGATCGTCTCCTTGGAGGACCGCGGGCTGCGCTCGTTCGCGGGCGGCTGGGCGGAGATGACCGCACCCGAGCCGGCGGCGCCTCCGGAGCCCGCGCCGCCGAGGATGCCGCCGACGAGGAAGCCGCCACGAGCCCAGCCGGCGAAGCCGACCGAGCTCGAGCTGCTCGAGGCGAAGATCGAGGAGCTCGAAGCGACGGTGGCACAGCTCGAAGCGAGGCTTGCAGAGGACTGGACGAACGCGGACCTCCTCGCCCACCATCACTCGGCGCGCGAGCAGCTCTCCGCGCTCCTCGCCCGCTGGGAGGTGCTCTTCGAGGAAGCGCGGGCGACGTGACGCCGGCCGGGCCCGGCGGCGTACACAAGGCGTGCACGCGGTGACCATGGACGCCCCTCGCTCCGTCGATGCGGGCCCGCAGTCGTTCGCGACGGTCGCCGAGGAGCTGCTCGACGACGTCTACGGCTACCTGCTGTACCTGACGAAGAACTGGGCGGTTGCCGAGGATCTCACCGGCGAGACGTTCGAGGCGGCGTTCCGCACGTGGCGCCGCTTCGATCCCCGTCGGGGGACAGCCCGCGCCTGGCTCCTCGCGATCGCGCGCACGACCGCCCTCGACTGGTTCCGCGCGGACGCGAGGCGGCGGCGGAGGGAGGAGCGAGCGAGCGCCGTCGACCTGCGACCGCCGGCCGAGACCGCGTTCGGCGAGGGCTTCTCGCCGGAGCTGGAGGAGGGCCTGAGCGCCCTCTCCGCCGGCGAGCGCGAGGTGATCGCGCTCCGCGTCGTGCTCGACCTGGACGGCGAGGAGACCGCCCGCCTGCTCGGGATCAGCGCCACGGCCGTCTCCACGCGGCTGAGCCGGGCGCTCGGAAAGCTCGAAGAGAGGATGAGAGACCATGATGTCGTCGCCTGAGCTGGAGCGCGAGCTTCGCGCCACCCGCCCCGTCGCGCCGCCCTCCCTGCGCGAGCGCGTCCGCGAGCTCGCCGTCGCGGAGCCGGCCCGGCCCGCCCTCCCCTCGTGGGGCCGGCTTCGCCTCCCCGTGCGTCGGGTCGCGCTCGTCGCCGTCCCGGCCGCTCTGGCGCTCGCGTTCGCGAGCGCCGGCGTGATCGGCCTCGTCTCTTCCCGAAACGTCCTGCGCGACCTCTACTCGGACGCGGCCAGCTCGGTCATGGCGGCACCAGGCTCGGGGACGACCGCGACAGAGA
>Ga0209172_10008147_pt1 | contig 10403 bp, 9 predicted proteins | sample LarsenN4metaG_FD_184113 | JGI IMG/M metagenome (GOLD analysis project Ga0209172, IMG submission 184113) | Hot spring sediment bacterial and archeal communities from British Columbia, Canada, to study Microbial Dark Matter (Phase II) - Larsen... ...
GCGCCGCGGCGTGCGCATCGCCGAGGGGGTGGAGGTGCAGGGCCTCGTGATCGAGCACGGCCGCGTGATCGGCGTCGACACGCCGCAGGGCCGGCTGCTCGCCGGCACGGTGGTGAGCGTGCAGAACATCTGGGCGAAGTCGCTCGAGCGCTGGACCGGCATCGCGATGCCGGTGACCGCCGAGCGGCACGTCGTGCTCGCGCTCGAAGGCCCCGAGCCGTACACCTTCGCGATGCCGGTCTACAAGGATCTCGGCTCGCCCGGCATGCTGTACTGCCGCAGCTACGGCGGCACGCAGATGCTGGTGAGCGAAGGCACCAGCGGCGAGCCGCTCGCCGAGCCCGATGCCGAGCAGGGCGACGTGTCGATGGACACCGTGGTCGAGATCGGCGCGCAGGTGGCCGAGCGCTTCCCGTCGTTCGAGACGGCGGGACTCGCGTCGTCGTGGACCGGCGTGTACGACGTGACGCCCGACTGGAACCCGGTGCTCGGCCGCGTGCCCGGGCTCGACGGCCTGGTGGTGGCGTTCGGCTTCTCGGGCCACGGCTTCAAGCTGTCGCCCGCGGTCGGGTGCGTGCTCGCGCAGGAGGTGCTCGGCCTGCCGACCGACGTGGCGCTCGCGCCGTACTCGATCGAGCGCTTCCGCACCGGGCGGCTGCTGAGCGGGCGCTACGGCGTGGGCGCGGTGTCGTGAGCCGCGGCGGCTACAGGACGAGCCGGAACGACGTCTCGGCCACGCAGCGGCCGTTGACCATCAGCTCCACCCGGTGCTCGCCGGCGCGGTAGACGCGCGTGGTGATCGGCCGCAGCGAGTGGCGCTTCGCGAGCGCGCGCGACTCGCGCGGCGCGAGCGTGAGCGACCAGCCCTTGAACACCTTGCGCGACGTGGCGCCATCGCGCGCGCCGACGAAGTGGATCGCGTAGTCGATCACGAGGTCCTGGGCGCGCGCTGCCGCCGACTCGAGCGCCACCTGCAGGCTCAGCGACTCGCCGACGCGCACGCGCTGCGGCGCGACCGCCAGCGACGCCGTGCCGCGCAGCGGCCTGCCCACGCCCCACAGCGCGAGCATGCGCGGGTCGCCGCGCTTGACGAGCGTGCGGCTCGCGTGCTTCAGCAGCGCCCGGCGCGCCGGGTCCGCGCCGGGCAGGTGCCGCTCGATCCAGCCCGACACCAGCGCCGGATGGTCCTTCGCGATGTCGTTCAGGTGGTTGGCGACGCTGCGCCGCACGTACCCGCTCGGGTCGTCCTGCAGCGCTTCGAGCAGGTGAAGGGTCGGGCCCGGGTCGGCGATCAGCGCCCTGAGCTGCACGCCCCACGGCAGGCGCGGCCGCGAGCCCTCGCTGACCAGCCGGCGCACGTGCGCGCTCGGGTCGCGCGTCCAGCGGGCGAGCGCGGCGAAGGTCTCCTGCGGATGGCGCTCGATGAACGGGCGGATCGCCCACTCGGCCGAGAAGCGCTGCGTCATCGCGTGCAGCGCGGCGAGCGCGCGGCGCGGATGGTCGAGGCCGCGGCGCGCGACGAACTCGGTCATCGGCCAGACGATCCAGCCGGCGAGGCCGGCCTCCGTGGTGCGCAGGCTGCCGAGGTCGTCGCCCTCGCCGGGCGGCCCGAGCGATGCCTCCAGCACGTCGGCCGCGCGCGCGAAGTCGGCGGGCAAGGTGGCCTCGAGCGCGTCGGCGATGTGGTGCGCGCGCGCCTTGAACTCCAGCGCTTCGAGCCCGTCGAGCGCGCGGCGCTCGAAGCGCTCGCGCGGGAAGGCGGGCCACGCGCGCTGCAGGTGCGCACCGGCGGCGCGCACCTCGCGGGGACCGAGGAAGTTCTTGAACGGTTCGGCCATGCGCGTCCGCTACAGGACGCGATGGAACCACAGCAGCGACAGCCCCGCGCCGACGAGCGTGAGCAGCGCCGCCACGGCGGCGAACAGCGCCGTGACCTCGGTGTCTTTCTTCTCGAGCACGAGGCGCGAGTTCAAGGTCTCGTAGACCTTCTTCAGGTCCTGCGCCGTGCCGGCGTAGAAGTACTCGCCGCGCGTGATCTGCGCGATCTGCTTGAGCGTGTCTTCGTCGAGCCGCACGCGGATCGACCAGCCTTCGAAGCCGATGATCTCGCCGTCCTTCGTGCCGAAGCCGACGGTGAACACGCGCACGCCGCGGTCGGCGGCCATCTTGGCGGCCTCCACCGGGTCGGGGCCGGTGGTGCGCTGGCCGTCGGTGAGCAGGATGATCGCCGCCGCGCCGTACGAGCCCGGCGGCACGGGCTTGAATTCCTTGGGCGCCGGCGGCGGGTTCGGGTCGAGCGGCGCGGCGCGCTGCTGGTCGCGCCGGCCCACCGACTCCAGGGTGATGCCCGCATCGGGGAACAGCGCCGCCAGCGAGATGACGAGCCCGCTGCCGATGGCCGTGGCGCGCTGCAGCTGGAAGCGGTCGATCGCGGCGGTGAGGTCGTCGCGGCTCTGCGTGGGCGGCTGCACGAGCTGCGCCGTGCCGGCGAACGACACCACGCCGACCTTCGTAGTGCGCGGCGTGTCGGCGATGAACTGCTTGGCCGCGGCCTTCATCGCGTCGAAGCGCGACGGCTGCACGTCGGTGGCGCGCATGCTGCCGGAGACGTCCATCGCGAGGATCACCGTCTCGTGCTGCGAGGGCAGGGTGATGGTCGCGGTGGGCCGCGCGACGGCGACGATGAGCGCGGTCAGCGCGAGCAGGAACAGCAGCGGCGGCACGTGGCGGCGCCAGCGCCCGCCGCGGCCCATCGCGTCCTTCACCAGCGACAGGCTCGCGTAGCGCACGGCGGACTTCTTGCGCCGCGCGAGCAGCCAGAAGTAGGCCACGACCAGCAGCGGCACCAGCAGCAGCAGGCCGAGCATCTCGGTCCAGATGAAGCTCATCGTGCGGCTCCTGCAGGGGCGAGGTGCGAGGGCAGGCGCGCCGCCGCGCCGCTCGTGCGCTGGCGCAGCCGGCGCATCTCGACGAAGCGGACGATCGCCTCGACCAGCTCGCCGTCGGTGGACAGCTCGAGCGCGTCGACGCCGGCGCGTGCGAAGGCCTCGCGCAGCGCGGCCTCGCGCGCGGCGGCCTGTTGCTCGAAGCGGCGGCGGAACGCGACGTCGTGCGTGTCGACGAACAGCTGCTCGCCGGTCTCGGCGTCCTCGATGACGACGAGGCCGAGGTCGGGCAGCTGCAGCTCCAGCGGGTCGAACAGGCGCACCGCCACCACCTCGTGGCGCTGCGCCAGCCGGCCCAGCGGGTCGGCCCAGCCCGGCGTGCTGATGAAGTCGGACACCACGAAGATCAGCGAGCGGCGGCGGATGGTCTCGGCCGCGCCGTGCAGCAGCACCGCGAGGTCGGTGCCCTTGCGCTGCGACGCGATGGGCCGCGTGGTCATGCGATGGAGGATCTGCAGCACCTGGCCGCGGCCGCCACGCGCCGGCAGCACGGTGTCGACCTCGGTGCCGTACATCAGCGCGCCGACGCGGTTGCCGTGCCGCGTGAGCACGCGCGCGAGCAGCGCGACGAACTCGCTGGACACGGTGCGCTTGGCGGTCTCGCGCGAGCCGAAGTCGATCGAGCCCGACAGGTCGAGCAGGAACCACGCGGTGAGGTCGCGGTCCTCGTGGTACTGGCGCACGTACGGGTGCTGCAGCCGCGCGGTGACGTTCCAGTCGATGTGGCGCACGTCGTCGTGCAGCTGGTACTCGCGCAGGTCGGCGAGGTCGAGGCCCGCGCCGCGCCACAAGGTGCGGTAGTCGCCGTGCAGCAGGCCGTCGAGGCGCCGCAGCGCCGTCCACTCGAGCCGCCGGAGCACCTGCTCAGGCGTTTGCGGCTTGTGCGACGGGCTCGCCATGGGTCGACAGCGGCTTCTCGGGCTGGGGCACGTGGCGCAGGATGCGCTGCACGATCTGGTCGGCGTTCAGTCCGTCGGCCATGGCCTCGTACGACAGCACGAGGCGGTGGCGCAGCACGTCGGGCACCAGCGCGGTCAGGTCCTCGGGCAGCGCGTACATGCGACCGCGCAGGTAGGCGAGCGCGCGCGCGCCCTCGACCAGGCAGATCGACGCGCGCGGGCTCGCGCCGTAGGTCAGGTACTTGCCGAGATCGGGCAGGCCGTGGCGGTCGGGGCGGCGCGTCGCGCCGACCAGCCGCACCGCGTACTGGATGAGCGACGGGTCGACGTAGACCTGACGGCACTCGCGCTGCAGCGCGCCGAGCTGCTCGGTGCTGGCCACCGCCTGCACGCCGATGGCCGGGCCGGTGACGCGCTCGACGATGACGAACTCCTCCTCGTCGCTCGGGTAGTCGACCAGCACCTTCATCATGAAGCGGTCGACCTGCGCCTCGGGCAGCGGGTAGGTGCCCTCGGTCTCGATCGGGTTCTGCGTCGCCATCACGAGGAAGGGCTCGGGCACCTTGTGCGTCTCGCCCGCGATCGTGACCTGGCGCTCCTGCATCACCTCGAGCAGCGCGCTCTGCACCTTGGCCGGCGCGCGGTTGATCTCGTCGGCCAGCAGCAGGTTGGTGAACACCGGCCCGAGCGTGGTGCTGAAGTCGCCCGTCTTCTGGTTGTAGATGCGCGTGCCCACCAGGTCGGCCGGCACCAAGTCGGGCGTGAACTGGATGCGCTTGAAGTCGCCGCGCATGGTGCGCGCGAGCGTCTTGACGGTCAGCGTCTTCGCCAGCCCCGGCACGCCTTCGACCAGCAGGTGGCCCTGCGCGAGCATCGCGACCATCACGCGCTCGAGGAAGGCGTCCTGCCCGACCACGATGCGCTTGACCTCGTAGAGGATGCGCTCCATCAGGGAGGAGACTTCGCCGCTGGGGCTGTGGCCGTTGGTGCTCATGCGCGGGGTTCCCGGAGTTCAGTGCGGCGGCATGCCGGCCGCGGCGGCCGCGTTCTCGATCGGCACCGCGAAGCCGATGCCGATGAACGTGCGCTGCTGCGACGGATTGAGGATGGCGGTGACGATGCCGACGACTTCGCCCTCGGCGGTGACGAGCGGGCCGCCCGAACTGCCCGGGTTGGCCATCGCGTCGAACTGGATCAGGTTGGTCAGCACGCGCTGGCCCTCGGGCGAGCGGAACTCGCGCTTGAGGCCCGACACCACGCCGGCCGACACGGTGGGCCCGATGCCGAACGGGAACCCGACCGGCATGACGTGATCGCCCGGCGCGAGATCGCCGGTCGAGCGCAAGGTGGCGGCGACGAGGTCGTCGGGGATCTTGCGCGCCTTGAGCACCGCGAGGTCGTGCTCGGGCTCGGCGTTCAGCAGGTCGGCCTCGGACTCGGTGCCGTCGGCGAACATGACCTTCAGCTTCTGCGAGCCCGCCACCACGTGCAGGTTGGTGAGGATCACGCCCTTGTCGGTGATGACCACGCCCGTGCCGCCGCTGTAGTGCCGCTGGGTCTCGGGCGTGCCGTCGTCCTGGCTCTCGCCGCGCACGTGCACGACCGACGGCGCGATCTTCTCGTAGGCCTTGGTCGCGAACGACGGCAGCGGCGCCTTCTCGAGCGTGTGGCGCACCGCGCGGTCGATGTCGTCCTGCGTGATCACGCGCGGTGTCGGCGTGAGGGCGCGCTGGCCCGACAGCGCCGCCATCACGAGCGCGGCCGCGCCGAGCAGCAGCATCCAGCGCGGATGGTGGTCGACGAAGCGGCGGAGGCGGCCGGGCGGACGGCCGGGAGCGTGGCCGGGCGTACCGCTGGAGGCACCCGCGCCCGCCGTGGCCGTGGCGGCCGACGATGCAGCGGGGCGGGCCTGGCCGCGGTCGCGCGAGGACGTCGGGGCGTGGGCGGCGGCACGCGTTGCCGAAGCCGGCGTGACGGCCGGCGACGACCCGTTACGCGCGTCTTCGCTCACCGCGTCCGGCGGGGCGGCCGTGCGCGGTCGGCTGGAGCTGCTGTACAGCGGAGTGCGTCTCATGGCCGTCGGGCCACCGCAGCGCGGGTGCTGCGCAGACCCTTCGAATGCATCGTACAACGGTCGCGGCGTCCGTGTGCAAGGGCCTGGAAACGACGAGGCCACCGACCTCGTGACGGGATGCGGTGGCCTCGCGTGAAGGTCAGCGCGATCCGGCGCGCGGCGCCGGACCGGCGATCAGGCGGCCAGCAACTGGCGCAGCACGAACGGCAGGATGCCGCCGTGGCGGTAGTAGTCGACCTCGATCGGCGTGTCGATGCGCAGGGTGACGCTCACCTCGCGGCGGCTGCCGTCGCGGCCCTGGATGACCAGGGTCGCGTCCGACTGCGGCTTGAGCTCGCCGACCACGATGTCGATCGTCTCGTCGCCCTTCAGGCCGAGCGACTGCCACGAGTCGGCGCCCTTGAACTGCAGCGGCAGCACGCCCATGCCGACCAGGTTGCTGCGGTGGATGCGCTCGAAGCTGCGCGCCACCACGGCCTTGATGCCCAGCAGCTGCGTGCCCTTGGCGGCCCAGTCGCGCGACGAGCCGGTGCCGTACTCCTCGCCGCCGAACACGACCGTCGGCGTGCCCTGCGCGATGTACTTCATCGCCGCGTCGTAGATGAACATCTTCTCGCCGGACGGCTGGAACAGGGTGACGCCGCCTTCCTCGCGCGAGCCGTCGGCCCTGGGCGGGATCATCAGGTTCTTGATGCGCACGTTGGCGAAGGTGCCGCGCATCATGACCTCGTGATTGCCGCGGCGCGAGCCGTAGCTGTTGAAGTCGGCCTTGGGCACGCCGTTGGCGATCAGCCACTGCCCGGCCGGCGACGACTCCTTGATCGATCCGGCCGGCGAGATGTGGTCGGTGGTGATCGAGTCGCCGAACAGCGCCATGATGCGCGCGCCCTTGACGCCGGGGTCGGCGGCCTGCGGCTGCATCGTGAAGCCGTCGAAGAACGGCGGCCGCGCGATGTAGGTGCTGCGCGGCCACGTGTAGACCTGGCCCTTGACGCCCTTGATCTGTTCCCACAGCTTGCCGGGCTTGCGATCGACCTGCTCGTAGTTCTGCTTGAACGCCTTGGGGTCCATCGCGTGCTTGAGCAGCGCGTAGATCTCGTCGCTGGTCGGCCAGATGTCGCCCAGGTACACCGGCTTGCCCTTCTTGCCGGTGCCGACGGGCTCGGTCATCAGGTCCTTGGTCACGTTGCCGGCGATCGCGTAGGCCACCACCAGCGGCGGGCTGGCGAGGAAGTTGGCCTTCAGGTTCGGGTGGATGCGCGCCTCGAAGTTGCGGTTGCCGGACAGCACGGCCGCGCACACCAGGTCGTTCTTCGTGATCACCTCGTTGATCTCGGGCGTGAGGTCGCCGGCGTTGCCGATGCAGGTGGTGCAGCCGTAGGCCGCCACCGCGAAGCCGAGCTTCTCGAGGTAGGGCAGCAGGCCGGCCTTCTGCAGGTACTCGGTGACGATGCGCGAGCCGGGCGCGAGCGAGGTCTTGATGTGCGGCTTCACCGTGAGGCCGGCCTCGACCGCCTTCTTCGCCAGCAGGCCGGCGGCCAGCAGCACGCTCGGGTTGCTGGTGTTGGTGCAAGAGGTGATGGCTGCGATCAGCACGTCGCCGTTGCGCACTTCGAGCCCCTTGCTCGTGGTGAAGGCCTTGTGCAGCTTGTCGGCGGGCTGGTTGAAGCCGTTGGCCTCGATCGGCTTGCTGAACAGCTCGGTGAACTTGCCCGCGAGGTGCGTGATCTCGATGCGGTCCTGCGGGCGCTTCGGGCCCGCGAGGCTGGGCGCGACGGTGCCGAGATCGAGCTTGACGACCTTGGTGTACTCGATCTCGCCGGCCTTCGGAATGCCGAACAGCTTCTGCGCGCGGAAGTAGGCCTCGAACGCCTCGATCTCGGCCTTGGTGCGGCCGGTGCCGCGGAAGTACTCGACGGTCTTCGTGTCGACCGGGAAGAAGCCCATCGTCGCGCCGTACTCGGGCGCCATGTTGGCGATGGTCGCGCGATCGGGCAGCGCGAGGCTCTCGGTGCCTTCGCCGAAGAACTCGACGAACTTGCCGACCACCTTCTCCTTGCGCAGGATCTCCGTCACCGTGAGCACGAGGTCGGTCGCGGTCACGCCCTCGCGCAGCCGGCCGCTCAGCTCGAAGCCCACCACGTCGGGGGTCAGGAAGTACACCGGCTGGCCGAGCATGCCGGCCTCGGCTTCGATGCCGCCGACGCCCCAGCCCACGACGCCGATGCCGTTGATCATGGTCGTGTGGCTGTCGGTGCCGACCAGCGTGTCGGGGTAGTGCACGCCCGAGGCGCTGCGGTGCACGCCGCGCGCCAGGTACTCGAGGTTGACCTGGTGCACGATGCCGAAGCCCGGCGGCACGACGCCGAAGGTCTCGAACGCCTGCATGCCCCACTTCATGAACTCGTAGCGCTCGCGGTTGCGCTCGAACTCGAGCTTCATGTTGAGATCCAGCGCCTTCTTGTCGCCGTAGTGATCGATCATCACCGAGTGGTCGACCACCAGGTCCACGGGCACCAGCGGCTCGATGGTCTTGGGATTGCGGCCCATGTCGGCGGCCACGTTGCGCATCGCGGCCAGGTCGGCCAGCAGCGGCACGCCGGTGAAGTCCTGCAGCACCACGCGCGCGACGACGAACGGGATCTCGTCGGTGCGCTCGGCGACGGGCTTCCAGGTGGCGAGCTGCTCGACGTGCTCGGCGGTGACCTTGCGGCCATCGCAGTTGCGCAGCACGCTCTCGAGCACGATGCGGATCGATACCGGCAGGCGCGAGACGCCGGGGAACTGCTTCGCGAGTTCGGGCAGCGAGTAGAACTGGCCTTCCTTGCCGCTGGCGGTCTTGAAGGTCTTGAGGGTCTTGGCGAAGGCGTGGGGCATGACGGACTTTCGGGGGAGGGGTGTCGGGATGTCGTTCGTCGGGAGGACGCAGTGTCGTTCAGGCGGGCTTCGGCACGATGACCTTGAGCCCCTTGAAGTAGTCGCGGAAGAAGCTGTCGTCGCGCGTGATCAGGCCCTTGCACTGCAGCAGCGCGTGCGCGCCGACCAGGAAGTCCGGGCCGGTCCGCGGCGAGGCCGGCGTGCGGCCCGCGGCCTTGAGACGTTCCTTGTAGCGGCGCTGCATCTCGCCGGCGCGCACGGCGGCGGCGGTCTCGATCGGCGAGAAGCGGATGCCGACCTCCTCGATCGCCTCGATGACCTCGCTGCCGCGGCCGAGCCCGGCGACGATCTCGCTGACGACCACCTCGCAGGCGACCACCGGGCCCTGCGAGAGCGCCTGGCGGATGCTCGCCTCGGCCGCGTCGGCGCGCGGGTCGTCGCCGAGCAGGTCGATCAGCACGGAGGAGTCGATGGCGATCATCGGAGGCGGCGGCCGGCTCGCGTCAGACGTCCACCGGATCGCCCGGCGCGCGGCCGCGCAGCTCGCGCATCACGTCGTCGGTGGTCACGCCGGGCGGCAGCTTGAAGCGCCCGCGCACGCGCGACAGCGCGTCCTTCACGTCCTTGCGCAGGATGATGCGGCTGCCGTCGAGCTCGACCTTGAGCGTGGTGCCCTTGGTCAGGCCCAGCGCGTCGCGCACGGCCTTGGGCAAGGTGATCTGCCCGCGTTCGGCCACGGTCGCTTCCATGCCGGGCTCCTGGTGGTTCGGTCTCCGGCGGCGCCGGAGTATGCATGGATTCTACATACCGGCCGGCGCATACTCAAGGCGAACCCGAGTGCGCCGCGCCAAGCGAAACGGCCCGGCGCCTTGCGGGCCGGGCCGTCGGGGCAGGACGGTCGCGCGGGTCAGTTCGAGCGTGCGCCCGACACGGCGTTCATGGCCGCACGCTGCTCGGCGTGCATGCACGAATCGACCATGCGCTGGCCGATCTTGCTGTTCATCAGCATCGACTTGCTCGGGATCTGCAGCCACATCACGCCGGCCCTCCGGTCCTCCAGCCGCACCGCGCCGGTGGTGGTCTCCTGCGGCACCATGGTGTAGCTCGCGCCCTTGTAGCCGACCTTGAAGAAGCCGGGCCGGCCCTCGACCGGTGCCACGTCGACCTGCTGGTTGAACTCGCAGTCGGCCTTGCCGGTCAGCACGCGCGAGGCGATGTCGAGCTGCGCCTGGCTGATCGACTCGACCGTCTCGGTCGCGAGCGCGAGGCCCTTGGCCTCGGACTTCAGTTCCTTGCGCGACTGCGACACCGGCGCCTTCTTCGCCGTCTCGGCCGGCTTGGCGGCGGGCTTGGCTGCCTTGGTGTCGGCGGCCTGCGCGAGCGCCATCGGCGAGGCGACGGCGAACGCCGCGGCCGCGGCCATCGACAGCAGGGTGGTGCGGTGCTTCATCCCGGGCTCCTTCCTTCGTTCAGCGGAATGGCCGCGATTCTGGCGGGCGCGATCCGGCGCGCGGGTCAGGGTTGGTCCGCGAGTGCAACAAATTGATGAACCGCGGTCGGCGTCGCGTGCGCGTCGCTGCCGCCGCGCACCGCGCGCCGCGCGTGTCG
>Ga0209172_10008148_pt1 | contig 10402 bp, 13 predicted proteins | sample LarsenN4metaG_FD_184113 | JGI IMG/M metagenome (GOLD analysis project Ga0209172, IMG submission 184113) | Hot spring sediment bacterial and archeal communities from British Columbia, Canada, to study Microbial Dark Matter (Phase II) - Larsen... ...
GCAGGATACCACCGGCGCTGGACACCCCCCGATGCCGGGCCGCGATCCGGGCCTGGGGGCTGCGGCCCCGAGCCGCCTCAATTTCGGTGCAGGATTCCACCTCCCAGACGTTCACCATCCCCATGCTGGCTCCTCCTCGAGAAAGATCATCGGACCGGTCGCCCTGTCAGGACCGGGCAGGCCCGTCTCGCGTATCTTATGGCTGCGGGATATCGCTCCTGTCAAGGCCAGGGGCTGAAGTGTTACCCATGTTGATTACTTGGACACGGCCTTGGAGGGGTGTGCAGGGGAACCACGTCGGCGCAGCACCGCCCAACACTGCGGGGTGGTCGAGCCATCAGGAGATCCCGGGGGCGGGAACGATGGAGAGAGACCTGCCTGAGCGATGGCGTGCCCGACGCGATTTGAACGCGTGACCTTCGGCTCCGCAGGCCGACGCTCTATCCAAGCTGAGCTACGGGCACGGGGATGCTGGCGTTTCTGCTCTCCAACGCCGGCACATCTTACACTGGAACACGGCGGGAGTCCAGCAGAAGCTCGGTCAAAAAAGCAACCGTCCGCCTGAGGCGGAAACGCAAATAAACCCGGATTTTTTACCTTATATAGACATGGTTGGGGATCAGGCCAAGGTAGGCCTGGTAGTCCCCGGCGCCGAAGGACGTCTCTTGCCGCCGATTCCCCCGCTGGGTGATGTGGTGCGGGATCCCAGGACCAACCACCCGCGCGATCCGTGCCATGGGGCCTGCGGATTCCTTCCATTCTCTAGATCAGGAGTTCAGTATGGTGTCCCCGGAATTCCCCGGAATTCACGGAATTCCCGACGTCTCCCACGCTCCTGACAGCCGGGTAGAAAAGGGAAGAGGGATGGTGTCAGAAACTGGCAACAGTTCGTGATGAATTCCAGAAGTAAAGAGCTAGCAGCAGCGACAACCCGCACCAGTTGGCCCCTTCCGTTGCGAGTCCTGAGCTTCGGGCAGAATTAACGGTAGTCTTTCGTTCTCGCGCAAGGCAGGAGGAGGGATACCTTGCCAGGTCTTCTCGCTCAGTTCGACTTCACACTTTCCCCCGGCGGGGGATCGGTGCAGTGGGGGTGTCATTGGCGGGATTGTCGACCCGGGTGCTGACCGGATACGCGGTCATCTCCTCAGCGGGGACGGTCGCAAGGGGGTCTGGAGGCGATCAGACCCCTGCACGCCAGGGCCGAGCCGTCTCCCGGCAATGACCGGGCGGGCGAGGTGCGGTCGCGGTGGAGCGGATCGCGGGGCTTGCTACCGACGTGAGCCGGGGGCCGGTGACGGAGAAACCGTGGGCGTCAGTCGGTATTCCAGCAACTCCCTGTCGCGGATCCCGTATGAGAAGTACGTCTTTTCTTTAACGATCCACTTGACCTCGGGCGAATACCATTCTTCGTGGGTCAGTCGCCCGGTCGGGTCCCTCGCTGTCACGTGAAAGGCTTGAAAGGTTCCTGCCGGTACCGTAACGCTCTCCAGGGCTTCAACTTTGAGATGCCGAACCCGGTCTTCCGTCCTGCGTTCCGCGGAATTCTCCCATCGGTACGTTGACTCCCATTCTTTCCCCGTCTCAAGGGGCCATGCGAATACGCGATAGGCGGGTGACGCCTGCGATTCCACTGCGGCTTCCACACGGTCCATCAGCCAGGCAAGTTCCTCCTTTGTGTAGAGAATATCCCGGGTACCTGTCCTCATCACGTAATGGCCGACCCCGTTGACTATTTCCTCCCCCACGATGGTCCAGACAAAAGTCCCCGAGCCTCTGGGGCTTGACCAGCGAAATCTCCATTCGTCGCCACGATTCCAAGTCGGCACGTTGACGGAAGAGAGAATCTCGCGGGCAGTCTCAGGGCGGGGCACGCCGCTCGTCTCCTCCCTGCGAGCCTGACCTTGCCCACCCTGGGGAGAGGCCGGTTGCCTCTCGCCACCGGATTCCCTGTACTGGAAGCTCATCCAGTAGGAGAGCCTCCCCTCCGGGAGTGGGCTTGAGGTCACACACTCCACCTGGGTCCCCGCCGCAAAGGACCTCACGACATTGTTGTCCGTCCACACCTCTTTCTCTTCCACCAGCAGGCGTATCCGCCAGTAGTACTCATCGGTTCGCACGGTGGGCGCGACACAGAGTTGCACCCGGCGCCCCCCGTCCCGTGTCTCCCTTGCCCACAACTGATGATGTTTCCCGCTCGCCTCTTCGACAACGCTGAACCCTTGCAGCTCCAGTTTGCGGACGTCGCGCAAACCGGCGCATCCTGCGAGCAGCACGGCCAAAACCAGTGCTCGTTTCATGTCGCAGCCACTCCTCGTGGTCCAGCGCTACCCAGGCCTAGTGCCAGTACCGATAGAAGAACCGCCAGTTCAAGCGCCCATCGGGCAGCGGGGAGGATGATGCACAGTCCACCCCCGTTCGCAGGCCAGCTCTGCCAGGGAGGCTGTAGCCAGCATCATGAGTCCACGCCTCCCGGTTATCAACATACACGTGGATCGCCCACTGGTAACCTGCATTCGGCACTCGCGGAACAGTGCAAAAATGCACGGCACGGCCGCCCTCGCGAGACTCCTTCCACCACAGCTCCATCTTATCGCCCTCCCGGCTTTCGCCGGTCGCCGTGGTGTAGGTCACCCTGCTCAGTTGATAACCTTGATTCTTCAAATCATCCGAACTCCTGATCGTTCCAGCACAGCCAGTCAAAGAACTCGCCAACAACGAGAACACGAAGAACACTACAGATCGTCGCATCTCTCTCCTCCTCTCTCGAATGAGGCAAGACCGATGCTGCTATCGCAATTAGCCGCGCCCAACAAGAACATGGAGAATGCCGAGTATCGGATGAGGGTCAATGTGACGGTCATCTTCTTTCGTCCGGGAGCAGTGCGTACCCTCGCCCCTCCATGCAGGACCGATACGTGGTCCGATCAGGCTCGGCCCGGGCCTTCGATTCCGACGCCGCTACGCCCGCGGTCATCGCCAGGAGCCCGGCAGACACTCCGAGGTTTGCGACACCGAACGGGAGACCCGTTGCCGCACCGACTCCGTCAATGATGGCAAAAAGAATGTCCAATGCAAGTTCTCCCTTCGTATCGGAAGACATTCCTCTCTCAGTCGTCGCCAGCGCGTCACAGTCCTTCTTGTCTGACTCAAGCACGTCCTGCGATTGTCCTTGGAGCGGCGTGACAGTGAAATGCTGCGAGGTGGAGGCGGCACAGCCGAACGCCAGCAGGAGAGGGATACAGAGCACCGCCGGGAACCGGCGCCTTGGAATGGACCGCCCTCCTTACTCCTCCCCGAAGATACAAGACGACCTGGTTCCATCCAGACGGCGGGTATCCAGGGCGTCCCGAGGGAGCACTTCGATCAGACCGAGAGACAGAATATGCGCCAGTTCGGCCCTCAGAGGCGAGGTAGCCATGACAGCGTCCTTGCTCTGAGCAGAAATTCTGGCGCGGACCAATAGAGTGAGATTATCGAGCGCGGTGACCGGGGGGGCCACGACGTTGGCGGAGAGGCCGGTCGGGAGCGCGGGGGAGCGGACCACTTCCACTTCCAAGGTGGCCCGGGTGCCGTCCAGGGAGACCAGCACCGGCTCTCCGTGCGTAATACGTTCGACGGCTCTGTACTAATACTGCACCTCGTTGAGCATCACCGTCCCGATTAACCGCAGGCCCGCGAAGCCGGGGATAGGCCTCCCGGTCGGCACGGACTGCTGCCGGCCCCTGGGGCCTTCGCGGAAAACCAAGGCCCGAGCATCGACCCGTTGGATGGTCAGGGACCGCGTGGGATCCTGGGGATCGAAAACAATGTCCCCGCGGGCGTACAGTCGTCGGAACTTCCCGGGCTCCTGGAGGACGACGGCATGGCGCGTCGGCGCAGGGACGCTGATCTCGGCGCTAGCTTCCCGGAATGTGACAAGCGGCTGATCCTCCACTCGCGCCGCAGCACCGGCAGCTGAAGCAGCGGGTGCAGCGAACACTAGTGCCGCAAGCACCCATGTGTCCCAGGAGCGGAGACCGAGTCGGAATGAGGGTGTCGCTCGTCTCATGGCCTCGTCCTCCTTGCGCGACTTCTGGCACGGGATCGTCGGGCTTGGACCAGAAGCAACGGGGTGATCGGACCGGCCACCAGGCCGCCGGCACCGAGCACAAGCGCGACAGGCGGCGAGATCAGCGCGAGGTGCCCCCACCAGACGATCGGCCAGAGAACGCCCCGGGTTATCGCTCGGAGCCTCTCATTCCCTGAGATTACCTGGGCAAGCGGCGGGCTGAGACGGTAGTAGGCTCTGACCAGGAGCCGCCCTGGCGGATTCGTGAGCAGGAACCGGTCCCGGAACCCACGGAGAACCTGGACCTCCGCGGCCAGGGACGAGCCGTATGCCGCTGTGGCAATGAAGCAACCACCGCCACCTCCGCCTCCACCTGACGGAATTGGGGCCGCGGGAGGCGTCGTGCTGACCTCAGGGGCGATCGCCGCGAGGGCAGCGCGTGCATTCAGCCGCCCCCCGGTCGCTACCTTTCCGGAAAGGCCCGCCTTCGCGTCCACATTGTTTAGGACGGCGCTCCGGATCTCCGCTGTGGTCCGGTTGGGGCCCTGGGCCTTCATCAACGCTGCGACGCCGCTTACGTGGGGTGCAGCCGCTGAGGTCCCTGTACCAAAGGCGACGATGCCAACCGCGTTATCGCTTAGGATGTTCACCCCCGGTGCTGCAAGATCCACACAGGTTGTCCCGAAATTGCTAAAACTGGCCAGGGCATCGTTCTGATCGGTTGCGGCGACAGCGATAATGTTGGGGCTGGCGTAACACGCCGGATAGACCGGAGTGATGTCGTTGTCGTCACCAATAGAGTCAGCCCCGCCGTTCCCTGCCGGCACGACAAAAAGCCCGGGGAACGCATCAATCGCATCCTTCTCTGCCTGGCTGAACGTATAACCCCCGACGCTCGCATTAATGATGTGGGCCCCCTTGGCCGTGGCGTATTGAATGGCGGAGATCTCGTCGGCCACCGTCCCGCTACCCGAGGCATTCAGGAACTTGAGGACCATCAACTGAACCGTCCAGGTGATCCCGGCGATGCCGACACCCTCGTTCCCCTTGGCGCCGATAATGCCAGCCAAATGCGTACCGTGGAGAATGGCGGTGTCATCCGTCGGATTGTTGTCGTTATTCCCGAAGTCCCACCCGTTGATGTCGTCGATCTTCCCGTTGCCGTCATCGTCAACCCCGTTTCCTGCGACCTCTCCCGGGTTGACCCACAGATTACCGCTCAGATCAGGCCGATTCAGGATGATGCCCGAATCAATGAGCGCAACAATGACATTGGGCGAGGTGGTGCGGAGATCCCACGCGGTTGTCATAGAAATGTCGGCTCCGGCTGTTCCCGCTGTCCCGTTCACTGTCTGGCCCGTGTTCTGCAGAGCCCACTGGAGGCCGAACTGGGGGTCGTTCGGGATGGTCGTCAGGAGACGTCGGATGTAGTTTGGCTCGGCCGCTATCACTCCCGGATGCTGGAGCATTTTCTGGACGGCGGTCTGTACATCCATCGTGGGATCAATCTGAATGTGCTCCCATCCAATGTGCGGGAGCTCGCGCAAGGTCAAGGCAGCAACTTGGTCGCGGGCGATCGCGGTGCTGAGTGCTGTCAGCCCGGGTGCCCACTTGACCAAGATTTCACCCGGGACGTACTCGAGCGACAACTGCGCGTGCGCTGGCAGGGCAAGAGATAAGAAAGTGAGGACTAGGCCAAGGGCAAGCGCAGCTCTGGTTGAAGGCAAGGATTCTCCCCTGCCCCTATTGGGGCAGGCGTGTCGCTGGGGCCTGGGGCGGCTCCACCCGTCTCGTGAAGTTCGGCTCAACATCTTCCACCTCCTTCAGGCTTCGGTACTCCTGAATCCCCTCCGGAACGGTGACCCCCTCCTTGAGCAGAACTCGATACCATCGAATTCCGGGCCAGGATTCAACGACGCGATTACCCAGGGCCCGATGAATCTCGGCCATGCGCTCCTCCAATACGCCGGCGCGAAACTTTACCAACACCTCGCCCTCAACATAGTCCATCCCCTGCACCCCGCTACGGCACCCAGCCGTCACGCTAGCGAGGACCAGTGTAAGAACAAGAACGTGCGCGACCATCTGCAGACTCCTGCGTGTGCAGCGACTGGGCTAAGAGTTAGTGTTGCTCGAATCTGCTTTTCCTCAGGGTCGGCCCTGGAAGATCACCATGGGCTGTTCGACTTGGCGTTGATCCTGACTACGGAAGGCACGCACTCGCACGGTTGACCCAGGGTTCCTGCCGGCCAGTAGGGCAGCGACATGGCCCGGTCCTTCGATATCGACCCCCTCGATTGCAAGAATTACATCCCCTGGGTCCAAATCCACAGGGGGGAGGTTTGGATTCTTCGTGAATGGAAGGACCACGGCACCTCGGCCCGGACGGCTCCCGACTCGGTTTAATGTCTGTTGATCCGGAGTGCCTAGTGGAACACCGAGCCATGGGCCACTAGAGGGCGCCGGTGCCGCTGCCGGGGCGGGTGGCGCAAGAGATTCTTGACGAACCGAAGGTGAACTCGGCGCAGGGGTCGACGGTTGCGGAGATGTTTCCCGTGGTTGGTCCAGCATGCCTGGGGGGACAGGACTCGGGGAGCCTAACGAATAGCTGATCAGTTCAGCTGTCAGGCGTCCTTCACTTGTGTAATTGACGAGCTTCACGTGACGGCGGACTTTCGGGGAGTACCACACTTCCGCAATCCTCGCACCGTTATCGGATTTCGAATGCAGGTAGAACGCCTCGAATTCCCCGGCAGGAACCCGAACCAATCCGTACGCTTTGACCTCATAATTCGTGGAAGTGTCCAGTTTCCCGGTCCTTGTCTCAAGTTCCCCCTTTGCTTGCCAGGTCCTCCCAACTTCTAACGGCCAGATATAGTTCTGTAAGGGTGGTGTATAAGTGCCTGCGATCGTGTTCTTCTCTTGCACTTGAATAGTACTCAATTCTCCAGAGAGTAGGAGCGTGGTATCGCCTGCCCTGACCACGTAAGCGGTCAAGCCTTTGACAAGGTCCTTTCCTGTAACCTCTTGTCGGCTGGTGCCACTCCTCGTTCCTGACAACTGGTAGGTCCACACATACCCGGTTTCCCACAGCGGACGGCCCTCCTTCGCGGGAGTGATCCCCGCACGCTGTTCTACCTTCGGTGGCTCGGTCTTCTCAAAGTCCTCTAGATCCTTAAATCCAAGTGCTGTTTGTTGTTTCACACATTCCATGTAGGAAGCAACCGCAACCGTGGTGCCGATGACCCCAAAACCGAATGACCCGCAATGCACCTGTTTTCCTTGCTCATTTATCATCACCTTTGACGTTACGGCACACCCTATTGTTCCAAGAAGAATAAGAATGGCAAGGGCGGTTTTCATAGGGTCCCCCTTCGGACAGAGTGCGATTGTGCTGGTTAAAAGAGGCAAGGGCTAACGGGAGCCCCTCATCAACGAGCAAGGGAAATTTAGGACTGGGAATGTTTGGTATGGTGGTGATGAGCGTCCCGCAGGCCGATTGAGATTGGGCAAGGCGCTCACTCGATAAGGTATGGAATCCGACCGCGTGTGTCAATACGAAATAACTGCATACCACCGATGGGGAGGGGTGACGCCACAACTCAGGCCGATTGAAAGAGGACCAAAATGGTGATCGACTTTTCATCTCCCGTTTCCCGGGGACGCTATGCGAAGGGCCGTGCCGGGGGGTCAGCCCGGTAGGGGGTAGCTGGGCATCGAGTACCTGGGCCGGTTGGTGGCGCGGGCTGGGGGAGCCCGGTGCGGCAGGATGACAACAAAAAAGGGCCAGGGGGGAGCCTGGCCCTTGCGTTCTCGTATGAGGTGCGCGACCTCAAGGGTTCAGCTCTCGTGACGGAGCCAAGCTCGCTTCCCCCCGCGAGATCCCGTCAGGAACCCGCAACACTTTGGACCGACTCATGCGGGATCAGCGGGCGTCGCCGAGTCCAAGTCGCACCACTTTGCCCATTCCGTTGCGAGTAGCGGTAGGCCTTCGCCAGGGCGTCCGCAACCTACAATAGAGAGGCTTGAGATCGAGGATGGCGGGAGGGTTTCGCCCAGGCATCTGGTGTTGAGTTCGAGCCCTGTCTGGCTCCCCAAGCAGGGCGAATCTGGGCACTGGGAGGAGAGGGTATTGCTGTCGAGGAAGACTTGAGGCGGATTTCTGTCAACCGGCAACCGGGGAAAAGTAGTCGGGGTTCATGGCGTAGGGTTCTTGGCCGTTGCCGGACACGCATAAGGAGTCACCATTGGTGCTGAAGGTCAACGGACGTGTCGCCGAAGGATCGCTGCAATCCTTTCGGGGTTACCGCCTCCCTCCAGGTAAGATTGAACGATTTGTCCCACCTGGTTCGGGGAAATTACGCTTTCTGTTCGGTTGTCAAGCACGCGCCCCTGACCGTCTGGCACGGAGGTGAAGCGAGGCTCGGGGTCTGATCTTCTCCCTGGCATTGTTGTCCTCCTGTTCAGCTCGCTCTGCGGAGAAAATAGATTGCCTCCACATGAATCCGCCCCATCTCCTCCTTCAGCCGGAAGGCACAGCTATCCCGGAGGAATTGCGACGGTACCTTAGTACCAACTCTCAATCACTATCACAGCTTTTCCACGCTCACCACCACCACGTTTCCCTGCTTGTCGCAAAGCTTCAGCATGAGCTTGTGCCCGTCTGCCTCATGCTCCGCTGCAAACCGCAACACCACGACACTACCCTCCACATCCACTCTTATCGACTCTCCGCAGTCGCCACATTTAAGGTCATATAGCACGCTGATCCCACCTTTCCTTTGGATATGCCCTGCCTCTCAACTAATGGCGAGCCCAGCGGCAGTTGACAGACGGTCAGCCCGATAGGATGGGGTACGCTTTGCGCGGAGCGAAAGGTTTCGTGAAACGTTAATAAAGGGCATAGCCGTTGTCAAGAAAAAGAGGCCCGTCCAGGTAACACGGGGGGCCAGAAATGCACGGGGCGTGGGGCGAAGGGAGGTGTCGAGGAATGGGGTAGTCCTGAATTTACGGGCAGCCGGCAGGCGCAAACCCCGATCCGAAAAAAGAGGCCAGAGTAGAATCGACATCTTCCCTCAATGCCAGCTTCCGTGGAGCGAAATACCCGTAGCCCCCTGTGGGTGTCCTGAGGCCCCCGCTGACCTATGCCTTCTGCGCCGCTTCCTCGGCCTCTCCGCGGGGCATTCGGCCTCAGCCGAATTTCGGATCGGGGCGAACTCGCACCAGTTTCACGGTTCTGTTGCGAGTCCCGGTATGCCTTCGCCAGGGCATCGGCGGCCCGAACCTTGTCCTCCTTGGTCACCTTGGCGTAGATCGTCGTGGTCTTGATGCTGGCGTGCTCCAGTTGCTCCTCGAGAACCTCCAGGTCCCCTCCGCAAGCCCGATAGAGGTGAGTCGCGTAGGTGTGCCGGCAGGAGTGGGTGGCGTATCGGGGTTCCACCCCACGGCGGACATGACGCCCTAGACTGGGCGCCACACCCCGTTACGGGTGAGAGGCCCGCGATATGAGGCCACGTCACCCGCTAGACGTGGCATGAGTATGTGGGGGTTCAACACATCTCCGCTAAACATGCCCCCGAATATGCCACCGTGCCCCTGACGGATTCGCGGGCCAGGCCGGCAGGATCCGGCTTTTCGGGAGCGTCCCGAGGCCATGGGAAATGTAACCTATTGAAAATTAAAGAATCTTAGTACTTGACAGGCCCCCCGCATGTCTTGGTATAGTTCGCGCGGCGGGTAAGTCCTGCGGACCGTCTATCACCGGAAGGGTGGTATAAGCTGGATAGGCAGCCAGTGGCCCCGCAGGGTCCGCCACTTTCAACCCACCGCTCAGGTGGGTTGTTCTGTTTCTTCTCCTTCAAAGAGCTTCCGAGAAATCGCCACCCTGTCTCGGATCAGATTCCACAGCGACCAGTCCCCCCGTTCCCTCGCACGAAATAGGGCATTCGTGACGAAGTCAGCTGCCTGAAGGCCATAGGACTGGCGGGAGTCTACGTGGTGGATCCGGAGATCGGTGAAGACTCCGTGAGTGCCCCACAGTTCGGTCTTGATGTAGTCGTCGAATGGGAGCTTGCCGCCTGGGACGCGGATGATCCGCTGGTCGACAACGAGGGTGACCGCCTCAGCAGCCTTGGCCTTCAAGAAAGGAAGCAGTAGTAGACTGGCGGCGTAGTTGTACAGGATGTTCGTGTTCTCCCGGAGCTTCTTATGCACGTGGGTCTTGTACACCGTGATGATGTGGATCTCTACTTGGGATCTTCCGATGGCGTGGAGCATGGCGCGACGGAAGTGGATGTCGCTGTCGGCGGCCTTGGCTTCAATGCCTTGGGGAATGCCGAACCGCTCCTTGACGCG
>Ga0209172_10008150_pt1 | contig 10400 bp, 4 predicted proteins | sample LarsenN4metaG_FD_184113 | JGI IMG/M metagenome (GOLD analysis project Ga0209172, IMG submission 184113) | Hot spring sediment bacterial and archeal communities from British Columbia, Canada, to study Microbial Dark Matter (Phase II) - Larsen... ...
CCGGGGGCCGCGGCGGCCAGCACCTGGGCCGTCGTGAGCGTCTCGGCCGCCCGGTCGGACTGGAACACGCCCCCGCCGTTGTACCGGTAGCCGCGCTGCTCGTCGTTCTGCACGCCCTTAACGACGACGCCGACGGTGTTGTTGTTCGCCAGCGCGAGCATGTCGTTGATGAGCGTGATCTGCGCCGGCGGCGCCGTGTTCTGATCGACCAGCGTGGTCTGCTGGCCGACGGACGCGTGCGTTCCGGTCGGGAAGCACATCAGGAACGCCTCGACATCACGCCGCTGCTGGTTGCCGGTCGGCCCGGGCGCGAACGTGAAGCCGGGGAACTGGAGGAACTGGAACAGCGTCGGCACGTTGCCGTCGTGCACGAACCCGAAGCCGCGGTTGTTGTTGGCCGACGTGTTCGAGAAGCCGGTCTTCTCGTACATGTTGCGCAACTGCGGCACCTTGAAGCTCTGCGACTCCTGCAACAGGTTGCCGGAGATGATCACGCTGTTCGTGCCGGTCGGCAGGGCGTGGCAGTCGGCGCACGTCAGCACGTTGCCGTCCAGCCGCACGGTCGTGAACAGGTTCTGCCCGTTGGCCGGGTTGCCGCCGTTGGGGAACGTCGTCGGCAGCGAGCCATTGAAGTTGCGGTTGGGGTTCGGCGCAGCCTGGATCGTCTCGATGAACGCCACGAACTCGTCCACCTGCTGCGGCGTCAGTTGCTCATCGTCGCCGAGCAGGCCCTCGAAGGCGACGTTGAACGCCGGCAGGTCCTCGCGGTCGCCGCGCCAGTGCAGCGGCTCGGTGCTGATGATGCCGACGAGCGTCTGCGTGGCCATCGGCCCCTTCATGGGGTGCCAGTCCTCGCAGCCGCCGGCGCCGAAGTTGCACACCTGATTGAACGGTTTGACATGCCCCTGCGGATTGCCCAGGTCCCAGGCGATCTGGTCCATGCGCGCGTCCACGTGGCAGCTCGCGCACGAAGCCTGCCCCAACCCCGACGTGCGGTGCGTGTCGTACAGGTGCGGCCGGCCGACCACGACTTCGATCGGCGTCGGATCATACAGCGGCGTGCGGGCCGCCTCGCTGTCGCTGCTGATGTCGATCAACGAGATCGACGCGTCGAACCGGTTGTACACGAACAGCCGGCTGTTCGCATCGTCTATCACCAGCCCGGTCGGGCCGGCGCCGGGCCCGAGATCAATCTCCGTGATGCGGCCGCCAGCGGAGTCGATCACGATCACGTTGTTCGAGCCCATGCCGGACACATAGCCGCGCGTCCCGCCTGCGTTCCAGGCCACGCCGCGCGGATCGCCGATCGACCGGTCGCGCGTCGGTTGCGGCACCGTCGGCGTGCTGTAGTCCAGGTGCGGGTTCAGGTCGGTGATGGTCGGCGTGGTCGGGGCGGCCGGGCTGAAGCTCGCCAGCATCACGCGCACGAAGGTGCCGCGCACGTTCGGCTCAAAGCGGATGTGGTTGATCGCATCCGTGCCGACCACCGTCACCTGCCCGTCCGGCCGCACCGACAGCGCCATGTTCAAGTTCATCAGCCCGCTGGCGTACGTGATCGCCAGCGAGTTGCCGTCGATGATCGCCACGTCGTGGTCGTGCAGGTCCCACGTTACCGCCGCGGTCCAGTTTCCGCTGTTGTCGTCCCGCCACGTGCCGTCCGCGGCCCGCTTGACGATCAGGCCGACGTCAGGCGGCGACGGCAGGTTCGGGTCGATCGGCGGGTTGAAGCCGCTGCCGGCATTCGGCGGCGGGTTCGGGTCGCCGGCGTACGGATTGACGGCCGACGAAACCACCGACTGCGACAGGATGGTGGTCTTGTTGCCGGACTCGAAGACCGCCGCGAACACGCGCGTGCCGTCGGTCGCCAGCGCCCGCGGGTCCTCGCCCTCGATGCTCAGGATGATCGGCGGCGCCAGCGGGTTGGCCGCGTCGAACACACGCACCTGGTTGAGCTGCGAGACGCTCACGAACGCCCGCTGCGGCGTGCCGGCGAACACCACGTCGGCTGGCTCATCGCCGGCCGGGATCGTGACCACCACGTTCATCGTGCTCAGGTCCACGACGCTGACGCTGTCGGACAGGTGGTTGACGACCCACGCTTCCGTGTTCGTCCGCGCCCGCACCGACGCCGGCTCCAGCCCTACCGGCACGCTTCCCAGAACTACCGGCGCCGGACCCCTCACATCCAGCACCTCCAGCCGGTTGTCCGCCGTGTTCACCGCCAACAGCCGCGTCCCGTCCGGCGTGAGGTCCAGGGGATGGACGTGCGGCGTCTCGAAGTTGACGAACGAGGACTGGGCCCATGCCGCTGCCGCGCAGAGTAGAGCAGTCGCCGATAGAACTGCCGCGTTTCTCACATTCCTCTCCCGCTTTGAACAGCCACCCCCCGGCCGCCGCTGGACCCGGCCGGGCCGCGGCCCACGGCGTGCCCCACATGATAACCACCATGCCGCGCAGCATTCCAGTGGAACTTTTCGCGCGCCGCCCGTCGGGTGAGCGTCAAGATCGTGGGTAAGACCCCGCGTGACCCGGCTGTCGTGTGGCACAGCCGCCCTCGGCTGTGCAGTCCCGGCCTCCCAGCCGTGGGCGGCAGGGCCACACCCACGATCTTGACGCTCACCCCGCCCGTCTCGCCGGCGGGCGATCGTCGAGGGAAACGGGCACCGACGGGAATTATTGCCGTCCGGAAGATGGACCCCAACGTCCAGCGGACTCGGCGGGGGCTCGCCGTAAGGCGGTCCGCGCCGCGCCTCACGGGCGGCCGGCACCAGGCAGCCCGCCGATTGCCGAATAATGGCGGCTGAGGGCAGAATACCCGTACGACACCGCCCGGCGGCCCGGCTGGGCCGCCCGCGGCAGGAGCATGCCATGTCCATTCTGGCCAACGCGGAGGATCTGGTTCCGTTTGCGGGGATGGCCCTGGGGCTGGCCTTCTTCTTCTTGATCTACTTCTGCTTCAAGGTCACGTCGGACAACCGCCGCCGCACGCGCATCGCCGAGTTGCAGGCCCAGGCCGCCGAGAACGAGGCCCGGCTCAAGTCGCTGATGATCCAGCGTGGCATGTCCGCCGACGAGATCGAGCGCGTGCTGAAGACGGGCGCCGTGCCGGCGCCCGACTTCCGGGGGTCGAGCGACGAGGACGATCCCGAGGCCCGCATCGTCAAGATCCTGGCCGAGAACGGCTACGCCGGCGACGACGTGGAGCGCATCCTGAAGGCCGCGCGCGTGGGCGACCGCGTCGACCCGCGCTCCGTCCGTCTGGTCGAGACGCTGGCCGAGAACTGGTCCAAGGCCTCCGACATCGAGCGCGTGCTGCGCTCGCGCCCGGCCCAGGGTCCGGCGGGCGCGACCTGACCGCACGGGGGGCCCTGGGCCAGTTTCCGGTAGACGAGTTTCGCGTGGGTCGGCGTAGCGTCGGCCCCCGCTGGCCCACGATCCGAGCCGGGCCAGTTGTGGCCCGGTTCAGCCGCCCCATGACTGGGGAGGCTCGGCGCGTCCGCCACAGGGGCCGATGCTCTGTGTTGCGAAACCCGCCCGCGGGCGGCGGGCCGGCTTCGTTGTGCGCACCCCTGGCCCAGCCTGACGCGCCACCCGCGCGCCGCCGTCTCACCTTTCCGCTTGTCCAACGCCGCGGACTCTGCTAGGCTCTAAGCAGGCGGGGGGCTGCACTTCGTGCGATTCGCGGGCCGGGCTGAGCGTCTCGGCGCGGCCCGAAGGCATACGAGGACAGGGCATGGTAGACGAATCGCTGGGTTTCCGCCCCGACATCGAACCCGAGAAGCTCATCGGCCTGGACATCGTGCGCGCCAGCGAGTCCGCCGCCCTCAACGTCTTCAAGTGGATCGGCAAGGGCGACAAGGAGGCCGCCGACGCCGCCGCCACCGACGCCATCCGCGGCATGCTCAACCTGGTGGATATGTGCGGCATCTGCTCGATCGGCGAGGGCGTCAAGGACAAGGCCCCCGGCATCTTCGTGGGCGAGAAACTGGGCACCTGGAAGGATGGCTCGCCGGCCGTCTGCATCGCGGTCGACCCGATCGACGGCACGACGCTCACCTCCAAGGGCCTGCCCGGCGCACTCAGCGTCATCGCCGCCGCCAAGACCAAGGAACCCGGCGAACGGGCGTTGGCGGCCGTGCCCAGCCACTACATGGAGAAGATCGCCGTCGGCCCGAAGGTCAAGGAAGGCACCGGCAGCGTGCGATTCGACGTGCCCGTCGAGCAGAACCTGGAGGTCATCGCCCTCAAGCTCGGCAAGCGCGTCCGCGACCTGGTGGTCTGCCTGCTGGACCGCCCGCGGCATGAGGAGCTGATCGGCAAGATCCGCCGCACCGGCGCCTCCATCCGCCTGATCGGCGACGGCGACGTGGCTGGCGCCATCGCGCCCTCCATGCCCGACAGCGCCGTGGACGTGTATATGGGGGTGGGCGGTTCGCCCGAGGCGGTGCTGGCGGCGGCCGCGATCAAGTGCCTGGGTGGCGAAATCCTGTGCCGCATCTGGCCCAAGGACGACGACGAGCGAAAGCACTTGGCGGAGCAGGGCTATGGGCCGCAGGAGCTGGGCCGCGTCTACAGCAGCGAGGACATGGCCCGCGGCGACGGGATCGTCTTCGCCGCCACCGGCATCACGGACAACGCGATGCTGCGCGGCGTGAGCGTGAACGGCAAGATCGCGCGGACGCACTCGGTGATCATGCGATCGCGCTCCCGGACGGTGCGCTACATCACGGCCTACCACGACCTGACACGAAAGACGATCCGGCTGGCGAGCGAGGTCGGCGACCGGCCGGTGTAGCGTCCGCATCGCGAGCGGAGGTGGCTGCCGATCCGAACTGCGAGCAGCAGCGACGGGCTGCTGCGTCGCTCCGCAGGAGCGAACGAGCGTTGTCACGGGTGCAGCGCAGCGGAACCCGTGGACCCTGACCACCCCAACCAACTCCCCGCCCCGGCGGGGCGGACGAACGAACCGGGAGCGGCAGCGACCGGTCCTTCAGGGCACCTGGACCGCCTTTCGCTGCGCGCGTGTGGGGAGGGCGTCCAGGCGCGGTTCAAGTTGCGCGCGGAAGATCTCGGCCAGCGGAGCCAGGATCTCTGCCCTCAAACGCTCGGCTCGCTCCGCGTCGCTCGGCGCCGGCCTCGTCGACAGGCGTACTTGCGCGGACGCCCGCTCCCATTGCTCGACCTGCGCCGCAACGCGCGCCAAGTGGGCTTCCCCCTGCGCCTGGCACTGGCGAAGAATGGAAATCGCACGCTGCGTCTGCTCTGAGTCCAGCCGATAGCGGTCGATGAAGCGGCGTGTGTACGCCTCCCATCCGGTCAGGGTTTCGAGCAACGGTAGAGCGGGCGCAGATGCCACGCCCTCCGCCCGGGGCGATTGGCGCGCAACGTGTTCATCGTGAAGCTGGAGCATCGCCCGGGAACGCTCAATGTTGGCCAGGAAGATTGGACCGTCCCGAACTGCGCCCGACTGGGCAGCTTTGAGGTACTCGTCGAGCGTAACCGCTTTGCGCCCGTCCCACTTCAGCGCTTCGACCGAATCCGGCGCCGAGAGCCGCCTGCGATAGAGATTCACGCCCGCGTCGATGCCGATGAGCGCGGGCATTAGGCGATCAGGAACGTCGGGCGGATCGAGCGCCACAGCCGTGACCTCGATAACCTCGACCGGCTCGTGTCCGCCGCGGTAATCGGAGCGGAAATACTCCACGCGGCCCGGATACCATACTCCGTTGAATTCGCGCAGCTCGCTCCGGCATTCGGCGACTAGCTGGCCGTCCTTTTCGACCGTCACTCGAACCGGCGCCCCGCCTCGACGCGGGTCGAGCCGCCATTCGGTGACGCCTGAGCCAGAGTCCAGACGTACCACGTGGTAGCCGTCTTCGCGGGTCGATTCGAAGCGACCTGCGGGGCCGGCCGAGCGTAGCGCCCGATCGAGCTTCCCCGCGTGCCGCGTAGGCGCCGCTCCAAGCGTTCGAAGGTCGAATGTCTGCGTCTCGTCGGCCTCAAGGAGCACCTCGGCGCGTATCTGCCCTTCGCCATAGAGCCATGTCTCACGGTCGAGCTGCAGTGTGTGGAACGGGCCGTACCCATAGGGCTGCGGAGCGCCGTCAGCGTAACGCGCGACGACTCCGTCTTCATCGCCATGATCGGTCACGAGCACGTCCGAACCCGAGACGACCGCGCTGTAATAGCGCGCACCGGCTGCTTCGGGCGTGGTGCGCGAATACGCAATGCGGGCCTTCTTCCACCCCCGCGCGTGTTCGAGTTCGGCTAGCGGCCGCGGAAGACGACGGGCGGAGCCGGTTGGTGGCTCGCGCGGGGTCTGGGCAATCGCGCCACTCAGAAAGCAAAGAAGCAACCCGGGGGCGCATATGCGACGCAACACTCCGCATGAGCCACGGACTATCAGTTGGATCGAGATTCTCAATCTGCAACTCCTGCGCGTCGCGGACATGGGGTGCCCGGTTCCTCGGAAGTCCCGGTCTCTTCACTGAACCCGAACGGAGTGGTCCCCAGCGAACATGCCCCCCTGCACGGGGTCGGCGGCACACACGCCAGTTTGTAGAAGCAGTTCACCGGCACGGTAACTTTCGTGAAGCCGCCTTGTTCCGTAGGAACGGCAACCCTCTTCTGATTGCAAACCTGCGCATGCGCCGCACCGCAGCTTCCACCGGTGCAGTTGCCGCAGTTGTTGACGGCCACACAGTCCGAGCAGGCGGGGGCCACCCGCCGAAAACGTGTAGCAGCTGGGCTGGCCAACGTCGGCGTCCGGCTCTATGTCCACCTCAGCAACGCTTCCTCGCTGAAACCGTCCAGCCTGAAAGGCTGCCAGCGCAAGCACGATTCCGATTGCGACTGTCATTGACGGACTCCTAGTTGGCAAGGAATACAACGCCGAGAGCGATAATACCCCCCCCCACCCCGTGTCAAGCGCGCCTGGGTGCCACGGGCTCGTCCGCCTGTTTTCTTACCGTGCTAATTTGTGACCGCCCCTCGCAGCCCGCACCCAATTCCGCCGCCCTCGGCCCCTTGCCCGCTCAGGTTCTTGACCCCTGGCCAAAATCCACGACGGCTTGACCGGCTGAGAGCCGGTCCCAGCACGCAGTGGCAGGGCTTGCCTTGGCGGCGGCTGCCGCGGGCCGCGCGCGCTCCGGCGTGCCGGGGAGCGTCCGGCGGTGTGATCCGGGCGCGCACAGGTCGCGGGCGGTCAGTGGCACGAACCGAACCGCAGGTGGGACGCGTTCCGCGGCACGTGGTTCGGCGCGCTCGTCCGTCACAAGTCCTCGCAGCGGCGGCCGAAGACGACGAGCAAGGCTGCCAAATCTTTGGCGTCCACCACGCCGTCGCCGGTGATGTCGCCAACCGATGGCTCGCCCGCGCCGCCGTAGTGGCCCAGCAGGATGCCCAGGTCGGCGAGCGTGATGGTGCAGTCGCCGTTGAGGTCGGCCGGGCAGACCGGCTGCGGCTCGCATTCGTCCGGCAAGGTGTTCAGGTTACAGTCGCGGCTCACCCCGCCGGCAATGTCGCACGCGTCCGGCCGCAGATTGAGGTTGCAGTCGCGGCCGTGGTCGGGCACGAAATCGAAGCCCGCCGTTGAGAACAGTCCGGTGTCGTGGCCCAGGACGTACGAACGGCGGTACAGGCCGCTGTCGCCGTCGTAGACGAAGATGCGGACGGTGGTCACGTGCAGGCGCGGCGAGCGCTGGCGGCTGACGTAGACGTGGCCGTCGGGGCCGAGGCGGATGCCCCACGGGCCGTCGAGGACGAGCACGGCGGGGATGCCGGCGTTGCTGAACACGCGCAGGAAGGCGCCTGTCTGCCCGTCGTACTCCAGCACCTGATTGGTGTTGAAGCTGGTGACGAGCAGCTTGCCGTCGGGCTTGAACAGCATGCCGCGCGGGTTGCTCAGCCCGCCGTTGTCCGCGGCGCCCACAAGGTCGCGCACGTACACGCCGCTGGAGCCGTCGTATTCGAGCACGCGGTCGTCGTCGCTGGCGACGAACAGGTTACCATTGGGGCCGAACGTCAGGCCGAACGGCGCGACCAGGCCGCCGGCGCCGCTCGGCACGAACGCGCGCACGAAGGCGCCGCTCGTGCCGTCGTATTCCAGCACGCTGTGGGTCAGCCGGCTGCTGACGAACAGATTGCCGTTGGGGCCGAAGGTCAGCCCGGTCGGGTAGCTCAAGCCGCCACTGCCGGCCGGGACGAAGTCGCGCACGTACTGCCCCGTCTGGTCATACTCCAGCACGCGGTGGTTGTCGGCGCTGCTGACGAACACGTGGCGGTTCGGCCCGACGACCACGTCCTGCCCGTTGCGCAGCTCCCCGCCGGTCGCCCTCCGCTGCCGCACGCCGGTCACCGCGTAGAACTGCCCCAGGCCGACCGCGTCATCGGTGCTGACGACCCAGGCGCTGTGCACGCCGCCGAGCACCTGGATATCGATCACGCCGTCGCGGTCGCAGTCCTGGCAGGCATCCAGCACCGCGTCGCGGTCGATGTCCAGCGACAGGTCCGCCTGAATCTCGGTGTAATCCGAAATGCCGTTGCCGTTGCAGTCCGCCTCGCATTCGTCTGGCACGCGGTTGCCGTACGCGTCCGACGTCAGATTCTGGTTGATCTCCCACAGGTCCGGGAGGCCGTTGCCGTTGCAATCCGCCTCGCAGTCGTCCGGCACGCCGTTGAGGTTCACGTCGGCGCTGCGGCCTGCGCCGATGTCGGCGTCGTCCAACAGGCCGTTGCCGTTGCAGTCCTCGCATTCGTCGGGGATGCCGTTCGCATTGGCGTCCGCGCTGACCCCCTGCGCGATGTCGTTGGGGTCCGCCACGCCGTTGCGGTTGCAGTCCACCGCCACACATTCCGCCTGCCGCACGGTCATGCGGATGATGCGACGCACCACGCGGTGGAAGTAGAGGTCCAGCACGGCGTTGCCGCCGCTGACGAACTGGCTGCAATAGCTCATGACCGTGCCCCGCTGCGGGATGATGTCGCACTGATCGATGCCGTACGCGTCCGTGTGGGCCGCGCCGCAGTTGTGGCCCAGCTCGTGGGCGGTGACCTCCAGGTCGTAGTTGTAGACGCTGGGAAAGTCCGGCGAGCCGAAGAAGCCATTGGCGTACCCCGCGACTGAATACGCCGTGGAACCGCACAGGGCGCGGATGTAGGCCACGCCGCCGTAGGGCAGGTCGCGCCGGCCCGAGAGGAGCTGGGCCAGGTCGCGGTGCACGTGGCCCATGTTGCTGTTCCAGTAGCTGCGGAACGAACCCAGCGGGTCCCGCTCGTTGAACAGATCGTTCGGCGTGTCCCATAGCCGCACGAACGTCAGCACGAAATATACCTGGTTGTCGCGCAGGAACAGATCACTCACCGCCGCGTACAGCTCTACGATGTACGCGGCGGCGCGGTCCAGGTCGCCGAAGAGCGCGAAGTAGTCGTAGTCGGTCTCGATCGCCAGCTCGATCTGATGCAGGCCACGGATCGGCCCGGTGCCGCCGCCGCCGGCGATGTCCGCGGCATCGTCCATCGCGAACGGATCGTCCGGCCCGTCGGGGGCGTCGGTGACGGCGCAGAACTCGGCGTCCGGCACCGGATCGGTGGGCGCCACGGCTGGATAGATGCTCAACCGGCCCGGGCCGAGCCAGGCGCCGCCGGCGCCGCGGTCCGACAGGCCGAACCGCTCGCGGCCGGGGCCGAGCTCGATGCGGCCGGTGCTGCCCAAGTCGGACAAGGCCAGGAACACGTGCGAGCCGGGGAAGTTGCGGACCGTGCCGCGCAGCAGCGTGATCCGACCGGAGTCAAAGGCCAGCGGGACATCCGGCTGGCCAGGTCGGCCCAGCACAAAGCGCGTCCGCGGCGTCGTCACCTGGAACGGCTCCAGCTCCAGGTCGACCTGCACTCCGCCCGGCAGCGTAAACCGCTCGACCACGAACGGGCGCTCGGCCGATCGCACGGCCGCCAGTTGCGCGGCATCGACGCCCAAGCTGGCCGCGCCGCCGACCGGTGCTGCCGGCTCAAAAAGACCGTGCACGACGTCCATCGCGCGAATGGAACGAGTGCCGGCAGGGGAATCCGCAGCCGCCTGCACCTGGCCAAGGCACGGCGTCAGCACCCCAACGCGAACCGTCAGCAGAGTCGCGGCGACCGTGCGGAAAACGAGATTCGCTGTGCGCATCGAGTACCCCTCGGATGGATCGAAACCGCCGGCTGCTCAGCGTACACAGGTGTGCGGTCGGCGGCTACGGCGCGATGGCCGACTTATCAGCCACCTGCCGGGGGGTGCGCGTCAAGATCGTGGGTGTGGCCCAGCCGCCCACGGCTGGGAGGCCGGGACCGCACAGCCGAGGGCGGCTGTGCCACACGACAGCCGGGTCACGCGGGGTCTTACCCACGATCTTGACGCTCACCCC
>Ga0209172_10008152_pt1 | contig 10398 bp, 7 predicted proteins | sample LarsenN4metaG_FD_184113 | JGI IMG/M metagenome (GOLD analysis project Ga0209172, IMG submission 184113) | Hot spring sediment bacterial and archeal communities from British Columbia, Canada, to study Microbial Dark Matter (Phase II) - Larsen... ...
TCTTGGGGTTCGACTTGGCCAGCACCTTGGTGATGGCGCTGGTCAAGGTGGTCTTGCCGTGGTCGATGTGCCCGATGGTCCCGATGTTGACGTGCGGCTTCACCCGCTCGAATTTCTCTTTCGCCATTGTCCCTCTCCCTTATTTCACCAGCTTGCCGGTGGCGCGGGCGATGACTTCCTCGGCGATTTCGCCCGGCACCTGGGCGTACTCCCTGAAGTGCAGCGTAAAAGTGGCGCGCCCCTGCGTGCGCGAGCGCAAATCGGTGGCGTAGCCGAACATGGTGGCCAGCGGCACGGTGGCGTGGATGACCTGGGAGCCGGCCACGCGCTCGAGGCCGCTGACGTGGCCGCGGCGGCCGTTGATGTCGCCGATGACGTCGCCCATGTATTCTTCCGGCACCACGACTTCGAGGGCCATCAGGGGCTCGAGCAGCACCGGCTGCGCTCGCAGCGCCGCTTCTTTGAAGGCCATGGAGCCGGCGATCTTGAAAGCCATCTCGGAGCTGTCCACTTCGTGGTAGCTGCCGTCCACCAACCGGACCACCACGTTCACCAGCTCGTAGCCGGCCAGCACTCCGCCTTCCATGGCCTCGAAGACGCCGTCTTCGACCGAGGAGATGAAGTTGCGCGGGATGACGCCGCCGACGATCTGATCGATGAAGACCAGGTTGTTTTCCTTGTGCAGCTTGGCCTTGTTCTTGTCGAGGAGCTTCTGGATGTCCGCGGTGGGGTGGTGGGGATCGAACGGCTCGACCACCAGGTTGACGTGGCCGTACTGGCCGCGCCCGCCCGTCTGGCGGATGTACTTGCCTTCGGCTTCGGCCAGGCGGCGGATGGTTTCGCGGTAAGCCACCTGGGGCCGGCCGACGTTGGCGCCGACCGAGAACTCGCGCAGCATGCGGTCGGTGATGATTTCCAGGTGCAGCTCGCCCATGCCGCTGATGAGCGTCTGGCCGGTGTCGGGATCGGTGTGCACGCGGAAGGTCGGGTCTTCCTGCTGGAGCTTCTGCATCGCCCCGGAGAGCTTCTCCTGGTCGGCCTTGGTCTTGGGCTCGATGGCGACGGAGATGACGGGGACGGGGAACTCCATCGACTCGAGGATGATGGGATGGTCTTCGTCGCAGAGGGTGTCGCCGGTGGTGACGTTCTTCCAGCCCACGGCGGCGGCGATGTCGCCGGCGTTGACTTCGCCAATCTCTTCGCGCTGGTTGGCGTGCATGCGCAGCAGGCGGCTGACGCGCTCCCGGCTGTCCTTGGTGGCGTTGTAGACGTAGGAGCCGGCCTGCAGCGTCCCCGAATAGACGCGGAAGTAGGTGAGCTGGCCGACGTAGGGGTCGGTCATGATCTTGAAGGCCAGGGCGGCGAAGGGTTCGTCGTCGGCCGGTTTGCGCACGCGCAGCTCTTCGGTGCCGGGCGCGGTGCCCTGCATGGGCGGAACGTCGAGCGGGCTGGGCAGGTAGTCCACGATGGCGTCGAGCAGCGGCTGCACGCCCTTGTTCTTGAAGCTGGCGCCGCAGAGCACGGGGACGAGCTTCAGGCCGACGGTGGCGCGGCGCAGCCCGGCGCGGAGCTCTTCGGGCAGCAGCGGCTCGTTGTGGGAGTATTTGGCGAAAAGCTTTTCGTCGTGCTCGGCGATGTAGGCGATGGCTTTGTCGCGGTGCTCGTGGAGGAAGGCGGGGGTGATGCCGCTGGCTTTGAGCGCGGCGCGCACGCCCGGGCGCTGCGACTGGAACTTCGGGTCGAAAAGCTGCTCGGCGGGGAAGATTTCGAACTCGGCCCCCAGGCTTTCGTCCTTCCAGATGAGGACTTTGTCTTCGATGAAATCAATGATGCCGATGAAGGTGTCTTCCTTGCCGAGAGGAAACTGGATGGGGGCGGGGTCGGTGGTGAGCCGCGAGCGCATGGAGCGGATGCAGTGGTCGAAGTCGGCCCCGACGCGGTCCATCTTGTTGACGAAGGCGATGCGGGGGACGTGGTAGCGGTCGGCCTGCCGCCAGACGGTTTCCGTCTGCGGCTGGACGCCGGCGACGGCGTCGAAGATGGCCACGGCGCCGTCGAGCACGCGCAGGCTGCGCTCGACCTCGACGGTGAAGTCGACGTGCCCGGGGGTATCAATGATGTTGATGAAGTGCTTACTGCCGAGGCGGGTCCAGGAGCAGGTGGTGGCGGCCGAGGTGATGGTGATGCCGCGCTCGCGCTCCTGCTCCATCCAATCCATGGTGGCCGTGCCCTCGTCCACCTCGCCGATCTTGTAAGTGATGCCGGTGTAGTAGAGGATGCGTTCGGTCGTAGTGGTCTTGCCGGCATCGATGTGGGCCATGATGCCGAGGTTGCGCAGTTTGTCGAGCGGGGTGACCCGCGGCATAGCTCGTTTCTATCCTCGTCAACACCGGTTCGCTGCCTGCACGTCCCGAGGTATCGGGATTGCCGGGCGGCCCCGCCTCACCGGGGCCCACCGTGTTGAACTTTCGTCCTCGCCCCGACTCTTCGTCGGGGCGAAACTCTTACCAGCGATAGTGGGCGAAGGCCTTGTTGGCCTCGGCCATGCGGTGCGTGTCTTCCTTCTTCTTGATGGCGCCGCCCTTGTTCTGGCTGGCGTCCATCAGCTCCTCGGCCAGCTTCTCCACCATCGACTTGCCGGCGCGCCCGCGGGCGTAATCGCGCAGCCAGCGCAGCGCCAGCGACAATTGCCGGTTCGGGTTGACCTCGATCGGAATCTGGTAGTTCGCCCCGCCCACGCGCCGCGTCTTCACCTCCAGCAGCGGCTTGCAGTTCGCCACCGCCCGCTCGAAAGTCTTCAGCGGATCCTCGTTCGTCCGCTCCTTGATGATGTCCATCGAGCCGTAAAAAATGCGGGCGGCGTTCGATTTCTTGCCGTCCCACATCATCGAGTTGATGAACTTCTCCACCAGCGGGCTGCGGTAGACCGCGTCCGGCGGCGTCTCCCGGCGGCTGACTTTGCCTTTGCGCGGCATCGTTCGCTCCCGAATCCTTTAGCCGGCGGCGGCCTTGGGCCGCTTGGCGCCGTACTTCGAGCGTCCCTGGCGGCGCCCGTCCACTCCCAGCGTGTCGAGCGTGCCGCGGATGATGTGGTAGCGCACGCCCGGCAGGTCTTTCACGCGCCCGCCGCGGATGAGCACGATCGAGTGCTCCTGCAAATTGTGCCCGACGCCGGGGATGTAGGTGGTGACCTCCATCCCGTTCGAGAGGCGCACGCGCGCCACCTTGCGCAGCGCCGAGTTGGGCTTCTTCGGCGTCATGGTCTTCACCTGGATGCACACCCCGCGCTTCTGCGGCGAGCCGCGCAGCGCCGGCGACTTCGTCTTCCAGCGCTCCGGCTGGCGGCCGTAGCGCACAAGTTGAGCAAACGTAGGCACTGTTGCCTCGCGTCTCCTTCGGGATCTGGCTCCCTCGGTGGTCCCGCAGCGCGGGGCCCCACGGAGCCGTCAGCGGAAGATACCGTGAAGCTGGTCCGGTCCCGAATCCCGAAGCCTCGGGATCGGGAGCCGGGCTGCTCTTCAGGGCGTCCTACAAACAACTACCCCGTCCCGAGCTCTCGGGACGGGGCAAACGCCACTCCCGAAACCTTACAAATATACCGGCTGGGCGCCGAATTGTCAACACTCGCAAGAGGCTTCCGGCAGGGCACGGCTTCAGCCGTGCCGCCGGGGTTGCAGAGGGAAGGCGGCTTTAGCCGCTGGGGGATGGGCCTTCCTCGCTTGCCCTGAACGCAGTTGAAGGGTCGGCAGTGCGCGAAGGCGAGGGGTCGGCCCTTTCTGACAAACCGGCGACGAATCCCCAGCAACGGGATTCGTCGCCGCTATCCAAACACAGACCAGTGGGGCAGACATTCTTGCCTGCCAGCGGCAGCCGTTTGGGTAGCGCAGGCTTGTCCTGAGGCGAAGCCGAAGGGATGGGCGTAGCCCTTCCTGCGGTTTGGCCTGTACACAAAAACCGCGGGTAGCCCCTCGGGGACTCGGGGCAACCCGTGCTACCCAAAGAAAGATTAGTGGGGCAGACATTCGTGCTTGCCTTCCCAGCAGTTCCTTTGTGGCACAGGCCTCCGGCCTGTGGACACCGGCGAGACGCCGGTGCCACCAGGGATGGCGGGATAAACCCGCCTCTACATTGGCCCCCGGCCCCATACCCTCACCCCGCCCCCTTCATGCGTTGCGGATGCATCCGAACGCATGGCAGACCGGCCTGCCGCAGGCAGGGGCATTCCAGGAACCCTCCCCCACCGCCCGGCAACCCCTGGCGGGAGCTAAACCCCCGCCCTACACTTCGGCCCTGTAGGGGCGGGGTTCATCCCCGCCCGATCCGTAGTCCGCGGTTCGCTCGCCGCGATGGTATCATCCCGTTCTCAGCCCCCCCAGAAGGGGGGAGAAGGAGAGGAAGACCGCCTACTGGACAGAGCTAGCCAGCGATGGGAAAGCGTAGGAAGCGAAAAAGAAAGAGATCCCACATAGACTTCCCACAAACAAGCGAGATAGCGGCCGCCGCCAAGTCTCCACAAGCTCAAAACGGAGAGCGACAAATGACTCTCGACCTGTTCATAAAAGGCCTCGAGATTCTCAGGGGCATTGGCAGGTGGCCCACCCTTCGCCTTGTGAAGGGTGGGGATAGGCTAGTAGCGGCGGAGGATGCCGATGACGCGGCCCTGGATCTGGACGTCCTTGGCGGGAACGAGGATGGGCTCGAGCTGGGCGTTGGCGGGCTGCAAGCGCACGCGCCCGCCTGACTCGCGGACGAAGCGCTTGAGCGTCGTCTCTTCCCCGCGCACCAGCGCCACCACGATGTCCTGGTTGTTGGCGTTCTGGGTCTGCTCGCAGATGACGTAGTCGCCGTCGAGGATGTGGTCGTCCACCATCGACTCGCCCTTCACCTGCAAGACGAAAACGTTCTTCGCGCGGGTGAAGTCGCCGAGCGAAATTGTCTCCGGGTTTTCGACCGCCTCCACCGGTTTGCCGGCGGCGATGCGCCCGAGCAGCGGCAGCTCGATGGCGTGCCGCGCCACCGACTCCCGCACCGGCCGCGGCAGCGCCACCACTTCCACCGAGCGGCTCTGGTTGTAGCCCCGGCGGATGAATCCCTTGCGCTCGAGCGTTTGCAGGTGCTTGTGCACGGTGGCGAGCGAAGTGAGCTTCAGGCCCGCGGCGATTTCTTCGAACGAGGGCGAGTAGCCGTGGCGGTTGAGGAAGGCCACCAGGAAATCCAGCACCTGCTTCTGCCGTCGCGTCAGTGTCATCGTCGTCTCCCGCCTTCCTGGACTCCCTGGAGGCGATTTCATTGTAGGCGAATAAAAGGCGAACTGTCAAGCCCCTTCTCACAGGCTTGCGGTCGAGGGAACAAATCGCTATCGTGCGCCTGTCGGTGGGTGGCCCACCCTTCGGGGTGGGAAGGGTGGGAAGGCGTGAAGCGGATCCTCATCATCGAAGACGACAAGGACATTGTCGAGCTCGTCCGCTACAACCTGGAGAAGGAAGACTTCCGGGTGACGTCGGCGGGCGACGGCCTGGCCGGCCTGGCCCAGGTGAAAAAAACTCCGCCGGACCTCTTGCTGCTCGACCTGATGCTGCCGGGACTCTCCGGGCTCGAGATCTGCAAAGACCTGCGGCGCGACCCGAAGTTCGCCCGCCTCCCCATCCTGATGCTGACGGCGCGCGGGGAGGAGGCCGACCGCGTCGTCGGCCTCGAGCTCGGCGCCGACGACTACGTCACCAAGCCCTTCAGCCCGCGCGAGCTGGTGGCGCGGGTGAAAGCGCTGCTGCGGCGGGTGGAGCCGCCGGCGGAAGCGGAGAAAGTCATTGAAGTCGAGAAGCTCCGCATCGACCCCGCTTCCTACCAGGTCACGCGGGCCGGCGCGCTCGTGCCCTTGAGCACGCTGGAGTTCCGCCTGCTCTACTACCTGGCCTCGCACCCGCACAAGGTCTTCACCCGCGACCAGCTCCTTGACGCCGTCTGGGGCACGGAGCGCTTCGTCACCCCGCGCAGCGTGGACGTCTACGTGCGCCGGCTGCGGGAGAAGATCGAAGCCGACCCGGAAAAGCCCGTCCACCTGAAGACCGTGCGCGGCGCCGGCTACCTCTTCGAAACCCGTGCGACATAGACTGTTCTGGAAACTCGGGCTGACCTACCTGCTGCTGCTTTTTCTCGCCTTGCTGGGGGTGGACGTCTACGCCGGGCGCGTGCTGCGCCGGGACTACCTGCGCGCCGCCTACGCGCAGCTGGAGTCGCTCGCGCGTGTGGTGGAGGCGCAGCCGCCGGAGTTCGACCGGCCCGACGAACTGGCAGCCTGGGCCAAGTGGCTGGGCGCGAGCGGCGCCCGCGTCACCGTGATCGCCGCCGACGGCGCCGTGCTCGCCGACTCGGCCGAGGACCCGCGCAAGATGGAGAACCACGCCAACCGGCCGGAAATCCAGGACGCCCGGGCGCGCGGCGAAGGCCGCGCCGTGCGCTTCAGTCATACGGTCAAGCGCGAACTCGTCTATCTCGCCCGGCGGTATCCGGCGCCCGGCGGCGTGGTGGTGGTGCGGCTGGCGTTGCCGCTCGCCGAAATCGACGCGGCCCTGGCCGACCTGCGCTGGCGCCTCTGGGGCGCTTCGCTGGCGCTGCTGTTGCTGGGCGGCGGTGTCTCGCTGCTCTACTCGCGGGCGGTCTCCGGCCGCATCGAGCGGTTGCAAGAGTTTTCGCAGCGGGTGGCGGGGGGCGACTTCCGGCCGCTCGCCGTCGAGCGCGCCGGCGACGAGCTTACCGACCTCGCCCACTCTCTCAATGAAAGCGCGCGGCAGCTCGACCAGACCATCCGCTCCCTGACCGACGAGCGCAACCGCGCCGCCGCCATCCTCGGCAGCATGGTGGAGGGAGTGGCGGTGGTCGGCGCGGACGAGCGCGTCCTTTTCTGCAATCAGGCCTTCTGCCGGGCAGTGGCCTCCGAGGCCGGCGCCTGCCAGGGGCGGCCCTTGCTTGAGGTCATCCGCGAGCCCGAGCTCATCCGGGTCATCCGCCGGGCGCTGGCCGCGGGCGAGAGCGCGCCGAGCGAAGTCACGCTGGGCGCGGCGCCGCCCCGCACCTTCGGCGTCACCGCCGCTCCGGTGCGCTCCGAGGAGGCGACGGGGGCGGTGCTGGTGCTGCACGACATCACGGAGCTGCGGCGCCTGGAGCGGGTGCGGCGCGACTTCGTGGCCAACGTGTCGCACGAGTTCAAGACGCCGCTCACCGCCATCCAGGGCTTCGCCGAAACGCTGCTCGGCGGAGCGCTCGACGACCCCAAGAACAGCCGGCGCTTCCTCGAGATCATCCGCGAGCACGCCGGCCGCCTGGGGCGGCTGACCGACGACCTGATGGAGCTGTCGCTCATCGAAGCCGGGAAGCTCGAGATGGAGTTCCGCTCGCTCGGAGTGGCGGAGGTGATCGAGCCTTGCGTCGAGACGACGCGGCTCAAGGCCGGGCCGAAGCAGCTCACGCTCGTGGTCGAAGTGGCTTCCGATCTTCCGCGCCTCCGCGGCGACCTCCGGCGCCTCCAGGAAGTTTTGCAGAACCTACTCGACAACGCCGTGCAGTACACCCCCGCCGGCGGGCGCATCACCGTGCGCGCCGCCCGCCGGGACGCCCAGGTGGTGATTGCCGTGAGCGACACCGGCATCGGCATCCCCCGCGCCGACCAGGAGCGCATCTTCGAGCGCTTCTACCGCGTGGACGCCGCCCGCTCGCGCGAAGTGGGCGGCACCGGGCTGGGCCTCTCCATCGCCAGGCACCTGGTCGAGGCCCACGGCGGCCGCCTGACGGTCGAGAGCGACATCGGCCGCGGCTCCACTTTCTCCGTCTTCCTCCCCGCCGCCTAGTGCCGTTCCAACTTTTTCCGCCTAATTCCTTGCGCCCGGACTTCCAGCCACTGCGACGCTCGCACTCTAGCTGAGACAGCTCCAGTCAGTTGGAACGGCACTAGCCGGCGGCCGTAACCAAAGATTCACACGCGGCCAATCTCTATGTAATCTCTAGCGGGCATACTCCCAGTCGTGCAAACCAATACCCGAGAGAACTATCCGAGCAGGAGGAGATAGCGATGAAGGCAACGATTGCCACTTGTGCGCTCCGAGGGTTGGCAGTGACCTTGCTGCTGGCGGCGCCGGTCGCGGCGGAGGAGGCGAGCAAGACGCCGCCGCCGGCCGAGTCCGTCCAGGCGCAGTTGCAGCAGCAAGGGCAGCGCATCCTGGAGCTGGAGCGCCTTCTGAAGCAGCAGATGCTGCTGCTCGAGAAACTCCAGCAGCAGTTGGCGGCGCTGCCGGTGGCCCCGCCCGCCCCCGTGCCCAGCTCGGCCTCCGCGGCGGCTCCGGCCGTGCAAGGCGCGAGCCAGCAGCAGGAGGTGGAGCGGCTCTCGGGTGAAGTGGACGCCCTGGCCCAGGCCAGTCAGGAAACCCGAGACAAAGTGAACACCCTGGAAAAGAAAGCCGCCGACAGCGAAAAGACCCTGGGGGCCAAGATCAAGGGCTTGGGCAACTTCGCCTTCAGCGGCGACATCCGCGTGCGCTACGAGCCTTTCTTCGGCGGCACCCTCACCCAGGACCGCCACCGCGAGCGCGTCCGACTGCGCTTCCACGCCATCGCCAAATTCAGCGACGAGCTGACCGGCGGTTTCTCCCTGGCCAGCGGCGAGACCTTCGACCCTATCTCCACCAACCAGACTTTGACCGCCTTCTACACGCGCAAGCCCATCCTCATTGATCGGGCCTTCATCCAGTACGACCCCAAGTGGCTCGATCCTCTCAGCCTGACGGGGGGCAAGTTCTCCTACACCTGGTACCGCACCGAGCTCACCTTCGACAGCGACCTCAACCCCGAAGGCTTCTCCCAGACGCTCTCCTTCGATTTCAAGAACTCGGTGTTCAAGAAGCTCGTCCTGGTGGGCTTCCAGCTTCCCTTCCGCGAGACCAGCAGCTTCGACGACAGCTTCCTGCACGGCGGGCAGGTGCAGGGCTATTGGAAGCTGACCGACCGCATCAAGCTCGCCACCTACGCTGCCTTCTACAACTGGCACCGGGCCGACCCGGTTCTGGCGGCGCAGTCCAACCTCACCCTGCCCGTGACCGGCGGAGCCTGCTCCGTCCTCGTCGGCTGCACGGTTACTCCCCCCAACACCTTCACTCTGGCGGGGAGCACGAACACCAACACCGTCGCCGCGCCCGGCAAGTTCGCCTCCAAGTTCGCCCTCCTCGACCTGATCGGCCGCCTGGACATCGACACCGGCAAGGCCCGCTGGCCGCTGCTGCTCCAGCTCAATTTCGTCCAGAACACCCGCGCCTGCGCCAACGTCTTCGTCGTCACCTGCAACCCGCACGATCGCCAGGGCTGGTGGGCGGAAGCGCAGGTGGGTCAGACCAAGGAGAAGGGCGACATCAATTTCGGCTACACCTTCATCCGCCTGGAGCGGGAAGCGGTGCTGGCTGCCTTCAACTTCAGCGACCTGCGCCAGCCGACCAACGACGTCAACCACCGCATCAACTTCGCCTACCAGGCCAGCAAGAACGCCACCCTGGGCTACACCCTCCTGGTGGGCCGCGCCTTGCAAACGGCCACGAGCCCGACAGCGGAACCGTGGCTGAAGCGGATGCAGTTTGACGTGATCTACAAATTCTAGCGGCTTCACCCGGTTTTCACCGGGCTGTAACAAAACTGTAACAATGGCAAGACAAACTCTGGGAAGGAGAAGGAACATGATGAAGAGGTTGGCAACTCTGGCAGTCCTGCTCGGGCTGGTGGCCGGGGCCGCGGCCGTGAGCGCCCAGCAGCGGAACATCACCGTCAAAGGCTCGGATACCCTGGTCATCCTGGGGCAACGCTGGGCCGAGGTCTACATGCAGAAGAACCCCGGCGTAAGCATCCAGGTGACCGGGGGCGGCTCCGGCACCGGCATCGCCGCCCTCATCAACGGCACCACCCAGGTCGCCGAGTCCTCGCGCCCGATGAAGGACAAGGAAACCGCCAACCTCAAAGCCAAGCGCGGCCTGGACGCGCTGGAACTGCCGGTGGCGGTGGACGGCCTGGCCGTCTACGTCCACGAAGAGAATCCGGTCAGCGAGCTGACCCTGGCGCAACTCAAGGCCGTCTACACCGGCGCGGTGAAGAGCTGGAAAGAAGTCGGCGGGAAGGATGAGCGCATCATCCTCTACAGCCGCGAGAACAACTCCGGCACCTACGTTTACTTCAAGGAGCACGTACTCGAAGAGGCCGACTACTACCCGACCGCGCAGACCCTGCCCGGCACCGCCGCCGTCATCAACGCGGTGGCCAAGGACCCGCGCGGCATCGGCTACGGCGGCATCGCCTACGGCAAGGGCATCAAGCACCTGCGGGTGAAGAAGGACGCGAACTCGCCCGGCGTCGAGCCTTCGATGGAGA
>Ga0209172_10008153_pt1 | contig 10396 bp, 4 predicted proteins | sample LarsenN4metaG_FD_184113 | JGI IMG/M metagenome (GOLD analysis project Ga0209172, IMG submission 184113) | Hot spring sediment bacterial and archeal communities from British Columbia, Canada, to study Microbial Dark Matter (Phase II) - Larsen... ...
AGGAGCGGTAAACCCGGCCTCGTCGACTTTCCGCGCAGCCATCATGCAGTTTTAACCTACAACCCAAACCAAATAAAAAGCCCCTTCGAATCTCGAAGGGGCTTTTTAATTTACTCCCGGCGACAACCTACTCTCCAGCTCGGGAAACCGAGGAGTACCATCGGCGCACGCGGGCTTAACGGCCGTGTTCGGAATGGGAACGGGTGTTTCCCCGCCGCTATGGTCGCCGGAAACTTTTCGACCGCACCCCCTTCCCTCTCCACGAGTGAAGAGAAAACGAGGGTGAAGTGCAAATTTTAAAATAGCCGTAGGAACATCTTCGTTATGGATTCCGAATTCTCGCATCCCTTCCTCATAGCGGAGGCTTGGGAAGAATTGGAAATCCGGCCTAAGAATTTATGGTCAAGTCGCACGGCCGATTAGTAACGCTTGGCTCGCCCCTTTTCGGGGCTTTTACCGGCGTCCTATCAACCTGGTAGTCTTCCAGGGGCCTTTAGGTCTTGCGACGGGAAACCTCATCTTGTGGTGGGCTTAGCACTTATATGCCTTCAGCGCTTATCCCGTCCGAACACAGCTACCCAGCCATGCCGCTGGCGCGACAACTGGTGTACTGGAGGTTCGTCCATCCTGGTCCTCTCGTACTAGGGACAGCTCCACTCAAGTTTCCTGCGCCCGCATCAGATAGGGACCGAACTGTCTCACGACGTTCTAAACCCAGCTCACGTACCGCTTTAATTGGCGAACAGCCAAACCCTTGGGACCTTCTCCAGCCCCAGGATGCGATGAGCCGACATCGAGGTGCCAAACCCCCTCGTCGATATGAGCTCTCGGAGGAGATCAGCCTGTTATCCCTAGAGTACCTTTTATCCGTTAAGTGACGGCGTTTCCACGTACAACCGTCAGATCACTAACTCCTGCTTTCGCATCTGCTCGACTTGTAGGTCTCGCAGTCAAGCTCCCTTGTGCGTTTGCGCTCTGCAGCCGATTACCAAACGGCTTGAGGGAACCTTTGAACGCCTCCGTTACAATTTAGGAGGCCACCGCCCCAGTCAAACTGCCCGCCTGGCAATGTTCCACGGCCCGATAAAGGCCGCTGGTTAGAATTTCGATTCAGCCAGGGTGGTATTTCAGTGCTGACTCCACTCCGGCTAGCGCCGGAGCTTCAAAGTCTCCCACCTATCCTACACAAACTAAACTAAAATCCAAGGCCAGGTTACAGTAAAGGTTCAAGGGTCTTTCCGTCCCGATGCGGGAAAGCGGCATCTTCACCGCTGCTACAGTTTCGCCGAGCCCCACGTTGAGACAGCGCCCAAGTAGTTACACCATTCGTGCAGGTCGGAACTTACCCGACAAGGAATTTCGCTACCTTAGGCATCATCTGTTACGCTCGTGGCCAATCTCCGCGCAAAGGCGAACACGGTTCGCCTTTTCTGAAAATTGGCGCGAGGATTCCGTCATTTCTGCGGAATTCTCCATATCGCTAAGGAGGTCGGACTATATCTTGGGAAAATCCTGCGACCTTCCCTCCGGCATGTAGTCTCTGGGGATTCTCTTCGTTTTCGTAGGGGCTAACCTTTAGGTTCGCCCGTCTTGAATGTCGAAGAGTCTTTCCTGCTGATTGTCCGCACCGAATTCGTTGTTACGCACAACTGTGCGTAGAATCGGATGCACCGGACGTTCCAGCATATGGCCGGATTTGTTAACGGCCCTAATTTTGTTCACCCCGGAAAACCGGGACAAACGTTTCAGGGCAGCGAATCGGAAAATGGGGAAACGAATTTGAACCGTTATAGTTACGGCCGCCGTTTACCGGGGCTTCAGTTCAGAGCTTCGCCCGCCTTGCGGCGGACTAACCCCTCTCTTTAACCTTCCGGCACCGGGCAGGTGTCAGTCCCTATACGTCGTCTTTTGAGACTTCGCAGAGACATGTGTTTTTAGTAAACAGTCACCCAGGCCTCTTTATTGTAGCCCTCTTGGGCTCGATCTGTGCGATCTCACCCGCAAAGGCACCCCTTCTTCCGAAGTTACGGGGCCATTTTGCCTAGTTCCTTAACGTGGGTTATCTCGAGCACCTTAGGATATTCTCCTCGCCTACCTGTGTCGGTTTGCGGTACGGTCGACCCAAAGACTTGCATAGAGGTTTTTCTCGGCAGCCAGCGTCTGGCCAGTTTGTGCCCCGAAGGGCTCCCCATTACCTCTCGGAGTTGAAGAACCGGATTTGCCTGGTTCTCCCTCCTACGGGCTTAGACCGGGACATCCATCACCCGGCTGGCTTTTGCTTCTGCGTCACCCCATAGCTCAAACGTCTTCAAGCCGGTAAAGGAATATTTACCTTTTTCCCATCAACTACGCCTGTTGGCCTCGTCTTAGGGGCCGACTAACCCTGAGCGGATTAACCTTGCTCAGGAACCCTTAGGCTTACGGTGACACTGTTTTTCACAGTGTTTATCGCTACTCGTTCCGGCATAATCTCTTCCGTTTCGTCCAGCCCCCCTTGCGGGTGGCCTTCAACCTATAACGGAATGCTCCCCTACCGATCCGCCTCGACGAATCGAGACGAATCTCGCCGCTTCGGTACCCGGCTTAGCCCCGGGAATTATCGGCGCAGGACCACTTGACCAGTGAGCTATTACGCACTCTTTAAATGATGGCTGCTTCTAAGCCAACATCCTGGTTGTTTAGGTAGCCCCACATCCTTTCCCACTTAGCCGGAATTTCGGGACCTTAGCGGACGATCTGGGTTGTTTCCCTTTTGCCCACGAAGCTTATCCCTCGCGGACTCGCTCCCGGAAAACGAACCGTTGGCATTCGGAGTTTGATTGGGGTTGGTAACCTTGTAGGGTCCCGTGCCCATTCAGTGCTCTACCTCCAACGGTCTTATATCCGAGGCTGTTCCTAAAAACATTTCGGGGAGAACCAGCTATCTCCAAGTTTGATTAGCCTTTCACCCCTAAGTACAGCTCATCCCCAAACTTTTCAACGTTTGTAGGTTCGGACCTCCACCTCGTTTTACCGAAGTTTCATCCTGGCCATACTTAGATCACCTGGCTTCGGGTCTACTCCCAGCCACCAACGCCCGTTTCAGACTCGCTTTCGCTTTGGCTCAGCCGGTGTTCGGCTTGGCCGCGCGACTGGGAAGTAACTCGCCGGATCATTATTCAATAGGCACGCGGTCACCCATTTTAAGTCCGAAGACGAAAATAGGGCTCCCACAGCTTGTAAGCGTACGGTTTCAGGTACTATTTCATTCCCCGTCAGGGGTGCTTTTCACCTTTCCCTCGCGGTACTGGTTCGCTATCGGTCACCAAATAGTGTTTAGTCTTACCCCGTGGTCGGGGCGGATTCGCACAGGATTTCACGTGTCCCGTGTTACTTGGGAATTGGGCCCGGAAAGCCGGCTTCGTTTCGCCTACGGGACGATCGCCCGCTGTGGTCAGTCGTTCCAGACTGTTCGGCTACAAATCCGGTTTGTAACTTTCCGGTCGGAAGGGACTCCAACCCGGCCAAATCCCGCTACCCCGGAACTACAACGCGTCCCCGCTTTAACATAATTCCGGTTTGGACTTTTCCCTCTTCGCTCGCCGCTACTGGGGGAATCGCTCGTTTTCTTTTCCTGGGGGTCGTAAGATGTTTCACTCTCCCCCGTTCGCTTCCCGGAACCTATGGATTCAGCTCCGGGATGCTCCGACATTACTCGGAGCGGGTTTCCCCATTCGGACATCCCCGGGTCAAAGCTTATTTGCAGCTCACCGGGGCTTATCGCAGCTTATCACGTCCTTCATCGCCTTCTGGTGCCAAGGCATCCACCGTACGCCCTTTGTAACTTGACCAAAAATCCTAAGGCCTTACACACCCAACCCCGATGAATTGGAGCCGAGTGTTGGAAGATGCTCGCTACGGCTATTTAGTTTTCAAAGAACAAAATACCATCCCGCAGCCGGAAATTCCGGGCGGGCAAACTTTCAATATACGGGCTTTTCAAAAAAACGCAAGCCCTATTTCCAATCTGCAAAACTTTTCCGGGCCCGAATATCGGCCCAACTCCTTGCCCCCTAAGAACTAACTAAAACAAATAATACCGGAAGGCGAAATTGGCCGCCTTCTTGGGCAAACTCTCCACCCGGATGGACGTGCTGCCAACTCCGCCCGGCCGGGTTTGCACCAAGGCAATACCGGCAAAAAGCCCGAAGCTGGCCTTTTCAAAAGGATAGTACTCGAATCCGATGGAACCGTTCATCTCCAACTCCAGCGTGGTTTCCACCGCGCGCACGGTCGGATCCTCAATGGAAAAGGTGAACTCGGGCCGGGTGCGGAAGGCGAATCCGGGACGCACGATTAAATCCACTCTCTCGTGCCGCATCACCCGCACCGGCAGCCCTAAATCAAAACTCAAATCCAAAAAATTCGTCGTGCTCTCCGGATCCTGTGGAATAATCCGCTCATCCACGACCTGCCGTAAATTTATCCCCAGCCCCACGTCCAGTCCGACTTTGGGGTTGAACCAGGCCCGCATCGCCACCGGCGCCTCGTCATTGAAAACCAAACCCAGGGCGAACCGGTTCGAGGGCTTGGGCGTCCCGACAACTTCTTCTCCTTCTCCGGGCGTTTCCGCCGGGGTCGCTTCCGGCTGCGGAGTCGAAGGCACCGGTTCGGCCTCGCGGGGTTGAGGGGGTGGAGCCGGAGGAATCGCCGTGGTGTCGGCCGAACGGGAGGTGTCGCTCGGGGCGGTAACCGTGCCCCTGTCCGGCGTGACAGGCGGAACAACCACAGTCCCCGTATCGGTTCCTCCCGGGGGCGGAATCGCCGCGCTATCGCCCGGAGATTGCTCGGATGGCGGGATGGAAGTTGTTCCCGTGTCCGTGGCTGTTCCCGGCTGGCTTGGAATCTGAACGGCGCCCGTGTCGGCCGGGGTCGTCTCCTGGCCGAAAGTCATCGAGGCCGGCGCAAGGAAGATGGCGCAGGCAAAAATAAACCGCTTCATACGCCCCTCCCGCTAAAAGTAGTAGCGGAAACCGAGGTTGGTCCCCTTGAAAAACGGCCGGGAGGTGATGACCCACGAGCTCTTGCCGTTTTTGGTTTTCTTCTCCGTGCGGGCGCCGATGCCGTGGAAAAGCGAAACGGAAAAATTCTCCACCGGGAAATATTCGATCCCCAAAGTCACGTTGATGTCAAAGCTTTTGGACTTCTCCTCGGTGATGGTGTCCAAAACGCTGCCGAAGGGCACCATAATCGTGTCGTACGTGTAGTTGATGCTGGAGTCCGTGGGGTCAAAGCTGGTGTCGGAGATGACCTGCTGGAACACCACCGAGTCCCGGAAAATCTGGTTGAAATAGGGAATCCCCTGGAAGGCGATGCCTGGGCGGAAAAGAAAATTCACCTTCTCCGTCCGCACCAAATTGACCGGCAGCCCGGCGTCAAAGCGGAAATCCAAAAGCGACTTTTTGGAGGGCTCCTGGTTGGTGCTCAAAAGATTGGTGTCGATGGTGGAATCCACCACGTTGCGCAGATGGAGGCCGAATCCAATGTCGATTCCGATGCGTTCGGTGACCCAGTAGCGGGCGCCGATGGGGGCGTCATCGTTAAAAAAGCCAAACCCGACTTTTCCTTTTTTATCGACGGCACCGGCCGTGCTGAAAAATAAAAAGAGCCCCGCCGCCAACAGCCAAATTTTTTTCATACTTCCTCCTGGGCGAATCAGCTTTATCCTTGTACTTGGGACAGCCAAAAGCGCCCAAGCCGCACTCCCTAAATGGAGATAACCGGATTCGAACCGGTAACCCCCGGCTTGCAAAGCCGGTGCTCTGCCAATTGAGCTATATCCCCGAAGTACCTTCTGCTATCTTCCCGCTTTCCAACGTTGCCGCAGCTACTATACAAAAAAATAGGGAGGGCGGCAAGAGCCGCCCTCCCCAAGAAGTGATCTATTTGAAATTATAGGTGAACGAAATCCGCGGGAACATCCCGCCGGCGTAATCCTGCCCGGAAAGGAAATTCGGGCCGGCGTTCCACCAGTCGTTGGTTACCTGCGCGTCCATTGTCACCGGTCCGGCGTGAATGCCGACACCCACCGCATAGCTGAAGGGGGAATCGGTCTCCTTCAACTCGTTCCGTTCCTCGTCCGCCGTGGCCGCCGCCACCGGCTTTTCAGCCTTCTCCTTGTGCGTGGCGATTGCCTTTTCCACCCCCAGCCGGAAATGCAGCCAGTTTTTCACGGCCGTCTCGAACCCGAGCCAGGCGAAAGGCAGATCGGTGTCCGTCGTGGTGAAGTCGGTAATCAGGGAGTCCTGGCCCGAAGCGTCGTCAAACATCTTCTCGCGGAACTTGACGGCCCGCCACCCCGCCCCGCCGATGATTTCCGAGTTCTCGGTCGGCTTGGTTTGCAGGGCCAGCCCGAGTTCGTAGGCGGTGGTGTTGAACTTGAACAGATTGCTGTCCGCTCCCGAATACTCGATGTTCTTTTCGGAGGCGATGCCCAAAGCTCCCACCGGCACCAGGTTCATGTAGTCGCTCAATGCATAGTAATCCCGCACCACGAAGGAAAGCGCCATGTTCCCGTCCGACTTGTTGGTCAAAACGTCGGTCGCGCTGTCCAGCTTCTCTTCAAAGCTGCCGATGCGGATCCGGAAACCGAAATCGAGGTTCTGCAGATCCCCCATCGGGGTGGAAAGCCCGAAGCCGAAGCCCCAGGTGCTGGCGGTGAAGACCTCGTTGGTGCCGACTTGAACGGGGCTTCCGCCGTTCTCTTCACGAACGCCGGAGAAATCCACCTGGAAACCGAGCGAGGTGTTGCCGGTGTTCATCCCGTACCCCAACAAAAAGCGGGTGGTCGGGGCGTCGAAGCCGGGGCCCGGGAAGGTACCGCCGGTGTTAAAGTTCTCCTGATCCTCTCCGGCAAAAATCGCCAAAGTCCCGCTCCCCCACGCCGGCATTACGATGCCGACCCGGCGGAAAGCGGGATAGGCAAAGGGCGAGTACGTGTTGGCAGTGAAGTTTGAGTAGTGCTCGGCAATGACCATTTTCTGGTACATGTACATCGTGCCGGGATAGATGAACATCCCGGCGTCGTCTTTCAGGTAAAGCCCGCTGTTCCCCATCGTCGCCACGCGCGTTTCCGTCGCAAAGGCCGACAGGGTAAACAGCATTAGTACTCCTATGGTTAAAAGGATTAACCGTTTGTTCATTTCCCCCTCCTGAGGGTTTGGGTTGTTTGTTTCAACGTTAAACTACGCTCCAAATCGGCCTTTTGCAGAAGGCCGTCCCGCCAAACGCTGCCAGTCATCACCTCCTCGGGTCTTTTAACTGGTTTCGTTCCTTCGTTTCCTATTTCTATCTCCTATATACTCGGCCATCCCGGCCGGTTTGAGGGTTTTAGTCATTACTCGCAAATGACTATTCCCTGTTGTAAAATGGTGGGCCTAAGTGGATTCGGACCACTGACCTCGCGCTTATCAGGCGCGCGCTCTAACCAACTGAGCTATAGGCCCACGCCGTGAACATACGCTTTGGCGGCCCGTATTTCAACACTTTTCCGACTTTCGTCGGTAGCTCCCCCTTTGTATCGGAAGAGCCGGCCCACACTAAAAGCTTGTTCCGTGCGGCGGGCGGATAACCCGCCGCACGGATGTAAACTTTAATAGCGCGCACACGCCTCAAAATCGTGCTTGGGCAACCCTCCCACGGCCGATTGCTCGGCGCGAGGTATCACCGGAGGGTCCCCGGTTTTACTCCTTAGAAAGGAGGTGATCCAGCCGCAGCTTCCGCTACGGCTACCTTGTTACGACTTAGCCCCAGTCACTGGTTTTACCTTAGGCGCCCAAGGGCGACTTCGGGTACCTCCAGCTTCCATGGCTTGACGGGCGGTGTGTACAAGGCCCGGGAACGTATTCACCGCGACCTGCTGATCCGCGATTACTAGCGATTCCAACTTCACGCCGTCGAATTGCAGACGGCGATCTGAACTGAGCCCGGCTTTGTAGGATTGGCTCCACTTTGCAGTCTTGCCTCCCGTTGTGCCGGGCATTGTAGTACGTGTGTAGCCCTGGACGTAAGGGCCATGAGGACTTGACGTCATCCCCGCCTTCCTCCCCGTTACCCGGGGCAGTCTTCTTAGAGTGCCCGGCATAACCCGATGGCAACTAAGAACAGGGGTTGCGCTCGTTGCGGGACTTAACCCAACACCTCACGGCACGAGCTGACGACAGCCATGCAGCACCTGTGCAAAGGTCCCTTGCGGGAAAGGAATGTTTCCACTCCGGTCCTAAGCATGTCAAGCCCAGGTAAGGTTCTTCGCGTTGCGTCGAATTAAACCACATACTCCACCGCTTGTGCGGGCCCCCGTCAATTCCTTTGAGTTTCAGCCTTGCGGCCGTACTCCCCAGGTGGTGCACTTAATGCTTTCGCTGCGGCACGGAGCCCCTCGTCGGGGCCCCACACCTAGTGCACAACGTTTACCGCTAGGACTACCAGGGTATCTAATCCTGTTTGCTCCCCTAGCCTTCGCGCCTGAGCGTCAGTTGCGGACCAGAAAGCCGCCTTCGCCACCGGTGTTCCTCACGATATCTACGCATTTCACCGCTACACCGTGAATTCCACTTTCCTCTCCCGCACTCAAGAACAGCAGTTTCTAGCGCCATTCTCCGGTTAAGCCGGAGGATTTCACGACCAGACTTGCCATTCCGCCTGCGCGCGCTTTAAACCCAGTAATTCCGAACAACGCTTGTTCCCCCCGTATTACCGCGGCTGCTGGCACGAAGTTAGCCGGAACTTCCTCTAAAGGTACCGTCAAGCCAAAAGGCTATTCGCCAATTGACCTTTCGTCCCTCTCGACAGGGGTTTACGATCCGAAAACCTTCATCCCCCACGCGGCGTTGCTGCGTCAGCCTTGCGGCCATTGCGCAATATTCCCTACTGCTGCCTCCCGTAGGAGTCTGGGCCGTATCTCAGTCCCAGTGTGGCCGGACACCCTCTCAGGCCGGCTACCGATCGAAGTCTTGGTGGGCTTTTATCCCGCCAACTAACTAATCGGGCGCGGGCTCATCTCTATGTGATAGCTTACAAGTAGAGGCCATCTTTGGTATCAGGTTGATGCCAACCCGAAACGTTATTCGGAATTAGACTCCCTTTCGAGAGTTTATGCCAAACATAAAGGAAGATTACCCACGTGTTACGCACCCGTCTGCCACGGCGCTCTAACCTTGCGGCCAAAGCACCGTACGACTTGCATGTATGAGGCACGCCGCCAGCGTTCGTTCTGAGCCAGGATCAAACTCTCCAATTTAGTTTATTTTCTAATTGAAGAGCGATGATCCGTCTAAACGGACGATCGCGTCTGTTGGAATTAAAAGAGCTCTCTCAAAGTAGGGCGTGCAAAAGCACGCCTTTAATCTGAAGAGCCAGCACAATTTTAAAACAATGTGCGCGCTATATAATTGTCAAAGAGCAGTCTGCCTTTTTCATCCCGAAGGATGAACCGACAGTTTTCATCCAAGCAGTTGCCCAAGCTCGATACGAGGCCCAATCCCGTTGAGGACTTAAGACACCCGTACCTGCACCTGTCAACCGCAGGGGTAGGGATTTTAACACCTAAGCCCCTATATGTCAAGCCCTAAATGGGTTTTTTTGATGAGGCGGTGCCGGGCGGCCGAATCTCCAATCTCCAGTCTCTAATCTCTGTCCTATCTCCCCTCCCCTGTCTTTGTAGGGGCGAGGCACGCCTCGCCCGGGTGGTGTGGGGCGGGCGAATCTCCAATCTCCAATCTCGAATCTCGGCCTTCCCTCCCCTCCCCCCTATCCCCCCCGGTGGCGCCGGTTGGTCTTGGTCGCCAACGGCGACCGTAACCGGCGGCCTTTATCATTTGTTTTCGTAGGGGTTAACCTTCAGGTTCACCCTCTCCCTTGCCTTCCACCCGCCAATCCAATATATTTCGACATATGACCGCCAACCAAAACGAGGCCACGATGGACAAAACCATTTGGGATTTGAAAAAGGGCGACCGCCTGAAAGTCGAAGACGGCTACCTCTGCGAAGTCATCACCCCCACCGAAGACGGCAAGGGCTTGGTCGTAAAATATCTGGATGGCGAATTGGCCGGTCAGGAAGACTTCGTTTTTGATGAGGAAATCGACTTTCAGAATCTATCTGGCTAAACCGCGCAACTAAGAAACTCTTTTCCGTTCCCCAAGCACTTTCGCAATTTTCAAAACACTGCCTTCCGGTTTTTTGCTTAATTCATGTTCCCAAATTCGAACCACGCCCCAACCTTTTTGACGTGCCGTGCCCCACTTAAGATTTGGACAGGTATAATTGCATGAGGAGGTTCGATGGAAACAACGACGATGCCTGTTCAGCCCCGAAAGATTTCGGGGAAGAAGCGTTGGGATGTTGAGCAAAAGCTGG
>Ga0209172_10008155_pt1 | contig 10392 bp, 10 predicted proteins | sample LarsenN4metaG_FD_184113 | JGI IMG/M metagenome (GOLD analysis project Ga0209172, IMG submission 184113) | Hot spring sediment bacterial and archeal communities from British Columbia, Canada, to study Microbial Dark Matter (Phase II) - Larsen... ...
CTACGATGCCCGGCATGGCCTGCCCGAACACACGCCGGCGATGGACTGGTTGACGTGAGCCCGGCCCCCGCCCGTTCAACGCGCACGCGCATCAAGATCTGCGGCTTCACGCGCGAGGCCGACGTCGACGCCGCGGTCGAGGCCGGCGCCGATGCGCTCGGCTTCAACCTGTGGCCCGGCAGCGCACGCCACGTGAGTGCCGAACGCGCGGCGGCGCTGGCGCGGCGGCTGCCGCCCTTCGTCACGCCGGTGCTGCTGTTCGTGAACGCCTCGCCGGAGGAGATCGAAGCCGGCGTGCGCGCCGTGCCGCACGCGCTGCTGCAGTTCCACGGCGACGAGACGCCCGCGCAGTGCGAGGCCGCGGGCCGCCCGTACCTGCGCGCCGCGCGCATGGCCGAAGGGTTCGATTTGTTAGACTTCGCGCGCCGCTTTGCCGGGGCCCAGGCCCTGCTGCTCGACGCCCATGTCGAGGGATACGGCGGCGCGGGAAAGGTCTTCGATTGGTCACGTGTTCCAGCCGGCGTGCCCTGTCCGGTCGTTTTGTCTGGTGGGTTGAATCCTGCCAACGTGACCGATGGCGTGCTGCGCCTGCGGCCCTATGCGGTTGACGTGAGCTCCGGCGTCGAAGCCGGCAAGGGCATCAAGGATGCCCTGCTGATGCGCCGGTTCTGCGATGCGGTGCGCGAAGCCGATGCCCGGCTCGCCGCCGGCGCGACCTGAACCTCTTTCCTGCCCCATGCTGAACTACTCCCAGCCCGACGCGCGCGGGCACTTCGGCCCTTACGGCGGCACCTTCGTCGCCGAGACGCTGATCCACGCCCTCGACGAACTCGAGGCCGCCTACCGCGAGGCGCAACGCGACCCGGCCTTCATGGCCGAGTTCCGCTATGAACTGGCGCACTTCGTCGGCCGGCCGAGCCCGGTCTACCACGCCGCGCGGCTGTCGCGCGAGATCGGCGGCGCGCAGATCCACTTGAAGCGCGAGGACCTCAACCACACCGGCGCGCACAAGGTCAACAACACCATCGGCCAGGCGCTGCTGGCGCGCCGCATGGGCAAGCCGCGCGTCATCGCCGAGACCGGCGCCGGGCAGCACGGCGTGGCCACCGCCACCGTGTGCGCGCGCTACGGCATGGAGTGCGTGGTCTACATGGGCAGCGAGGACGTCAAGCGACAGAGCCCCAACGTCTACCGCATGCACCTGCTGGGTGCCAAGGTGGTGCCGGTGGACAGCGGCAGCCGCACGCTGAAAGACGCGCTCAACGAGGCGCTGCGCGACTGGGTGACGAACGTCGAGAACACCTTCTACATCATCGGCACCGTGGCCGGCCCGCACCCGTACCCGACGATGGTGCGCGACTTCCAGAGCGTGATCGGCGAGGAGTGCCTGAAGCAGATGCCCGAGATGATCGGGCGGCCCGGCGCCCAGCCCGACGCGGTGATCGCCTGCGTGGGCGGCGGCAGCAACGCGATGGGCCTCTTCCATCCCTACATCCCGCACGAGGGCACGCGGCTCATCGGCGTCGAGGCGGCGGGGCAGGGCCTGGCCAGCGGCAAGCACGCCGCGTCGCTGTGTGCCGGCTCGCCCGGCGTGCTGCACGGCAACCGCACCTACCTGCTGCAGGACGACAACGGCCAGATCACGGAGACGCACTCGATCTCCGCCGGCCTCGACTACCCGGGCGTCGGCCCCGAGCACGCCTACCTCAAGGACATCGGCCGCGCCGAATACGTGGCCGTCACCGACGACGAGGCGCTCGCCGCCTTCCACCGCCTGTGCCGCACCGAGGGCATCATCCCGGCGCTCGAGTCGAGCCACGCGGTGGCCTACGCGATGAAGCTGGCGGCGACGCTGCGGCCCGACCAGCACCTGCTCGTCAACCTCAGCGGGCGCGGCGACAAGGACATCGGCACCGTGGCCGACCTCTCCGGCGCCGAGTTCTACTGCCGGCCCTCGTGCCGCGGCGAGCAGGTCAAGCGATGAGCGGCGACACGAGGCGCATCGCCGCGACCTTCGCGGCGCTCAAGCAGCAGGGCCGCAAGGCGCTGATCCCCTACCTCACGGCCGGCGACCCGCTTGCCGACATCACGCCGGCGCTGATGCACGCCCTGGTCGAAGGCGGCGCTGACGTCATCGAACTCGGCGTGCCCTTCTCCGACCCGATGGCCGACGGCCCGGTGATCCAGAAGGCGAGCGAGCGTGCCCTGGCGCGCGGCATCGGCGTGCCGCAGGTGCTCGAGATGGTGCGCACGTTCCGCCAGCGCGACACCAAGACGCCGGTGGTGCTGATGGGCTACGCCAACCCGATCGAGCGCTACGACCAGCGCCACGGCCGCGATGCCTTCATCGCCGCGGCGCGCGAGGCCGGCGTCGACGGCCTGCTGGTGGTGGACTACCCACCCGAGGAGTGCGAGGCCTTCGCCGCCACGCTGAAGGCGGCGGGCCTCGACCTCATCTTCCTGCTCGCCCCCACCTCCACCGACGAGCGCATGCAGCAGGTGGGCCGCGTGGCGAGCGGCTACGTCTACTACGTGTCGCTCAAGGGCGTGACCGGTGCCGGGCACCTGGACACCGCGGCCGTGGCGGCGGTGCTGCCGCGCATCCGCCGCCATGTCAGCCTTCCCGTCGGCGTCGGTTTCGGCATACGGGATGCCGCCAGCGCCCAGGCGGTGGCGCAGGTGGCCGACGCGGTGGTGATCGGATCGCGCCTGATTCAGATCGTGGAATGCGAGACGCGCGACAATGCGCCCCCCGCGCTGGTTCGCCAGCGCGCCGCCGACGCGGCGCGGGCCTTCATGGCCGAGATCCGCGCCGCCCTCGACAGCCTCAGCGAAGGAGTCCCCGCTCGATGAGTTGGCTGGAAAAATTGCTGCCGCCCAAGATCCAGCAGACCGACCCCGAGCAGCGCCGTGCGGTGCCCGAGGGCCTGTGGATCAAGTGCCCCTCGTGCGAGACGGTGCTCTACAAGAGCGATCTCGAGAAGAACCTCAACGTCTGCCCGAAGTGCGAGCACCACCATCGCATCGGCGCGCGCGCCCGGCTCGACGCCTTCCTCGACCCCGAGGGCCGCTGGGAGATCGGCCAGGAAGTGATGCCGGTCGACGCACTCAAGTTCAAGGACAGCAAGAAGTACCCGCAGCGCCTGAAGGACGCGCTGGAGGCCACCGGCGAGACCGACGCCCTCGTCGTGGTGGGCGGCGCGGTGATGAGCGTGCCGGTGGTGGCCGCGGCCTTCGAATTCGACTTCATGGGCGGCAGCATGGGCTCGGTGGTCGGCGAGCGCTTCGTGCGCGGCGTGGAGGCGGCGCTCGAGCAGAAGGTGCCGTTCGTCAGCTTCGCCGCCACCGGCGGCGCGCGCATGCAGGAGGGCCTGCTGAGCCTGCTGCAGATGGCCAAGACCAACGCCGCGCTCACGCTGCTCGGCAAGGCGCGGCTGCCCTACGTCAGCGTGCTCACCGATCCCACGATGGGCGGCGTGTCCGCGAGCTTCGCCTTCGTGGGCGACGTGGTGATCGCCGAGCCCAAGGCGCTGATCGGCTTCGCCGGGCCGCGCGTCATCGAGAACACCGTGCGCGAGAAGCTGCCCGAGGGCTTCCAGCGCAGCGAGTTCCTGCTCGGCACCGGCGCGCTCGACATGATCTGCGACCGCCGCCAGCTGCGGCCGACCATCGCGCGCGTGCTCGCGCTGCTGCAGCGCCAGAGCGCCGACGCCGTGGCCTGATCACGATGAAGGCCCCGCTCCCGGCTTGAAGACGCTCGCCGACTGGCTGGCCTACTGCGAGCGCCAGCACACCAAGACCATCGACATGGGCCTGGACCGCGTGGCCGCGGTGCGGGACCGGCTCGGCCTGCGCTTTGCCGGCACCGTGATCACGGTGGCCGGCACCAACGGCAAGGGCTCCACCTGCGCGATGCTCGAGTCGATCGCGATGCAGGCCGGCTACCGCGTCGGCGTGTACACCTCGCCGCACCTGGTGCGCTTCGAGGAGCGCTGCCGCATCGACGGCCGGCCGATCGACGGCGCCGCGCTGGTGCCGCACTTCGAGGCCGTGGAGGCGGTGCGCCAGGGCACGCCGCTGACCTACTTCGAGCTCACCACGCTGGCCATCCTGCGCGCGCTGGCCGAAGCGAAGCTCGACCTCGCGGTGTTCGAGATCGGCATGGGCGGCCGGCTCGACGCGGTCAACGTCATCGACCCCGACTGCGCGGTGGTCTGCAGCATCGACCTCGACCACATGGAGTTCCTCGGTCCCGACCGCGAGAGCATCGGCTGGGAGAAGGCGCACATCATGCGCGCCGGACGGCCGGCGATCGTCGGCGACCCGCTGCCGCCGAAGAGCGTGGTCGAGTACGGCGAGAAGATCGGCGCCGACCTGTGGCTCGTCGGCCGCGACTTCAACCACCAGGGCGACCGCCAGCAGTGGAGCTGGGCCGGCCGCGGCAAGCGCTACGCCGGCATGAGCTACCCGGCGTTGCGCGGCGCCAACCAGCTGCTCAACGCCGCGGGCGTGATCGCCGCGTTCGAGGCGCTGCGCAGCAGGCTGCCGGTGAGCGCGCAGGCCATCCGCACGGGGCTCGCGCTGGTCGAGCTGCCCGGGCGCTTCCAGGTCGTGCCGGGGCAGCCGACGATCGTGCTCGACGTGGCGCACAACGTGCAATCGGTGGCCACGCTGGCCGTCAACCTCGACGCGATGGGCTTCTTCCCGCGCACGCACGCGGTGTTCGGCGCGATGCGCGACAAGGACATCGCCGGCTTCCTGCCGCGCATGGTGCCGCTGGTCGACGAGTGGCATTGCACGGCGCTGCCGACGCCGCGCGCGGCGAGCGCGCCAGAGCTGGCGGCGCTGGTGGACGCGGCCATGGCGGGCACCGGGCGCAGCGTCGGCGTGCACCAGCACGCTTCGCCCACCGAGGCGCTGCGCGCCGCGCTCGCCGCGGCGGACCCCGCCGATAGAATCGTCGTCTTCGGATCCTTCTACACCGTGGGCGGCGTGCTCGAGGACGGATTGCCGCGACGCGCGGCACCCCATCTGACCTGACGGGCCGCGCGCGCCACGCCGCGCCGCATGCCACGCCCTCGAAACCCCGACGCTGCAGCCGCCTCCGGCGAAGACGCCGTGCAGGCCGCGCGCACGCGGGCGCGGCGCCGGCTCGTCGGTGCTCTGGTGCTGCTGGTGGCCGGCGTGCTCGGCTTTCCGCTGCTCTTCGAGACGCAACCGCGGCCGGTGGCGATGGACACACCGATCGTCGCCGCGACCGCCCACTCACCGGCCGCGACGCGCGCCGCGCCTCCTGCGCCGCGCCCGGCGCCACTGCCCGAGACGGCGCCACCGGCCGAAGCGCCGGCCAGCGCGGTGGCCGCGCCGGCCGCGCCCGCCGCGGCGCTGCCCACGCCGGCGGCGAGCAAAGCCGCGCCGGCGGCCAGCAAGCCGGCAGCACGCGCCGAAGCCAAGCCCGAGTCGAAGCCGGAGGCGAAGCCCGAGCCGAAGCCCGAGTCCAAGCCGGAATCGAAGCCGGAGTCCAGACCCGACACCGCCGGCCGCTTCGTCGTGCAGGCCGGCGCCTACACCGACCAGGCTTCGCTGCGCGAGGCGCGCCAGAAGATCGAGCGCCTGGGCATGAAGACCTACACCCAGGTCATCGAAGGCGACGCGGTCAAGCGCACGCGCGTGCGCGTCGGCCCCTTCGCCACCAAGGAAGAGGCCGCGGCGGCGGCGGCCCGCATCAAGGCCGCCGGCCTGCCCACCGCGGTGCTGACGCTCTGATGCCCGCGCTGCCCGATCTCGGCTGGGTGGACTGGGTGCTGCTCGCGGTGCTCGCGCTGTCGGTGCTGATCGGCCTCGTTCGCGGGCTCGTCTTCGAGGTGCTGTCGCTCGTCGGCTGGGTGGCGGCCTGGTTCGCCGCGCAGTGGCTGGCGCCGCTGCTGGCGCCCTACGTGCCGGTGGGCACGCCGGGCGGCGGGCTCAACCTCGGCGCGGCGTTCGTGCTCGCCTTCGTCGCGGCGCTGATCGTCTGGATGCTGCTGGCGCGGCTGATCCGCCTCGTGCTGCACGCCACGCCGCTGTCGGTGATCGACCGCCTGTTCGGCGCCGGTTTCGGGGCGCTGCGCGGCGGCGTGCTGCTGCTCGCGCTGGCCACGGTGGTGGCCTTGACGCCTGCCGCACAATCACCCGTCTGGCGCAGCTCGATCGGCGCGCGCTGGCTCTCGCAGACGCTGGCGGCGCTGAAGCCGCTGCTGCCCGAGCCGGCGGCGCGCCTGATCAAGGCCTAGGAACCCAACACCATGTGCGGCATCGTCGGCGTGATCTCCAAGGCGCCGGTCAACCAGCTGATCTACGACGCGCTGCTGCTGCTGCAGCATCGCGGGCAGGACGCCGCCGGCATCGTGACGATGCAGGGCACCAAGTGCTTCATGCACAAGGCGCGCGGCATGGTGCGCGACGTGTTCCGCACGCGCAACATGCGCGCGCTGCCCGGCAACGTGGGCCTCGGCCAGGTGCGCTACCCGACCGCCGGCAACGCCTACAACGAGGAGGAGGCGCAGCCCTTCTACGTCAACGCGCCGTTCGGCATCGTGCTCGTGCACAACGGCAACCTCACCAACGCGCCGGCGCTCAAGGCCGAGCTGTTCGACGTCGACCGCCGCCACATCAACACCGAGAGCGACACCGAGGTGCTGATCAACGTGCTGGCGCACGAGCTCGAGCTGGCGGCGCGCGACCTGCCGCTCACCGCCGACGAGGTCTTCAAGGCGGTGGCCGCGGTGCACCAGCGCCTGAAGGGCAGCTACGCGGTGGTGGCGCTGATCGCCGGCCACGGGCTGCTCGCCTTCCGCGACCCCTTCGGCATCCGCCCGCTCGTCTTCGGCAGCAACGACGACGGCGAGGTGATGGTGGCCAGCGAGTCGGTGGCGCTGCAGGGCACCGGCCACCGCGTGCAGCGCGACGTGGCGCCGGGCGAGGCCATCTTCATCGACCTGGAAGGCCGCGTGCATGCGCGCCAGTGCGCCGCGCACGCCACGCTGAACCCGTGCATGTTCGAGTTCGTCTACCTCGCGCGGCCCGACTCGGTGCTCGACGGCGTCAGCGTCTACCAGGCGCGCCTGAACCTCGGCGAGACGCTGGCGCAGCGCCTCATCTCGACCATGCCGCCGAACGAGATCGACGTGGTGATCCCGATCCCCGAATCGAGCCGGCCGAGCGCGATGCAGCTCGCGGCCAAGATCGGCAAGCCCTACCGCGAAGGCTTCGTGAAGAACCGCTACGTCGGCCGCACCTTCATCATGCCGGGGCAGGCGGTGCGCAAGCGCAGCGTGCGCCAGAAGCTCAACGCCATCGGCGTGGAGTTCCGCGGCCGCAACGTGCTGCTGGTGGACGACTCCATCGTGCGCGGCACGACCAGCAAGGAGATCGTGCAGATGGCGCGCGAGGCCGGCGCGAAGAAGGTCTACCTGGCCTCGGCGGCGCCGCCGGTGCGCTTTCCGAACGTCTACGGCATCGACATGCCGACCAAGGAGGAGCTGATCGCGCACGGCCGCAGCATCGAGGAGATCCGCGAGTTCATCGGCGCCGACGCGCTGATCTACCAGGACGTCGATGCGATGAAGCGCGTCGTCAAGGCGCTCAACCCCAGGCTCGACGGCTTCGAGGCGAGCTGCTTCGACGGCCACTACATCACCGGCGACGTCAGCGAGGCCGACTTCGCCGCCATGGAAGCGCAGCGTCGGCTGCAGTTCGACGAAGACGAGGGCAACGGCCGCTCGCGGCTGGCGCTGCAGGGGAGCGAGGCATGACGATCCCGCGCGTCGATCTGCCGGCCGACGCACGCCTGGACACGCTCGCCGTTCGCGAAGGCCTGCCGCGCAGCCCGTGGGGCGAGAACAGCGAGGCGCTGTTCCTCACGAGTTCGTTCGTGCACCCGGACGCGGCCACCGCGGCGGCGCGCTTCGCCAACGAGGAAGAGGCCTTCGTCTACTCGCGCTTCTCCAACCCCACGGTGACGATGCTCGAGCGGCGCCTGGCGGCGCTCGAAGGCACGAGCGGCTGCATCGCCACCTCGAGCGGCATGTCGGCGATCCTCATGCTGATCCTCGGCCTGCTGCAGTCGGGCGACCACGTGGTCTGCTCGCAAAGCGTGTTCGGCTCGACCATCAAGCTGTTCCAGCTTCGCGCGCTTCGGCGTGAAGACGAGCTTCGTGTCGCAGACCGACCCCGCGGCCTGGCGCGACGCCATGCGGCCGGAAACGAAGCTGCTGTTCGCCGAGTCGCCGACCAACCCGCTGACGGAGGTGTGCGACATCGCGGCGCTGGCCGATATCGCGCATGCCAAGGGGGCGCTGCTGGTGGTGGACAACTGCTTCTGCTCGCCGGCGCTGCAGCAGCCGGTGAAGCTCGGCGCCGACATCGTCATGCACAGCGGCACCAAGTACCTCGACGGCCAGGGCCGCGTGATCGCCGGCGCGTTGTGTGCCCCCGAGGAGATCGTCGAGAAGAAGTTCGTGCCGACGATGCGCAGCGCCGGCATGAGCCTGTCGCCGTTCAACGCCTGGGTCGTGCTCAAGGGGCTGGAGACGCTGTCGATCCGCATGAAGGCGCAGAGCGAACGTGCGCTCACCCTCGCGCACTGGCTCGAGGCGCAGCCGGCGGTGGAGCGCGTGCTGCACCCGAGCCTGCCTTCGCACCCGCAGCACGCGCTGGCCATGCGCCAGCAGAACGGGCAGGGCGGGGCGGTGGTCAGCTTCACGGTGCGCGGTGGGCGGGCCGGCGCCTTCGCGGTCATCGACGCCACGCGCATCTGCTCGATCACCGCCAACCTGGGCGACACCAAGACCACCATCACGCATCCGGCCAGCACCTCGCACGGCCGCCTCACCGAAGAGCAGCGCCTGGCCGCCGGCATCACGCAGGGCATGATCCGCCTCGCGGTGGGGCTCGACGACGTCGAGGACATCAAGGCCGACCTGGCGCGCGGCCTGGCGCAACCCGGCTGACCGGCATGAAGAGAGTCCGCACCCGCATCGCCCCGTCGCCCACCGGCTTCCTGCACCTGGGCACCGCGCGCACCGCGCTGTACTCGTGGGCCTTCGCGCGCCACAAGGGCGGCGAGTTCATCCTGCGCATCGAGGACACCGACGTCGCGCGCAGCACGCAGGACTCGGTCGACCAGATCCTCGAGGCGATGCGCTGGCTCGGGCTGGACTACGACGAGGGCCCGGTCTACCAGATGAGCCGCCTGGCGCGCTACCGCGAGGTGGCCGAGCAGATGATCGCCGCCGGCACCGCCTACCGCTGCTGGTGCACGCCCGAGGAGCTGGACGCGATGCGCGAGGCGCAGCGCGCGCGCGGCGAGAAGACGCGCTACGACGGCCGCTGGCGCCCGGCGCCGGGCAAGGTGCTGCCGACGCCGCCCGAGGACGTGCAGCCGGTGGTGCGCTTCGCCAACCCGCCGCACGGCAACGTGGCCTGGGACGACCTGGTCAAGGGCCCGATCAGCGTGTCCAATGAAGAGATCGACGACCTGATCATCCTGCGACCGGACGGAGTTCCGACCTACAACTTCGCCGTCGTCGTCGACGACTGGGACATGGCGATCTCGCACGTCTACCGCGGCGACGAGCACGTCAACAACACGCCGTGGCAGATCAACATCTTCCGCGCGCTCGGCGCCACGCCGCCGCTGTACGGCCACTGCCCGATCATCCTCGGCGAAGACGGCCTCAAGCTCAGCAAGCGGCGCGGCGCGGTCAGCGTCACCGCCTACCGCGACGCCGGCTACCTGCCCGAGGCGATGCTCAACTACCTCGCGCGCCTGGGCTGGAGCCACGGCGACGACGAGCTCTTCAGCCGCGATCAGATGGTGCAGTGGTTCGACGGCGAGCACCTCTCGAAGAGCCCTGCGCAATGGGATCCGGCCAAGCTGGCCTGGGTGAACGCGCAGTGGATCAAGCGCAGCGACGACCACCGCCTGGCCCTGCTGGCGCAAGAGCAGCTCGAGCGGCGCGGCGTGAAGGCCGACGACGTGGCGCTGCTGATGCGTGCCGCGGCGCTGTACAAGGACCGCTGCAGCACGCTGGTCGAGTTGGCCGACTGGATCGCCATGATGTTCGTGCCGGTGGCGCCGGGCGAGGCGGATCTCGCCGCGCACGTCACGCCGGCGGTGGTGCCGGCGCTGCGCACGCTGCGCGACAAGCTCGCGGCGGTGAGCTGGGAGGCGCCGGCCATCGGCGCCGCGCTCAAGGAGACGCTCGCCGCGCACCAGCTCAAGATGCCGCAGCTCGCGCCGGCGGTTCGCGTGCTGGTCTGCGGCCGCTCGCAGACGCCCTCGATCGACGCCGTTCTCGCGCTCTTCGCGCGTGCAACGGTGCTCGAGCGCCTGCAACGCGTCTGAAATCC